>Ga0187889_10002111_pt1 | contig 20063 bp, 11 predicted proteins | sample June2016WEW_7_10_2_FD_132992 | JGI IMG/M metagenome (GOLD analysis project Ga0187889, IMG submission 132992) | Peatland microbial communities from SPRUCE experiment site at the Marcell Experimental Forest, Minnesota, USA - June2016WEW_7_100 | ecosystem: Environmental > Terrestrial > Soil >... | reverse complement strand
TGCCAGCGCCGGTTCCAGAGCCGCCGGAGCCACCGAAGGGCGGCCCGCCGAAGCCGCCGTCCGTTGATTGGCCCCCGCCCCCGCCAGCGCCGCTCAAACCGCCGCCGCCCCCGCCGCTGCCGTCACCACCCCAAGGCATCAAGGACCCGCCACCCTCGCCGCCCAGCGCCTGGTTCGCCACGAAGGTACTGTTCTCAAGGTCAAGCAGGCCCTGGTTCAAGATGGCTCCGCCCATGCCAGCCGAGCCGCCGCCGCTGCCCCCGCGCTGAAAACCGGAGCCACCAATGAAACCCGAAGCGACCCCGTTGTTCAAAGTCACGTTTTTCAAGGCCAGGCTGCCGACGGAGCTCACGTAGAACAACCGCATCGGGGGCGCCACTTTGGACGATGTGAGGATCAGTCCATTGGGGCCGGTGGGGCCAATCACTTGAATCTGTTTGTCCAGGCGCAGAGCCGAAGCTCCGAAGGTGGTATCGTCGACCTCTGCCAGGCTGATGACCGCCGGCCCGTTGGCAAACAGCGCGCCACTGAAATTGATGACGCCCGGCGAAGCGATGTCCAGGAGCGCCTGGCGCAACGAACCCGGTCCGCTGTCATTGATGTTCATCACGGTAATGAGGGGGAGCAGGGAAACCAGGCGCACCTTCTTGATCGTTGCGGCCGACAACCCGGTTTTGACCAGCACCGGGCTGCCTCCGGCAAGACTGAGGCTCCAAAGCGCGTTGGACGCGGCGTCTGAAAAGTAGATCCTCGAACCGGCCAAATCCAAGTCCAGAGCGGTACAACGCCCGACCTGGTTGCCATTCGGGCCGGTGGCCGTGAGCAGCGTGGTCAGACCAGTGCCGTCGTAGCCCACGCGTTGGACCGTATTGGAAAGCTGGAGGGTGCTGCTGGTGGTGAAATAGACGAACTGGTTGGTCACATCCAAAGCCACATCGGTAGGAGTAGCGCTCAAGCCGGATTCCACCAGGGTCAGCCCGGTGCCCGCCAAGTCGATGCTCCACAGGGCGGCGGCGCCGGCATCCGTGATGAAGACCCTGGAATTAAGCGTATCCAAAGCCAGAGCGGTACAGCGCTGGACGCCATTCCCAGGGGAGGGGCCGGTGGCCGTAAAAACAACCGTGTTGTTATTGCCCGTGTAATCCATTCGCTGGACCGTGTTGCCGGTCTGAAGCGCGCTGCTGGTCGTGTAATAGATTTGCCCGTTGAGAACGTCCAAAGCGACGGCGAGGGGAGCGCTGGTCAACTGGTCTTTGACCAGGGCCAGCCCGCTGCCATCCAGATTGACGCTCCAGAGGGCGTTGCTGCCGGCATCCAGGAGAAAGACTTTCCCGTTCCACGAATCAACGGCCACCGCCGTGCAACGACTCACGCCGTCGGCGGCGGGGCCGGTGGCGGCAAAAAGGAGCGTGTTGCCGGTCCCGTCCCCATTGACGCGTTGAACGGTATTGCTCGCCTGGGTGGCGCTGCTGGTGCCGTAGAAGAGGGCAACCTGGCCGCGCGCCGTCCATCCGATCGCCAGGCACGCGAGCAAAAAGCCCCTAAGGAGGACTGGACATTCGATTGACATAAGAGTGCGCCTCAGGCCCCCAGGCCCACCGGCGGGTGGAGCGTTCCGGGCACACGATCAACCCCGCGAGGGGAATATCCCCTGCAAGGCGATGATAAAATTCACGCACGCAAACGGTTGCACGGTGGGAAACGGTTGGTTCTGGCCGGCGGGTGCGATCATTTGCGGGCTCATCGTGCCGTCGGGCGGGTTGCTGCTATAATCGAGCGAAGTCCCCGTTGATTCCACCGCCGGCAAGCCGCCGCCCGGGGCGGCTTGGTTGCCCCCCGCCGATTTACAGTTCACCAGGTGAGTATGCTGTGGCAAATTGTTGACCAGCAGCGTGGTGTTCTCACTCCCGCCCAACTGCCCCAGGTTATAAGGCGACAGACCCGGTCCCTGTCCCGGGTGGATTGGCGCGCGGCCGCGCAGGTCCGGAAGCGCAAAGGTCTGAATGCCGTTTCCGCCGTAAGTGGTGCCCAGGATGGCAAAAAGGGCGGTGTTTTGATTGATGGGCAATAGCTGGCCGTCGCATGTAGCCCATCCCTGCGGGGCAAAGTTGCCCGTGAACATGATTATCGATCCCAGAAGAGGTTCTGCCATACGTCTGCCTTGGTTTGATTCCGGTTAAGGGTTTCGGTCGATTCAAGCTCTTCTTCCCGCCGGCCCTCGTGCCGAGGTCAGGCCGTTGCCCGCGACCCTTGGCGGGGACGATTGAACACCGCTTCGTAGTACACCCGGCTGCTGTCGCGCGAGATGATCGGCACGATGAACAACTCGAAATATCCGATTTTGCCGTGCTCAAATCGATGGATTTTCTGCTCGAGCCGCTCGGTTCGCGCCCCGCAAAACACGAGGGAGAACCTCTCGTAGTCCACGCCTCGAGGCGACGCCTGGCCGGTGGTCCGAGCGCCCGCGGGCGCGAGGCTGGCCTCGACCAGCTCCAAATTCACCGCTCGCCCCGGGGCCGCGTGGACCCGGAAGGTCGTGTGCAACTGCGCGGCGAGCAGCGCATAGCTCAGTTCATTTAGAGATTTGTCTGGCATCACAAATGGGGTTGATTCTCCCAGGGTGCGGAGCGGCGCCAGGGCGGCGGCCGCGGCAAAAGCGGAGCCGGCTTGCAGGAATTTCCGGCGCGTGCCCGTGCAGCGAAATGGGTGGCCGAATATCACTCGTTGATTCCTTTGGTGTTGGCTTCGCCGCACACGCAAGGATAATCTCTTTTCGCTTTCAGTCAAGCAACTTATGCGAACAGATCTCCTTGGGATAACGCTCCGCCCGGAGCGGCCGGAGGATGAAGTGTTTCGGTTCGAGCTCTACGCCAGCACCCGACAGGAGGAACTGGACGCCTGGGGCTGGGCACCCGGGTTGAGGGCCTCGTTTCTCGAGCTGCAGTTCAAGGCCCAACAGGCCTGCCGCCTCCAGTTCCCGCAGGCGGATTTCCAAATGGTCCTGCTCGCAGGGCGCGCCATCGGCCGCCTCGTCGTGGACCGAGCCGCGGACGAGTTTCGGTTGGTCGATATCGCCCTGCTGCCCCAGCACCAAAATACCGGGCTGGGCACCGCCTTGATTCAAGAGTTGATGGCCGAAGCCGCCGCCGCCGGAAAACCGTTGCGCCTGACCGTCCTGAAAGGCCACCGGGCGGCCAGACTCTACCAACGCCTGGGTTTTGCCAAGACCGGTGAGTCGGATTTGCACGAGCAAATGGAGTGGCTGGCAGGTTCAAGGATGTTGGACTGGCCGGGAAAGTCAACGCCGGGATAGCGGAATCCCAAATGCCAGAGGCTTGCACAATCCAGGGCACGGCGGATAGACTGCCAGATAGAAGAAGCTTGAGCTGATTAGTTTATGTGGATTGTCCGACTGGCCCTGAACCGGCCCTATACCTTTGTGGTGGTCGCGCTAATGATTCTGCTGGTCAGCCCGGTGGTCATTTTGCGCACGCCCACGGACATCTTTCCAGACATCAGCATTCCGGTGGTGAGCGTCGTCTGGGGCTACAACGGCATGTCGGCCTCGGAAATGGCCTCGCGCATTGTGACCGTCAGCGAGCGCGGGCTGACCACCACGGTCAACGACATCGAGCACATCGAGTCTCAGTCGCTCAACGGGATGGGGGTGATCAAGGTGTTTTTTCATTCAAACGTGAGAATTGAAATGGCGATCGCGCAAATTACCGCGATTTGCCAGGCGGCCGTGCGCACCCTGCCGCCCGGCATCACGCCCCCGCTCATCATCACTTACAACGCCTCCAGCGTTCCCATTTTGCAACTGAGCCTGAGCAGCAAGACGCTCTCGGAGTCGCAGGTCAACGATCTGGGCATGAATTTCCTGCGGGTCGGCCTGGCCACGGTGCAAGGGGCCTCGATGCCCAATCCCTACGGGGGCAAACCGCGCCAGATCATGGTGGATATCGACCTCTCAGCCTTGCAAGGGACGGGACTCTCCCCCTCCGACGTGGTCAACGCCATCAGCGCGGAAAACCTGATTCTGCCTTCCGGGACGGAGAAGATCGGCAGCACCGAGTACGCTGTCGAGCTCAACGGCAGTCCGGCCACCATCCGGGAGCTGAACGACATCCCGCTCAAGCAGGTCAACGGCCGCATAATCTACATCCGCGATGTGGCGCATGTGCGCGACGGGTTCGGGGTCCAACAGAACATCGTGCGCAGCGGCGGCGTCCGCGCCACGCTCTTGACGATCGTCAAATCGGGCGCCGCTTCCACGCTGGATATTGTAGCGCGTCTCAAGAAGGCGGTGCCGCAGGTGGCGAAGACCCTGCCGCCGGAATTGGAAATCCGCACCCTGCTGGATCAATCCCTGTTCGTGCGGGCCGCCGTCCAGTCGGTGATCAAGGAAGCGGTCATGGCCGCCTGCCTGACGGCCATCATGATCCTGGTTTTCCTGGGCAACTGGCGGACCACCTTTGTCATCGTCATTTCGATCCCGCTGGCCATCCTCTGTTCCATCATCACGCTCAGCGCGCTGGGGGAGACGATGAACATTATGACCTTGGGCGGCCTGGCGCTGGCGGTTGGCATCCTGGTGGATGATGCCACGGTGGAAATCGAGAACATCGAACGCAATCTCCGGCAAGGCAAGGAACTGCGCACGGCGATTCTGGATGGCGCCGCGCAAATTGCCGTGCCGGCGTTCGTCTCGACACTCTGTATCTGCATCGTATTCGTGCCGATGTTCTTTCTGACCGGCACGGCCCGCTACCTTTTTGTGCCGCTGGCCGAGGCGGTGTGCTTTGCCATGCTGGCCTCGTATCTGCTTTCGCGCACCGTGGTGCCGACGCTGGTCATGTTTTTTCTCCGCCGGCATGTGCATGAAACCGGCACCGAGGCCAAAGGCTGGTTCGGACGGTTCCACGCCAGGTTTGAAAGGGGATTCGAGCGGCTGCGCAGCGGCTACCGCGGCTGGCTTGCCGGCTGCCTGCGCCACCGGCGGCCTTTCGCCATTTCCTTCCTGGCTTTCTGCGCGGCGTCGTGCCTGTTAACGCCGTTTCTGGGCCAGGATTTTTTCCCCAAAGTGGACGCCGGCCAGATGCGGCTGCATGTCCGGGCCAGAACGGGCACGCGCGTGGAGGAAACGGCCGTTTTGTGCGATCACGTCGAAGAGGTCATCCGGCGGACGATTCCGCCAAAGGAGTTGGAAAGCATCGTAGATAACATCGGCCTGCCCACCAGCGGCATCAACGTTTCCTACAACAATGGCGGGACGATCGGGCCGTTCGACGCCGAGATTCTGATTTCGCTCAATCGGGAAAGTCACCACGCCACGGAAGGCTACATCCGAAAACTCCGCCACGATCTGAATCTGGCGTTCCCGGGAGTCGCCTTCTTTTTTCAACCGGCCGACATCGTCAGCCAGGTCTTGAACTTCGGATTGCCCTCGCCCATTGACATCCAGGTCGTCGGCCGGGACCAGGCCGCGAATTACCAGATTGCCAATGGAATTGCCGGCCAGCTTCGCCGCATTCCAGGGGCGGTGGACGTGCATGTCCAGCAAATGTTCGACCTGCCGAACCTGCAAGTGAAGACGGACCGCACGAAAGTCCAGGAGGTCGGGCTCACGATGCGGGACGTGGCGTCCAGCCTGTTGGTCGCGCTCAGCGGGAGTTTTCAGACCGCGCCCTCGTTTTATCTGAATCCAGCCAATGGGGTGAGCTATCAAGTCATCGCCCAAGTGCCCCAGTACCACCTGGATTCCTTGCAGACCCTGGCCGGAATCCCGGTGACCGGGCCCAGCGGGGCGGTTCCGCAGTTGCTGGGCAATCTGGCCTCGATCTCGCGGAGCACCGAACAAGGCGTGGTGTGCCATTACAATGTCCAACCGGTGATTGACGTTTATGGAGATGTCCAGGGCCGCGACCTGGGCGGCGTGGCCAAAGACTTTGAAGGCATCGTGCGTTCCGCCGAGAAGAAACTCCCGCGCGGCAGCTCGATCATTGTGCGGGGGCAGGTTGCGACGATGAGGTCTTCGTTCATCGGGCTGGGGTTCGGCCTGCTCTTTGCCATCGCGCTGGTCTATTTGCTGATTGTCATGAACTTCCAATCCTGGAGCGATCCGTTCATCATCATCACCGCCTTGCCGGGCGCGTTGTGCGGGTTCGTCTGGATACTGTTCCTGACGCGCACGACTCTCAACGTCCCTTCCCTCATGGGCGCCGTCATGAGCATCGGCGTGGCAACCTCCAACAGCATTCTCGTAGTCACCTTCGCCAAGGAACGGCTGGCTGAGACCCGGAATGCCTTCGCCGCCGCCTTGGATGCCGGCTACATCCGGTTGCGCCCCGTGGTGATGACCGCCCTGGCCATGATTATCGGCATGGTCCCGATGGCCCTGGGCCTGGGCGAAGGCGGCGAGCAGAATGCGCCCCTGGGCCGGGCCGTCATCGGCGGGCTGTTGTTTGCGACTGTGGCGACGCTCTTCTTTGTCCCGGTGGTTTTTTGCATGATCCGGAGCGGCGGCGATGTCGAACCCAACGGCCGCGCCGACACCGAAACTGCCAAAACGAGTTAGAACCTATGAAGCAAACGGAAACGGAACCTGTCAGCGCTCCGCCCGCCTCCCCCGCGCCACATGGGGCCCAATTGGGGGCTCCCATCACCCAATCGGAGCCCCTATCCCTGGCGGGCTGGGGTCCGTGGCTCCTGGTGGGAGGCATGGTGATGGCATTGGTCATTCTGGGCGGGATCACTATTGCGGCCCGCTCCCGCGCGCGCGCGGAACTGGCGAGCGACACTCTCGAGAACGTGGCGCCCACGGTGAACATCGTCCATCCCAGCCGAACGGCGGCACAGGTCGAACTGGACTTGCCGGGCAACATCACGGCGTTCGAGGAGTCCCCCATTTATGCGCGGGTCAACGGCTACCTCAAGCATTGGTTCACCGACATCGGCACGCGCGTTGCCGAGGGGCAACCCTTGGCGGAAATCGAGACGCCGGAACTGGACCAGGAACTCATCCAGGCCGGCGCTGCCCTGGCCCAAGCCAACGCCAACCTGGAAATCGCCCGCATCTCCGCCGATCGCTGGCAAAACCTTCGCAAAAGCGACTCCGTTTCACAGCAGGACACCGATGTAAGGGTGGCGACGTGGCACGCCCGGCAAGCGGATGTGCAGGCGGCGGAGGCCAACCTCCAACGCCTCAAAGAGATGGCCAATTTCAAAAAGCTGGTCGCACCCTTCCCAGGCATCATCACCGTTCGCACCGTGGATGCGGGCACGCTCATCACCGCGGGGGCGTCCAGGGAGATTTTCCGCCTGGCGAGGATCGATCCGCTGCGTGTCTATATTAGTTTGCCCCAGGCCTACAGCCAGATGGTCCGGACCAACGATGAGGCGGTCCTGACATTTTCCGAGCTGCCCGGCCAAAACTTCACGGGAAGAGTGGACCGCACCGCCGGGGCGATTGACCCGGTCTCCCGCACTCTCCTGACCGAAATACTCGTTTCCAACCACGACGGGAAGCTCTTTCCCGGCGCGCATTCCAATGTGCGGGTGAACCTGGCGGCCGGGGCGGAGCCGGTGGTCGTGCCCGTCAACACCTTGCTGTTCCGCAACGAACAAGGGGTGCAAGCCGGCCTGGTTGATGCCAACGGAATCGTCCGTCTGGCCGCCGTGACGGTGGGGCGGGATTACGGCACCACCGTCGAGATCGTCCATGGCCTTTCCCAAACCGACAGCGTCATCCTCAACCCATCCGATTCCCTCGAACCCGGCATCAAGGTGCGGGTGGCCAAAGCCGGAACGGGCGCCGCCAAACCAGCCCATGAATGAAATACGGGTCCAACCGCCAATGGACGCGAATGGACGCGAATCACGAGGCGGTATCGGCTCCTTTCTGTGCGCACTGGCCCTGGCCGGCTGCTCTGTGGGTCCCGATTACCGGCCGCCGCCTCCTGCCGCCCAGCCCGCACAGTGGAAGGCGGCTTCGCCCTGGAAAGCGGGCCAGCCCCGGGATACCGAGATCAAACCGAGCTTTTGGGAGGTTTTCGATGATGGCGTTCTGAGCGGGCTGGAACAAGAAGCCACCACCAACAGCCCGGACCTGCGCGCCGCCTTCGAGCGAGTGGAACAGGCCCGCGCCATCGCGCGCATCACCCGGGCGGACCTCTTCCCCGGCTTGAGCTTCGATCCCAATGGGAACCGCACGCACTACTCCGCAAACCGGACCACCCCGCCGGGACCACCCGCGGTGGGCTATACCGGCAACGAATTCAACCTCCCCCTGGATTTGAGCTATGAAATTGACCTTTGGGGGCGGGTGCGGCGCTCGTTTCGGGCCGCGCGCCAGCAGGCCCAAGCCAGCGCCGCCGCCTACCAGAACGTCCTGCTCTCCCTTCAGGCCAATGTGGCTCAGACCTATTTTATGATACGGTCAATCGATCTGAACCGGCAGGTGTTGGCTAAGACCGTTGAATTGCGCAAAAAAAACCTCACCCTCGTTGAATCCCTCCATCAAGGCGGCGCCGATAGCGCGGTGGATGTCGCGCAAGCCGAAACGGAACTCTTCTCCGCCCAGGCGGACCTGGTGGGGCTGGAACTGCGGCGCGCTCAACTGGAAAACACCCTCGCCGTTCTTTGCGGCCAAACCTCTTCCAGTTTTTCACTGGCCGAAACCTCCCGCCTGTACCAGCCTCCGCCCATTCCCATCGGCCTGCCAGCCGATCTGCTGGAAAGGCGGCCGGACGTGGCCGAGGCGGAACGTGCCCTGGCGGCCGCCAGTGAAGGCATTGGCATCGCCAAGGCCGCCTTCTTTCCCTCCATCCAACTGACCGGCTCCGCCGGGACCGAAAGCGTCGAGCTAAAGGACATTTTTAATTGGGAAAGCCGCGCCTGGAGCGTCGGCCCTAACATCAGCCTTCCCTTGTTTGCAGGAGGCCGCATTCGTGCCGGAGTCCAGCGCGCCAAGGCGGCCTACGAAGAAGCCGTGGCGCTGTATCGCTCGCAGGTCTTGGTCGCGTTCCACGAGGTCGAGGACGGCTTGGCCGGCTTGCGTCTGCTCAAAGAACAATTCGAGGCGCAAATGCGCGCGGTGGACGGCGCCAAGAAGGTGGCCGAGCTCTCACGGCTCCGCTATAAGGAGGGTTTGGCCAGCTATCTCGAAGTCGTCGTGGCGGACAGAACCATGTTGGAAAATGAAATAACGGCTTACGAATTGAACGGGCAGCGCATCGTGACGACCGTCCAGTTAATCAAGGCGCTGGGCGGCGGTTGGAGAGTGGACCACCCGATGATGACCAACAGCGTCGCCCCTCTCCGAAAAACGGATCGGCCAGGTTCGTCCCCGTGGTAACATTGCCCCGAGGACGGACCGGAAAGGGTTGGCCAGGAATTAGCGCTATTCCTTCTTCTTCTCTTCCTTCTTTGGGGCCTTCTTTTGTTCCTGAGGCCGCGCATTTTGCTTCGCGGGTTGCTTGCGCTCATTTTGCTTCCTGGGTTGCTCACGTACATCTCGGCCACGGTGATGGATTTGCTCATGCTCTCGGAAGCTGTGAAACACCCTCCCACGATAGCCCGGTCCCGGCCGCCAGCCCATCGGACGATAGTACCACCGGCCAAGCCCTGGCTCCCACCAGGCGTAGCGGCCACCGACCAGCACGAAATCAACTCCCACCGGGGCGACCACGCCCACGCCTTCCTCCACCACTACGGCCGGGGTCTCAACCTCGACGGCCGGGGTCTCGACGGCAATGGTCGGCGGAGTCACCACGACGCCTGGTTCCCTGACAGTAACCTCGCAGCCGCACAAATACGCGATGGCGCCAAGCCCCAGCACGGGCAGGACTGAAAACGAAAGTCTCGTTCTCCTTGATGCCCTTTGGGTGAAGAGGTTCGCTTGGTTGAGTTTGTCCGTTTGCCCGGACGAGGCGGGGAGACGATGCTCCCCCTGGTTATGGTTTGTGAGTTTCATGGTTTTATCGTTCAAATGACGGGGAAATGCCCTTTGACCCACCGAGGATGGGCAGGAATTGACTGTTGCTCTGGATCACTTTTGACCACATTGGCTGCAATTATGAGGTCCGCCGGGCGGCTGTCAATAAAAAAAACGAGGCCGATGCTGCTTGTGTTGGAACCCGGGAGGGAGTAGAAAAAGGGTGGCGCCAGAAAGCAACGCGAACCTGTTATGGCATATACCGGGCGGCAAACCCTGAACACGAGCCACGTGCTGAGCGTGATTATGGGCGGAGGGCAAGGGACGCGCCTTTTTCCGTTGACCAAAGAGCGGGCGAAACCGGCGGTGCCGCTGGCGGGGAAATACCGGCTGGTGGATATTCCGATTTCCAACTGCATCAACTCGGGTCTGCGGCGAATCTACCTGCTGACGATGTTCAATTCGGCGTCGCTGCACCGTCACATTTCGCAGTCCTACAAGTTCGATCATTTTACCGGGGGCTTTGTCGAAATCCTGGCGGCCGAAAAGACCTACTCGGACACCTCCTGGTATCAAGGCACGGCCGATGCGGTCCGCAAGAACATCATCCACTTCATGAATCATGAGTGGGATTACCTGCTCATCCTGAGCGGGGACGCGTTGTACCGGATGGATTTCCGGGAGGTAATTCAAGTGCATCAGGAGGCGGAGGCGGAGATCACGGTGGCCACCATTCCGGTGGGGCGGCCGGAGACCCAAGCGCTGGGGATCATGCAGATGGATGCCACGCGGCGCATCACGCGGTTTGTCGAAAAGCCCAAGGACCCGGCCTTGCTCGATTCATTGAAACTGCCCAGCGAGTGGTATCCGCAACTGGGCATCAAGCAGGAAGGCGAGTTGTTCCTGGCCTCGATGGGCATCTACCTTTTCAACCGGGGGGTGGTCCGCCAGTTGCTCGACAACACACTGACCGATTTCGGCAAGGACATCATTCCCAAGGCGATCCAGGACCGCCGCGTTTTTTCATCCGTCTTCCAGGGGTACTGGGAAGATATCGGGACGATCCGGGCCTTTTTCGAGGCGAACCTGGATCTCACCAACGAGCTGCCGCGCTTCAACTTCTTCGACATGGCGGCGCCGATCTTCAGCCGCCCCCGGTTCCTGCCCGGCTCGAAGATCAACGGCGCGCAGATCGACCACGCGATTATTTCCGACGGCTGCATCCTCAATCGCGCGACGATCACCCACAGCATCGTCGGCCTGCGGTGCAGCGTGGGCGCCGGGACCGTGCTGAACCGGGTCGTGCTCTTGGGCACCGACTACTACGAGTCGCTCGAGTCGATTCTCGGCCATGAAAAGCAGGGGATCCCCCGGATCGGCATCGGCGCCAACTGCCGCATCGAGAACGCGATCGTGGACAAGAATGCGAGGATCGGGGACAACGTGGTCATTTCACCCGCCGGCAAGCCCGAGAGCCTCGACGGTCCGAATTATTACATCCGCGATGGGATTGTCGTCATCCCCAAGAACGCGGTGATCCCGCACGGGACGGTCATTTAGTCTTGGAGAGCACTTGCTTGGCAGAGGGCATCTGCGAGGTATCCCAGCCGCCGCCCACGGCCTGAACCAGTTGGACGTTGGCAGTCATCTGCTGTATTCGGAGATTCACGAGGGTTTGCCGATTCACCAATAAGGTGGTTTGAGCGGTGATCACGTTAAGGTAGCTGTCGACTCCCGAGGTGTATCGAACGGTGGCCAAAACCAGGTATCTCTCCGAGGATTTGACGGCGGTTTCTTGTTGTTCTATCTCGCGGGCGAGGGTCTTGAGAGCTGCAAGGTCATCCTCGACCTGTTGGAAGGCGCTCAGCACGGTTTGGCGGTATGCCGCCACGGTGTTGTCGTAGGCGGCCCGGAATTGCTGGACGGTGGCTCGGCGCAGGCCGGCATCGAAGATGGTCTGGGCCAGTCCCGAACCCACGGACCAAAAGCGGCTGGACCAATTCAGGAGGCTCGAGGTCGAGGAGCTCTCGAATCCGCCCGAGGCGCTCAAGGTCACATTGGGATAATAGGCGGCTTTGGCGATGCCGATGCGGGCGTTGGCCTCGGCCACGCGGCGTTCCGCGGCGGCAATATCAGGACGCCGTTCCAGAAGTCGGGAAGGAACACTCAGCGGCGGCACCGGCGGGCTATTGCTCAAGGGCTCCATAGGGATAGAGAGCCCGGCAGGGGGTTTGCCGATCAAAACGGCAATGGCGTGCTCAAGCTGGGCGCGCAGGATGTCCAGATTGGTGGCCTCCGCCTCGGCGGTTTCGAGTTGGACCTCCGCTTGCGCAACGTCCTGCTCCGAGGCGATGCCAACGGGTTTCTGAAAGCGGACCTTGGTCAAACCGAGCGATTCCTTGTAGGCGCGGACGGTGTCATCGAATAAATGTTTTAGTGCATCCTGGCCGCGCAGTTGGAAAAAAGCCAGCGCCAGTTCGGCCTGGGCTGCGAGGCGCGTGTTCTGGAGATCGGCCGCGCTGGCCTGGGCTTCAAAGGAATCGGCTTTGACGGTGTTTCTAATCTGGCCCCAGAAATCGGGCTGCCAGGTGGCATCCAGCGGCAGCGAATAGGCGGTGACCGTCGCGCCGCCGGATCGGCCACCCAGGACCGGCTGCCGTTGGCGGGTAACGGCCGGGTTGGCGGTCAGGGTTGGGAACAACTGGGCGCGAGCTTCCCTGACTATGGCGCGCGCCGAAAGGAAATTCGCGAAAGCGGCGGCAACGTTTTGGTTGGAAACGGCGACTTGCGCCTCGAGGGCATTCAATTGGGTATTGGCAAACATTTCCCACCAATTGCCGCGAACCAGGGCGTCGCTCGGCTCTGCTATCTTCCAGAGGTTGGCAGCTTCCGGACTTGGCGGGGGCAGTTCCTTGAAAGCGGCGGGAGTTTGAACCGCAGGCGGCTGATACTTCGGAGCGAGGTTGCAGCCGGTGAACAAGCAGCCGGCGCCCAGGAGCCAACCCCAGACAAGCACCAGGCTGGCAAGTAATCCGAGATGGGAGTGTCGAGTGTCGAGCGTCGAGGGGCGGCACTTCGAGCCCTCGACACTCGACACTCGACACCTGCGCCTGGACACTTTTGAGCTGCGGTCTAAGGGTTGGAGCTTCGAGTTGGGCATTTCCGGTGCTTCCTTGGAGAATCGAGCTTGGCTTGTCATGGTTCATCCTAGAGCCGGTCGCGCAGGGACGGCCACTGGGCGGCGGCGCCAGGCTACCCACCACAGCCGCAACCGGTCAATGGAGAGGTAAACAACCGGTGTGGTGTAAAGCGTGAGGGCCTGGCTTACCAGCAATCCCCCGACGATGGAGATGCCCAGCGGCCGGCGCAGTTCCGAGCCGGTTCCCGTCCCCACAACCAATGGCAACGCGCCAAATATCGCGGCCATGGTTGTCATCATAATGGGCCGAAACCGCAGGAGGCAGGCCTGATAAATCGCCTCAGCCGGAGGCTTGCCCTGCTCGCGCTCGGCGGCCAGGGCGAAATCAATCATCATGATTGCGTTTTTCTTGACGATTCCGATGAGCAACACGACGCCGATGAGCGCGATAAGGCTCAGATCGGTATGAAAGAGCATGAGGGCCAGCACGGCGCCGACGCCGGCTGAGGGGAGGGTGGATAGAATCGTAATGGGGTGAATGTAACTTTCGTAGAGGATGCCCAGGACGATGTACACGGAAAACAGGGCGGTTATGATCAGCATCGGTTCGCTGGCCAGGGAGGTTTGGAAGGCCTGCAAAGTGCCGGAGAAGCTCCCCTCGACGCGCTCGGGCATTCGGATGCGCTGTTCCATCTGGTGGATGGTCTTAACGGCATCGCTCAAGGCGACGCCGGGGGCAAGATTGAAGGAGACCGTTACGGAGGGAAACTGGCCCTGGTGGCTCACGGTGATGGGGGCGGTCGTGGGCTCGAACCGGGCGATGGCGCTCAAGGGAACCTGCCCGCCGTTGGTGGAGCGCAGGTAAATGCTCTCCAATCCTTTGGGGCTTTGCAAGAACTTGGGGTCCACCTCCATGACGACGTGGTATTGGTTCCGTTCCGTGTACATGGTCGAAACCTGGTTTTGGCCGAAGGCATCATAAAGGGTGTTATCGATCACCTTGGGCGTAAGGCCCAAACGAGAGGCGGTCAACCGATCATAGACCAGCGAGGCCTGCAGCCCGTTGTTCTGCTGATCGCTGTTGACATCCGTAAAGCCCGGCAGTTTTTTCATTTCCACCAATAGCAAGGACCCCCATTTGACCAAATCCTTAAGGTTATCACTCTGAACCGTGTATTGGTATTGGGCGTTGCTTTGGCGCCCGCCGATGCGCAAGTCCTGGCCGGCTTGCAAGAAAACCCCCGCCCCGGGCACCGGGGCCAGCTTGGGCCGCAACCGGTTGACGACCTGGCTGGAACTGATCTTGCGCACTTCAACGGGTTTCAATCCTATATAGACGAAGCCACTGTTGGCGGCGCCGCCCCCGCCGGTAAAGGCCATTACGTTGGCGACGGCGGGGTCGCTTTTGATCAGGCTGACAAAGCGCCCGGCAACCTTCTGCATGGATGGGAAGGAGGCGTCCTGGGCGCCCTGAATGCCGCCGAACACCGTCCCGTTGTCCTGCTGGGGAAAAAAGCCCTTTGGCACCTCGATGAACAAGAAGACGTTGAGGGCAATCGTGAGGAAGAGGACCCCCAGGGTGATGATGGGATGGCGCAACACCCGGGCCAGGCTGCGCTCATAATGGCCCAGCACCCAGGCGAAAGCCCGCTCACTGGCCTGATAGAGGCGTCCGTGGTCCTCGTCGCGGCGATGTTTGAGGAGCCGGGAACACATCATCGGCGTGGTCGTCAGGGAGACTGCCAGGGAGACCATAATGGCCACTGAGAGGGTGATGGCGAATTCGCGGAAGAGACGCCCAACGATGCCGGCCATCAGCACCAGGGGAGTGAACACCGCTACCAGAGAAACACTGATGCTCAGGACCGTGAAGCCGACCTCGCGCACCCCTTTGAGGGCCGCTTCCATGGGACTCATGCCCTGCTCGAGGTAGCGGGTAATGTTTTCGATGACCACAATGGCGTCATCGACCACAAACCCGGTTGAAATCGTCAGCGCCATCAAGGAGAGGTTATCGATGCTGTAATGGCACAAGTACATGATGCCGAAGGTGCCGATCAAGGAGACCGGAACGGCCACGCTTGGGATCAGGGTCGCCCGCCCGCTGCGCAGGAAGACAAACACGACCAGGATGACCAGGGCGACGGAGATGCACAGATTGATTTCCACGTGCTGGACCGAGGCGCGGATGGTCGTCGTCCTGTCCATCACCACGGTGAGGTCGATGGCCGCGGGAATGGAGGCCTTCAGTGAGGGGAGGGCCTGCCGAATGCGGTCCACCGTTTCGATAATGTTGGCCCCCGGCTGGCGGAAGACGATCAGCAGGACGGAGGTTTTGGCGTTGACGAAACCTGCGGCCCGGATGTTCTCCACCGCATCCTGCACGTCGGCGATGTCCGACAGCCTAATGGCCGCTCCGCTGTGATAGCCTACAATGAGCGGCTTGTAGTCCTTGGCCTTCATCAACTGATCGTTGGCGCCCAAGTCCGCGGTGGTCTGGTCGTCGGCAACCTGGCCTTTGGGCGAATTGGCATTTTGCTTGCTCAGGACGGTGCGAACATCCTCCAGATCCAGGCCCATGCTGTTCAACTGGGTCGGATTGACATCCACACGCACCCCCGGCAGTGAACTGCCGCCGACTGAGACCTGGCCGACGCCCTGGACTTGGGAGAGCCGCTGCTGGATGACCGTCGAGGCCGCGTCGTAGAGATGGCCCCGGTCATAAATGGGCGAGGTCAGCGCCAGGATTAGAATCGGGGCATCTGCGGGATTGACTTTGCGATAGGTCGGGTTGCTTGGGAGGTTGGAAGGCAGATAGGCGCGGGCGGCATTGATGGCGGCCTGGACGTCGCGGGCGGCGCCATCGATGTTGCGGTTCAGGTCAAATTGGAGGGTTATCGAGGTGGTGCCCAGGGAGCTGGAGGAGGTCATCTCATTGACGCCGGCGATATGGCCGAGCTGCCGTTCCAGGGGCGCAGCGACCGCTGAGGCCATGATCTCGGGACTGGCGCCGGGCAATCCGGCCCCGATGCTGATGGTAGGAAAATCAATCTGGGGCAGCGCTGCCACCGGCAGGAATTTGAAGGCGACCGCCCCGGCCAGCGCCACCGCCGCCGTGAGCAGCGTGGTGGCCACCGGGCGGCGAATGAATGGAGCCGAGAGGTTCATAACGGCTACGCCGGCGCCGGTTGGACACTCCCCTCGCTTGGTTCGGCCTTTGAAACCTTGAGGCCCAACCGCTCGAGGAAGAGGTAAATCACGGGGGTGGTGTACAACGTCAGCAACTGGCTGAAGAGCAGTCCGCCGACGATGGAGATGCCCAGCGGGCGGCGCAACTCGGAGCCGGTGCCGGTTCCCAGGGCCAGGGGCAAGGCACCCAACAGCGCCGCCATCGTGGTCATCACGATGGGCCGGAAACGCAGCAGGCAGGCCTGGTAGATCGCCTCGAGCGGGCTCTTGCCTTCCTTCCGCTGCGCATCCAGGGCGAAATCGATCATCATGATGGCGTTCTTTTGCACGATGCCGATGAGAAGGATAATGCCGATAAGGGCCACGATGCTCAGTTCGCAGCCGCAGACCAACAGGGCCAGGATGGCCCCTACTCCCGCCGAGGGCAGGGTCGAGAGGATCGTTATGGGGTGAATGTAACTTTCGTAGAGAACGCCCAGGACGATATAGACGGTGACCAGCGCGGCCAGGATGAGAATCGGCTCGTTGCTCAAGGAGGCCTGGAAAGACTGGGCCGTGCCTTGGAAGGCCGCCTGAACGCTCAGGGGCATATTGAGTTCTTTCTGCGCCTGCTCGATGGCCCGAGTGGCGTCGCCCAAGGCGGCGCCCCGGGCCAGGTTGAAAGAGATGGTGACGACGGGGAATTGTCCCTGATGGCTTACGGTCAGGGGGGCCTTGCCCTGCTCAAAATGGGCGAACGTGCTCAGCGGCACTTGGCCGCCGCTGGCCGAGCGAACGTAGATGTCCTGCAATTTGGCCGGATTCTTTTGGAACTCCGGCATCGTTTCCAGGACGACGTGATACTGGTTCAACTGGGTGAAGAGCGTCGAGATCTGCCGCTGGCCGAAGGCATCGTATAGGGTGTCGTCAATGAGCTGGGGTGTAATCCCCAGCCTCGAGGCGGTCTGGCGGTCTATGACCAGCCGGGTGGATGCGCCCCCGGTTTGTTGGTCCGTGGCCATATCCCGAAGCTGGGGCAGCCTCTTGAGCTTCTCCATGAGCCGGGTGGTCCACAGGTTCAACTCGTTGACATCAGGGTCCTCCAGGGTGTATTGAAACTGGGTTCGGCTGACGCGATCTTCCAGCGTCAGGTCCTGTATGGGCTGCATGTAGAGGGTAATGCCGCCCACCTTGGCCAATTGGGCTTGGAGTCGGTGCATGATGGAGGTGGCGTCCAGCTTGCGCTCCTCCAACGGTATGAGATTGATGAGAATGCGCCCGCTGTTGAGCGTGGTGTTGATGCCATCCACGCCGATGAAGGAGGAGATACTCTCCACGGCCGGGTCCTTGAGGATGACCTCGGCCAGGGCTTGTTGTCTGGCGGCCATGGCGGGGAAGGAGATGGTCTGTGGGGCGGCGGAGATGCCTTGGATGACCCCGGTATCCTGGACCGGGAAAAACCCTTTGGGCACGATGACATAGAGGAAGATGGTCAGGGCCAGCGTCCCCACGAAGACAAGCAGGGTCGCCGTCTGATGTTTGAGGACCCATTGGAGCGTCCTCCTGTAACCCGAGATGACCCGATCGAGCACGGTTTCCGAGCAGCGGTAGAACCAACCCTGCTGGGCGTGGGGTTTGTGGCGCAGCAATCGCGAGCACATCATGGGCGTGAGCGTGAGCGAAACGACCGCGGAGACCAGGATGGTCACCGCCAGGGTGACGGCGAACTCGCGGAATAACCGCCCGACGATGTCGCCCATGAAGAGCAGCGGTATGAGGACGGCGACCAACGAAACGGTCAGTGACATGATCGTGAACCCGATTTGCTCGGCTCCCTTCAAGGCGGCTTGCAGGGGAGGCTCGCCGGCCTCGATGTAGCGGGCGATGTTCTCGATCATCACGATGGCGTCATCGACCACGAAACCGGTTGATATCGTGAGCGCCATCAGGGTGAGGTTGTTCAGGCTATAATCCAGGAGGTACATCACCCCGAAGGTGCCAATCAGGGAGAGCGGGACCGCCACGCTCGGAATGATCGTCGCCGAGAACGTCCGTAAGAACAAAAAGATCACCATCACTACCAAGGCGACGCACAGCATCAACTCGAACTGGACATCCCTGACCGAGGCCCGGATCGTCATCGTGCGGTCCGTCAGCAGCGAGACCTCGATGCCGGCGGGCAGTGAGGTCTTGAGCCGGGGCAAACGCGCCTTGATGCGGTCGACGACCTGGATGATATTGGCGCCGGGCTGGCGCTGGATGTTGAGGATGACCGCCGGGGCGTTATTCATCCAGGCGGCCTGCCTCACGTTCTCGACGTCGTCGATGACGTTGGCGACGTCTGAGAGCATCACCGGCGCGCCGTTGCGGTAGGCAATGACGACCGAGGAGCGGTAGTCGCGGCTGGTCACGAGTTGGTCGTTGCCGTTGATTTCGTAAGCCTGCTGCGGCCCGTCGAAGTTTCCCAAGGCCTGGTTGACGCTGGTCAGTTGCAGGGCGGCGCGCACGTCCTCGAGATTGATTCCGCGAGCGGCGAGGGCCGTCGGATTGACCTGGACCCGCACGGCGGGCTTCTGCCCGCCGGTGATGCTCACCAGGCCAACCCCGGGTATCTGGGAGATCTTCTGGGCCAGGCGCGTGTCGGCCATGTCTTCCACCTGGGAAAGGGCGATGGACTTCGAGGTGAGGCCCAGCGTCAGGATGGGCGCATCGGCGGGATTTGATTTGCTGTAGATGGGCGGGGACGGGAGATTGGGTGGCAGATAGGTCTGGGCGGCGTTGATGGCGGCCTGGACCTCTTGCTCGGCAACATCGATGTTCAGGCTCAGGGCGAACTGAAGCACAATGACCGAGCTTCCGCCCGAGCTGGTCGAGGTCATCTGGTTCAAGCCCGGTACCTGCCCAAACTGCCGCTCCAGCGGCGCGGTCACCGCCGAGGCCACAACATCGGGGCTGGCGCCGGGATAAAAAGTGATAACCTGGATGGTCGGATAGTCCACGTCCGGCAAAGCCGACACGGGCAGTTGCTTGTAAGCGACCAACCCGGCCAGGAGAATCGCCGCCATGAGGAGCGAAGTGGCGACCGGCCGGAGGATGAATGGACGGGATGGGCTCATGAGGCAGTGCGGAGCGCGGAGTGCGGAATGCGGAATCGGCTTGTGTTCTTCATGGCGGCGTGGCTTCTGTTGCGGCCATGTTCCGCTTCTTGCCATGGCCCTGCTTGGGTCCTGCCTCCGGGTTGGTTGCCGCAACTTTCACGCCTTTGCCCAAAGAAACCTGGACTGGACGATCGCGCGGTCCTTCCTCCCCTTTGCCTACGGCAACTTTCACGCCATCCTGGAGCCGGTTGAAATTGTCCGCCGCAATGATGTCACCCTCCTCCAACCCTTCCACTGCGGTGACGCTGCCCTCGGTGGGGCCCTCCTTGACGGGGCGCATGGCGACCGTCTGGTTGGTCTGGACCACGTACACGAAGGTGCCCTCGGGGCTGCGTTGGACCGCGGCAGTGGGAACCAGCAGGACGCCGCGCTGGGTGCGCACAAGCAGGTTCACATTGACGAATTGGTTTGGAAAGAGCGAGTTGTCCTCGTTGGCAAAGAGGGCCTTGAGCCTGATGGTGCCGGTCGTCGTGTCGATCTGATTGTCCGTGGTCAAGAGCGTGCCGGTCGCCAGTTTCTTCTCGAAGACGCTGTCGTAGGCCTCGACCGCCAGCTTGTTGCCCTGGCTCATCTGCTGCAGGATTTCAGGCAGGGAATCTTCCGTGACACTGAAGACCACGGTGATGGGTTGAAGCTGGGTAATCACGGCCAGGGGATTGGTATC
>Ga0187889_10002102_pt1 | contig 20129 bp, 22 predicted proteins | sample June2016WEW_7_10_2_FD_132992 | JGI IMG/M metagenome (GOLD analysis project Ga0187889, IMG submission 132992) | Peatland microbial communities from SPRUCE experiment site at the Marcell Experimental Forest, Minnesota, USA - June2016WEW_7_100 | ecosystem: Environmental > Terrestrial > Soil >... | reverse complement strand
GACAAGCGCCGCGACATCTTGTGGTTCGGAGCCATCTGGCTCGTAGCCGGTTATGCCCTGGTCTCCCTGTCCATGACCAAGTTCCACCACTACATCCTGCCGGCCTTACCCGGACTGGCCATCGCCATCGGGTGCTTCCTCGACGATGTCGAGCGCGAAGGGCGCGGGCGTCTGGCCCTGGCAGGCGTGCTCGCGGGCGGCCCGCTCTTGGCCCTCGTCGTGAGCGACTTGGCGTCGGCGCCCAAGAACGCGCAACGCTTCATCTGGCTCTTCTCCTACGACTACGTCAATACCCCCCAGGGTCGGCCCTGGCCCCCTGACATGAGCTACGGCACCCTGCTCTGGGTCACTGCCGGGCTCTTTGCTGGCGCAGCCCTGTTACTGGCTTGGCGCCGCCTGCGCCCCTGGGCCACGGTTGCCGCTCTGGGCATCGCGGTCGGGTTCACTTACTTCCTGCTCGACGTCTTCATCCCGCGCGCCGCGGCTCACTGGTCGCAAAAGCCCCTCATAGCGCAGTACTACCGGGAGCGGGCCTCCGCCGACGAGCACTTGCTGGCCTGGCAGCTTTACTGGCGGGGAGAGAATTTCTACACCCAGAACGAGATATATCAGGGCCCCATGAGCGAGCGCACGGTGTTCTTGGGCGATCGCAACACCGAGAACCTGAAGGACTACGTGGCCCATCACCATGGTAAGCGCGCCTTCTTCATCATCGAACGCACCCGCCTCGACGGCCTCAAGGGGATCTTGCCCGAACCGGTCCGCTCCAGCGTGCGGATCGTCAACGACGGCAACAACAAATTCTATCTGCTCAGCGCCCAGCTATGAAGAGCCGCGGAACCCGGCGCGGCATGCGTTGACATAGCTCGCACCCGATGGCAATATTCGCGCCCTCTCGCCCCACCCAGCCCGGACGGGAACCGTAAGCGCGTGACTAAACCATTTGCCATATTCAGCGGAAACGCGAACCTCGCGCTCGCGCGTGCGGTATGCGAGCACCTCGGCCAGCCCCTGGGGAGCGCCAATGTGACCCGATTCGCCGACGGGGAGGTTTACGTCGAGATCGATCAGAACGTGCGCGGAGTGAACTGCTTCGTCATTCAGCCCACCTGCACTCCGGTGAATGACAACTTGATGGAGCTCCTGGTGATGACCGACGCGCTCAAGCGCTCATCGGCCAAACCCATCGTGGCGGTGATGCCCTACTTCGGCTACGCCCGCCAGGACCGCAAGACCCGTCCCCGCACTCCGATCTCCGCCCGTCTGGCCGCCGACCTCTTGACCGCCGCGGGGGTTCACCGCGTGCTGGCCATCGATCTCCACGCCGGCCAGATCCAGGGTTTCTTCAACATTCCGGTCGATCATATCTACGCCATGCCGATCATGATGGACTACCTGCGCAACAGGTTTGGCGGCAACGACACGGTGATCGTTTCGCCCGACGCAGGCGGGGTGGAGCGCGCGCGCGCCTTCTCCAAGCGCCTGCAGGCCGGGCTGGCCATCATAGACAAGCGACGGCCGGCGCCCAATGTCGCCGAGTTGGTGCACATCATCGGCGACGTCAAGGGACGCGACGCGATAATAATCGACGATATGGTCGACACGGCCGGCACCCTGTGCGCGGCGGCCAAAGGCCTGACCGAACAGGGAGCGCGCGGCGTTTACGCCTGCATCACGCACGGGCTGCTTTCGGGGCCCGCGCTCGAGCGCATCCACACTGGGCCGATAAAGGAGCTCATTATAACCGACTCCATTCCGCCCCGTCCCGAGGTCAAGGCATCGCCCAAGGTGCGCGTGCTCTCGGTTGCCCAACTCTTGGCCGAGGCCGTAAAACGCATTCACCAGGGGGACTCGCTGAGCTCCCTCTTCATCTGATAAAGATCAGCTGATAAAGATCAGCAGCTGCAAAGGACCCATCATGGACTTCGCCAAAGTTTCCGTCGAGATTCGCCAACAGTCAGGCAAGGGCCCCGCCCGCCGCGTACGCGGCACCGGGAAGCTGCCCGCCGTACTTTATGGCCACAAGCTGGAGCCGCTGTCGCTCGTCCTGGATCCCATGGAGCTTGGTCACGCCATGGACAAGGAGCGCAAGCGCAATACCGTGTTCACCTTGCAAATGAGCGGCGGCGCCGGGCCTGCAGACGTGACCGCCATGATTCGCGACGTTCAGATCGACCCCATTTCCCGCCGACCCGTTCACGTCGACTTCGTCCGGGTGAGCATGGACGACGAGGTGAAGGTTGCGGTGCCTCTGGTGGTGACCGGCACTCCGGTCGGGGTGACTAACGGCGGCAACCTGCACCTTTCCCACCACACTCTCCCCATCGCGGCCAAGCCGGCCGCCATTCCCACCAAGATCGAGCTTGACGTCACCGCCCTCGACATCGGCGACGCGTTGCACGCCAGCGACCTCAAGCTCCCTGCCGGCGTACGCACGACCCTGGATGCGCGCGAGGCCGTGGCCTCCGTGGTCGCGCCGCACGTAGAGAAGGTCGAGGCGGAGGCCGCCGCCACGCCCGCCGAAGGGGCGACTCCCGCCGAAGGGACGGCGGCGCCCGCCGCAGCCGGCGCCAAAGGCACAGCCCCCGGAGCAACGGCCACTGCGGCTGCCCCGGCCGGCGCCAAAGGCGCAGCCCCCGCGGCAGCCGCCGGGGGAGCCAAGAAGGAGGAGAAGAAGGCCAAGTAGGTCAGAGCCGACCGGGCTTTACCATGTGGCTGGTCGCAGGCCTCGGGAATCCCGGACGGCAGTACGCCGGCAACCGGCACAACGCCGGATACATGGTCGTGGATGCGCTGCTCGGTCGTCTGGCGGCCCGCCCAGCGCGGACCCGACTGGGCGCCGAGCTCGCGGAAGCGTCGGTGGCCGGGACCAAGGTCATTTTCTGTAAACCCATGGAGTTCATGAACGCGAGCGGCTCGGCGATTGCGCGCACGGCGGGATTTTGGAAAATTCCCCCGGCGCGCATCCTGGTCGTGCATGACGAGATGGACCTCGAGCTAGGGCGCCTGAAGCTGGCGGAAAGCGGCGGCACCGCAGGCCACAATGGACTGCGCTCCATCGTGGCCGAGCTGGGCACGGAGGCCTTCTGCCGCTTGCGCTTCGGTATCGGCCGACCACCCGCCCGATGGGAAGGCGCCGATTTCGTGCTGGCGGACTTCACCGCCGATGAGCGCAAGGCCCTGCCGGATTTGCTAGAAGAAGCGGCCGATGTGACCACGACAGTCGTGCAAGACGGCTTGGTCGCGGCCATGAACAAGTTTAACCGACGCAGTAAGAGCAAAGGGAGCGCAGCTTAGAGCCGAGACTACGCTCCTCATCACTCCTTGCCCCCGGGAAACCGCGGGACACAGGCCCATAGGGAGAAAAGCACCATGGCAGGAAGAACAGGATCGTGCCGGGACATACCCGGCCGAACACGCGAGTACGAGACCATATTCATCCTCAAGCCCGATGTCAGCAACGAGACCATCGGGCAGGCCAACACCAAGATCCGCCACGTCATCGAGGCCGGGGGAGGCAAGCTGCTCAAGGTCGAGAACTGGGGCCGGCGCAAGTTGGCCTACGAAGTGAAGAAGCAGCTCAAGGGCATCTACATCTTCTTCGATTACCTGGGCAATGCCGGCTTGGTCGAGGAAGTCGAACGCAACTTGCGCCTCACCGATACGGTGATCCGCTGCTATTCGGTCAAGGCGGCCGAGAACGTGGATCCGGCCAGCAAGACGTCGAGCGTGACCGACGAGTCCTTCGCCAATGCGGCCCAGCCCGGCCCCGACGAGGAGGCGATCGCCACTGGCCAGGCGGGCGCCCGCCCATTCGGCGACGAAGAAGAAGAAGGTGCATTCGATTTCGAGGAGGCGGTTTTCGGCAAGGTCGAAGGCCCCGTCCGGAGAGGAGGCTAAAGCCATGCCACGTCCCGAGGAAAAAGACGCAGATCTCGAACAAGAAGGCGGGCGCAAGAAGTCATCGCGCCGCCGCGCGTGCAAATTCTGTACCGATGAAAACCTGGTCATCGATTACAAGAATGCCGGCCTGCTCAAGTACTTCATCACTGACCGGGGAAAGCTGGTGCCGCGTCGCCTGACGGGCAATTGTGCCAAGCATCAGCGGGCCATCGGCCGGGCCGTGTCACGGGCTCGCATGATCGCGCTCATGCCATTCGCCGTAACCGGGAAGTAGCGGAGAAGGAGCAAGTCATGCGGGTAATCTTGAGAGAGAACCTCGACAATCTGGGCAAAGCGGGCGAGGTCGTGTCGGTACGCACCGGCTACGGCCGCAACTACCTCTTGCCTAATGGCTTGGCCGTGCCCGCGACGGAAAGGGATGAAGCGCGCATGCAGCACGAGCAGCGCACCATAGCCGCTCGCATGGCCAAGCTGGCCAAGCAGCTGCTGTCGGAAGCCGACCGCCTCGGGCAGGTATCGGTCTCGCTGGCTCGCGCAGTGGGCGAAGAAGACAAGCTGTACGGCTCGGTCAACAACCGCGATATCGCGGAAGCCCTTGCCGAGCAGGGGGTCAAGGTCGACGCCAAGAAGATCCAGCTCGACGAGCCGATCAAGGCGCTCGGCATGACCGAGGTCCCCATCAAGCTGGGGCAGGACGTCACGGCCCGGATCAAAGTCTGGGTCGTCAAGAAGGAGGCCTGAGCCGAGGAAGAGAGTGAAGAGAGAGGAACAAAGGCAAGGGGTAGGAGAACCCACCACCCCAGCCCTCCGCTCCTCTCTGCTCCCACGCTTGGCCGGTGGCGCCAGTGGCGCCGCGGGGTTGACGCATATGCTTGCCTTTCCCAGGGCCGGTTGGGAAACGCGCATATGCGCTTCTGGAACACAAGATCTGCTTCGCCTCTGCTCGTCCGGCGTTACACTCGTTCTCCATGGCCGAGCTGCCCGCACAACTCATAGCTCTTCCCTCCGGCCGCCAGCCTCCCTACAATTTGGATGCGGAACGCTCGGCCCTCGGCGGGGTGCTGGTCAAGCCGTCGGCTTTCGACGAGATGGCCACCACCATCACCGGCGACGACTTCCTGCTGCCCGCCCACCGCGCGATCTTCGAGGCGATGTTGGCGCTCGACAGGCGGAGCGAGCCCATTGACGTCGTCTCGCTGGGCGACGAGCTGAAAAACCGCGGTGACCTCGGCCGCCTGGAAAACGGTCCCGCCTATCTGATCGAGCTGGCCAACGCGGTTCCCACCGCCGAGAACATCGCCCACTACACGCGCCTGGTACGAGAAAAGGCGACTTTGCGCCGACTGATCGCCTCCTGCGCCGAAATCCAATCGCGCGCCTACGGCGAGTTCGGCGACTATGAGCAGTTTCTCGACGAATCCGAGAACCTCATCTTCCAGGTGGCGCAGAAAAATCGCCGCGACAACGCCCAGCCCATCGGCGAGGTCATGGGCGAAGTCCTGGAGGCCATCGATGCCCGGGCGCGCGAGAGCAAGTCCGTGACCGGAGTGCCGACCGGGTTCACCAAGCTAGACGAAATAACCGCCGGTTTTCAGCCCGAGAATCTCATCATAGTCGCCGCCCGGCCCGGGGTGGGGAAGACCTCGTGGGCGCTCAACGTTGCCACCAACGCTGCGCTTGGCCACAAGATTCCCGTTTTCGTCTTCTCGCTCGAAATGTCGAAGACCGAGCTCATAGAGCGCATGCTGGCGGCCGAGGCACGTATCGACTCCAACCGCATGCGGCGCGGGATGATCGAGTACAGCGAGTGGAAGAACAAGATCTACCCCGCCGGCAATCGCATTGCCCAGGCGCCCATCCTCATCGACGACTCCCCCGGGGTCAACATCCTCGAGCTGCGGGCGAAGGCCCGGCGCTTTCGCAGCGATCCGCGCTTCTTCCCCCCGAGCCAAGGGCCACGACAGCAGGGCCTGGTCGTCATCGATTACCTCCAGCTTGCGCATGGCATCGGTGGTCGCAGGGAGGAGTCGCGCGAACGAGAAATCGCTGAGATCTCGCGCGGCCTCAAGGCGTTGGCCAAGGAGCTCCACATCCCCATTATCGCGGTCTCGCAACTCAATCGCAGCGTGGAGAAACGCGAAGACAAGACCCCGCAGCTGTCCGATCTACGCGAGTCGGGCGCCATCGAGCAAGATGCCGACATCATTCTCTTCATCCATCGCGAGGAGATGTACAACCCCGATCCCAGCGGGCGGGGCAAGGCACTGCTAAAAGTTGGCAAGAATCGGGCCGGCCCGACGGGCGAGGTGGATTTGACCTTTATCCGCGAGTACACCAAATTCGAGAACTATTCTGCCGAGGACGACGATATGCCGAGCTAGCATCGGCCGGCGATGGCGGGTGCGCACAGTCAGGAAATGGCTAATCCAACCGAGCAAAAAGGAACGTACCGGCGGCGCCCGACGCCCATGCCCTTCCTTATTCCAGGGGCGCAGGTGGGTCGCTACGTCATCGAGCGACGCCTGGGCATAGGCGCCATGAGCGAAGTGTATCTGGCCACCGACGACGCCCTGGGCCGGCGGGCCGCGATCAAGGTCCTGGGCAGCAACCAGATCAACAACGCCACCATCACCGAGCGTTTCCTGCGCGAGGCCCGGGCCCTGGCCCGCATGTCGCATCCTAACCTGATTCCGGTCTTCGAGGCTGGACAGACCGGCGAGCCGCTGCGGCCCTACTACGCCATGGAGCTCCTGGAAGGGGGCGACACGCAGAAGCTTCTCGATGAGCGGGGCCCTCTACCCAGCGCCGTGGTCGCGCTCATCGGGGCTGAGGCCGCCACCGGCCTCGGCGAAGCCGCGCGCGCTGGCATCATCCATCGCGACGTCAAACCGGCCAACCTCGGGATTTCGCGGCACGGGGTGCTCAAGGTCACCGATTTTGGGCTGGCCAAATCCTATGCCGCGGACAAGAGCTTGACCGCGCGAGGTATGGTGGTGGGCACGGCCGACTACATTGCCCCCGAGCAGGCGCGCGGCGAAGAGCTGGACGAACGTGCCGACGTATACGCGCTGGGCTGCACGCTTTTCCACCTGCTGACCGGGCGTCCGCCCTTCCGCGCCAAGCCAGGCCCTTCGGTGAAAGAGTACCTCGACGTGATGCGCATGCACCTGTCCGCGCCCGTCCCGGATATGCGCAGCGAGGCGCCGAACAGCGATGGTGAGCTCGCCGATGCCATCTTGGCCATGATGGCCAAGGATCGCGCTCGCCGGCCGACCTTTGCCCAGATTGCCCCCAAGCTGGCGCGCATCGCTGAGCGGCTGGGCGGGCAATTGCCCAGGGTTACCCGCCAGCTCTTCCTCGTCACCGGGGAATCGGCGCCAGTGGTCCAGGCCGCCCTGGATGACCAGGTGGATCGAATGCTCATGCCCAGGCGACGCGCCTGGCCCCGCTTGGTTGCCTTCGGGGTAATTCTCGCCGCGGCGATTGGACTGGCCCTGGCGCTCAGCCGCTAGCCATGACCAGGGTAGCGCTCATCCCGGGCGGCGCGCGCGGCATCGGGCGCGCCATCGCCTGCGCCCTGGGCGCTCGGGGCTGGGACGTGGCGATTTGTTATCGCACCAACCACAGCGACGCCGAGTCCCTGACCGCCACGGTCGCGGGAGCGGGCGGAGCCGCGCTCGCCCTCGCCTGCGACGTCTCGACGCCCCAGGCCTGCGCCGAAGCCTACGCAAGCGTGATTGCGTGGCGCGGTCGGGTGGACGCTCTCATCTACTGCGCTGGGCCATTCCATCGCATCGACCTTCTCTCCGAGACCCCGGAAGATTGGCGCTCGACCTTCGCGGCTAACCTCGACGGTCTATTCTACCTCTCTCGCCTGGTGGCGCCCGGCATGATGCTGCGGCGCTGGGGCCGCATAATCGCCTGCGCTACTGCCAATGCCGATCGCCTGATGGCTCAGACCCAGATCACGGCCCACTACCTGGCCAAGGTGGCCCTGCTGGGGCTAATACGCAGTCTGGCCAAGGCCCTCGCGCCCAGCCAGATCACGGCCAACGCGATTTCACCCGGATTCATAGCCACCGGCTCGGCCGAGATGGCCGACCTGCCGCAGCTGACCCGGACCATTCCCGCCGGACGGATCGGCAGCGTGGACGACGTGGTGGGGGCGGCGCTGTACCTCTTGGCCGAGGAGGCCGGCTACGTGAACGGCACCAACCTTCACGTGAGTGGCGGCTGGGGCATCTAGCGCTATTGCTTGAAAGCTCCCCGTCGCCACCGCGCCGGGCTAAGGACCTAGATCGCGTTCTGGCGTACCGAAACCGCCAGACGCGCTACGCTCTTGAGCACGTGGGGCACTCGCTTGAGCAGGTTGATCGACGGTGGGCGTTTTTCGTGCACGGCGAAGGGGATCTCGACCACCTTCTTCTTCTCGCGGTGAGCGCGAATTACGAATTCGCTGGCGAAGACATCGCGATCGAGAATGCAACGTTGGGCCGTCTCGAGCAACACCTCGCGCTTGAACGCCTTCAAGCCATGGGTGTCGGTGCCGCGGTAGTGGCAAACCGTGCGCAGAAGGCCGTTGTAGACTCGGGTGCCGAGCCGCCTTACCAAGGGGCGCTGGTCGTTAGAGCCGACCATGGCTTTCGACCCGACCACGAAGTCGGTATCGGTGCGCTCGAGCAAAGCGAGAGCACGCGCGTAGAACTCGGTGTCGCAAAGATCGATCTCGTCGCAGATCACGATGCGCCCGCGGGCTGCGAGTATGCCTGTCTTCAAGGCCAAGCCGTAATTGGGTTGTCCTATGGAGATGAGGCGCACTACCGAGTATTCGGCCTCGAGCTCTTTGCCAATCGCCACCGTCCGGTCGCGCGACCCGTTTTCGCAGAGGATCAGCTCGTAAACCAGGCCAAAGGGACGCAGCTTCTCCCGCAGCTCTAGCACCGACCCGCGCAGTATTCCCTCTTCGTTGTATACGGGTATCACAATGGAAACGTCCGGGGCGGGGGCGGCGTCGCTCATGGCTCGGCTCCTAGGGGTCCTTGGGGGTCTCGGGGGGGCTTAGGGGTCTTGGAGGTCTGGCGGGTCTTGCGAGTCTATGGAGTTTGGGATCTCGGGGTCTCGGCGTCGATGGCGGTCGCAACCTCGCGGCCGAGGAGGAGCGAGTCCTCCATCGAATTGTAGGTCCACGAGCCATAACGGCCGCGCGAATAGATGGCGTGGCTGCCCAAGAAGGAGAAGATGGCGCTGGTGGCCGCATAGTAGTGCTCGTCGAAGACGACATAGGCGTAGTCGATCTCGCGGGGATCGGCGAAGAGCACGTCAGCGGGCGACGCGATGGCGCCTATCTCGACCAGTCCCGCTACCGAGGCCCGCACCGCGCCCTCGTCGACCTCACCCCGCGCGGCCAGCTCGACGTAAAACGAGCCAGCCCCCGGCGGAGCCATACTCTGCGCGGCGTTGCTAAAGATCCCCACGCGATAAAACGGAAATTTCCCCTCGGGCACATACACCCAGTGCCAGTCCGCGCTGGGCGCCCTCCGCGTGGCCAAGTCGAGATAGCGCAGACTGGTACAGCGGAGACGGGTAGCGTGCGCCGCGATGGCGGGAGGCAGATCGACAATGCGCTTGAGGAGCTCGGGCAGGGGCAAGGTGGACACCAGCTCCGAGTAAGGGATGGTTTCGCCACCCACCACGATCTGGCGCCTTCGGTAATCGACGCGCTCCAGGCTGGCCGAGGTATGTACGCGGGTGGGATCGAGGCGTCCAGCCAGCGCCGCGCTGAGGCTTTCGATGCCGCCCGCCTTGGGATAAGCAAAGGTCGCGTTGTAGCCCAGCGCTCCCGCATCGGCCCCCACCGCACCCGCCACGACCTGCTCGAGGTTGGGCAAGGGCACGAAGCGCGAGCACCAGGCAGCCGTGATCTCGCGCGGCGAGACGCCCCATAGCCGCTCGTTGTAGGGGATCATGAAGTGCTTTGAGATACCGGGGCCGAAGTGGCGCAGGCAGTATTCTTCGAAGTTCTTGGGTTCCCCTTCCCCTGGCGGTGCCAGCTTGGCCTCGATGACACCTAGCAGGCACTCCTTGACCACCTCGGCCGGCAAGCCGTGCAGATTGGCCTGGAAGGGGTAGAGGGTGGTGACCCCATGGGAGTAAATGCGCGCCCGGCGCTCGACCCGGCTCATCTGTCCCGGCAGCACCTCGGCGACCAGATCCTTCATCCCTTGATCGCGCAGATGCAACCAGTGCCCGGTACGATCGAAAGCGTAGCCGTTCTTCGTACGCGTCACGGCCAGCCCGCCCAGGCGCGGCTCTCGCTCGAAAAGCCGCCATGGCTTCTTCAGATGGAGCGCGGTCGCAATCCCGGTCAGGCCTCCGCCCAGGATCACGACACCTGCGACTTGGTTGTGCACTGCGAATTTAACCCGAGTGATTCTGGTGATTGCCTATCACGCGCGGTGCATGAACGGCAACCGCGTGTGCGGCTCCCTGGCAATCTACAACCCGATTCGCTGGAGGGCGACCCCCTACTGCGCCATGACCTTCGTGTTATGGTGCGGGGATGCTCCCCTATCGAGCCCATTTCCGCTGCATCGCGCAGTGCGAGGGTGAATATGCCCTCGACTTGGTGATCTACCGTTGCCCAAAATGCGGCAACCTGCTCGAGGTCGTTCATGACATGGCGGCGCTAAGGCAGCACTCGGCCGAGGAGTGGAAAGAGGTGTTCGGCGGGCGATTCATGAGCACGCGCTGGCCCTACGGATCCGGTATCTGGGGCAAACGCGAGTGGGTCCACCCGGCCATCCGCGACGAGAACGTGGTGTCGATGTTCGAGGGCGGCACCAACTTGCTGTGGGCGCAGCGCTACGGCAGAGAGCTCGGGGTCGAGGATCTGTGGATCAAGATGTGCGGCAACTCGCACAGCGGTTCCTTCAAAGATCTGGGCATGACCGTGCTGGTCTCGTCGGTGAAGCAGATGATCGCCGACGGCAAGGAGATCTCCGCGGTAGCGTGCGCATCGACCGGCGACACCTCGGCGGCGCTGGCCGCCTACGCCGCCGCGGCCGGGATTTTCGCCATGGTCATCCTCCCGCGCGGCAAGATCTCCACGGCGCAGCTGGTCCAGCCACTGGCCAACGGCGCCAGGGTGCTCGCGCTGGATGGCAACTTCGACGACTGCATGGCGGTCGTGCAGCGTCTGGCCACCGAGGAGTCGGTCTATCTGGCCAACAGCATGAACTCCCTGCGGGTCGAGGGCCAGAAGACGGTGGGCATAGAAATCGTGCAACAGTTCGACTGGGAGGTGCCCGACTGGATCGTGATACCGGGAGGAAATCTCGGCAATGTTAGCGCTCTCGGCGCCGGTCTTACCATGATGCTGGAGCTGGGCCTGGTGAGCAAACGGCCGCGCATATGCGTCGCCCAGGCGGAGTCGGCCAACCCACTTTATCAAGCCTACCGCAATGGCTTCGAGCGCTTCGAGCCGATAGTGGCCAAAGCCACGCTGGCCTCGGCCATCCAGATTGGCAACCCGATCAGCGTGGCCAAGGCGATTCGCACTCTCAAGGAATACGATGGGGTGGTGGAGCAGGCGAGCGAAGCCGAGCTGGCCGACGCCGCCGCCCGCGCCGACCGCACCGGTATGTTCAACTGCCCGCACACCGGGGTGGCCCTGGCGGCGCTGGAGAAGCTGATCGCGGCCGGCACCATCAAGAAGTCGGAGCGGGTAGTGGTGATCAGCACGGCGAACGGCCTTAAGTTCACCGACTTCAAGGTCGGTTATCACGAGGCGAAGCTGGCCGCGGTTCCCGTGTCCAAATACGCCAATACCCCCATAGAGCTGCCCAACGACTACAGCGCGGTGCGCGAGCAGGTGCGCCGCCTGCTCGACGGCAGATCCCAAGCCAAGGGAGCTTTGCCCTCGCCGCCATGATTTTGTAGATTGAGCCACTCAGGAGCTTGCCAGCCATGCCGATCTCGCTCTTCGACACCACCCTACGCGACGGAACGCAAAGCGAAGGCTTATCACTCTCGGTCGAGGACAAGATCAAGATCGCCCGGCTGCTCGATGGCTTCGGCATCCATTACATCGAAGGCGGCTATCCCGGCTCCAATCCCAAAGACGTGGAGTTCTTCGCGCGTTCGTCCGAGCTGGGGCTCAAGCACGCCAAGCTCACCGCCTTCGGCAGCACGCGCCACGCTAGCCGCATCGCCGCACAGGACGACAGCATGAAGGCGCTGGCAGCCGCCGGCACGCCCGCGGTGAGCATCTTCGGCAAGACCTGGCTCCTGCACGTGACCCACGTGCTCGGCACCACGGCCGAGAATAACCTGGAGATGATCGCCGACAGCGTCTCCTTCCTCAAGCAGAACGGCAAGGAAGTCATATTCGACGCCGAGCACTTCTTCGATGGTTTCCGCGCCGATCGCGAGTACGCCTTGGCAGCGGTGAGCGCGGCCGCCCAGGCGGGCGCCGACTGGCTGGCCCTGTGCGATACCAACGGCGGCAGCCTACCTGGCTTCATTGCCGAGGCTATACGCGAGCTCAAAAAGGTGACGCCGACCCCCCTCGCCATCCACGCTCATAACGACGGTGACCTGGCGGTGGCCAACAGCCTGGCCGCCGTGGAGGCCGGGGCGACCATGGTACAAGGCACGCTTAACGGTTGGGGCGAGCGCTGCGGCAACGCCAACCTGATCTCGGTGATTCCCGCGCTCCAGCTCAAGTTGGGTCGCGCCTGCGTCCCCGAGACCAACCTGTCGCGCCTGACCGAGCTTTCCCGCGCGGCGAGCGAGATCGCCAACATCCGCCCGCGCGCCCACGCTCCCTACGTGGGCAGCTCGGCTTTCGCTCACAAGGGCGGCGCCCACGTGGCCGCGGTGGAGAAGCTCTCGGCATCCTATGAGCACATCGCGCCGGAGGCGGTGGGGAATACCCGCAAGGTCGTGGTCTCCGAGCTCGCGGGTCGGGGCAACGTACGCGTGGTGGCACGCGAGCTGGGCTTGGACATGCGCGGCTACGAACCGGCGCTGCTCGCACGGGTAAAGGAGATGGAGAGCCAGGGCTACCAGTTCGAGGCGGCCGAAGGGTCGTTCGAGCTCATGGTCCGCCGCTCGCAACCCGGCTACCGCGAGCCATTCGAGGTGCTCGACGTGGTCGTCATCTCGGAGCGGCGGCGCGCGAGCGAGATGTTCGTGGAGGCTACCGTGAAGCTTAAGGTGGAGGGCGAGGTGGCGCACGTGGTGGCCGAGGGCTCGGGCCCCGTCGACGCCATGGATATCGCCTTTCACAAGGCCCTGGATGCGCATTTTCCGCTGCTCCGTGAGGTCCACCTGACCGACTTCAAGGTCCGCATCCTCGATCCCGAGGCGGCCACCGCGGCCAAGACCAGAGTGCTCATAGAGTCGCGGCTGCACGGCATGACCTGGAGCACCATCGGCGTTTCGCGCAATATGATCGAGGCCAGCTGTGAAGCTCTGCGCGACGCTCTCGAGCTGCCACTCTTGCGAGCCGCCCAGCCCGGGCCTGGGCGGAACCAGAGCTAGCGGACCGGCGGTCCCGCCATCCCTCACACCATCGCACCGCCGCGCTAGCGACGCAGGATGGGACTAACCGCCGGCACATCGGCGACGGCGGGGCCGGTAACCTGCCTGCGCTTGTCGGCGAAGCGCGCTTCCTCCGCCCCCCGCACCAGCGCGTCGAAGGTCGTACCATGCTGGGGAAAAGTCGCCATGCCCATGCTCAGCCCGAAGTCGAAGGGACCACGGGCCCGGAGCACGGCCAGCTTGTCGCGCAGGCGAGCAAGCAAAGCGGTGCACGAGCTCTCCGTCATGTCAGGCAGGATGACCGCGAACTCATCCCCTTCGACGCGACAACACACGTCATGAGCCCGCACCGACTTCTCGAGAAACTCCGCCACCCAGCGCAAGAGGAGATCCCCTTCGGTCGGACCGTGCGACTTGTTGATGAGCTGGAAGCCGTTCACGTCCAGGATGAGGAGCGCGAAGGGACGGCCAGCGGCCCGTCGGGATCGGGAAAGCTCGGAACCCAGGCGCTCGGCAAAGTAGCGCCGGTTCCACAGGCCGGTCAAGCCGTCGCGGTAGGTCAGCGCACGCAAATCCTCCAGCTTTGCGATCTCTCGCCGCAAGCCTTCGTTTTCACGTTCTAATCGCGCGATGTCAGACTGCAATTCCATCGCCTAGATAGCCGCTCGAATTAGCTTCGACTATCTACCAAAAACCCACCGTCAAGCCAAATGGTGTCCGTATAATCTCCCGCTCCATGCAAGCAGACAATGCCGCGGACAAAGCCGTGCTCTTCGACCTCGACGGTACCCTGGTCGACACCGAGCGCGAAAACGTAGAGTCTGTCGTGCTGGCCGCCCGGCGCTGGCATCTCGAGCTAGACCAGGATACGCGTCGCTTCATCGTCGGGCATTCCTGGAACGAAATCCATGCCAGGATAAAGGCGCAGCACGAATCGGCCCCCGCCATGGCCGAGCTCATCGCCGCCGCCGTGGCTGAAAAGCGCGGGCTCTTCGCCAGCAAAGGCTACACCCCCCTGCCCGGCGCCGATCGACTGGTTCGCCGCTTGGCCAAGACGGTTGCCCTGGCGGTGGTCTCGGGCTCGAGCACCGTGGAGGTGCGCGAAACGATAGCCGGCCTGGGCCTGACCGAGTGCTTTGGCGTGCTGCTGGGAGCGGAAGCCTATCAACGCGGCAAACCCCATCCCGAGCCCTATCAGACCGCCATGCGCCTGCTCCAGGTATCACCCCAGCGCTCAATCGTCATCGAGGACGCCGAGCCGGGCATCCTGGCCGGCAAGGCCGCCCAGGCCCGGGTGATCGCCGTCCGCCAGGCCAACTTTCTCGGCTACGATCAATCGGCCGCCGACGTGATCGTCGACACCCTCGACGACGTCAGCGACGAGCTCCTGGCGCGACTATGGTCGAGATGAAGCCCAAGCCCAGGGCGAGGTCGGCTACTCGCCGCCGCGACTACGTCCCGCTCGCTTCATGGTCGCGGCCGGTCGGTTCGCGACCGTGCTCGTCCCCTTGGCCGCGGGTGCAACCTTCGTCTTCGGCGCGCCTTTAGGTCGGGGTCCGGACGCCGATCCGCTGGTCTTGCTCGGCTTTTCCTTCCCGGCTCCCCCGCTCTCCTTGCCATGCGCCGGCTTCGCCTCGGCGCCGTCGGCCGGGATCAGCTCGAGCAAGGCCATGGGTGCGGCATCCCCCGGCCGCTGGTCGATCTTCATCACCCTGGTATAGCCGCCATGGCGAGCCAGGAAGCGCGGGGCGATTTCCTCGAACAGCTTGAGCACGGCATCGCGATCCCGCACCGCCCGCAGAGTCATGCGCATGGCATGCACGACCCGCGCGCTCTCTTCGGCGCTGCGCTTTTCGGGCGCCTTGGTCAAGAGCGGGCCGAGCCGGCGGGCACAGGTAATGGCCCGCTCCGCCAGACGGCGGATCTCCTTGGCCTTGACCAAAGTGGTGCGAATACGCTCGTAGGTGAGCAATGCCGCCACCATGTTGGTGAACAGAGCCTTGCGATGGGCGGCGGTCCGGGAAAGATGAAGTCCAGCTCTCTTGTGTCGCATGTTGACCTGAATACGGTGCGCTACGGGTTCCCCAGCGTGGATCGGGATTTGACGTGCATTAAGCTCTGGTCAGGGCTTTCCCCAAGCCCTGCTCAAGCCTTCTTGGGCGGGCCGTCGCCCGGCCAGCCTTCGAGCTTCATGCCCAGGGAGAGACCCATGCCGGCCAAAATCTCCTTGATCTCCTTGAGCGACTTGCGTCCGAAATTCTTGGTCTTGAGCATGTCGGATTCCGTCTTCTGCACCAGCTCGCCAATGTAGCGAATATTGGCGTTCTGCAGGCAGTTGGCGGAACGCACCGACAACTCCAGATCGTCGACCGACTTCCACAGATTCTCGTTGAGCTTCTGCTGCTCTTCCGAGACCGTGGCCTCGGGCGCCGGCTCGGCTCCCTCCTGGAAGTTGATGAAGATGGAGAGTTGATCCTTGAAGATCTTGGCCGCATAAGCCACGGCGTCCTCTGGCTTCACCGTGCCATTCGTCCACACCTCGAGCGTCAGCCGATCATAGTCGGTCTGTTGGCCGACGCGCGCGTTGGTCACGCCGAAGTTGACCTTGCGGATCGGGGAGAACAGCGAATCGATGGGGATCACCCCGACCGCCATGTTGGGCTGCTTGTTCCGTTCGGCCGGGACGTAGCCCCGCCCGATGCCAATCTCGAGCTCCATGCGCACCTTGGCGCCCTTGGAGCAGGTCATGATGTGGTGATCGGGGTTCAAGATCTCGACGCCCTCGGGGCAGGCAATGTCCCTTGCCATCACCTTGCCTTCGCCGTCCTTGTCGAGGCGAACCGTGCGGGGTTTGCCATCGAGGGTGCGAATGATGACCTCTTTGAGGTTGAGCACGATGTCGGTCACGTCCTCGGCCACCTCGGGCAGCGACGTGAACTCGTGCACCGCACCTTCTATCCTGACCGCGGTGATGGCCGCACCCTGCAGCGACGACAACAGCACCCGGCGCAGGCCGTTGCCCATCGTCGTGCCGAAGCCCCGCTCGAGGGGCTCGCAGGTGAACTTGCCATAGGTGGGAGTCAGCGTCTCCGTCTCGACTTCGAGCGTGCGCGGTCTTATGGGATCACGCCAGTTTCTCGCAATGAATGCGGACGTTGTGGCGGCCATGGTCTGAACACTAGCAGTCGACATCATGTTCTCCTGTTCGATGCGGAATAAGTAGCTGGGCGGATGGCCGGGCGCCTACTTCGAATAGAGCTCCACCACGAGTTGCTCTCGGACCGTCATCGTGAGGTCCTCTCGGGAGGGGAGGGTCACGAGCTTGCCCTGGAAGTTGTCCTTGTCGAGCTGGAGCCACTTCGGCACACCTCGCCGATCCACGGCGCCCAGGCTTTCCATGATGCGAGCAACCTTCTTCGAGACGTCGCACACCGCGATGCTGTCGTCGAGATCGCACAAGAACGACGGAATATTGACCTTCTTGCCGTTGACCGCGAAGTGGCCGTGGCGCACCAGCTGGCGAGCCTCCGCATGGTCGGAAGCGAAGCCCAGGCGGTACACCACGTTGTCGAGGCGGCGCTCGAGCAACTGCAGCAGGTTCTCGCCCGCCACCCCCTTCATGCGCGTGGCCTTCTGGTAGTAGCCGCGGAACTGCCGCTCGGCCAGGCCGTACATGCGCTTGAGCTTCTGCTTCTCGCGCAGCTGCGAGCCGTAGTTGGAAAGCTTACGCCGCCGCGCCTGCCCGTGCTGGCCCGGGGCATAGGCGCGCCGTTCGTAGCCACACTTGTCGGTGTAACAGCGATCGCCCTTCAAGAAAAGCTTGACGTCCTCTCGGCGACAAAGGCGGCAAACGGGACCGGAGTACTTCGCCATCAGTGTGTAACCTTACCTTCCTGTTACCGTGCGGGTGAAAGTCAAAGACGTCAGACCCGGCGCCGCTTGGGTGGCCGGCAGCCGTTGTGGGGAATAGGAGTCAAGTCACGGATCACATTGATCTTGAAGCCCGCCGCGGCCAGAGCGCGCAGGGCCGACTCGCGCCCGGAGCCCGGACCGCGGATGAAGACGTTGATGGACTTCATCCCGTGCTCCATCGCCTTATGCGCCGCGTCGTCCGCCGCGAGCTGGGCGGCAAAGGGGGTCGACTTGCGCGAGCCCTTGAACCCTTTCACTCCGGCAGAAGACCACGACACCACGTTGCCCGAGACATCGGTCAGAGTGACGATGGTGTTGTTGAAGGACGCGGTGATGTAGGCGATGCCGCTTTGCACGCTCTTGCGTACCTTCTTCGCCTTGGCGGCCTTGGGCTTTCCCCCTGCTGCTGTCGTTGCTGTCGCTTCGTTATCTGTCGCCATTGCTTATCCGTTCTGTTCCGGCAAAAATTTGGCTGGGTCTACCCGCCTCAGGCCCCGGTCGATTCCACCTTGCGCTTGATCATCTGTCCCTTGCGCGGCCCTTTGCGAGTACGCGCGTTAGTCTTGGTTCGCTGCCCGCGCACCGGCAGGCTCTTGCGGTGGCGCAATCCCCGGTAGCAACCGAGATCCATCAAGCGCTTTATGTTCATGGAAACTTCGCGCTGCAGATCGCCTTCGACCTTCAGCCCCATCTGTTCGATCACCTCGCGAATGCGCCGAGACTCGGCGTCGTCGAGAGCGTCGCTGCGCTTGTCGGGAGAAATGCCAGCAGTGTGCAGCACCTCGCGCGCCCGGGTCCGCCCGATGCCGTTTATATAGGTCAAAGCGAGCTCCATCCGCTTGTTGCGCGGGAGATCAACACCTGCTACGCGTGCCATTCGTTCCTGTTCCTTTCCAGCTGTTACGCACGAGCGACCATGTCCCCGAGCCTCAGCCCTGGCGCTGCTTGTGGCGAGGGTTATCGCAGATGACCCGTACGACGCCGCGGCGGCGAATCACCTTGCACTTGTCGCAAATCTTCTTGACCGATGCTCTGACCTTCATGGGAAGACTCTTCCGTTCTACACCCGTGAGAGAACCACAGGGCCGTTCTCGGTAATAGCTACCGAGTGCTCAAAATGGGCGGAGAGGCTACCATCTTTCGTGACGGCAGTCCAGCCATCGTCCTCGATCACCACCTCGGGCCCGCCCGCGTTCACCATCGGCTCGATGGCAAGCACCATGCCCGCGCTCAAACGTGGCCCCCGCCCCGCCGGGCCGTAGTTCAAGACCTGGGGAGCCTCGTGCATACGGCGGCCGATGCCGTGGCCGGCGAACTGCTCCACTACCGAGTAGCCCCGCTTCTCGACATAAGACTGCACCGCCCAGCCGATGTCGCCCAGACGATTGCCCGGCCGGCAAGCCAAGATGGCCTCTTCGAGCGACGCCCGGGTCGCCTCGACCAGGGCCCGAGCCTCATCGGAAATCTTACCAATGGCCACGGTACGGGCGGCATCACCGCACCAGCCGTCTTTGAAGGCGCCGAAGTCGATCGAGAGGATGTCACCCTCTTGTAACACGATCTCCTTGCGCGGTATGCCATGCACGATAACACTATTCACGGAAGCGCACAGCACGGCAGGATAGCCACGGTAACCCAGGAAGGCAGACTCGCCGTGTAGCTCCTTCAGGCGTCGTCGCGCGATAAGCTCGAGGTCCCAGGTGCTGACACCGGGCGCGGCCTCGCCCGCCAGGACCTCGAGCACGTCAGCCACGATGAGGTTGGCCTCGCGCAGCTTGGCAATCTGGGCCGCTGTCTTGAGCTCGATGCCCTTCATGCCCACCTCGCGCACGGCGCGGACTTCGCTCGAGCGAGCCCGGCGCACCCCACCCACTCGGAGTGGCATTCGGCAACGCCACCCCGGCTGATATGGAGAAGAAGGCTCCCGGCCATCAACATGAAGACTTTGGTGTCGCAAGCCTACCCGCCGACTGGGGCCGTCACCCGTCCACCGCGGCCACGTAGACGTGGGCCTTTGGGACCAGTGAAGCCTTCATAGTTCCTGGTGATGAGATGCGATTCGATTTGCTGCACTGTATCCAGGGCAACGCCAACTACGATCATCAGCCCGGTACCGCCGAAGCGGAAGGGGACACCAAGATTGTCGGACAGGAGGTTGGGAAGGACGCAGATGACGGAAACGTAGAGCGCGCCACCTGCGGTGATACGGGTGAGAACTTTGTCGATATAGGAAGCGGTTGCCTTGCCCGGACGAATGCCCGGGATGAAGCCGCCGTATTTGCGCATATTGTCAGCAACATCGACGGGATTGAAGGTAACCGCCGTGTAGAAATAGCAGAAGAAGACTATCAGCCCGACGTAGAGGACGTTATAGCGCCAGTCCCCCGGGTGGAGGGCATCGGAGAGCGCGCGGGCGTACGAGTTGTTGAGGAACGATGCCACCTGCTGAGGAAACATCAGAATGGACGAGGCGAAGATGGGGGGAATGACACCCGCTGTGTTCACCTTCAAGGGAAGATGCGTCGACTGACCGCCGAACATCTTGCGCCCGACCACTCGCTTCGCATACTGCACCGGGATGCGCCGTTGCCCGCGCTCGAAGAAGATTATGACGGCAATGACCGCGACCACGATGAGACCCATCAGGGCCAAGGAGAACGCGGTGATATTGCCCTCGCGCGCTCTCTGCGCCAGGCGCACCAGAGCGCTGGGGATGTCGGTGACGATGCCGGCGAAGATGATTAGGGAAATTCCGTTGCCCACGCCGCGCT
>Ga0187889_10002099_pt1 | contig 20137 bp, 9 predicted proteins | sample June2016WEW_7_10_2_FD_132992 | JGI IMG/M metagenome (GOLD analysis project Ga0187889, IMG submission 132992) | Peatland microbial communities from SPRUCE experiment site at the Marcell Experimental Forest, Minnesota, USA - June2016WEW_7_100 | ecosystem: Environmental > Terrestrial > Soil >... | reverse complement strand
ATTGACCCATTGCGCCGGGTCATGGACATCGATGTAGAGGCTCTTGGTGGGCAGCGCAATCTGGTCGAGCTCAGCGCGCTCCTGATCGCGCTCGGTAGCCGCTGCCTGCGCCTTATGCTCGGCTTTTTCAGCGTCCTTTTCGACGCCCACCACAACCTGTTCTTCCTTGTGGCAGGCAGCGATTGCCAGGGCTGGAAGCAGGACCAGCGCCAGCATTCTTTTGTGGCAGGTGCGCGGAATCACGAGATCAAGGATAGCAGGGCGGCCGCGGCGGGTTGCATCCGGGGACAGAGTTGGAGTGTTGGCCGCGGACTGGTTTCGCGTCACTGCTTGGCGGCAATCACGCTTCGCGCGATGGAGTCGAGGACACCGTTAAGGAAGTTGATCGACTCCGTGGCGCAGTAGCGGCGGCCGATTTCAAGCGCCTCATTGATGACCACGGGAAACGGCGTGGATTTGACGCCGACGAGTTCGGCCACGGCCATGCGCAGCAAATTGCGATCGACGGCGGGCATCCGTTCCAGCCGCCAGTGTGCCGAGTGCTCAGCGATCAGCCCGTCGATCTTCGACTGCTGTTCATGGGCAATCCGAAAAAGTTCCTCGGCAAAATCGCGCACTTCGGGTTCGACGGGATCGCCGGCCTTCCAGAACGTGGCCTGGACTTCGCCGGGAGTCTGGCGGCCGATGTCGGCCTGAAACAGCATCTGCATGGCGAGCTCGCGGGACTTGCGGCGATGGCGCGAGGTCAAGCGGGGCCGCCTTGCTCGAGCTTCCTGCGCAAGCTGACCATTTCGATGGCTGCGGTGGCGGCCTCAAATCCCTTGTTGCCGCCCTTGATGCCGGCGCGGTCGAGCGCCTGTTCCAAGGTCTCGCAAGTGAGCACGCCAAAGGTGTGTGGCACGCCGGTCTCCTGCTGGGACTGACCGATGCCGCGCGCGACCTCGTTGTAGATGGCTTCATAATGGGAGGTTTCACCGCGCAACAGGCAACCCAGAGTGACGACGGCATCGACGCGACCGGCGGCGGCGCATGTGCGAGCCGCACCTGGAATTTCCCATGCGCCGGGGACGCGCACAACCTGAATATCGGAGCGGTCTGCGCCGCTGCGCAGGAGTGCGTCCAGAGCGCCGTCGAGCAGACGGTCGGTCACGACTGCATTCCAGCGCGCGACCACGATGGCGAACTTCATTCCCGCGGCCGATAGATCGCCCTCCAGGGCGACAGGCTTTCCCTGCACGGGATCGGTCCACGCCCAGAAGCTGAAGCGGAAGCCCGGCTCGGGCTCGACAGTGAAGAGGCGCGAACGCCAATCCGTCTCAGCGATGGGTGATAGCCGCGAGACCGCCGCATCACCAGACTGGCCTGGAACTAGATGGGCGCGGAGCCATGCTTCCGCGACCTGATGGACGGAGTCGAGCGAGGTGACTTCGACGAGGATATCGGCGGTGGATGGGAACTTTCCGTCGACGAACTCCAGATTGCCGAGCGGAGCGAGAAACGAAGCGCCGCGGGATCCCTCTTCCTGCCAACCCTTGCCCGGCGCGAAGCCCAGCGCGGCAAAGAAGCCTGCAAGCCGGTCATAGGCCGCGGCACTACCTGCAGGCCGCAGAAAAGAGATTCCCTTGATCATGAGTCGATTGTAGAAGACAGGGACCGAGGGACCAAGGGATCAAGGGACCAAGGGAGCAAGGGACCAAGGGAGCAAGGGAGTGGAAGAACAAGGTCATGAGAAAACAGCGGAGTTAGCGGAGTTAGAGAGACCCCACGCAAGCAGAGCATTGGTGATGTACCCGTCAGGCTGGTAAGTTCGCGAGCCTGCGCTTGGTTGTTCGCCGCGGCTATGTGATGCTGCGCGGCTTGACCGTTATCGCCGTCGCCGGAACCACGGTGGTTGGGCCCGGAGCCGTCGGGTAGAGACAGCCGGCATCGTTGCCGCCGGCGGAGACTGGTGTGCACGCCGGCAAACCGGGGCTCAACTGCTGCGTATCGGTGGGAGGCGAAGCGAGACTGAGGCTGGCGGGAATGCTGATGAAGTGAATTTCGTTGTCGCCCGCGGTGGAGACGAAGAAGATCGAATGGTCGGGCGAGAATGCGCCGGCCAGCGGAGCGGTGGGCTGCGGGGTGGGCGGCGGATTGACGGACGAGGCGTCAGCAAAGGCAACGTATCCGACCTGGCCCGCGCCGCTCGGCTGGGGCAGATAGAAAGGAAGTTGCGCTGCCGTGGTGGAGGTGGCGGGCGTCGAGTAGGTGACGAACGCGATGGGCGCGGCAGTGGTCACAGAGGCGGTAGTGGGCGCGGTGCCGGTAACGACCTGATTGATCGCGGTCGCATTCGTCACGCCGGTCAGGTTGACGGTGCCGTTGATCGTGTAATTGGTAGAGAGCGGCGATAGTGTCTGTGGTGTCGCAGTGAGATCTTCCGGGCACTCGGCGGCCGGATAGGCCAGCGTCGGCGGGATGCTGACGCCGATGTCGTTGAGCTGAATGCTCGGTGCTGTGAGCGTCGCGCCGAGGATATGATCGCCGTCTGACGTAGCGCCGAGTACGTCTGTCGTGACAGGGACCGAATCGCTTTGGGGATAGAACTGAATGGTGGCGTTGTTGCCAACCATTCCGGAAGGGCACCACGTGTGCGCAACGGTTGGATTGCCGGCGAGATAAGCGCCCAAACCGGGAACGGTGATGGCCAGATTCTGCGAGCCGCCGGAGCCGCTCAGGTCGTAGGTGCTCCAGCCGGCGTTGAGGTCGTGCACATAGAGGGTATTCGTGTGATTGCCGCCGAGGGCCGCGCTATCGACGATATAGAGAGTGTTCGAATCCTGCGTCCATGCGGCAGCGGCCCCGAGACCGCCGAAGGTGGAGGCGACAGTGCCAGAGGTGTTGTACAGGTAGAAGAGACCACGCACCTGATCATTGATGAGCAATTGGTTGGCATTCGGAGAAACTGCGAGCACCACACCGGGAACCGACGTGTCCTGCCGGGTGATGGAGTTGTTGAGGGTGGAGTAAACCATCAGTTCGTGGAGCGAGCCGAAGTAGAGAGAGTTTCCCACCTGGTCCATGACCATGGAGTTGGGCACGTAGGGCAGGCGAGCAGTGGAGCCGGGCGAGCCGGTAAGCAGCTCGACTGAATAAAAGTATTGCGACTGGTTTGGCGCCGCTAACCATACAAAGTCGCTGGTAGTGCCGGGAACAATCACGTCGACAGGGTTGGAAGCAATGGACAATCCGGTCCCATTCAAACCAAGCTCGTTGATTGGAGCTGGATTGCATCCCGGTGGCTTGCAGAGTGCAGTTAACGTAGCGACGCCAGGGAAAGATGGAGCGATAGAGCTGGACCCTAAGATATCGATCGGGTTAGTGGACTCGTAGTTCAGCGTAAGGCCGGTGATGGTCTGGCCCCGGGTATCGGTCACCGTGGTGGTGAGGTTTTGCGCAACGCCTTGCGTGACGATGCCCCTGGTGCTTCCGTTAGCCAAAGCAATACTGATCGATTTGGGCGGACAGGTGGAAAAGTATCCGGCCGAGGAAGCGGTTTGCGCGATGGTCGCGGTGATGACGGTTGTGCCCGGCTGCTGCGCGGTGATGACATTGGTGGCGGAATTAATGGTGGCCACAGCGGAATTGCCGGTGGCAAAGCTGAGCGTTCCGATGGAGGAGGAGCACTCGGGAAGCGTGCTGGAACCCGGAGCGCAGAGGAGGGTCTGCGCTCCATTGGAGCTGTAAAATGCCTGCGCGTCAAGCAGCGCCTGTTGGTTCTGCGAGTAGCAATCCTGGGACGCAGAGCCAGAGAGCGGAGTAGTGACCAGGTTAATGCTAGAGATGGGGGCGTGGATGTAGACCGTGACTGGATTGGAAGTGACCGCATCGGCCGTCGCCGTGATATAGGCGATGGCGTAGGGCAGGCCTTTCGTCGAAGGCAGGGGATTGGGGTAGTTGCAGTAGGTGTAGTCGGCGATGCCGCCGCCGCTGTTTCGGTTCCAGGTGCCGGCGCAAATACTGCCACTGGGCGAGATGTCGACCAACTGATTGTTGGAGGTGCCGTAACTGAGCGATCCGGATGCGATCGATGCCTGGTCGCCTTTGCAGGTGGTGGCTTGCGGCTGCAGAATCTGGGTGGTCTGTCCGTAGGCCAATGAAATGCCAGCGATCTGCGGCTGCAGCGTGAGGTTGGCCACCTGGGTGAGGGTTAGCCCGTACCCGAGGCCGTTGCAATATTTGCCCGCTGGATTGCGCACGCAGCCGGAGACCGATATTCCGGCCGGTAAGGCCAGGCCAAGCAAACAAACAAGCGTTAAGAACCGCCGCATGAATCCTCCCCGTCCCGCCTTAAAACCGCGGAACGGATTTCAAAAAAAGACACGAAAAGAAGAATGAGTGATCACCGCACCTGCCGAAGCTCACGGCCGGACGGTCGATAGGCCAGCGCCGGGTGAGTCGCACCGCGGCAGCAGATTCCCGGCGTCACACTGCCGCGTGCGGCCGGAAGGACGAAACACATGCTTAAGACTCCAAGAAAAAAGTGTATCAGGATGGGCCTGCCTCTACGGCGGTTCTCCAATTAATGTGGAGTTTTGAGGGGCTTGCAAGGTGGCATTTACTTCCACCCCCCAGACGAGGACCTGTCTGTGGGGACCCCGGTTGAGGAAAATGCCACTTAAGATTCCAGGCTCCGCTCTACACCAATTGGAGAACCGCTATAGCATTGGCCGGAATTGCCACAAGACTCTGCCAAATAGACTGCCGCGGAACCGGTTGGGCAGCGGAAATACAGGGAGTAGCCAATAGGGGGTAGGGAGTAGAAAGAGTGCGGCTCGTGGGCTATGGGTTGGGCGGCATGTAGCGGGCGAACCAATCGACAGCGCGCCGAAGGGCGTCGCGGCGGTCGGCTGGATCGGAGAAGCCGTGGCCTTCGTTGGGGTAGACGACTAACTGCGCAGGAATATGCAGATCGCGGAGTGCATGCCAGAACTCGAAGGACTGCGGCGCGGGACATTCGCCGTCGCGGTCGCCCACGACGGTGAGGGTTGGAGTGGAGACGCTTTTGATGAACGTGATGGCCGAACTCTTCGCATAAATCGCAGGGTCGTCATAAACGGAGGCGCCGAAGTAGGGAATCATCCACTGATCGATGGAGTTTTCGCCGTAGTAGGAAAGCCAATCGGAAATGCCCGCTCCGGCGACCGCGGCGCGGAAGCGATGGGTCTGGGTGACGGCGAACATGGTCATGAAGCCGCCATAGCTCCAGCCGGCGATGCCGACGCGATTGGGATCGACGGGGTACTTGGCGAGGATCGTATCGACGCCGGCGAGTATGTCGCGCAGGTCGCCGTATCCGAAGTCCTTGCGATTGGCCTGGGTGAAGGCCTCGCCCTGGCCGTAGCTGCCACGGGGATTGGGCATGAGGACGAAGTAGCCGAGCGCAGAAAAAGCGGTGGCGCTGAAGCCACCGGCACCCCCGTCCCAGCGCGAAGTGACCAACGAGGCAGGCCCGCCGTGGACTTCGACGAGAAGCGGATATTTCTTCGCCGGATCGTAGTGCGCGGGCAACAAGAGCCAGCCCTGAATCTGGAAGCCATCGTTGTTCCATGAGAGCGAAACGGAATCACCCCAGGAAGGGTTGAGGCCGTCGTTGAAGTGGGAGAGCTGGAAGAGGCGCGCGGAGTCGGCAGAATGGACGGACGAATCCTGTTTGGCGCGGGCGGCGAAGATTTCGGGCGGGGAATTGAACGTGCTGGCCTGAAAGACGAAGAGGGAGCGATCGGCGGAGGCGGAGAGGCTGGGATCAAATTGGCTGGAACCCACATCGTCCGGAATGCTGAAGATGGTTTGGCCAAAGGTTGCTGTAGCGGCGTCGTGATCGGGAATCTGCAGCCGAATCAGCCGGGAGTCGCCTCCGGAAAGTTCGCTGACATAGAGGGACTGATTGTCGTCCCAGACAAAGGATTGGGCCGAGGTGGGACGGTTGGAAGTGAGGTCGATTGGCTGGGCGCCGGTGGAGGGTACGACCCAGACGTCGCCACCGGTGACGCCCTGGTCGCTCATGAGGCCGCCGATGAAGGCGATTGTTTTGCCGTCGGGCGACCAGCGAGGAACGGCGATCTGGAGGCCGTGGAGCGGGCCGGAGATGTCAGCGGGAGACAGGATCGGAATTGAGTTCCCTTCCCATCCAATACGTCCGCCGCTTGAGGCGTCGGACGTATTGGATGGGGCACCCACTGTTGAGGTTGATAGGGCATCCCTGGAGATGTGCTGTGTGTAGAGTTTGGCGACCCACCAGTTGTTTTCTCCGGGAGGATCGGCGGCGATGAAGGCGAGGGATTGGGAATCGGGCGACCAGTCGAACTCGAAGACATGAAGGTTGGGCGGTGTGAGCAAGGCCGGAGCAGCGGGTTGGGAAGTTCCGGCGGCGACTGCGGCCACGCGCTGAATTTCGATGTGATCTTCTCCGATGACGCCGGAGGGCGGAGTTTCGGCGGCGAGCGCTCCGGAGGGACGTGTGGCGCCTTCAACGTAAAGAAACGCGATGTTCTTTCCGTCCGGAGAGAAAGCCGGCGCGTCGACGTAACCATGGAGCTCGGTGAGGCGAAGGGCGGGGTTGCCGTCGAGATGAGAGAGAAAGAGATCGGGTTGCTCGCCGGGATCCTCGCAGTCGGAAAGGAAGGCGATTGAGGTGGAGTCGGGCGACCAGATTAGATTGGAGGCGTTGCAGGACTGGCCGGGCGCTGCGGCGGTGACGGACTGGCTCTGGGCGAGATTGTCGAATGGAGCGACGCGAAGGTGGCCGGCTTCAAGCCATGCAATGCGCTTGCCATCGGGCGAAACAGCGGCCTGAGCGATGGTGCGGGCGCGGTTTTGGCTGGAGAGGATCTGTTCGAGCTGGGCTGGGGGCGGGGCGACGGTGGTCTGCGCGGGGGCGGGGGTTTGCGCGCAGGCAACGGCGATGGAGGCCGTGCAGAGAGCCAGAGAAAGAACTCCACACCGGAATCTGCGATGGGAGAAAAGCATATGGGAAATGCTAACAGCAGGGAACAGGGAGCATGGAACAGAAAGGCGGGGAGACAGCGAGCGAGGTTGGTTCGTGGTGGCCCATCCGGTGCGGGCTAGCGGTCCAGTCCACGGTCAGGGGCGGTTGACTGCGCGCGAGCCGTAGGGGTAGAGAAGATTGGCGACGATGGGCGTGACCACCGGCGACGCGGCGCCGACGAACTGAGTGACAGTGTTGAGCGTGTCATTCGAAACCCAGACATTTCCGGGGCCTGTCTCCGCTTCACCAACCGCAGACCAGTCTGCCGGAGAACCAACAAAATGAAAACCATTTCTCAACCAACCGCAACCTGTCAAAATACAAACTGTCTCACTCGAGGGGTTCACCCCAAAATTTGTCAAATGCCAAAAAGGCCGAAAACCTGTTAAGTGATTGAAAACACGCAGAAGATTCAGGGTGGCGAAGTTTGCAGGTAATTTATGCGGTTTGGAGTAAGCTGAAAGCATTCGTACAGAAATGATTCTGACTGACGGAGAAGCCGAGAGGTTTTTCCGATCTTCTTCGGGCCATCACCGCGGAGCGCGCGGGCACGAGGAAAGAAGAAGAGAGCGGAGGGGCGACTCGATGGGCGAGTTGCCCCTTTTCCTTTTCCGCGGCACAGGAAGGACCGTGGATGGGTGGCCGGAATGGTGGAGCAATGGGAAAAAGCAAGGTGGGCAAGGAAAAGCACGAACAGAAGAGCAAGGTGGTGACGATGCCGCGGACAGACGGCGGCGAAGACGCGGAGGCGGGCGGCAACGGCGAAGAGAAGGATGCGGCGGAAAAGCCGGGCAGAGGGAAGGCGACGGAGACAATTGAGAAAGAACATCACAAGGGGGCGAGTAAAGCGCTGCGCCACGCGGTGAAGAAGGCAGTGAAAGAGAGCAAGGGGCAGATAGCCGATTCACTAGTAACTCGCACCGTAGGCGGGGACATGCACTGCGCGGCATTTGTGATGGAGTTGATGGAGAAGAAGAAAAAAGACGGCGAAGACGACGATGATTGGGACGGGCCGGGTCTGGCTGACATTCTGGTGCCGGGCCAGTTGTGGAGAGAGAAGACCGCGACAAAGCAAACGGAGAATGAAGAAGGGGAGAAGACGGAGGCAGCGTAAGAACAGCTTCTAGCTTCTAGCTTCTAGCTTTTGGCTTTTAGCTTTTAGCTTTTAGCTTTTAGCTCGGGGCTACTGGCGAACGGTTGATGGTAGCTAAGCTTTTTGATTTGCTGCATATTGAGTGGCTAGAGCGGTTCCGCAGTTGTTGTAGCCGTTTCCGGCTTCGGTGCAGGGTGGATTTTGCTTCCGCCCCACAGACGAAGACCAGTCTTTGGGAGGCTAGTCAGGGGACGATCCACGCGGCGGCAATGGATTGAGGAGACAGTAACTGCGGAACCGCTGTGGGGCAGACCGATCCGCTGCGGTCGGCCCCAGCGAATTGAGTTTGCGAATTGCAGTGAGAAGAGGGATGCGATGGGAATGAAGCTCATGAAGGACGAATGGTTGCGGATAGTGCGCGGGATTGCGGTGTGCGCAGTGGCGATGTTGCTGGCGGCGATGGCGATGGCGCAGGCAGTGAGCACGACGACGGTGCAGGGGACGGTGTATTTGGCGAACGGGCAGCCGGGCGCAGGGACACTGGCGGTCAGTTGGCCGTCGTTCACGACCGCGGCGGGCCAGGCGGTAGCTGCGGACACGACGACGGTGACCATTGGGCCGGACGGATTTGTGAGCGTGAACCTCGCGCCGAATGTGGGCGCGACGCCCGCGGGAGAGTACTACACGGCCGTGTATTACATGAGTGATGGGACGACGAGCACGCAGTACTGGGTGGTTCCGGCGGCGGCGCAGGCCAGCCTGGCGCAGGTGCAGGCGAAGGTGATGCCCGCGGCACAGGCGGTGCAGGCGGTGAGCAAGGCGTATGTGGACCAGGCGATTGCGCAGGCGAGCCAGAGCAGCGGGCTGACAGCGACAGGCGGAACGCTGACCGGACCACTGTATTTGAGCAGCGATCCGACGCAACCACTGCAGGCGGCGGACAAGCATTACGTGGATACGCAGATGGCCACAGCGGTGCCGTTGGCGGGGGGAAACATGACGGGCGCGCTGACAACGCCCGCGGTGAACGGCGTGCAGGCTCCGGCGGCGGCGAGTGCGCAGACAACGCTGCAAGCCGCGATGAATGCGGCGGAGACGAATGGGGCGATGGAGATTCCGCCGACGTACGCGGGGAAGGACACGTTCACGAACACGAGCGGCGTGAAAGTGACAGACCTGCGCACGGGGGGCGCGCAACAGGCGGAGCGCAGCGTGAAGGAGTTCGGCGCGGTGTGCGACGGAGTGAACGACGATACGAACGCGCTGCAGGCGGCGCTGAGCTACGCGAACGCGCACGGCGTGGCACTGACGATTCCGCAAGGGACGTGCAAAACGCGTGCGCTGAGCTGGCGTGGGGAATCGATTGGAGGATTGGGCAAGCAGGTGTCGGCGCTGATGGGATTTCCGGGGCAGGATGTGCTGGTGAGCGGCATGGACGCGACGAACATCCTGACCTACACCCGGGTGCACGATCTGACGATTTATGTGGACCAGAGCGCGGATGTGTCGTGTTCGCCGGCAGAGGGGCGCGCGGCGGCGGGAAGCTGCCAGCAGAACCGGCCGATGGAAGCGAACTCAATTTTTTCGCCGGGCGGAAACGGACTGACAGGAACAGCGGGAACGGGCGCGGCGTGGAACATCGGTAACTGCGCGATCGCGATGCAGGCGACGACGGGCGCAGGGGGGAACGGGCTGCGCGTGGCGGAGATCGAGAACGTGGAGATTGCGGCGACGGGCGTGGATCCGATGGCAGCACAGTACCCGGGCGCGCACTCGACGCACACGTGCGGCATTTATCTGGCGCAGTGGCCGCAGTGGAGCGAGTTCCGGAACATCGACATTCGCGGAATGAACACGGGCGTGGCGATTCCGGCGCTGCCAATGACTGCGCCGGCAGGATTGAATGCGGATTCGAACCGCTGGCAAAACGTGACGATCCAGGCAACGCACGGGTTTACGGCGGCCGCGGGATCGAACAATGTGCTGGATAACGTGGTGGCGCTGGCGGGAAATTCTTCGGCGACTGGCGAGCCGCCGACAGGCCTGGTGCTGGATCTCGATGGAAGCGGGCAAAATCCGCAACAAGGATGGACGGTACGGAACGCGATTGTGATTCCAGCGTGGAACGCGCTGCAGCCGGCGTTGGCGGTGACGACGGCGGGCGGCGCAGTGACGGCGGTGACGGTGGGCAGCGAACACGGCCTAGGATGGGATCCGTACGGAACGAGCGTGCCGGTCGGGTTCAGCGGGTTGTGCTCGGCGCAGGCAACCGCGGCCGTGAATGCAAACGGATCGATTGCAAGCGTGAGCGTGACACAAGGCGGAGTGGGCTGCTCGGCGACTACTACGGCGAGCCTGAATGCGGCGGGGACATGGGATACGGCGGCGCCGGTGAACCTGATCGGCGGACAGAATATGACGTTCTTTGCCGGAAATTTGCTGAAGGGCAGCGGCGGATACACGGTGTGGAACGCAGGAAGCTCGGCGAGTTACGGAACGCAATTGGACGGCGGAGGAGGGACGCTGCCCAGCGGCGGGGCTTACGCCGCTCTGGTCGGGAGCAGTCGAGTTGGGGCGGCTTTCCAGGTGGACCAATTTCCGGGCGCGGACATTGGAGCGAAGATCCAGGCTTGCGTGAACGCTGTGAATGCGAGCTACGGCGGAACATGCGACGCGCGGAACTTCACGGCCAATCTGACGATGGGATCGAATCTAACGATCTCGGCGGGGAATGTGGCGATCCTGCTGCCGTGCGCAACGATTACGACGGCGAACCAGATTATTGTGACGGCGGGGACGCGGAACGTGTCGTTGCGCGGGTGCGCTCTGCGCGGCGGGACGCAGGCAAGCGGGAGCACGGGTGGAACGGCGCTCGCCTACACGGGATCGAGCGCGATGGTGCAGGTGGGCGACGCGACGTATGCGACGGATACGCCGGGCTTCCACATGGACGACGTAGTGATCAACACAACGGGAGCTACAAGCGCGACGGCACAGGGATTAGCAGCGTACCGGACGCAGGAGATGGACTTAGAAAGCTTGTATTTCCTTGGTAACTCGAACCAGACTGGAATGACTTTGGACGGGACCGGAAATTATACCGGTGGCACGTACCTGGATAACGAGTTCAGCGGATTTGGGACGGCTGTGAATACGATCGGGCACCAAGTTACAACTCCCGCGACGACGGATTGGGCAAATGCAAGCACATTTGTGCGGCTGCACATCGATTGCCCGACGAGCGGCGGGAATCCGATCAGCGGCACTTACGGGATCAACTTACAACAGGGCGACGGAAACACGTTTACCGGAGGAGATGTAGAGGGATGCTCGACAGCGCTGCACTTAGGACCGAACGCGCAGAACAACACAATTGTGGGGCTGCGGAACGAGAACTCGACGAACCAGGTGGTGGCGGATGCGGGGAGCGCTTACAACAACTGGATCACGGGCGGCACGATGTTCACCGGAAAGCTGACCGACAACGGAACGCGCAACAGCTTCCTCGATACGTTTCACAGGAGTTTCAACGCATTGAATGGTGACTGGTACATGAGCCAGCAGGACGCGACTCTGACCAATCACTTCCGGTTGGGAATTGGGGCGGGGAACGAGCGCGGGCTGCTGAACGAGATCCAGACCGACTATGGCTACCGCTGGCTCTATGGATTCAGCGACGCGACGGGCGGCCAGCAGCTCTATCAGATGCAAGACCTGCTGAACAATGTGTACCGGCTGCAGATCCAGCAGTGGAATTCCGGACAGAGCAGCACCAACAATCAAACGGCGCTAAACGCCGCGGGTACGGGCACTGTGTGCTTCAATTGCTCGACGAATTCCGGCACGGGCGGAGTGACGTTTGCCAGCGGCGGCACTTCACCGGCAGCAGTGGCCACGGTCGACAAGGCCGGAGATGCACAGTTTGTGGGAAATCTTCTGGTCGGCGGGACGACGCAATCGGCGGGAACGCTGTCGCTACGCAACAGTGCCGATGCCGAAGTGGATTACTACCTGTGGCCAGGACTTTCAACGAGCCAGAAAGGATCGTTTACTTACAAGGACTGGAACGGGGCCAGCCAGTGGTACCTGGTGAAGGACGCGAGCAATAACTGGGCGCTTAACTCGGCAACCGGAGGGTTAGACAGCTTCAAGGCCTATCAAAACACAAACAGCGGCGATACGTACATAGACGCGAGTAACTCGACGGGACACATCCGATTGAATTATGAAGGCGGCTCGGGAGCGGAGACGGATATCTATTCAGGATCGAGTTCGAGCCTCGACGCCGCATTTGTGGCGCCGAATGCGATTAAGTTTCCCGGACTGGCAGCTTCGTCGGGGGACTTTTGCCTGCAGATCGATAACTCGGGATATATCACGAATACCGGATCACCCTGCGGGAATGGATCAGGATCCGGCGGCGTGAACGGGACCATCAATTCAGCAAGCTCGGGACAGATTGCGTACTACACGACGAATGGCACGGCGATCGGCGGCATGAATGCAGTTCCACTTGCGTCGGGAGGGACGGGAGCAACGAGCGCGAGCGGCGCGCTGGCGAACCTGGGCGCTCTTTCCGCTTCAGCGACAACCCCACAGACTTTTGCAAGCCGACTGACCGGGCCCTCCATCAATGCCAGCGTCAACTCGCAAATCAACGTGATGGCCCCTCCGTACAACGCCACGGGCAGCTGCTCAACGGATGACCACAACGCGATTCTTGCAGCGGAAAACGCGGCCGATGCAACGACTCCCCCGGCAGTCCTATACTTTCCGGTGCCTCCGGGCGGCTGCTATCTGACCAGCACGCTTCCTTGGTACGGACTTTCGATGATCGGCCAGCCCCCGGCAGGATTTGAAGGCCAAGCTGGCACGGCCGGGGTCACGATCAAAGGCCAGCCAGGTGAAGACATCTTTGAAGCGCCCGACCCGACGACAGTAACAACAGCGGCTCCGCGCATCACATGGAACATTTCGGACATTACGTTTCAAGTTGACGATTCAGTAAACGCCTCTGCAAGTTTCCCGCATCGCTGGCCTGGACGCTGGACCTCTGGATGCTCGATGACACTAGGCAGTGCCGTCATTACGTGTCCAACCGGCTATTTCGTCCCCGGCGATGTGGGACAGGCCATTCAGGTCAACGGGGCTGGAGCGGGTGGCTCTAATCTTGTCACTACCGTTGCCTCACTTACGCCGCCGATTGCGGTTCCACAAACGGTTTCAGGAGCTTCCGGTCCGCTCGCTACGGTAACTTTATCTGCTGCTGCATCAACAACTGTTTCAAGCGCAGCAGTCTACATCTCCGTCATGGGGCTGCCAGTTACGCAAACCATCGGGAATGCTGCGATTGCATTCGATTGCAAAGATGAAAATAGTGCCCATTGGACCATGAGCGGGAATCCGCAGAACTACAACGACGTTTTGACTAATGTGCACATCATAAACACCACCGGTGGCCTGAACTACAGCGCTGGGCTTTTCTTTCAAGGCTGCTATGGACCTTACTTTCTCCGTGTGATAAATCCTCACATTTGGGGGCCGGATTTTGGTGCTGCTTTTGTTCCTTCCGAACTTGATCCTGGAGTATCCCCTGGCGTGCAGGACTACTTGACTTGGGAGGGAGGGCAAATCCTTGGCAACTATCCGTTTATTGCCTATGGCGGAGGAGGCGGTCGGCTCACCGGCAATGAATGGTACGGCACGGCTGGATGGGGACCGCAGATTCTGTGGTCATGGACCGCTGACGGCGACGGTCCTGGCGGATGGTATATCGAAGGACAGGAAAGCGAGTTTGCCGGAAGTAATCCGCCCGGTTGGAGGATTGAAGGACAAGGAAACCATATCCTTGATTCTAGCCTGCAAACGACATCGCCTGATACTAACGGCCTCATCTGGGATGCGTCTGGCTCTATCTGCGATAACTGCTTCGTTACAGGTACAGTGCAGCTTAATGGATCGCGGAACAAGATGGACTTCGGCGAAAGTCATGCCGATTCCGGTGCTATGACGGTCGTAAATAACGGCATCGGAAACTTGACCAGCATCAATGGCTACATCGCTGCTTATGGACTATCTGCGAGCAGAAAGGGATTGGCTCAAGGCGCGAAGCAAATCTTACAGCAACTAGCGGGCGTTCAGACCTCGGACTTCATTCGTGGTGGCAACGTCACGGCCATATACCCCAACGACAACGATCTTCTGTTCACGCCGGAAGACTTTGCTGAAGATCAGTTGACCGATCCTGCAAAAGTTCATCTCGATTCGACCGCCCTGTTTGGCAAGTATTTCCTGTGGGGCAATACCTACGTCTATAAGTTCTACAACCTGATGACGCAGACTGCGGGAGGAGTTGCTGTTGTCGGCACGCAAGTTCCGCTGACAAAGGCGACGGTATACGCCGCAGTCGAATGCCCTACATCGGCTTCCTTCACTCTCACCATTAAGGCCGGAAGCACTTTGGGATCAAATAGCCAGACCTGCTCCCCATCGAGCTACAACGTTGTTTCTGTTCCAGTGGACTTTTCAGCCTCTTCAGGGCAGGACCTTCAGTTCTTATTCTCAACCGTAAATGCAGATCAGAAGGTCGCTTGGGTGGCCGTTCGGCCTTACCAACACGATTACAACGGCCAACAGCCGGTGCTCAGCTCTACGCCGATCAATACAACGGGCAGCGGCGCGGCGGTGCCCACGGGCCCAGCAACTTCCGCCTCCGGCGACCTGGTTACTTACACCGGCACCTCCGGCCAAGAGCAAGATAGCGGAGTGTCGCTTTCGAGCGTGACCGCAAAGGCCGGGACAAGCTCTTGCCCCACGGGCCAATACGAGACGGGAGACACGACCGCGGGTCCATCGTGCGCGCAGGTGGCGTACTCACAGATCTCGGGCACGCCTTCGGGGCTAGCTCCGAGCGGCGCGGCTGGCGGCGATCTTGGGGGGAGCTATCCGAACCCCATCGTTACCCAGATCAATGGCGGAGCGGTGCCGACTTCGGCGAGCGTGCTGGGAACGAATGCGAGCGGGCAGCCGGTGAGCGCGGCGACGACGGGAAGCGGCAGCGTGGTACTGGCGACGAGCCCGACGCTGTCTGCGCCCACGGTGAGCGGAACGCTGAGCGTGAGTGGAGTGACGAACCTGCAGGGCAACGCGACGTTGCAAAACGGAGCGAACTCGAATCAGACACTGGCGATTCAGCCGGGAACGAGCGCGGACCAGATCGGAGCCGTGCAGTTCAACAACTATTCGGACACCGCGGAGTGGCAACTGCGCAAAGACGCGACCAACTACCTGCGGGTGACCGATGCAGTGAATTCTCTGGACCGGATAATTCTTCCGGCGAATGCGAATACAACGATTAACGGAGGAGCCGGCGCGAACGCGGTGGTGATCAACAACACGAACGGATCGGGGACGGGCGGGTTCATTGTGTATGAGGGCGGGTCGAATTCTTCGACTGCCGCACTTCAGGTGACGGGCAGCGGGAACACGACGGCGACGGGATTTCTGCAAGGCAAATTCATCATGGGGACGGGGACGATGGGCGTGGCAGCGGGCGCGGCAGCTGGATCGAGCCCGACCATTGCGTGCGCGACCAGCCACCTGTGCGACGGAGTGAGCGGGACGGTGACACTGACGACGGGGACGAGTCCGACGACGGGAACACTGGCGACGCTGAACTTCCCGAACACGCACTCGAACCAGGCCAACTGCATTGTGAGCACGCTGAGCGCGACGGGAATGATCACCAGCAACACGTGGACGGAGAGCACGACGGCAATCACGATTACAGCGAACGCGGCGCTGACGGCATCGACGGCCTACACGATCAAGTACTGGTGCGGCGGGTACTAGGAAGACAGGGAACAAGGGACCAAGGGACCAAGGGAACGATGGACGTAGGGACTCGGGACGTAGGGACTCGGGACGTAGGACTTAGGGACTGTGAGACTGAGGGGCTTAGGGGCTAGGGGCCGAAGTGCGAGAGGGACGATGGCGCCCTGAGCGCGACAACGCGGCGGCGAGGGTGCGGCGCACGTAACAAAGATAACCCACATTGATGGATCGAGATGGGAGGTGCGGCTCGGGGGCGGAGTTGCGCCTTCGCTTGGCGCGCGACCTGGGCAGTCGCGCGCCAAGCCTGCGAGTGTGCGCACGAATGCCGGACGAGCAGGAGGGACAGGTGGCGGAAGTGGATGTGGAAGGCGCGGCCGGGATTCCTTCGATGAAGGAGATCTTGAGGAACCTGGACAGAGAGCAGTTGGAGATACTCGGAAAGAATCTGGACGGGCCGTCGGTTCCTAATGGCGGAATCACTGTGGCGATGGCTCTGGCGGAAGCGTTGCTGGTGGTGAGGACGCGCGACGGAAAGCCGACAAATCTGAAGGCCAATGCCGTGCAGCAGGCGTTTGAGCAGAAACGCGGGCAGCGGAATATTGTGCTGAAGGCGCGGCAGATGGGGCTGACGACGTGGGTGGCTGCGCGGTTCTTTCTGAAGACAATCACGCAGCCGGGAACGCTGACGCTGGAAGTGGCGCACACGCAGGAAGCGGCGGAGGACATTTTCCGCATCGTGCACCGGTTTGTGGATTGGCTGCCGGACAGGGTGCGCAGGGGGGCGCTGAGGACGGCACGGTCGAATGTGCGGCAGATCGTGTTTCCGCGGATCGATGCGCAGTATCGCGTAGTGAGCGCGGCTGACCGGAACGCGGGGCGGGGATTGACGGTGCAGAACCTGCACTGCTCGGAGATTGCGCGCTGGCCCGGGGATGCAGCGGAGATTCTGGCGGGACTGCGCGCGGCGCTGGCGCCGGGAGCAGAGATGGTGCTGGAGTCGACGCCAATGGGAGTGGGAGGGTGCTTCCACGAAGAGTGGCTGAAGGCCAATGAGACGGGGATGGTGCGGCACTTTTTTCCGTGGTGGATGGAGCCGCGTTACCGGGCAAGGGCCGTGGCCGAGGCGAGCCTGACCGAGGAAGAGCGGGCGCTGATGGCGGAGCGAGGGCTCGATCTGAAACAGATCGGGTACCGGCGACAGATTCGCGCGGATTTTCGCGGGCTGGCGCGACAGGAGTTTGCCGAAGACGAGGACAGCTGCTTTTTGGCGAGTGGCGAGAGCGTGTTTGAGCTGGCGGCGGTGGAGGCGCGGATGAAGACGGTTCCCGAGCCGGTGAAGCGGAGATGGAATGGGGAGCTGGAGATCTGGCTGCCGCCGGTTAAGGGCAGGGAGTATGTGGTGGCGGTGGATCCGGCGGGAGGCGGGAGCGAAGGCGACTACTCCGCGGCCGAGGTGCTGGAGATCGAGACGGGCTTGCAGTGCGCAGAGTTTGCCGGGCACCTGGGCGGGCTGGAACTGGCGCGGTTTGTGACCGAGCTGGCGACGGAATACAACGGCGCGTGGCTAGTGGTGGAGCGGAATAACCACGGGAGCGGCGTGCTGGCGCTGGCGGAGACGGCGTGCAAGTATGGGCGAATTTACCGGCAGGGTGGGCAGGCGGGTTGGCTGACGACAAGCGTGAGCCGACCGGCAATGCTGGGATGGCTGAATGCGGCACTGGTGGAGGAGCCGGAGCGGTTCCAGAGCCAGCGGCTGCTGGGGGAATGCCGGAGCTTTGTGCGGCAGGCGAATGGGAGCAGCGGGGCGCAGGCCGGGACGCACGACGACCGGGTGATGGCCATGGCGATTGGGCTGGCGGCGAGGGCGGAGCTGGTGGGAAAGCGTTCCAAAGCAGCGAGTTAGCGAGTCAGCGAGTTAGCAGGTCAGCACTTCAGCGGCCAAAATCATTGGAAAAATCTGTGGATTTGTACTTTGACAGGTGGGGTATTTTGGCGGTACATTAGGCGAACAAAAGGCGAATAACTAGAAACGCCTCGAATCGTATGCCTACTGCCGCCGCACTTCGTTTGGAGATCGAGCACGCGCTGGAACGCAAGTTTCCCGCGGCGCTGACGCCTGCGCCGCGCACGATGCACGAGGTTGCGACGACGGGAATTGCGACGGTCGACGAGCTGCTGCATGGCGGGCTGCCGGTGGGGGCGATCAGTGAGCTGACAGGAGCCGCGTCGTCGGGGCGGACGAGCCTGGCGCTCCAGTTTGTGGCGCAGAGGACGGCGGAGGAGCGGGCATGCGCGTGGGTCGACGTATCGGACGCGTTCGATCCTGAGTCGGCCGCGGCGAATGGGGTGCGGCTGAAGCAACTGCTGTGGATGCTGTGTGGGGCAAGCCACCCCATCGGGCACAAATCGCCCGCTGGGGGCCCCGGTAGGGAGCGAGGGAGCGAGGGAGCTAGATCCCACCCTTCGCGCGATCAGACGGCGCGAAAGTGTGGGGCAACCACACGGTGGGTGAGTCCAAACTGGGCGCGATTGGACCAGGGGCTGCGGGCGACGGACCTGCTGCTGCAGGCCGGAGGATTTGCGGCGATTGTGCTGGACCTGGGCGATACGGCGCCGGAGCAAGCGAGCCGCATTCCGCTGGCGACGTGGTTCCGATACAGGCAGGCGGCGGAGCGGACGCAGTGCAGCCTGGTTGTTGTAGGGGCGCGGGGGTATGCAAAGTCGGCTGCAGCGGTGGTGCTGGAGTGCTCGGCGCGGAACGCGGAGCCAGCGGGCGGAACGGTGCTGCGGGGCTTCGAGTTTGCGGTGCGGCGCGAGAGAGAGCGGCAGGCTCCCATTGACATTACGACGCGAAAGCCGTCGATGGCGACCTGGCAGGCAAACGCGGGGTGGGACACCGACGCGGGGAGGCTTGAATGAATGGCAAGCTTTTTGCATGCGCATGGGCGGCGGAGTTTCCCACGCAGGCACTGCTGCGGCTGCGGACCGATTGGCAGACGGAGCCGGTGGTGGTGCTGGATGGGCGCGCGTCCGAAGAGTGGGTCTGCTCACTGAATCGGCTGGCCGAGCGGAGGGGCGCGGCGGCGGGGATGACGCGGCTCGAAGCGGAGAGCATGGGCGGGCTATCACCCCAACGACGAGGACCTGTCGTTGGGGGCCCCGGGCTACGGCTGCTGAAGCGCTCGGCGGAGTGCGAGGCGGCGGCGCGGGCGGTGATGCGGGAGTGCGCGGCGAAGTTTTCTCCGCGGATTGAGGAGGTGGGCGGCGGCGCGGGCTTGAATGAGGCGAGCACGCTTGGGGCAGGTGGCGGAACGGCGTGCGCGTTTGTGCTGGACATTGCAGGCACGGAGCGGCTGTTTGGGCCGCCGGCACAGTTGGCGGAACGGCTGAGGGAGGAGTTGGCCGCGGCTGGGTTTCGCGCGGCTATTGCGGTGAGCGCGAACTACCATGCAGCGCGGATGAAGGCTGCGAGCATGCGCGGGATCGCCGTGATTGCCGAAGGCGCGGAGGCGGAGGCACTTGCGAAGCTGCCAATTGCGGCATTGGGACTGGACGAAGAGTACGCGGCGACCTTTGCGCTGTGGGGCATTGGCACGCTGGGTGAGTTGGCTGCGCTGCCGGAGTCGGAGCTGGTGGCGCGGATGGGGCCGCAGGCGCGACGTTGGCGGGCGCTGGCGCACGGCGAGGCGGAGCACACGTTCGAACCGATCGAGGCGGAGTTTGCGCTCAAGGAATTTTGCGAGTTCGAGACACCGGTGGAGCAGATCGATTCCCTGCTCTTTGTGGGCGCACGGATGATCGATTGCCTGGTGACGCGAGCTGCGGGACGAGCGCTGGCGCTGCGCTCGCTGACGGCCGAGATGGGACTGGAGGGCGGAGGGACGCATGGTTGCGCGATCCGGCCGGCGGTGCCGACGATCGACCGGAAATTTCTGCTCAAGCTGCTGCAACTGGAGATTGGAACGCATCCGCCGCAGGCGGCGGTGGTGCGGCTCACGCTCCGGGCGGAGGCGGGAGCGCAGAGCAAGGTGCAACTGGGATTGTTTGCGCCGCAGACGCCCGAGCCCTCGCGGCTGGATGTGACGCTGGCGCGGTTGCGGGCGATGGTGGGCGAGGAGCGCGTGGGGTCGCCGGTGCTTGAGGATACGCATCGCGCGGGCGGATTCCGGATGGAGGGGTTTGCT
>Ga0187889_10002092_pt1 | contig 20176 bp, 14 predicted proteins | sample June2016WEW_7_10_2_FD_132992 | JGI IMG/M metagenome (GOLD analysis project Ga0187889, IMG submission 132992) | Peatland microbial communities from SPRUCE experiment site at the Marcell Experimental Forest, Minnesota, USA - June2016WEW_7_100 | ecosystem: Environmental > Terrestrial > Soil >... | reverse complement strand
CGTCGGCGCGCGGCTTGGCCTCCTCGGCCAGCGCCATGGCCTCACCCGCGAACAGACGTCGGGCCCTTCCCGGGACGAGGTCGCCACGCACCAGCACCGCGCCACGGTTGACCTCTACCCGCAACCGGCCCGGCTCGCGCGCGCAGGCGAACTTGGTGCCCACCACCTCGACGGTTGCCAGCCCGCACTCGACGATCCAGCGACGTGGCCCCCCGGGCCGTACCTCGAAGTCGGCCCGGCCTTGGCTCACGATGGCCAGGAAGGTGCGCCCCGAGCTCTCGAGCGGCTCGAAGCGCGCCCCTGGCGACAGGCTGATGCGCGAACCGTCGGCAAGATCGAGGTCCAGGGCGGCGGCTCCCGCCTCCACCGGCCCCAGCTCATGACCGTCGGCCAACAAGAGAGGACCCGCTTCACGGTGGAGCGGCACCAGCGCAAGCAGGCCGGCCACGGCAAGCGCGCCCGCGACAGCCAATGGCAAGAGACGCCGGCTCCCGCTGCGTCGCTTGCCGGCATGGATACGCTCACCTATGCGCATGATGGCGTCTTCATCGGTGATGTCTGTAAGAAGATCGCGCAAGGGGAATTGCATGGGGCTCAAGCCGTCCCTTCCGGCAGAGCCACGTGTCGACCCACCTCGGCATCGACGGCGGCCACGCGCCGCTTGACCGTGGCGAGCGAGCACGCGCAGGCCGCTGCCACCTCGGCCAGGGGCAGCCCTTCTACCCGACGGAGCATCCAGGCGATACGGGGCCCAGCCGGCAAGCGGCGAAGAATACGATCGACCAGGGCCAGCTCGGCCTGGTCATCGGGCGGAAGGGTCGGCGAGGCGAGCGCCTCCAAAGTTGCATCATCGGCACCCCGGTCGAGCCCCAGCACCCGCAACAACCTGGCCCGGCGCAGACGCCGGCGCACCAGATTGACAGCGATGCGCGCCAGCCAGGCTCGTAGCGCGGTGGGGTCGCGCAACTTGCCCAGCTGCTCGAACCCCACCACGAAAGTGTCGTGCACCACCTCCTCCCCCTCGCTGCGGTTAGCCAGCAGGCGCGTGGATATGGCCAGCAGGTGATGAGCGTGTCGGCGGTAGAGCACGTCCTGGCTCCACCGATCCCCGGTCAGGGCACGCGCGACCAACTCCGCATCACCCAGGGCCACTACGCTAGGCAATATGGAGGGTTGCGGTCGGGATAGCGCCGCCATAGTTATAAGGATACCCCAGCTGGCGCAAATGGCTCAAACGAGCCCACCGAACCAGCCGAGCCCACCGAGCCAGCCTAGCCGACGACCCCCGCCGGTACCCCCCGGAATCGCCCGGCGCCATTGCGCCACCGCCTCACGGCGGAGTAGCGTGCCCGTCATGTCCCATGCAGACGCCTTGCTGCCGCGCTACCCTCGCCCAGAGCGGCAACGACCTGAAAGAGCCACGCCCGGCAAAAATCGCGCATGGAGCTGGCTTGGGCCAGGACTCCTGCTGGCAAGCGCCATAGCAAGCGCCGCGTGCGCGAAGAAACCCGCGCCGGCACCCGCGGAGCACGCTCCCAGCTCCGACGCCGGGGCGGCCGCTGGCGCGAGCACCGCGCCAAAGGACACATTGCTGCATGGCATCGCCCTCGGTGGCTTGGAGGAGGGCAAGCGCAACCTCTTCTTCCGGGTGGTAGGCCGCGAACCCTCGGCTTGCGGCGAAGGCCACAGCCTGCTCCACTCGGTAGAGCTCGGCTCATGCAGGGCATCATTTTACGCCGCTCGCTATGTGGCACGCCTGGCTGATCTCGGGTATTCCGAAGCCGAGATAACCGACAAGCTAGAGCAGCGTTTTCGCGCCCCCCGCGTGCCCTACATCGACGTGTCGCAAGCGCCCCGCGAAGGCAGTCCATCCGGACGAGTGACCATCGTCGAGTTCGCCGACTACGAGTGCGACCATTGCAAGAAAGCGCAGGCCCTCATCCGGCCGCTCTTGGCCGAGTACAGCGACGTCACCTTGTATTTCAAGCACCATCCTTGGAGCTCGCACATCAACGCCAGGTTTGCCGCGCAGGGCGCCGCCGCCGCGCAGAACCAAGGCATGTTCTGGCAGTTCAGCGACAAGGTCTGGGAAAACTCGGATCACCTGGCCCCCGCCGTGCTGGAGGCCATTGCCAAGGAGATTGGCCTCGACTTCTCGCGCTGGTACGCCGACGTCGGCTCGGACGATGTCAGGGCGCACGTGCAGCGCGACCGCGCCGAGGGCGGCAGCCTGCAGATTCACAGCACCCCCGCTCTGTTCATCAACGGGCGCAGGTACAGCGACGGGCTGGATTTGCCTAGCCTCAAGGACTGGATTGACGAAGAGCTAGGCCGCTGACGGAAGGCCGGCCGAGCCGCCCTCGCCCTACTTCACCGCCCCTGCCGTGGCTGCGCGGGGGGGGCAGAGCTCATTTCCCCGCACACGATGGTCCGGCCCAAAATCGCGCTCTAGCGCTCGTGACCCAGAAGGCTGTATCACTGGGGCACGCATGACCCATCTGCATCTCCGCGCTAGCCGGGCGAGCGCCCGAAGGACGCCGACCGAGGACCTCCAGCCGCGAGTAGACCCGTGACCGGCGGCAACTATACCGCAGTCGTGCTGGTCGTCGCGGCGGCATTGACCTTCGACTTCATCAACGGCTTTCACGACGCGGCCAATTCGATCGCCACCATCGTTTCGACGCGAGGGCTCACCCCCTTCCGCGCGGTGCTCTGGGCGGCCTTCTTCAACTTCATCGCCTTCGCCCTGTTCAAGCTCCACGTGGCGAGCACCATCGGCAAGGGCATCATCGACCCCGCCATTGTCGATTTGGCCGTCATCGTCGGAGCGCTGGCCGGGGCCATCACCTGGAATCTTCTGACCTGGTGGTGGGGACTGCCGTCGAGCTCCTCCCACGCTTTGGTGGGCGGCTTGATCGGCGCCGGCGTGTCCAAGAGCGGGTTCGCCATGCTCGGTTGGAGCAAGATTGGCGCAACGGCGGCCTTCATTTTCGTCTCGCCTCTGGTCGGCTACTTCGGCTCCGCGGCGCTCATGATTGGCCTTTCCTGGCTCGTGCGTAACCGCACGCCCGGCAAGGTCGATACCTGGTTTCGCCGCCTCCAGTTCATCTCCGCCTCCACCCTGAGCCTCAACCACGGCGGCAACGACGCCCAGAAGACCATGGGTATCATCGCCGTGCTGCTCTACTCCCAGGGCATGCTCGGCAAGTCCTTCCCCAGCTCACGCGAGTTTCCCCTCTGGATCGTGCTGTCTTGCCACGCGGCTATGGGGCTGGGCACCATGGCGGGTGGCTGGCGCATCGTCAAGACCATGGGCATGCGCTTGACCAAGTTGCGACCGTTCGGGGGCTTCTGCGCCGAAACCGGCGGTTCGCTGGCGATCTTCATCGCCACCCAGCTGGGCATCCCGGTGTCGACCACTCACACCATAACCGGCGCCATAGTGGGGGTGGGTTCGGTCTCGAGCCCTGGCCGCCTGCGCTGGGGTGTGGCGACCCGCATCGTCTGGGCCTGGATATTCACTATCCCCGCCTCGGCCGCCGTGGCGTCGGCGGTCTATTTCCTGAGCCGTGCCGCCGGGCTTTGAGCCCGGACGGCGAAGATAGGTTGCCCGCGCGAACGGCGGAATCGGTGGCCAGGCGCGGTGCCGGGCCGGGCGACGGGGATGACGCTGGCAACGCAGCCACCGCCGTCTGACGCGACGCCATCATCTCCCAGGCGATCATGACGAACCCCACCAGAGTGGCCAGCGACATCCACGTGTACTGCTCGTCGAGGTCGATGGGCATGCCCAGATTGCGAAGCGCGGCGGGCAACAGCTTGCCCAGCCAGTCGGGGACACTACGCACCGGCGCCCAGCCGATGAATTGGGTGAACGCCGTCACGGCCAGCAGCCAGCGCCCCACCATCTCGTTTCTGGCGTAGAGCAACCCTACGACAATGACCAGAGAATAGTAGTAACCGGTAAGCTCGACCCCGAAGAATACGAAAGTCGCCGACAGGGCCAGGGCGTCCCACGGCTCGGCCTTGCGCACAGCCAAGCCGAGCAGGACCAGATAGCAGAGCACCAGCGCGAAGTAGAGCGGCTTGGCCTCGCGGAAGCTGCGCACGCGAGCTTCCTTCCAGCCGCTGAACTCGTCCACCAGCTGGCTGTTGCGCAGGAGCCGTCCGACTTCGGAGGGCCGGTAGCTCACCACGGTACGCAGGCCGATGTAGTTGGTGAGCGGAGTGCTCGAGTGCTTGATGGTGTTGCGGACGAAGGCGGGATAGACGGCAGCGCCGCCGGTGGTGACCACGCTCACCGGCACCAGGATGGCCACCGCCAGTGCCGCGCCCACGAACAGGCGCACGAAGCGCCGCTCGAGCTGCCGGGACCTGGCGTAGTGGTAGCCTAGAGCTAGGGCCGGCCCGACGAAGAGGAAGATCGGAAAGATCCTGAGCAAGGTCGAGTAACCGAGGCACATACCGGCCTGCAAGTGGCGTCCGCGCTTGGCCAGACAGACCGAGGCGGTCATCCAGAACAGCCAGTCCCAGCGCAGAAAAGATCCGCCGGTCCACTCCCAGCGCGAGGAATAGTAGGTGGCGAACGCGGTGAGCGCCACCGTCAACACCCGCCAACCAAAAGCCCACCAGATGAGGAGCGCCATCAGCAGCACCAGCACGCAATCTATGCTGTCCAGCAGCAAGATCTGGGTGCGGCTGGCCGGGGCCAGGTTGCTAAGCGCCGACCCCAGGATGCTCCAGACCGGGGTCCCGTTGAAGCCGTGGTCGAGCTGAGCATCGTCCCAGCGGCGCGGGGTCTCCAAGCTACGCAGGTAGCGCAAGTCGTGGGCGAAAGACTGCCAGCGCGCGGCCGTGAAATGCGACTTGCACCGATCCGGGTGCGCCAGAATGTCGGCGGTCGTCTCCACCAGGTTGGTGCGCAGGTTGGTCATCTTGCGCAGCTCCACCCGGCGGCGCAGACCCGCCTCTTCGCTGTCGGCGATGGCGACGCACTCGTAGAGGCGCTCGTAGCTCAGCTCCTTGAAGTACTTCGAACCGATGTAGTAGTGGAAGGTGTCGTGGCCATGGATGAAGTTGGAAAAGTGGAAGGAACCGAAATTGAAGTAGGTCAAGAACGCCAACACCCCCATGACCCCGACCAGAGCATCGCGCACCTTGGCCCGGGCGAAGTACCGCGCCGTGCGCAAGCGTAGTCTCCGCCAGCGACCGGCCTGGGCCGGCACCTCCCCCGCGACGAGCCCATCGTTGACCTTGCGCTCCCACCACAAGAAAAGAATGCCCAGGCAGGCGAGCACCAGCTCCCAGCGGGCGCTGGCAGCGTTGTCCCAGTAGTCGAGCAGCTTCTTGGGCGGCACCTTGGCCTGGGGGGCGTCCACGATCTTGAACGCGGGCGGAAAAGGCGAGGGCAGCTGGCAGTAGGCCGCGACCTCGGCCACGGAGTAGAAGCCGTCGCCCACCCCTTCCCCGAACTTCACATAGCGCGCGGCCATGTCGGGGACGTTGAGGGTGCGCGTGCGCAGGCCGTGGTTGGGCACCGGGTCGATCTGCCCGTAGACCTTGTAGTCCTTACCGTCGAGCGAGCCCCACACGGTGTAGGTGTCGTTGGCGTCGGCCTGGATGGCAAAGGCATGAATGGTCGTTACCTGTCCCAGATCCCAGGTGACGGTTGAGGCGGCGGTATCGAGAATCACCGCCGGCTCGGCGTCCCACGTCGCCCCCTCGGGCGTGACCTGCTCGTCGGTCAACAGGCCCAGGTCACGCCGCGTGTCTTGCCAGGCCAGCGGCCGCTTGTGCGCCAGCAAGTTCCCCGCGGGGCAGACAGGAACGGGCGATTGAGCCTGGGCCAAGAGCGGGGCGGCCGGCAGTAGCAAGAACATGGGCACGAAGCCCAGGGGGACTCGTCGCATACCCACAGCCTATCCTGCCCGGACCGCGAGCGTAAGACCTCACTTGCTGGACGGAGCGAGGATGAAGGGGCGAGTCGAGAGCGGGGTGGCCAGCGGCCGGATGCTCTATTGCACCCGCGGCATGTTCTTGTAGCACTCGCTGGTGGTCATGGTGGCGTTGAGATTGTCCGGCGTGGCCACCAGGCGGATGGGATCCCAGCGATCGCCACCATAGAGGCTCCGCCACCTGAGCTTGCCCACCCAGTCGCCGTAGTCGTCGGCGGCCAGACGAAAAATCTCATCACCCGGTGCGTAGCCGAACTTGCCCCCGTCCCCGATCTCATCGATGTAGCCCGACGCCTTCTTGTCCCCGGTTAGCTTGAACTCGACAACGAAGTTGCCCAGGTAGGGGCAGGTAGCCTTCCACTTGCCGGAGATGGGCCCCGGATCTTTCTCCCACGCATACTTCTTGCCCTGTGCCGGCGCCGTCATGCCCAGGACCAGCACGGGGAGCGCCACCAAGCTCATCTTCATCATGCGAGCGCGCAAAGGACTCATGCGAAGCATCCTTTCCAGCCTCGAGCGCGCCGTGCGCTCGAGAAGAACGCATTGTCCGCCATGCCGCGCTGCTTGGCAAGCCCAACGCGACGCCGTCGCCGCCGCGAGGGTTTTCGAACGGTAGTAGCTCAGACAGACGCGTCCGGCCGAGCGGGCCCGGCCGGCAGCCGGCCGAGCAAGCGCAGCACGCCATCCAGGAACACCATGGGGTGTGGCGGGCAGCCGGGCAGGAAGAGGTCGACCGGGATGTCGGCGGGAATCCCATTGTCGCATGCGGGCGAGCCGGCGAAGGGGCCCCCGGAGATGGCGCAGGCGCCGCATGCGATGACTAGCTTGGGGCTGGGCACGGCGGCGTAGGTGTCACGCAAGGCGGATGCCATGTTGCGGGTTACCGGTCCGGTGACCACGATGCCATCGGCATGGCGGGGCGAGGCCACGAACTGCACGCCGAAACGGCCAAGGTCGAAGACCACGTTGCCGGCGGCGTTGAGCTCGCCTTCGCAGGCATTGCAACCGCCGGCCGAGACCTGGCGCAGCTTGAGCGAGCGCCCGAAAAGCCGGCGCAGCTCGCTGTCGAGCGCTGCCGCATGTTGGTAGTCATTGCCGTCCCGGCCGTCCTTGCCCTCTCGGCCCTCCAACAGCAAGGCCGCCCGGGTGCGGGTGCCCAGGCGGAAGTCAGGGCTGAAGGCGATAGCCGAGGTGGGGCAAGCCTGGCTGCAGGCCAGGCAGAACAGGCACTTGCCCAGATCCAGGCGCAAAGGTGAAGCGCTGATCGCCCCGGTGGGACACGCGCTCTCGCAGGCCGAGCAGCCAGCCGCACACCGGGCCGGATCGAGCACGGGCAGGCCGCGCCAGCGCGGGTGCAGGCTGAGCGGTTCCTTCGGCCAGGCCAGGGTGCGGTGGCCTTGATGGGCTCGTTCGAAAAAGCGCTTCATCAGAGGTCATGCCCCGCGTATGACAGGTTGAAGCTCTTGTTGCACAGGGGAAAATCCGAGATCTGATTGCCCCGCAAGGCCATGGCCAACCCGAACCAGTTGTGAAACGACGGATCGACGATCTGGTAGCCCACCAGCTGGCCCTCGCGGTCGGTGGCGGCAACGTGCGCGATCTCGCCCCGCCACCCTTCGAGAAGAGCCACCGCCAGGGCCGATCGCCGCAGGGGTTCGGAGGACCAAGGGCTGGCGAGCTGCCCCGCTATCTTGGCGGCCTGCGTGCGCACGCAGGCCGCCGCCGGCGCGATCTCCGCCCTGCGCACCTCGGCGCGCGCCATGACATCTCCCGCTTCCCGCACCGCGATGGCAGGCGGCGATTCGCGATAGGCGCCCTCGGGATGGTCGCAGCGCGCGTCGCGCTCGAGCCCGCTGGCTCGGCCCACCGGCCCGACCAGGCCGAGCTCGGCAGCAACTTTGGCTTCGACCCGGCCGGTGCGCTCGAAGCGCGAGACCACCGCCGAGGCGTCGAAAACCAGCTCCGCCACCCGCTCGCAATCCTCGGCCGCGGCCGCCAAGCGTGATAGGAAGCCCGCCCGCTCGCCCTCGGGCAGGCCCAGCCTGACCCCTCCGGGCACCAGCCAGCCCCGGCCGAACCGGTTGCCCGTCATCTCGACCAGCAGGTTGAGATAGTCACCCCGCAACCGGCCGTACCAGGCTGCTCCCGGCTGGTAACCGACATCATTGCACAAAGCTCCTAGATCGCCGGTGTGATTGGCGATGCGCTCGAGCTCCAGAGCCATCGCCCGCAGGGCCTGCGCCGCCGGCGGTATCGCCAACCCGGCTAGCTTCTCCATCACGGTGACGTGGGCAAGCCCGTGGCCAATCGCCGTGTCGCCCGCGACCGACTCGACGATGACCAGCCGCCGCCCCGGGGGAGCGGTGAGCAAGAGGCGCTGGGCGCCCCGGTGCTGGTAGCCGAGCTGGATCTCGAGGTGGTGCACGACTTCGCCGTAGCACTGGAAGCGGAAGTGTCCGGGCTCGATGATACCGGCATGCACGGGGCCGACCGCGACCTCGTGCACGCCATCGCCCTCCACCCGGAAGAACGGGTATGGGTCAGTGGTGCCGGGAGCATCCAGATCGGCATGGTGGCGCAGGGGTTTGGGCCAAGGGTGGCCCTCGAGCACAAGCCCGTGCTCCTCGGCCACTTCACGCTCGAAGGCTTGGGCCTGGGGCAGCACGGCGGTCAGCGCGGGGTAACGCCCGCCGCTCACCGCGGCCGTACGCCACACCTCCACCGTGCGCGCGCCGTCGTGGGCCACGACCGCCACGAGCTGGGGGCCGCGTAGCTCCATGACGGGCAAGGCCACCAAGCGGCCCCCCGCCCGGCAGGCCGCGACCACCTCGGCGTGAAAGTCAGCGGGCGAGCTGGCGGGCACCTCCGGCCAGTCGCCCACGCCGTCGACCAGGACATACCCGCTCATGGCGGTGGCCTCACCACCGCCGCGGCCTGCGCCAAGGCATCGCGCAGCGGCGCCGGCATCCACACCCCCAAGACCGCCAGGAGCAAGAGCGGCACCCCCAGCACGACAAAATCCAGGTAATGGAAACCCTGGGAGGGCTCCCCGACCCTCCCGCGCTCCGGCTCCAGCGGGCTTAGCCCGCCTCCTGTCCCTGCCCTTGGGTTGGCGGCTTCGGGCGACTTACGCGCCATGCTCATGGCGTGCGCGAACATCCCCAGAAAAACCGTGCCGCCGGCGACCAGAAAGGCGACCAGGGTGAAGCTAGCGTGGGCCTCGGCCGCCGCTTTGACCACCATCAACTCGCTAGCAAAGATGGCGGAAGGCACCACCCCTATGAGCGCCAGCAGGCTAAGACACAGCCCCATCCCCCAGAGCGGGGACGCGCTCACGCTGCCGCGCAGCCGTGCGATCTGGTAAGAACCGGCCCGCTGTCCCAGCCGGCCGGCCGCGAAGAAGCCAGCGCTCTTGGCCAGAGAGTGATTGAGAGTGTGGAACATGGCCGCGAACGCGCCCAGACCGCCCAGCCCCAGAGCTATGGCCACGATGCCGATGTGCTCGACACTGCAGTAGGCGAGCATGCGCTTGACGTTGCGTTGAAAGAGAATGAAGGCGGCTGCGATGATCATCGACAGCACGCCGAACAGGCACAGGAGGTGCCCGGCAAAGCCCGGAGCCGCCGCGTCCACCACCGGTAGGTAGCGCATCAGGCAGTAGAGCACCGTGCTTAGCATGGCGGCGGAAAACATCGACGAGACCGGGGCCGGCGCCTGACTGTGCGCATCGGGCAGCCAGGTGTGCATGGGCGCCAGGCCGACCTTGGTACCGTACCCCACCAGCAGGAAGATGAAACCGAGCTTGGCCAGCTTGGGGTCGAGGCGGCCTGCCATATCGCGCAGCGTGGTCCACAACATGACATCTCCGCCGCCCGCCCCCGCGTGGCTGGCCGCGGCGCCGAAGACCAGCATACCCAGGAAGGCGATGGCGATGCCGACCGAGCAGATCATCAGATACTTCCAGGTGGCTTCGAGCGATTCACGCGAGCGATGGAAAGCGATGAGAAAGGTCGTCACCAGGGTGGTCGTTTCCACGCCCACCCACAGGAGACCCAGGTGGTTGGCCACCAGCACGAGCGTCATGGCGGCCAGCGAAGCCAGCCAAAGCGCGGCGAAGCCCCGCGCCTGGCGCAAGCTCAGACCGGCAGCGGTGAAGTAGCCGACCGCGAAGAGCGTGCTCGACAGAAAGACGAAGGCAAGCACCAGTAGATGGAAAGCGGACAAGGCGTCCAGCCGCAGCCAAGCGTGGGCGGTGACGAGCGCCCCTCCGCGCATGACCGCCACCCCCACCCCAGCGGCCGCCAGCGCCAGCGCGCCCACCACCCCGGCCAGCACCACCAGCACCGCCCGCGGGGTGCGCGGCAACCGGCACAGCCCCGCGCCGAGCAGGGGACCGAAAAGGATGAGCCAGAGCAAGTTTGCCATCGCCGTCGTGACTACCCGCGCAGCAGGTTGAGCTTTTCCACGTCGATGTGATCGAACTCACGTCCGATGCGGTGGATGACCAGGCCCATGACAAAAACCCCGACCAGGAGGTCGAGCAGCACGCCCAGCTCGACCACGAAGGCCAAGTGCGCCGCCACGCTTTGCCCAAAGACGAAGGCGCCATTTTCCAGCATGAGATAGCCCGCCACCTGCAAGATGGCCGTGCGCTTGCTGACGATGACCAGGAAGCCGAGCAGCAGGGTGGCCAGGGCGACGGGCAGGTAGAGCACCGAAGCCACGACGTCACCTGGCAGGCCCAACCGCGGCGGCAACACGAAGGCGGCGATGACCAGGCCAGCGGCGATGAGCACCGAGGCATGGGTGCTGACGAAGGGCTCGACCTCGCGCCGGACCTTGGTAGCACGCATCGCGCGCCGGAGCAGCCAGGGGATGAGCGCGGCCTTGAGCAGGAGGGCGTTGCCCCCGATGAGCAGGGCGTGGAACAGGCTCGCGTCGGGTGCCTGGAGGAAGTGCAAAATGGGCAGGATGGCGAGCGCGGCGCCCTGCACGGCAATGGCCTTGATGCACGCCTCGAGCCGGCTGGTATAGACGACGTAAAGACTGGTGAGCAGCACGAGCACCAGGGCCAAATCGACGTAAGCCTTCACGGCGTCCCCCGGAAGACCAGCACCAGGAGCCCCAGCACCGCAACCACCCCGGCCCCGACCAGGAATTGCGGCACGCGCAAAAGGCGCAGGCGCGCGGTTATCGACTCGACGATACCCACCGCCACCGCCACCGCCACCATGCCCAGCAAGAACGCGGGCAGGCCGGCCACCCGCCCGTGCACGGGTATGAGCACGTGCACCAAGAGCGCCGCGAACAGGAAGAGCTTGACCGCGCTGCCGTAGAGAATGAAGGCGAGGTCAGGACCGCCGTGGTCGAGCACCATCACCTCGTGAATCATGGTCAGCTCGAGGTGGGTGTTGGGATCGTCGATGGGGATGCGGGAATTTTCGGACAAGAGCACGATGAAGAGAGCAACCGCGGCGGCGATGAGCGGAGGGTGGGCCGCGAGCCAGGTCTGCCAGGGCAGGGCCGAGAAGGCCGCCGCGAAAGAGGGGCCTTTGGCCGGCAGACAAAGGATGGCCAGGACCAGGAACAGGGTGGGCTCGGCCAGGGCCGAAAAGGCGGCCTCTCGGCTCGCCCCCATGCCCTCGAAGCTCGATCCGGTGTCGAGCGCCGCCACCATGGTGAAGAAGCGGCCCAAACCGAGCAAATAGGCGAAGACAATGACGTCACCCGCGAATCCGAACGGGGCACGCGCGAGCAAGGGCAAGAGCAAGCCGGCGGCGAGCACGGCGGCGAGGCTCACCACCGGGCCAGCGCGGAACAGCCAGGTCGTGGTGTTGCTATACACCGCACCCTTGCCCAGCAGCTTGCCGATATCCCGATAGAGTTGCAGGATCGGCGGGCCACGCCGGCCGGCGGCCACGGCCTTGGTCTTGGCGATGAGCCCGGGCAGAAGCGGCGGCAGGAGCAAGAGCAGCCCGAGATGCACGGCCAGATCGCCCAACCTGGCTGCCGTCATAGCACCCCCCCCGCAGCAGCACCCGCCGCCGCCTTAGTGGTGCGCAACCGCCCCTCGTCAGCCACCTGGCCCGCCTCCCATCTGCCAGAGCAGGAGGGCTACCAGCGTCACCAGCATGTACACGAGATAAATCTGCGTACGCCCGTGTTGGATGACCTTGAAGCGCAGCGCCAGGTGGAGAAAGCGTCGCCAGGCCGGCACCAGCACACGCTCGCCCGCCGTATCCCCGACGTTGCGCTCGAAGTGGGCGGCACGGGGGAAGTAGCCCTCGGGCAACTGGGCCTGAGTGCGGACTTGCAGGGCCAGCGCGAAGGGACCCAGGATGGGCTCGGCGAAGGCCGCCGCGGTGTACTGCATGCGGGACGTGGGCTGCGCATAGCCGCAGCCCCAGGTCGGGCCGTGCGCGACGGAACGCGACTTGAGGAGGCGCGCGCGCAAGAGCGCCAACCCCGCGACGAGCAGGGACAACACCACCGCAAGCCCACTCAAAGCCGGTAGCGACCCCAGGCTGGGCAAACCCGCCGCCCCAGCCAGGGTAGCGGCGGCACGGGCGACCAGCCCCACCCCGACCACCGGGGCAAAGCCGAGCGCGACGCAAGCCAGGGCCAAGGTCATCATGGCGGCGCGCATGGCCAAGGCGGGCTCGTGCGCATGGCGCGCGTTGTCGCTACGCGGTTCCCCCAAGAACACTACCCCGACCCCCCTGACGAAGCAGCCCGCCGCCAGCCCACCCATGAGCGCCAGGGCGGCGAGGGCAGTGAGCACCAGCCCGACCGCGTGCGCGGGCAGCCCTCCATTCCCAAACGCCCCGAGAAAGATCAGATACTCGCTGACGAAGCCGCTCAGCGGCGGCAGACCACAAATGGCCACCGCCCCGACCAAGAACGCGAGCGAGGTGGCGGGCATGCGGCGGGCGAGACCGCCCAGCCGATCCATCCTGCCGGTTCCCGTGGCGTGGATCACGCTACCCGCCCCCTGGAAGAGCAGGCTCTTGCTCAGGCCGTGGTTGAGCACGTGCAAGAGCGCCCCCGCGTAGCCGAGCGCCGCCACCAGCGCCACCCCGTAATGGCGTCCCAGCAAGCCCAGGCCGAGGCCCAGGCCGATGATGCCGACGTTCTCGACGCTGCAATAGGCAAGCATGCGCTTCAGGTCGTGCTGGGCCAGGGCATGCACCACCCCCGCGAGGCCGGAGATGGCGCCCACTATCACCATGAGGGCACCCCACCACAAGGGGGGTGGGCCGAGAAAAGCGAGCACCCGGCAAAACCCGTAGATGCCCATTTTGATCATCACCCCGGAGAGCACCGCGGACACGTGGCTGGGCGCAACCGGGTGGGCGTCGGGTAGCCAGAAGTGCAGCGGCCAAAACCCGGCCTTGGCACCGAAGCCCAGCAAAGCGAGGACGAAGCACAGGTTGGCGCCGGCAAATGCCGTCTGGCCTCCCCGGGCCAGCTCGGCAAAAGCGAAGCCGCCGGCGTGGCGGGCCAGGAGGGCAAAGAGCGCGACCAGCGCCAGCGCCCCGATATGGGTGGCGATGAGAAAGGTGGTGCCCGCGCGGCGCACGCTATCGCGCTCGCTCTCGAAGGTGACGAGGAAGTACGAGCTCACCGACATGGCTTCCCAGCCGAGCAGCAGGGTAACCCCGTCGCGCGCCAGCACCACCAGGAGCAAAGACGCGAAAAGGACATTGAACCCGGCGGTCACCGGCGCCAGGCGTCGCTCGTCGTGGTAGCCCGCGAGGTACCCTATGCCGTAGAGCGCGGTCAGGCCGAAGACGACGAAGACGGCGACCAAGAAGAAGGCCGAGAGTGGATCTAGGCCCAGCCGCAGGCTGCCAACCGGCAGGGACCAGGGCAGCGCGACGTCGGTGCTGGCACCGCTGACCAGCGCTGTGATCGCCCCGGGCAAGCCCACGAGCGCCGCCAAGAGAGCGCCCCCGCTTCCTACCCCTAGGGCCACCCGGTTCGAGCGGCCGGCGAGCACGACGATCAGAGCGCTAACACCGAGCACGGCCCCCGCGCCCACGACGAGACTTAATGCGATCGACTGCACTGCTAGATATTCCGGAGGTATTAGATGAATGCGGAGGGTACTTCTACGCAGGCTGCGGCTGGAGTCAATAGCCGGATGATCTCACCATGATAACGGTGGACCTGGTGCTGCCGCCCTTTGCCATTTCCACCCGGGCGTACATACTCACGGTGCAGTCATGGCCGCAGATCCGAGCTCGACCGACGCCAACCACCCCTCCTTTGACATCCTGATCGTGGGCGGCGGCTTCACCGGCGCCACCCTCGCCTGCGCGCTGGCGGACGGCAAGCGGCGCATTCTGGTGCTCGAAGCCCGGGAAGGGCGCGGTCCCCGCTTTGCGGGGGAGCTGATCCATCCCACCGGCGTCGACGTGCTCGACCGGCTCGGCCTGCTAGCCGCCCTGACCGAGGCCGGGGGCGTGCCGGTGGACGGCTTCGCCATCAGCACGGCCGATCAGCCGACCGCGCATCTACGCTACGCCGAGATTACGGGCCAGCGCCCGCACGGCTTCGCCATGGAGCATCACGACATGGTGGGGGTATTGCGGCGCGCAGCAGCGGCTCGCCCCGGGGTCGAGGTTCGCTATGGCAGGCGAGCGCGGACGCTGGTGCGCGAAGACGGGCGGGTGGTGGGCGTGCGCACCGAGGCGGGAGAAACCATCCGCGCCGGCCTGACTTTGATCGCAGAGGGCCGCCACTCGGCGTTGCGCCACGAGCTCGCCACCGGCGAGTCGTGTCGGCTGGTCTCGTACAATGCCGCCTTGCTCGTCGCTGAGGCCGAGCTGCCGCGCAGCGGCCGAGGGCACATCTTCCTCGGCGCTCCCGGCCCCATACTCGCTTATCCCATCACCGCGGAGAAGTCGGGGCGCCAGCGCATCCGCATGTGCTTCGATTTGCCCGAGCTCCCCGCCGAGGGCCGTGGCCTGCAGCTCCTGGCCGCCACCCTGCGCGAGCACTACCTGCCCTGGGTGCCCGAACCCCTGCGCCAAGCCGCCGGAGTGGCGCTCGGCCAGCAACGGCCCGACGTGGCCGCTTGCCACGCCATCGCCACCCAACGCTGCGTCGCACCGGGCGTGGCCCTGGTCGGAGAGGCGGGCGGGTGCTCGCATCCCATCACCGCCGCCGGGATGACCGTCTGTCTCACCGACGTGAGCATTCTCGCCCACGAGCTCGCCCGGGCGCTCGAGCCGGAAGAAGTGCTCGCCCACTACCAGGCACGCCGCTACCGCTTCGCCCGCGCCCGCGAGGAGCTAACCCTCGCCCTCTACGAGGCATTCCAGGCCAAGAGCGACGGCACGCGCGCGCTGCGCGCCGGGATGTTCCGCTACTGGCAAGGCGGAAGCCGCGCTCGCGCCGCCTCGCTCGCCCTCCTGTCGGGCGCCGACAGTCGCCTGGTCAGCTTCCTCGCCGAGTACGGCTGTGTCGCCGGCCACGGTATGGTGTGCACCATGCGGCACAGGGTTGCGGGCGGCGATGGTCAGCCCATCGGCCGCTGGCGCGGCCTGCGCGGGCTAATGGGTAAGTCGGCGGAGAAGTTGCAGCGCGTGGCCCGGCGCTTGCGCAGCGCGGAGCTCTGAATCACCCGCGCGCAAGGCACAGGGCGCTGATTCAGCGCACGGTCGCCGAATCATCCACGCGCGCGGCCCAGGAGCGCCGCCAACGCCTGGTCCGACGCCGACGCCAGGGATGCCTCGGCGAGGATGCCCGCCACCGCACGCCGACTGACCTTGGGCTCGGCGCCCCTGCGCAGAGTGCTCTCCCCCTCTTCGACCAATCTCAAGGTGGCCAGGGCCAAGGCCAGTGGCACCGCACAGAACAGGCGAATGGCTCGTCCCGCCTCGCCCCCCTCTCCTGCCGCCGGCCACAAGCTCACGTATTCCTCGGCGCGCCCCAGGTGCGCGCGGGCCCGCTTGCACACCGCCCTGATAACCGCCAGCCCGGACTCGCGCATCTCCGGGTCGAGCAGGCGCTCCAGATCGAGCCCATGCTCCCGCGCCAGAGCGAGCGGCAAGAAGCAGGCGCCACGCTCGGTGAAATCCTCGGTCACGTCCTTGACCACGTTCACCATCTGCAGGCCCAGCCCGAAGCTCACGGCTCGGTCACGCAGCGCAAAGCGATTCTGGTCAGGCAAGCCCGGCATGGTCTGCTCGAACAACCCCGTGAGCAGGTTGCCCACGGTGCCGGCGACGAAGTAGCAGTAGCGCTCGAGGTCTTCCAGATCGGCAAGACGCAGAACCGCGCCGCGCGCGGCATAAGCGCGCATGCCCGCCGACATCTCGAGCACGGGGGCGCGAGTAGCTTCGCGCTGCGCCTCGGGCAGGGCACGGAAGGCGCGCACCACGGCGCCTGCTCCGCGACACAGCTCACCATCCGCGCTGGTACCGCCCACGGCTGCCCGCCGGCAGCCCACCTCGAGCTCGGTCACCTCTGCCTGATCGTCGTCGAGCACACTATCGAAGACGTTGAAAAGTCCGTTGCGCTGAGCCCGTCCCAACCCTGGAGCATCCTCGATGGAATCGACCACTCGGCAAAGGAGATAGGCCACCCGCACGGCGGCGCGCAGCGTTCCCGGCAAAGCCTCTATGGAGAGCGCGAAAGTGCGCGACACCCGCGGCAGGACGGCAATACAAAAGGCAGTATCCTCCGCGGCAGCCGCGGCGGATGAGCGAGGGCGTGACCCTCCCTCGACCTCGGGGCACCCGCCTTCGCGCGAGGCGATAGCCGTATTTCTCATGGTGTGGCGGTGTTCGCTACCCGCGCGGCGGCCGCAATGCGGGACCGCCTTCGTCGACAGCGCAGGACAGCGCGGTCCCGTCCATGGCGACTGCTCCATGGTATCTGGGAAGTCATCGTCAGGATTGTTGCACAAATTCGTTCCGATGGGCAGATTGGATGCGCGAGCGTAACCCCGCGATGCTCTTGACAGCCCAACCTCGCATCGTTAGGGTGCGCTCCGAAAATCTAATACTCGATCGCGGCAGGGGAAGCCGGTGCAAATCCGGCGCGGTCCCGCCACTGTGAAGGAGAAGAAGGCGCTGGTTCGCCACTGGGGTATCCCTGGGAAGGTCAGCGCCGACGCCTCTGCGCCATGGTCGCAGTCGCTCCCGAGCCAGGATATCCCGTCGCGATTATCGAACTCGCAATGACCTTCCGCGGAGGAGGACGTTCCGGTCTCAGCCGAAACCCTTCGCCGCCGTGGGCAGAAGGGTTTTTTCGTGTCGAGGCCAGACCCGGCGCCGTGCGCGCGGAACGTGCGGTGCTGGCTAATCCGTGTATCGAGATCCTGGGGCGCGCTCCTCTTGTGCAGCGGGCCGTTTACGCTCGTTGGCGCGGCCAGCGCGGATGCGGAGCAGGTTGGCGAAACCGTAGTGGTGGCTGACCCCTATCCCACCGACACGGCCAGTGCCGACCGCGCTGCTTCCTCCACCACCGTCACCGTGGCCGAGCGCGCGCCGCACGCGGCCGACTCCGTGACGCAGATCCTGTCCGAGCAGGCGGGTGCGGTGGTAACCCGTCTGGGCGGCCTGGGCTCCACCGCCACCCTGTCGCTGCGCGGATCTAGCGCCAACCAGGTCTCGGTCTACCTCGACGGAGTTCCCCTCAACACGGTAACCGGGGGCGGAGTGGATCTGGGCGCCATCCCGATCGGTGACATCGAGCGCATCGAGATCTATCGCGGCATGAGCCCCATGATTTTCGGTGCCTCGGCCATCGGCGGCGTGGTTGCCATCACTACCGCGGTGCCCGCGGCAAATCGCGCCGATGTCGAGGCGGGCGCGGGATCCTTCGGAACCTACTACGGGGGGGCCAAGGGGACGTGGTCGCTGGGCCGCCTGCACGTATACGGGGGCATGCACGGCTTGACCTCGGAGGGCGATTTCCCCTACACCGTCACCTCGAACACCGGCGTCACCACCGATCAGGATCACAGCGCCATCCGCCGCAACAACGATATGCAGCAGCTGGACGGCATGCTGCAGGCGGTGGTCGATGAGTCGGAGGGCCGGCGCATCAGCGCGGAGTTGCTCTGCTTTGGCCGCACTCAAGGCCTGCCGGGCAACGTGATCCTGGCCAACCCCAGCGCACGTCTGGGATCGCTGTGGGCAACTGGCGCCCTCGCTTACGACTCACCCCAGGCTCTGGGCCCGGGCGGCCGAGTACACGCCACGCTGTACGGCCACTACGATCTGTCCCATCTCGACGATCCCCATGCCGACATCACCCCCATCCCCACCGACGCCCGCGACCGCATCTATACCACCGGCGGCACCGTGACCTGGCGCTATGCCGGGCGTCCTTGGCTGGTCTTGTCGGGGCTCTTCGATTCCCGTTTCGACCGCTACTCGCCCTCGGACACCAATGTCACGGGCTCCCCCGGCACCCGGCTCTTCGGGGCCACCGGGTTAGAAGGCGATTTTTGGGTGAAGTCCCTCCGGCTCGACCTCATTCCTTCCCTCCGTCTCGAGATGGCGCGGGAAGAGACCTCCGGACGCAACCCGTTCTACGAGCTCCTGCCCACCTCGGCCCCGGTGAACCACGTCCTGCCCATCGCCCGCTTGGCGGCGATCGAGGAATTGACGAGCTGGCTCAGCCTGCGCGCCAACGGCGGCCGCTACGCCCGCCTGCCCTCGCTGGTCGAGCTCTACGGCAACAGCGGACTCTTGCTCGGCAATCCCGCCCTCGAGCCGGAAAACGGAGTCAATGCCGACTTGGGCCCGGCCTTGGCCTGGCGGACGGCATCGACCCGCCTGTCCTGGACGACGGCGGCTTTCGCCAGCTTCATCGACAACCTCATACAGTACGAATATGGCGATGGCCACGCTCGCCCGGCCAATCTAGGCAGCGCGCGCATCCTGGGCGTGGAGAGCGAGGCCACGGTGGAGCTGGGCGCGCACCTCCGCGTAGTGATGTCCGGGACCTACTCCGACCCACGTAACACCTCAGCCATCGCATCCCAGCACGACAAGTTCCTGCCCTTTCGCCCGCGCTACCGCCTCTTCGCCCGCCCGGAATGGCGGGCGATTCGCATCTCGCCCCAAACCTCCCTCGGCTTCTACCTCGAGTGCGATGCCACGGGCAGCGACTACCTGGTCCCCGACAACAGCGTGGTGGTGCCGGACCGCTTGCTCTTCGGGGCCGGCGCCTACGCCGACTTGCCCGGCGGTTTCTCCCTGCGCCTCACCGGACAGAACCTAACCAATGCCTCCGTCTACGACATCAGCGACTATCCCCTTCCCGGCCGCGAGCTGTACCTGGCCCTGGCATGGAGCCACCCCAAGCACCGAGAAGGGACCCTCCCGGCAGCAATCCCAGCAGCCACCCCTTGAACACCCCATAGACCAATCCCTGAACAACCCGAGAGCAACCGCAACCCAAGAGCAACCCGAGAGCAACCGCAACCCAAGAGCAACCCGAGAACAACCGCAACCCAAGAGCAACCCAATCCCATGAGCAGCCCCATGAGCAATTCCACGAACAATCCCGTGAACAATCCCATCAACGATCCCATGAACCACCCGCCGGCACATCGCCGCATCATCCTTGCCCTGCCCAGTCTCCTGCTCGGCCTCGGTCTTTGCGCCTGTGGCAGCAACAACAGCGCTCCGGCCCGCTCGGATGCCGCCCTGGACCAAAGCGCACCCCCCACCCCCGACGCGGGAGCCAGCCCGAGTGAGATCGGCCCGTCAGCGCTCGACAGCGGCCTTCTCTCTGGTGACGACGCGCCCGGCTCGTCGGACACCGCTGCGGCCACGCTCGATGGCACCTTCGGCTCGTCGGACGCCGGTGCGGCCACGCTCGACGGCGAGGCGGCTCCACCCGCGGTGCGCGGCATGGTGGCCGTCAACAGCGACTACCAGTCGACCGCCGTCTCGCTGCTCGACCCCGACGGCAATGTGGTCAAGGACGGCTGCATCAACTCGGGCACCGGCAAACCTGGTCTAACCATGACCCTTTCCGGCGACGTGGTCTTGCCCAGCCAGCTGCTGACGACCTCCCCCATCACATTGATCGATCGAGGCAACAACGTCCTGATCTGGATCGATCCCACCACCTGCGCCCCCCTGCGCGAGCTCGATGTGAGCACGGGCTTTACCGCCGATCCCCATGACTATGTCGAGCTGGCCCCGAACAAGGCCTATGTTACCCGCTACGAGCAGAACACCGCGGCCAAAGCG
>Ga0187889_10002087_pt1 | contig 20194 bp, 25 predicted proteins | sample June2016WEW_7_10_2_FD_132992 | JGI IMG/M metagenome (GOLD analysis project Ga0187889, IMG submission 132992) | Peatland microbial communities from SPRUCE experiment site at the Marcell Experimental Forest, Minnesota, USA - June2016WEW_7_100 | ecosystem: Environmental > Terrestrial > Soil >... | reverse complement strand
TCGCCAAACAGGCCCAAGCAGAAAACCGTTCAGTAAAAGAGATTGCCTTGGAAAAGAAGTTGCTTAAGCCAGAGGAAATAGAAAAAATATTCAGCCGCAAACGATTACTTAACGAACAATAATCATCCTGCTGTGCCATAACCGCTAACTGTAACAACTGCGTTTGTAGAGCTAGAGCTTGATGTAGCATCAACTAAAACAGCCCAAATTACGCTCTGCGAAGGATACAGTTGCATCATTTCATCATCAGTCAACCATACTGCCCCGCTACTGGTAAAGGTCTTAACAACGCTATTTGAAATTACATTGTCAGCAAATTCCAAGCGAATCCGAACAGTAACAGTCTCGTTATTATTGAAGATGCCGTCAACCTCAATTTTAGGTTTGAAATTGAAAATTTTAAGCGGAAGCGTTTGGATACTCACGTTAGCGCCATACTGGTTATTTAGACCTACTGGAACATTGACGTTTTCTCGCTCAAAAGCGCTACCGACTCCAGAAATCCAAATGCTATAGGGGTTATGAATACGAGCTGTCCAATTGCCAAGGAAGCTGACGCCCCCATCCAAGATTGGCGCTGGATTAGCTGTTTGCCCAATGTCCATTGCATACATGTTGTTGGCATAGCCAGCGAACGATTCGAACACTACACCGAACAGCAAGGTCTGGTACATTGAACCATTAACTAAAAGTCCAGTTTGGTTAGCATTCCCATCTTCGCCAAGCCAGAACCGCACGTCTTGTATTTGGCTGTCTGAAAGCTCAGCGAGCGGTTCAACGTTGATGCCGACGGAGTTGTCTCTAAGATTGAAGAAGCAACGGTTGATTTCTGAACTATCATAAGAACCCGTTGCGTTGCCAATAGGCGTTCGGAAAGCTATGCCTTCAGTGGCATTTATAAAATGGCAATCTTCGATTTTTGTGTTTTCGCTCCAAGATTTCGTGTTGGCCAATTCGATGGCGGTTGATGTATTTTCGAAGATTATGTTGGATATGGTTGTTCCAAACGAGTTTTCAATTCTGATGGTTGCGTTTATTATAGTTAAGCCTGAAATGGTTGCGTATTGAGAAGTGGTGAAGTTGTCGCCGCTTATGATTATTTTTTTACCGTTGCCAATTATGGTTGCGCCATCGCTGACGATTTTAGCGTTCATTTTATTGGAAACCAAAATGTCTTCAGTTAAAGTGTAGGTTCCAGGGTTAAGGTAAACCGATTTTCCCTGAGCTAACGCCGCATTAATAGTGGAAGACGCACCTTCGGATATGGTCTTTGTACTTGTTGTATAACCAGTTAACATGTTTTTCAACTGATAGTAACCGCCAACTTGAGAAACAACAAAATCATAACTGACAGCGCTTGTATCAACTGGACCGCTGGTTCGTTCAAAAATCAGGTAAGTATTAAATGCGGAAAAAGCAAGCAAAGCTACAAGGAAAAGAACGATAACGCGGTTAGAGATAGTTAAGTTAGCTTTCATCTTGAAGAGCTCGGGCAATTTTGAAGTACATGTAAAGAACCATTGTTAATTAAATTTTATGATAATACGCCCCCTATGGGCAAGCATGCAGCCAAAAGAAAATGGTTGCCTATAGACTACCATAAACGTATTAATTATATCCATTCTCTAGTTCAATTTGGTGCCCAAGTGGAATACCGTTCTTTTGGAAAACTCGATTGGAAAGCTTCAGCGCTGGGATTCGGTACCATGCGTTTACCAATCATCGGTGAAGACCAAGCAAAAGTCAACGAGCCTGAAGCCATAAAATTGATCAGATACGCGATAGATCAAGGCGTAAACTACGTTGACTCAGCCTTCACCTACCACGACGGCAACAGCGAAGTAACCTTGGGCAAAGCGCTCGCAGGAAAATACCGCAAAAAAGCAAAAATAGCTACGAAAATGCCAGTTTTCTCAGTGAAATGCAAAGAAGACTTGGATAGAATTCTGAACATGCAGATGACACGATTAAACACTAGCTACATCGATTTTTACCTGTTCCACAGCCTAAACAAAACATTATGGAACAAAGTTAAAAAACTGAACATGCTAAAGTGGGCTGAAAAACAAGTTGCAAAAGGAAGACTTGGCTACTTAGGTTTCAGCTTCCATGATGAATTGGAAGTGTTCAAGGAAATAGTCGATAGCTATGACGGGTGGACTCTTAGCCAAATACAATACAACTACTTGGACGAAAATTACCAAGCGGGAAAAACCGGTTTAAAATACGCAACATCAAAAGGATTAGCCGTTGTAATAATGGAACCTCTCGCAGGCGGACTATTAGCAGTAAATCCACCCGAGGAAATCCGAAAAGAATTGGAAAAGGCAGAAGTTAGAAGAACACCGCCTGAGTGGGCTCTTCAATGGGTTTGGAGCCAGCCTGAAGTGTCAGTGGCCCTAAGCGGAATGAACTCCATGCAACAGGTCAAAGAAAACATAGAAAGCGCCAAAAAATCTGGCGCAAACACATTAAACAGTAAGGAACTTGAGCTGATTTCTATAGCAAGCGAACTTTACCTTAAACGCGGATATATAGGCTGTACACAATGCCGCTACTGCAGTCATTGCCCTCAAGGCATCGGCATTCCTGTAATTTTGGCATTGCTCAATAAGTACTCAACCAAGCGTAGAGAGCCAAAAACAAAATTAAAATTAAAAGAAGCTTACGACAAAGCGGTGCCTCCTGCTAAAAGGGCAAGTAACTGTATTCATTGTGGACAATGTGAAGCAGTTTGCCCCCAGCATCTCCCAGTACGCAAACTACTATCAGAAGCAAGGGCTAATTTTGAATAATCAGAGCAGTTTCAGCATAATTCATTGTTATTTGCGCTTCCGAAACAGTTTATTTCCTTCCACTTCAGCGTGATAATCGAAACCGACTTCCATCAGCTTAATTGCCTCTTCCAACGTGTTTGCAACTTTAACAATGAATGAATCGTTAGCTTCGCTTTCATACAGCATTTTTTCAAGGTGAATGTAAGTTTCCGTTGACTTGATGCTTTTATGGCCTAGAATCATTTTCACATGCCACGGGTCCTTAGTACGGTGCTGCTCAGTTGTGGCTTTCCAATGTCTAAAAGTGTGAAAGTGAATCAACATAAGCTCAGGGTCAGCTAAACGTCTTGCTGCCTTTTTTCTCTGAAAGTAATAGAGTGACCGCATATCGTCAGGGTTAGCAAATATTCTTTCCTTGTTTCGCGGAAGATTACATAACATTTCTATAACTTTAGCGGATAATGGTAATACCCTTGAGTTAGAGCCTTTTTCTGCTTTAATCCTTATTTTGCGCTCTCCAAAGTCTATGTCCGTCCATTTTGACGCTGCTATTTCTCCACATCTCGCGCCTGTTTCCTTGAGTATTTGGCAGAACGTAGAGGTTTTTTTTCCTAAACTTGCGATTAGCTGATCTATCTTTGCTTCGCTTGGGATATATGGGATTTCACTTTCACCGGAATATGTTGGAGCTTTCCATTTTATTTCATTGAAATTAAACCAAACATCAAGCCTAGCTGCCATGTTTTTCTTAGTGCTGCCTTTCATTTTGGCTTTAGCTAAAGCTGCCTTTGTACTCTCTGGGTCAAAAAGGTTCGCGCCTTCTCTAAGCAAACGTGTTAACGTTATTCGATAGTTTCTTACTGTGCCTGGTCGTCTGCCGTCATTACTTACTTGAGTGAGTAACCGCTCTATTTGCGGAGCTGCTTTAATCTCGTTTTCTGTTGGTGTATGTTCCTTTTTCTCCGCGCAAGTCTTTAGTTCTTGCGTAGAAACCAAATTTTTCACCATACTGGCGCTTATTCGGTTGTTCTCTGAATTGTCCGAGACACTATTTAAGCTAGTAACATGCTCACTAAATCTATGTCCATACTCGCTGCATCTATAGCGCTGGATAGGTTCGCTTGATAAAGCATTCAAAGGTGCTGGACGAAAACCATCCTTAAACACGTGAGTGCTGCCACATTCAGGGCATTTTAGCGATAAAGAGGCTTCAGTCATGCTTAACGCCTCTAATTTTTGCGCTTAGTTTCTCTACTCTGCCTTGAAACTCGGCTAGTTCTTGCTGTTGCTGCTCTATGATTTCTTGCCGTTTCCATGCCTCAGAAAAACCTCTGCACACTAAGCAACCTCTCCCTTAGAAATAGCTCGGTTAATTTCAGGGTCAAAAGGACGGCCTAGTACACCACTTTTCTTTAGTCGGTATGTTCTCGCGTAACCTAAACGTTTCTTTTTAAATTCTGGTTCGTCTTTGTGCAGTTGGTAAAAAGTTTTACCGCTAGTGTTCTTTTCTCTTATTTTAGGTTCGCGTGTGCCTTGCCGTTTCGCTCTGCTTTTCCTTTCAGATTCATGCCTTCGCTCTCTAAACGCTGGGTCTGTTGCTAAACGTAGTCGGCGCTTGGCGTTTCTTTCGTCCAAATATTTTCTGTACGCTTCTGGGTTGGCTTTCAATTTCAAAATTCGTCTATGATCCCGTTCCTTAGCTTTTTGCTTAAAAACAGGGTCATTCTTACGTCTTGCATATCTTTCTCTTGACCTCTGAGCTGCCTCTTTAGGATGCTTTAAACGCCATGCTTTAGCTCGAGCTCTACGATCAAGTTTAAACTCTTTTTCGTTCTTATGCCGATTGTACCATGCGGTAATAAAAGCCGTTATTTTCGCTTTAACCTCTGGGTCATCTTTAGCTTTTTCACGATACCTCTTAGAAGCTGCACTCCTAGATGCTTTAGCTTTTTCTGGATTCCTTAAACACCAATTCTTATAGGCTCTCCGTTGCGCCTCTGAAGTCTTGCCTTGCGAAGGATGACCGCGCTTTATAGTTTCGGCTGTAGTTGCTGACATTGGCCTAGTCCTCTCCGTCTGATTCTGTCGGTTCTGGAGACTCTATACTAATTTTAGCGCCTTGCTCTCTGTACGCTGGAATAGTTTTTTCAAACAAACAAGTTTTGCAGTTAAAGCTAGTTCCTAACAATTTACCATTAACGAATTGCTTGATTTCAAATTCTGAAGCTGCACTTTCGCAATTCCAACAAGGCTGACCGTCCTTAGTTTGCTTAATCTTTAGCTCGATGTTTTTCTGCTCATAACCGTTAACTTCGCTTTCCCCTAGCCCCGTTTTTTCAAGGTTAGAGTTTACCACAGAAACCGCACTTACCACAGATTTTTCTACCTCTTTAAAAGAATTTTCACTTTTAGAATTTTCTTTTGCCGTATCACCGTTATCTGTGTTTTTTGTGGTTTCTGTGGTAAGTTCTAATTGCTTAACCTTGGCTTTAGCGTCTAAGATTGCTTTTTGTCTTTCCATATCAGTTTTAAGGCATAAACCTATCCAGAATCTTTTTTCTGTTTCGCCTTTTATCGTGGTTTCAGAGTCTCTTATTCTTGGTGTATTGCGTAGTCTGTCGTAAAATCTACGGTCTGTCTCAGGTGTTGCGTTCATATCCTCACAATAGAGTTTATAATCTTCATGGCTGACCTTTCGGGGAATATAATAATCTAAGCCAAAAACACAGTTATCATCCAACCATGCGCCTATAGGATCACTTGCACGCTTAAACTCTGTCATTGTTTCGGTTGTTGTTTTGCTTTTTGAAAAGTCTTTGTTTCGGGCTATTCTATGCAATCCAGTGAGCATCCAATTAAAAATTCCGCTGACTTCATTAGGATCGTTTAGCCAAGTCTTTTCTATATCGTCTATTTGTTTGTCTCCTATGAAACTGTTTGGGAATTTTAGAATTTCTACTCTATCCCAAAAACCTAAACTTGTATCCTTCACCGGCGGAAAGTTATTTCCTAACACAAACGGTTTAGCCATGTTTTTAAATTTTAGTCGGTGTTGCTTGTTTTTCACTTCAGCGTCTAAAGTGTCCTCCCCTGTGAGTTTTTTGATTAATGCGGTTTGTAAATCGTTTTTTGTGTCGGGTTCGCTGCTTACGTTGATTAAGCAACCGTATAGGTTAGCTATTGCGAATCTATGTTCGCCATCAAATTCCTTTAATTCTACGTTAGCGCAATTATCAGGGCCTAGGATAAACTCAAGTGTAGCTATGACTCTGCCTTTCCCGTTCCTGCCTAACCCATAGAACCAGAATATTTTATGTTTGGGCATACCTGGGAATAATGTGTAACCCATGATTTCCTGCAGTAATATTCTGTCTGCCTCTTCAGGTAAAATTTCAGTGAGAAACTTTAGCCATTTCGGACATTTCTTAGTATCATCGTAAGTAACATTCAGTTTGAAAGTGAATATTTGCTCTTTCTCGAAAGGCTTGAGTGTTTGGGTTTCTAAGTCTAACAGTCCGTTTTGAACTGGGATAGAACCGGTAAATTTGTTAAATTCTTCGCGTGAAACATAGCTCTGTCTCTCTAGGTGCTTGAGTATTTCTTCGATATAGTAAGTGTAACCTTCAGGGCCTAGCTTGTCCTCTAATTCTTTTTTGAGTTTATGAGCTGCCTTCTTATAGATTCCGTCCACATAAAAGTATAAGTCCTCTAAGTCTGTTGGTGTTTTAAAGGTGTATCTTGCGTTTAAGTCGTTTAGAATTTCCTCTAGCTTCGCCTCTTTTGCCTCTCGATTCTCTGTCTTTTTGGTTGTTATAGAGCGTCTTTTACATCTTGAGCAAACAGTTTTAGGGTCTGAAACAAAAACGTCATAGAGGGCTATGCTTTTTTTGCCGTCCTCATGTTCTTTAGGTGTGCATGGGTGCGGTTTGCCTCCGTTCTCTTTAAAGGATTTTCCGCTCTCTATTTGCGCCTGGGTTATGCTGTATTCGTAGTCTCTGCCTTTCGCGTCATATACGGATTTGAAAAAGTTGTGTATCTCTTCGTCCTTGAAGTTTTTAGAGAGCATAAAGGATAGTAAGGCTAACCGTTGATTGTGCTCTAGCTTGATGTGTTTAGCGTTCACAGTTTGGTTAATGCATAGGTATTGTAAGAAATCATACTTTTCCAAGATTTCAGCTAGAAACCGTCTTGTGTCTAAGCCCAGCGTGTTATCTGTTAAAAGCGGTGTTTGCTTAACTAAGGCGTACTCTCCTTTGTTTCCTTCAGCGTTTACGGCGTAGCCTCCGAGCGCTGCATATTGGTTATTCAAAAACTCTGTATGAAGAGGCTTTTTGTAAGGGTTGCTATTGTCTTTTTCCGTTGAATAGAATAGAACCCTGTAACCTAAATTCGGTGTTCGATACGTTAAAGTGTTGGTTCTAGCTCCGAATTTTTGAACCCATAAACTATAGACAAATTCCCAATCGAAGTCAATGGTGTTAACATTGTTTAATCCTGCAACCATGCCATAATTCCAAAATTCAGTTTTAGAACTTTCACAGTAGCTTATCAAGTCCTCAAACTCTTCCATAGTTTGAGCTTGCTTTTTCCAACCTTTCCCTAAACTTTCAGGATTCTTGTCTCTGTCACCAGCCACTATGACCCAGTCGGGGAATCCGCGTTTGAGCTGTCTCATATTTTCAACATTGAAAAGTATCGTCATGTTGGGTCAATCGCCTTTTAGTATCACTGTTGTTCGTTTGCATGCTTCTTGTGCATCACATTTTGAACATTTATTTGGGCTGATTGCTTTCGGATAATTTCCCATGCATCCAGCTATACTCTCGGTGCCGATATCGCATAGTACAATTTTTTGAGGGGTCATGGCTGTACTACCTCTATTTGCTTTGCCGTCGCCGATGCTTTCAATATCTCTCTTAGTCGTGCATACTGTTTGCGCAGAACATAATTGTAAGCGAACCATGGGCTAACGTCACCATTTAATAGAGCTTCTTTAATTTCTTCTGAGCCATACTTCACAACATATAAAACGCGCCTGCATGTAGTCGTAGAAGAGAAACCTGATTCCTTAGCTATGAATGCCATTGTTTCTTTTCCGTGGCGCGTCGCCGACGGCGCTGGTTTCTTCAGAAATAGTTTACCGTCAATTGACGGTAAGGTTTCTGTCTGCTCAGTCATAGCTTAAGCAACCTCGATTAAGATTTTTTTGCGTGAATTAAGCCGGTATAACCTTTGCGCTAATTCTACATCTGCAACTCCAACGTAACAACTATGATCCCACCCGCTTGCGTGATTATTGCCTTTCTTAAAATGATCAACAACAAATTCCTTGCAGTCATATTGTAAGTGAGACCTGCGAATCTTTAGTTGCCCGCGTCGCCCGCATACCGGGCATTTCATTGAACCGAGAGAACTTGTGTATCTAACCATCTTCAATACCTCAGGTCAATCCTTTTTTCTGTGAAGTCAAAACAAGCGGTATCGGCTGCAATTCTGTTAATTTTACCCTTGAGACATCTACCTACCCAGTCGGCGCAATCGGCGCACAGCGTAAGTTTTTTATAGGTTTGTTGTCTTATACTTGCTTGCATGAGTTACCAGTCCTAACTCATTTTTTTTGATTATTGTACTTGACAAACCGTTTCTTTGGCTGGATTTTGAGCTAGGTCCTTCACGACTTCGATAACAGCATAACGATAAAACCCTGATCGTCCTAAACCCAGAGTTTTCCGCGCTTGTTCTGCTTTTGCGTCTAGCTCAGTTGGTAGCCATACGGTTCGCCGTTTTCCTTTTGGATTTTCCATGTTTCCATTTCCTATTAGTTTCGTTATGAACTACTTAAGCACAAGACATATATTTAAGTCTCACCGTTATGTACTTAGTTCAGTTATTAAGTAGTGATGAAATATGGCTAAGAAAAAAGAAATTTACCAATGGCAACAAAACAAAAAAAGTGAAGCTGAAGGCATAGTAATAGGCGCTCTCCAAGACGGCAAACCTCACCTATACGGCAATTTAGTAAAAGAAACAAAACTAGGCAGAGCTACATTAACCAAACATCTCAAGGAAATGGAAATTGCCGGTACAGTGAAGAGAACAATGGATATGAAAAGCAAATATCCGTATCCAGTATCTTACCAACTTTCAGGAAAAGACATAATTGAATTTTCTAAAATGTCGTTAAACGAACTGAGAAAAGATTTTGAGATTCAGCAGAAAATTTTTGTTCAAATGAAAGAGAGTAACGCTACTCCTGACCACGTACTTGAATATTTTTTTGACCAATTCTTGCTTGAATGCTTGTTTACTCTTTCTTCATGTTTTAAGATGCCGAAATATACTTCTTACTTAGTTTTTGCAGATCAACAACGGTATGCCAATAGAATGTTGCAGCTTGTTTCCCTTTGGTTGAATCAACCTCAAATGATGAAGGCGGTCGAAGACACATTTGAGCGATTTATGAAAGAACGTAATGAAGAGGCTTATGGTGTTTTAGACAAATTTGCATCTCAGTTCGCGGATCAACCTCTAGCTAAAGCTGTGTTTACGCTGTATACTGTTAAACTCACTTTAGGGGAAGAAAAGGACACTTCTCGGGAGTTTTTGAAAAAGGTCATTGAGAGCAAAGTTTTGCAGGGAGAGTTAGAAAAACGCTTAGAGCAAAAGGTAGATGTAGATAAGTTAAAAGAGTTACTGGAAGACCCAGGCTGGAAAATAATTAGTGCGAAAAGTTGAGAGTAAGAGCTGAAGCAAGAAGTTTAGTTAGAAGGGCTAGGCTGGATCGGCGCTTAGTTGGGAATAGTATTCCTTCATTTTCCTTGCGCGCTCTCGGTCTAACCTATTGATTTTAAGCGCTAAGTATTCATTCATTCATACAAACAAACAAGCAAGCAATATACTATATAATACTATAGAGAAATGTTATTTTACTGAAAAGCATGGAAAAAGAACCGTGCAACAGTTCCGAGTTCCTATTATCACTTAAAAGGAAATCGAAACATGCTTTCCTTTTTGGGTTTTCGGATTCAGGGAAAAAGTGGGAACCCTATATTTATTGTGTTAGTAGGAGTGTGGATATATGTGTGTGGTACATCTCAAAACATTCAGTTTAACTGAATATAATGCTTATGCCTTATTGGTTCTGCTTTTGGTTCGACTGGAATCTCTGCGTCTGCTATATAATCGGCTGGAGTTGGTGAGGCTGATAAAATCTTTTCAATCTCTGCTAAGGCTTCGTTTGCTGAAGTCGGCGCCGACTGTAACAATTCCCTGATCTTGCTTGTTTGAGTCCTGAGTGTCTTAAACTCAAGGCGTTCTTTCGCTCGTTGCTCTCTATTATGTTTCTGTCTCTCTTCTTTGCTTTTGTATGGCATAAGGTTATAGTGTGCCTTCCAATATAAAAGGTTGTAGTGTTCCCGAAGTCTATCTTTTTGCGTCTATAGGCTACTCTAATTGAACTAATAAAAAAGGGATTGTATGAAGACTTGAGCGTTTATACAAACAAAAAGGATTTATTCATACTCAGCTAGACAAAACTTTATCGTGATAGTCTATCATGCTTTACATACTCAGTAACGTAAAAAATGGTAACTGAGAACCATAAAAAAAAAGGAAAAAGGGTCTATAACACTGTAGTGTCTAAGATTTCTTTAAACACTGGGTTCAAACTGAATTTATCGGCAAGCTCTTTTGGGCTGTCCGTGAACATATCTGAATCTATGCTAGACCGCACAGCGTCAACGAGATAATATTCGATCCATTCTTTAGGTGACATTTCTAAGATAGACTCAGAGGCTCTTAGCAGCTCCATGACTTGTTTAGGCACTTCTATGCTTATAGATTCATACTCAATAGGTTTTTCTGCTTGTTTTTGCATTTTTCTTTTCTCTCCTTGGTATTCTTCTTTTAGCATAAGTTATATATTACCTTTGTGCATAACTGCATACTAACGGACATAAACGTAAAAAGGAAAGGTGATTAACTTGAGTGTCATGGTTAAGAAAAGAATAGCTGTCACAGTTAGCGATGCCCTCTTAAAATGGGTTGACCGCAAGGTTAAGGACACAACTTTCGCTAACAGAAGCCATGCGATAGAACATGCTTTAGCTAAACTTAAAGAAGCTGAAGAAAAGAAACCTTAAACTTTTTCCTTTTTCTAAACCTCTGAGCCTGAATCTATTAGGTGCGCTGTTCCGTCAGGGCAATAGACCTTATTACCGGTGAAAGCGATTCTATAGCGCCTTGAACAGTCTCTTTGCATTCCGCAACCATCGCAATCTCTTGAAAGCATTTTACTTTTCACCTGCCTTTCCGTTACCGTTTTTGAGTTTTTCCTCAAGGGCTTCTAAGTGTCTTAGAAAGTGTCTTGTAACAATCCATATTCCGACACCTGAACCCATGCCGACAAACACGCCGTTAATCATGGAATTAATCAAGCTATTCAAGTCAAGCACTAAAAGCGGAAACACCTTTATGTCTCTCCAGTTTCCATTTTGGGAGCGTTTGCTTCGACATAGTGCATAGCCGTTTCCAGCCGTTCTAAATCCAGCGTATCTTTCACCATAAAAACGCTTTCAAGGGTTCGTCCGTATCGCCTAGCCACTTCAGAACCCTTTTTCTTTCGGAACAGGTGTATCCACACACTAGAATCCAGCTCTTTTACAATGCTCAATATTTGCCGTCCTGAGAGCGCTTTATCGGCGCTAATCAAGTACCCAGAACCGAAAACCTCTTTTCCGCTGGGAAACAGAAACTTAGCGCTGGGATAATTTTCTGTCATATAGTCGAAATAGTCAATAACCAACTTAGCGAATTTATCAGAGATTGGAGTGTATTTTTGCCGTGTGTACTTTTTGAGTCTTGAGCCTTCTTTTGTGAGATTCCAGTTTTTACATTCTTCTTGCAGGATAGGCAGAGGCTTGTTTAACAGTTCTGGGTCGCCTTGTTTTTTTAAGAATTGGAGATATTGGAAAAAGCCCTTTTTGCTTTTCTTGCAAATTGTGAAAGTAACATAGAGTAACCCCTCTTCTATCAGCAAGTCTTTAGGTTCTAAGAGGCCTAGCTCGGCTCGGCGTTTCCCAAAAATCTTAACTAGCCCGATTATGGCTTTTGCTCTGAGCTGGAAATATAGAGTTTCTAAAAGGTCTGCCTTCTTGAGTATGTCGTCTATTTCTTGCTCTGTTGGCATGGCTCTGTTTTGTAATGCCTCTGTAGCTTCTATGTCTATATGCAGAAACTTGTTTGTTTCTGGGTCACGTGCAAACGTTTTAGGATGCCCTGGTAAATAGATTCTTGGAAAAGTCAAACTTGACCCTCTCCATTCGACACTAGACTTTTTGATGTGGTTAGACTAGGATCTTTTATGTTAAACACGCGTTCCGTTTTCCATGTTTCCCTTTTTTTCAGAGAATACCCACTTTTCCAGAGGTTACAAACTGATTTAGTATTTAGCGTTCTGAAACTACAGAGTTTTCTAGCACAGCTATCGCATGTCGGCGCTTCCCAGCGAAGTTTTTTAGGTTCTGTTTGTGTGCGGATTTGGAGCCGTTCCATAAATTGGTTTGTTTGCTGCATGTTAAGCGCCTCCAAATAGATGATTTAAGAATCCTAGGCCGTCATTGATTATCTTAATGACATCTGGAAAAACTGTAGCAACCACAACTACAACCAAAACGAAGGCGATAAAGAAAAATCCTATTTTGAAGAGGCTCCCGCTATTTCCTGAAAAGAACCCTTTAGATTTTCCACCGTAGCCTCTCATTACCCTAAACGAAATTTTTTTGCCTATGGTGCTTAGTTTCTGCGTCATTCAACCCCTCTTTAAATTGGCATAAACTTGATTCCTAGCTGATTGAGATAGTAGCCGACTAGCAAGGCTGCCACTGAGATAACGATTAAAAGAAAAATGGTTTTGCGTTTGCTTAGTACCTGTCCCACTGTACTTTCGACCTCTTCTTTTTGCTCTTAAACATCACTAAAGCAACAAGAAAAACTATGAGTACGCTTCCAACGACAAAAACCAGGTTGTAATAGCTGGCTTCGGCTTGAGTTTCGCCGTTCGGGTTTGCTGTTTCTGTTGGAGCTGTCGGCGCTGGAGTTGGATTAATAATTATTGTGCTGCCTCCATTGTTAGTGTTTTTGCTAATCGGAATTGAAGTTAAAGATAGCGTGGTGTTTCCAGAGGGCATAAAATTGTAGCTTGTTAGTGGGCCTAGGTTAACTCCATTAACCGCTAAATTGTAAATTTGATAGTTTGGATATGCGCTGAATGTGAAGTTAGCCCATGTGCCACGGGCATAAATCAAGTTTCCAGAGGGAATAATTACGCATCCACTATCAGAGCTAGCATCAACAGAGTAGATTATGGCAGAGGTTGAAACCGCTATACTCTCGTTTCCCTGCACGTTACTGAAACTGTAAGGGCTTGTTAACGGCGCTTGATATGTTCCGTTGATTATTACGCTTTGAATGCTATAGCTACCGTTTACAACCGAAAAACTGAAAGATTGACTGCCTCCCTTTTCTACCCCGACTAAACCGTCTGGTGTAATAGTGCTGAATTGGTCGCTTGAAGCTGAAATATAGTAGCCCGTAGTCGTTAGCGTTTGAATCGATGTACTAAGCCATTGACCTACAGAGTCGTTGACGTACCACATATAGCCGACTGGTTGACCGACTGAAGAGGTTAAAGTTAAAGTCACGTTTGCCCAGCTTGGAGTAGCAGAAAAGGATGTATAGGTGCCATTAACCCAGCTTCCCGTGTTGTTGGTTGAAAATATGTATCCGCTTAATGATGCTGCGTTAGCGCTCCAGTAGCTTGAGAATGTTGTGCTTTTCCCCGCGTCCGTTTGATTGGCTGAAACATTGGAGTAAGTCATGCTAAGCAGATAGTTTCTTGTTGGTAAGGCTGTTTCACTTTGCGAAGTTACACTAGTCCAGTTACTATCAAATTGTAAAGTATAGAGGCCAGGTGACGCAAAAGTGTAGTTGAAAGGCGTAGCTCCATAAATGAAGGTTACGCTTCCAGGTGCAGAGATTCCGACTGTTAACTGATTCGAAGCGAAGTTTATGTTAAACAATTCGGGGTCAATCATGTTGACGCAGCTTTGATAATACAGTTCTTGGAGCGGAGTAGCTAAAACCGCTGTTTGAGGCACAATACCCTGCATGGCTGTTAAAAGCTCGGCTTGCCCTGTACTTTGAGAGTCAGCGCCTACGTTTGACTCAGCTCTAAATTGGTTTCCAGCATAGTATAAACTGGAGCTATAGAGGTATTGCCATGCTGGATAAAGATAGTTTGCTGAGCCGTTACCTAAAAGCATGTTTCTGAGAATTGAAGTATCGGAACTGGGAAAAGCCGACCATTCAGCATAAAGAGCCTCCCATGCGCCTAAAGTATTAGCCAACCTATGTTGGTTTGTCTCTACATAAGCATGTATTACGGTGTGATCAACGGTTGAGGGAGCTCCCGAATACATCCATTGATAACTTAGCCATCCTTGAGAAATAAATCGGGTTTGTAAGTCTTGCATGACTAAAGTTGTATTCGCTAGAGTTAACCCAGTAGCTTGGAAATAAGCAGATTGCAGCAAATAGACATCTTGCAAGAAAAAAGCAGCTTCACATTCATACTCATTGTTTGAAGGGTTAGGTTCATACTGGAAATAGCCTCCTGTTGAAGTCCAATTTAATGGCTTAGAAGGGTTATATTCTGCTCCTCCTGGGTTCCAGTCAACACTCGCGTAAGTGTTCCACATTGTTACAGCTACGTTTAACGCTTGAGTTTCACCGAAAGAGTAGAAAAGCAATAGGTTTCTAACGGTTTCTCCAAACTCGTCATAATAACGTGTGTTGCTAACGTAAAATGGAGATAAACCGTTTTCAATAAAATAAGTGGAATCCATAGAGCCAATATACAACATGGTGCCATAATTCCCATTTGTAATAGAACTATTTACCATGCTGTCGAAAGTGTTGTAAGCGGTTGCAAGATTCCAGAGTGATTGATCGTAACTGTAATAGTTAGCCCAGTAATAGACATAAAGCAAATAGCCTTCAGCCATGTAAAACTCATTTTCGGTTGGGCTGCCTCCAGTTACATTAACCCATCCCGTTGACGCTGGTAAACCCGTTGAATAAGCACCGACTACAGTAAAACCGTAATCTAACGGTTTCAGATTGTCTAACGCATATTTTATAGCGGTTGAATTGTAAGTTAAGCCCATCTTAATGGCATAGGTCGAATAGAAGTATATTATCGCTGGAGGCGAACCGCTATTATCTACAGTGTTTTGAACGGCTGAAACAGTTGTTAATCCAAATTGAACGCTTGTCATCATCATGTCAATGTCGGCTGGAGCTGCCGTCATTACTGTATTCCAGTTGCTTAAAGTCGGCTGCCAATTATTCGCAAAAGCAGTTGTGTTTAAAGCGTTAATCAAGGTGCCACTGGGGTATCCTCCGCTATAAGGCACTGTTTGATTGCTTGTTACCACTACATCGTCCACAAAGTCGTTTCCTTGCCCTGCCGTTGATTGCACAACAATAATTTCTATTCCATTAGCAAACTTATTAGAAGCTGGAGTAAGCGTACATTCAACAAAACTCGTTCCGCTTTGAGTTGCTGTTAGATCTATAGAGGTATAGGAAGAATCGTTATAAAGCAAACGAAGCGAAACATAATTAGCTCCAGAAGCCGTTGCTGAATAAGCAGAGACTTGTGTTAGATAGCTTGTTGCTGTAGCGTTAAAACTTTGAATTGCATAAGCTCCTAGATTGTTGCCGACACCAGGATCAATCTCTACGCTATGAGTTGGGCTTTCATAGTTATTTGCTGAAACATAAATTTGGGTCGTGTTTGAAAAAGTCCATCCTGTTGATCCTGATTCAAAATTGCCGTTGGTTATAAGTGAGGTTTGAGCATAAACCTCTCGATTAACTAAAGCTGTAAACATCACGGTGCTTAACAGAATGATTAAGCTGATTGTCAAAAATCTTTTTACGCTAATTTTTCGCATGGTTTCACCGCTATGTCATTACCGCTCGGTTTTGCCTTCTCTCTCTGAATGCGCTTTTTCTGTCTCCAATACTCGCGCATTGAAGGCGTGCCTTTATGTTTCATAATAATAATTTTGCCGTGTTTAGCGTTTAAAGATAAATTCGTTTCTCGGACATTCAAAGACGAATTTAAGCAAGGGATTCTCCGTTTATCCGGGTAATTATGCGCTTTTCCCTTATCGCTGCGGATTCCACGTTTACGCTGTCGGAAAGGCTCAACACTAAAATCCTTGTTAACTTGCACTTATTGAGCCTCCAAAAAGAAAAAGGGAATTGTGCGCGGAGTTGGTGACATCACCAATAAAGGGGCATTTTGAATAATTCAGGCAAAAGTTAACTTTGTAGTTACAAGAAGCTGTAACTAGTTCTTATATAGCATGGTTTTCATCGTTAATAATGGAGAGCCCTTTGCTTTACTAAACAAACAGCTGTTTACATTGCTTCTGAAATACTGAATCCTATCAGCATTCGGCCAATTAGCAAGGCAGGTTTAACAAAAAAGGATCTTTCAAAACCATTCAATGAACCTTGAAAGAGGTAGCCATCTACCTAAAGGAGATAAAAATGATAATATTTGTTCACCAGCCAGAATATATGCCATGGCTTGGTTTCTTTGATAAACTTGCAAGATGCAACACTTTTGTCATCTATGACGATGCACAATTTCAACACGGCGGATTTCACAATAGAAACAAAATTAGAACGGCGCAGGGTTGGGAATGGCTAACTGTACCCATTACTCATGGGCACCCACAAACTCTTAAGGATGTAAAAATAGCAGGAACCCAATGGAAAAATAAACATTTAAGTGCAATAACGAACAATTACGAAAAGACACCTTATTTTAAAGAATATTTTCCTTTAATTAAAGAAGCCATAGATTTCGATCATGAACTACTAATAGGCTTAAACCTGCATCTCATAAGGACGTTTGCCGAAATCTTATCCATAAAAGTAAATATTGTCCGTTCATCCGAATTTCCTTATTGCGGAAAAGAAAAAACGAAAAACTAGTATCCATGTGTAGATCTATGGGGGCTGACACGTATCTGTCAGGTTCTGGAGGAAAAGCCTACGTTAATGAAAGCTTGTTCTCACAAGCCAACATTAAGATTCAATGGCACTACTACGAGCACCCAATTTACAAACAAAGATACGAAGGCTTTCAACCTAACATGTCAATCATAGACTTGCTATTCAATACTGGCCCCCAAGCCAAAGAAATAATCCTAAAAGGCGGCACCATAAACACAAGCAACCTTTTAGATAACTTAGCACTTCCTAAAACTTTAATCATTGAACCAATAAAAAAAGCAACAAACAAATTTAGAATTTTACTATTTGGGCGTATTAACAAAAAAGGGCGACTAACTGAGCATCTCCCTCAATTCCCTTCTTTTTTTGGAGGCTCTTGAGGTGTCGGCTAAGTCTATTCTTACTAATCACTCAATCGAGCAAATAAAATCTGAGTTAAACAGCCTTTCAAATTCGCTTAAGGATATAGACGCACAGAGCAGAGGTTTTTCTATTGAGCCTTTCAAATCGCATAAACGAGAGCTTAGAGCTGATCGGGGAAAGAAGCACCGTTATCCGTCTGAAAGGAGAAAGCCTTGTTTAAATTCGTCATTGAACGTCAATGACTCTAATTTATCTTTAAACGCTAAACACGGCAAAGTCATTGTTATGAAACATAAAGGTTCTCCTTCAATGCGCGAATATTGGAAATTTAAAAAACGCGAAGAGCGCAAAAAGAAGGCTAAAAAATGAAAGATGAGGAACCCAGTGATAAATGAACTAGTAGAAAAAATCAACGCAATTCCAGCGGGACTTAAAGTTTTAGCAATCATAGTTTTCTCAATTGACGCTGTAATTGTTCTGATTACTTTAGGAATCATTTAAGGAGTTTACCCTTAATGAAGCACCAAAAAACTTTAACTAATAACATGCGTTTAAACTTGAAATATGTATTCCATATCGTAGGGCTTTCAGGCTTGTTTGGCGCTGTTTCATTAATGTGCTTGACCTTCTACGGTATATCTACACAAGGCTATTTTCTTGGTGTTGAATCTAGATTGTGGATTCGTTACCCTGAAATTGGCTTAACCATCTTCAACATGATCTACATTCTGTATTTGATTGCCGTTTATATTAAAGTGTTGCTTAAACTATGAAGGCAAAAACACTTTAGTGTACATTGACCTGGAAAGACTTGCTTATCCTAACGGTGGTGACGACTACACTTCTAAAGCAGCAAGAACCGAAGCTGAAGCTTTAAGCCTAATCGAAGCTGGATTTGACTATGTTTGCGATTTTCAAGACGTTAAACTGTTTAGGAAAAGGAAATGACAATGACAGCAAAAGTTTACTATTTATCCATAAGCATGGTTAAAACTTCACGATTTGGGCGTGAGGTATGCCCTCTATTTTCAAAACCGCTTCAGGATGCACATAACCCTTCGCTATAGCTTTTTCAACACAGCACTTGCCTACAAGGTTCACTATGGTTGAATTATTAATCATTCCAATAGCTTCTTCAACACTCGCCTTTCGACCATTATAAAACTCGTCTCTAACATGAAAGACAATTTTGCCTTCCCGAAGCGTCCTGCCGAGCAATTCACAGTCGCAGATAGCTAAAAGCACATTTCTGCCGTCCTTCTTGAGGTTTACATAGACTTCCAATTTTTAGCTCTCTCACAATTGTTTAATTGATGATTTTGCACCGCAAGCGTTGCATACTAGAAAAGACAAGCGTTTTTCCTTAACAACTCTGGTGTCAGGGCGCTTGCAAACTGGGCAAATTACATAGTTCTCTAAATACCTCTGCAATAACCGTTCGAAACTATCGGAGCGAAATTTTCCTTGAAATATTGCTCTTGAATCTTGAAAAGTTGCGGCTGTAGCCATTTCCCGCGTCAAAAACTTCAAAATATGCTGAGGATCACGATCCAAGGCATCCGCTACTTCCTTAAAATTAGAAATTATCGTTCGCATACCAACCGTGTTAACAAACAATCTTGGTAATTCTAAGCGCTCACGCTTTGTGGAAACTTCTGGCATCTGAGCGCACGCCCTCTTTAGCAGTTCATCATAATTAAAGGTCATGTCCACATCTCACCAAATCATGGTGCCAGCATATATTTAAAATTATAATTTAAAAACTATGCTTTTGCATGAACGAAAGAACGGATTTTTACATACAAATCAATATAAATTTGAAATAACAATCAACATTATCTTTAGTTTACATCAGAGGCCCGCTCATGACAGAGCACCAGAAAACCAGCCAAATAGAAGACATTACCCAGCAAATTGAAAAGCTAAGAGAACAAGCTAGCTTAGCGAACGCTCAAATCAAAAAGTATATTGAAAAAAGAAACCAGTTGAACGATCAAGTCAGGAAAGCCCGTCAGGAAATCACTGAATTAAAAAATGAGCGCGACAGTATAAATGAAAAAGTTAAGCTGCTAAAACAGCAAAGAGACTCTATCAGAGCGAAGGCCGCGCCCATCATCGATGAAGTAAACGCCATAAACCAAAAAATCTCTGAACTCAAGAAGAAATTACCACGCGAAAGGCAGCGAGATTTGCAAGAAGAGCTTGAAGCAATTGAATGGAAAATACAGACAAACTCTCTTGATTTGCAAGAAGAAAAAAGGCTAATAGAGAACGTCAAACAACTTGAAATCCAACTTAGCAGCTACAAAAAAATCGACCTGCGAAACAGAAAAATCAAGGACTTACTGACCCAACGGAGAACCTTTGAGGCTCAAGCCGACGCGTGGCATAAGGAATTGACTGATTTAGCTACGAAAAGCCAAGAGTTACACTCAAATATGATGGAAAAAGTAAATAGTGTGAAAATTAACAAAGGTGAAGCTGATAGCTTACACCAAGCTTACATTAAAACAAAAGAACAAATTGCTCCCTTATATGAGAAAATCCGGGAACTGACTGAGCAATTAAAAAACTTGAAAGCTTCAGTTAAAGAGAAAGATAAAGTGAAGAAAATGGCGACTGAGCAAGCTATTAAAGAAAAGCTTGGGACTGAAGCTAGGGATAAGCTTCAAAGGGGCGAAAAATTAAGTTGGAATGAGTTTCAACTTGTTATGGGTGACGGCGCTCAGGATGATTCAGAAACACAAGATTAAAGTTAAATAGCAATATTATGGGAATAGAGATAGATGGCGAAAAAGGAAACGCAAGAACAAACGCAAAAGCGAATCCTAATTTTATGTGTGGATAGAGATGGCGATATAGAAACAAAAGCAGGAATAAAAACGCCGCTTCTAGGAAGGACCGCAAACTTAGACGGCGCAGTTGCCTTAGCCCTAAAAGACCCTGAAGAACCTGACGCAAAC
>Ga0187889_10002073_pt1 | contig 20303 bp, 16 predicted proteins | sample June2016WEW_7_10_2_FD_132992 | JGI IMG/M metagenome (GOLD analysis project Ga0187889, IMG submission 132992) | Peatland microbial communities from SPRUCE experiment site at the Marcell Experimental Forest, Minnesota, USA - June2016WEW_7_100 | ecosystem: Environmental > Terrestrial > Soil >... | reverse complement strand
TCCGCCCCACCCTCCGCCGCCACCACGATGACCAGAGAATTGGACAAGCGGCTCCGGCGAGTGCCCTTCGTTATCAATCCCTCATCCTCGAGGGCCTGCATCCCGGCCTCGTCGGCTGAGAAGAAGACGTCCGCCCGCGCGCCCGCCCGGATCTGCACCGCCAACGTGCTGGAGGCCGCCAGGTTCAAAATGACCTCGTCCCCGGTCTTTTTCTCATACCCGGCCGCAATTTCTTTGAGACAATCCGCCAGGCTAGCCGCGGCAAAGACAATGACTGCGGCGTGGCCCTTGCCCGCCGGCTCGCCGCCCCGCGCCCCCGGACCCGCCCCGGGGGCCAGGAGCAGGAGCGGCATGGCTGTCAGTCCCGTTTTAAGGCCAAGTCTCACCAGCGCTGCCAATTTGACACGCCCGCGGCCCGGCGCAAGGCTTTACCCACAATTCGGTCTTTGGAACGGAATTTGGCCGGATTATTGCTGCTTAAAGGCTTCACTCCAGCCTTTTCACTGTTGACGCTGGTCGCAGCCCGCCCGTAAGCTACTCCCAATAGCTGCCTTGGCGCATGAAGCGCCAAAGCACCAATGTTTTCTATGCCCGAAGGATACTGCGTCAAGTGCAAGGCCAAGAAGGAAATCGTCAATGCCGTGGAAGAGACCATGAAGAACGGGCGAAAGGCCATCAAAGGCAAATGCCCGACCTGCGGCACGGTGATGTTCAAGATCCTGGGAGGCAAGGCCACCGCCGCCCCCGCCGCCCCAGGGCCCCTTACCCCGCAGCCGGCGGCTGCGCCCGAACCGGCCAAGCCCCCTACGACTCCGTGATTGCTTATGTCGCAACAACTTGCTTATGTCATCATCACGCCCTATTCGCTCCACAAATCGCGGACCGGCGGCATCCTGAGCCGGCTCATTACGCGGACCGGCCTCGAGTTAGCGGGCGCGCGGATGTTCGCGCCGGGGGCCGAGTTGGTCAAGAAATACTCTGATGAGACCATATCGGCCAATGACCCTCAAGACCGGCGGATTCAGGAGCTGATTTACGACTATATCCTGCGCAATCTCAGCCCGGACCCCAAGACCGGGCGGCGGCGGCGGGTGATGATGTTGCTGTTCATGGGCGAGGATGCGGTGCGCAAGACCCGGTCCGTCATTGGCAACATCAGTGCCGACCGTCGGGGCGGGGAGACCATCCGCGACACATACGGCGACCTGATCATTGATGAAAACAACAACGTGCCCTATTTCGAACCGGCGGTGCTGGCCGCTCCCACCCCTGAGGAGGCGGAATCCAAACTGAAGCTTTGGGCGCGCTATTCGGATGCGGACGGCGGGGTGTTGGAGAACGTGATCGCTTATCAGCCGGGCGAGAAACACCAGCGCACGCTGGTCCTGATAAAGCCGGAGAACTTCCGCTTCCCCACCGGGCGGCCGGGCAACATGATCGATTTCTTCTCCCGCACTGGGCTTTTCATCGTCGGCGTCAAGCTCCATCGCATGAGCGTCGCCCAGGCGGTGGACTTTTATGGGCCCGTGCGCGAAACCCTCCGCGCCAAGCTCAAAGACGTCGTCGCCTCCAAAGCCAGGTCGGCCATTGAAAAGGAACTCGGTTTCAAGATCGGGCCGGAGCGGGAACAGCAGCTTGGCAACATCCTGGGCCCTTTGTTCGGGGACAACCAATTCGAGAATATCGTCAGGTTCATGTCCGGCCGCGCCCCCTCCGAATGCCCGCCCGGCCAAGAGAACCAGCCCGGTTCCCAGAAGTGCATCGCCTTGGTCTATGAAGGAGTTGAGGCCGTCCGCAAGATCCGCGACATCCTCGGCCCCACCGACCCCTCCAAGGCGCCCCCGGGTTCCATCCGCCGCGAGTTCGGCCAGACGGTCATGGTCAACGCCGCCCACGCGAGCGACTCCGAGGAAAACGCCCGCCGCGAAATGAAGATCATCGATGTTGGCGGGAACAATTTCCGCCAGATCGTCGAGGAGTTTTACGGCAAGATTTAGCTAACGATCCCTAAGGCCGCGGTCCGAATGGCAGGGTCGCCCAAGCGTGAAACATCCGGGCTAACTTTTCGAGCAGTCTGGCATCGGCAGCCGGCCAGGCGTGGCGCGCCAGTGCTTGGCGGGTCACCCATTTGAAATCCGCACAGCCCAGGGGCCTGGGCTCATGCTCCAGCCAGCGGCAGCGGTAGAACCTCAGGCAGACGGTTTTTTCGGGATAGACATGGGTCAGGCTCTCGACCAATTGTCCCACGGCCACCTCGATTCCCAGTTCCTCGCGCAACTCGCGGGTCAGGCAGGCCTCGAAGGTCTCTCCTGTCTCCCGTTTGCCTCCCGGGAACTCCCAGAGCCCGCCCAGATGCCCTTGCGGGCAGCGTTGGGTGATGAGCAGTTTGCCCTGACGGAAGACCAGGCCGGCAGCCACCTCGATCTCCGCGTGTTGCTTGGCCTTAGGCGCCATGCAGCAACGCCCATCCTTCATCCTTCATCCTTCATCCTTCATGTGCCCCGGCCGATGCTCTTGTAGATGAATCCCAGGCGCTCCATTTCGGCCGGGTCGAAGAGATTGCGTCCATCGAGCAGGATAGGGTGGGTCAGCGTCTTGCTCACCCGCTCGAGGTCCAGTTTCTTGAACTCCTCCCATTCCGTGGCGATGACCAGGGCGTCGCAGCCTTCGGCTACTTCGTTCATGTCCTTGACGAACGTGACATCCTTCAGGAGGGTTTGGGCCTTTTCCATTGCTCTCGGGTCATAGACGCGCAGGCGGGCGCCTTCCTTCAGGAGGCGATGGCACAGCTCGATGGCAGGGGACATCCGGATGTCGTCGGTGTTCTGCTTGAAGGCCAGGCCCAGAATGCCGATGTTCTTGTCCTTGAGCACCCAGAGTGTGTCGGCAATTTTCTTGACGAAACGGTCCATCTGCCCGGCATTGATCTTCTGGACCTCCGTCAGCAGCTTGAAATCATAGCCGACCTGCTCGGCGATCTTGATGAACGCGCTCAAGTCTTTGGGAAAGCAGCTCCCGCCGAAGCCCAACGACGCATCCAGGAACCGCCGCCCGATCCGGTCGTCCATCCCCATGCCGTTGGCCACTTCCTGGATGTTGGCCCCCGTTGCCTCGCACAGAACCGAGATGGCGTTGATATAGGAAATCTTGAGCGCCAGGAAGGAGTTGGAGGCGTGCTTGATCAGCTCGGCCGAGTTGATGTCCGTCACGATAATCGGCGCGCCGAACGGGGCGTAGATTTCCTTCATCGCCGGCACGGGCCGCTGCGAACGGACACCGATGACAATCCGGTCCGGCCGCCTGAGGTCCTCGACGGCAAAGCCTTCCCGAAGGAACTCCGGGTTGCTGACCATGTCGAACTCGACCCGGGTCTTGCAGTAACGCTTAATCGTCTCGGCCACCTTGTCGCCGGTCTTGACCGGCACCGTGCTCTTGTCCACCACGATCTTGTAGCTGGTCAGCGCCCCGGCAATTTCGCGGGCGACTTTCTCGATGAAACTCAGGTCCACCGACCCGTCGGGCAGCGGCGGGGTGGGGACTGCGATGAAAACCACGTCGGATTTCTCCACACCCTCAGCCGTGCTGGTGGTGAAACTCAACCGGCCTGCGGCGGTGTTTCCCTTGATCAACTCTTCCAAACCCGGTTCGTAGATTGGAATGCCCCCCGCTTGAAGCGTTTTCACCTTGTCGGGGTCGTTATCCACACAGACGACCCGGTGCCCTGCCTGGGCAAAACAGGCGCCGGTAACCAGACCCACATAACCTGTCCCGATAATCGTCAATTTCATAATCAAAATTCCAAGAAATCAGGCGATCTAGATACGTTCGTCCTGGAGGGCAAAGGTTACTTCTTGTCGGACTTGGCGGGCATTTTGGCCGGAGCGACGGCGGGTGCTTTGGCCGGGGCATTGGTGGGGGCAAGGGCAGTCAGCTTGGGAGTCAGCGGCACGGGCGGCGGGGCCGCCGGGGCAAGCTCAGGGTGTTGCTGATACAATTCCTCCAAGCGGAGGCCGGCCTCCGAGCTGAGCAAAGAGCCGCGGTTGCGGGCCACCTCTTCGAAGTAGTTGCGCGCCAATTCCGGCATGTTCTGCGCCGCGTAAAGGCGCGCCAGCGAAAACTTGGCCTGAAGGGCGACCGGGTCGTTGGGATGTTGGTCAATCAAGCTCTTATAGGCGGTCCTGGCCTCGATCGGTTTGTGCTGAGCATCCAGGCAGGCGGCAATGCCCAAGAGCGCCGAGGTGTCCAGCGGGCTGCGGCGATGTTCCCGCGCGAACCTCTCGAATTGGGCCTTGGCCTCGTCGTACTTGCCCGCCGTGAAGAGATCCCCCGCCCCCAGGAGCATGGCCTGGGCCCCGGCCTCATACCCGGGATACGCAGCGGCGACCCTCAAAAACCCCTGCGCCGCTTCCGGCCGCGTTGCCCCTCCGCTTATCATTTGCGGCACGAAGATTTCCGACAAGGCCTCTCCGGCCTTGACTTCCTGTTCTCCGTGGCGCCACAGCAAGAACCAAATGACCAGGCCCAGCGTGACCGCAATGGCCGCGCCCCACGCGGCTTGTTTCTTGTTGGTTTCAACCCAGGCCCACAATTTGAGCAAACTGCCTGATGGCGTAACGTCATCCATATATCGGGCCGACAATCTCCCGGTCCGGCGGCAAAAATGCAAGCGAATTGTGGAGGAGGCTTTACCGCCGCTGGCGTCGCTTGACTTTAAGCAGGGCCATGGAATGGGCCAGGGCGGCGCTGATCATCGCGGCTTCCTCGTCGTCCAGGTGTTCTGCCAGGCGGGCCTGGGCGCGCCGGCGGGCCTCTTCGACCTTGGCTTCATCAATGCTCTCTGCGCGGAGCGCCATGTCCGTGATGATGGCGACGCGCTGGCCCGTGATTTGCACGAAGCCCTCGCCTACGGCAAGGGATTCTTCCCGCCCCGCTCTGCGCGCGATGACCTCCCCGGGGACGACTTGCGTCAGGAGCGGAACGTGTTCCGGGTAGATCCCCATCTCCCCTTCCGCACCCGGCAACGTTACCATCTCCACGTCCTCCGAATAGGCCTTCCCCTCGGGGGTCACAATCTCCAGTTTGAGTGTCATGCTGCAAGGCCTGGTTACTGGTTAATCTCCTCGATTCCGCCCTTCATGTAGAAGTTGCCTTCGGCGACCTCGTCGTGCTTGCCTTCGAGGATTTCTCTGAAGCCGCGAACGGTTTCAGCCACCGGCACCTGCCTGCCTTCGTGGCCGGTGAAGACCTCCGCGACACTGAAGGGCTGGCTCAGGAAGCGTTGAATTTTCCGGGCGCGGAACACGCTCAGCTTGTCCTCCGGCGAGAGTTCGTCCATGCCCAGGATGGCGATGATGTCCTGGAGGTCTTTGTAGCGTTGGAGCACGCGCTGGACGCCCCGGGCGACCTCGTAGTGGTCCTGGCCGACGATTTCCGGCGCCAGCGCGCGCGAGGTCGAGGCCAGGGGATCGACCGCGGGGTAGATGCCCAATTCGGCGATGGCCCGTTCGAGGACGATGGTGGCATCCAGGTGCGCGAAGGTCGTCGCCGGGGCCGGGTCGGTCAGGTCGTCCGCCGGCACATAGACCGCCTGGAATGAGGTGATCGAGCCTTTCTTGGTCGAGGTAATTCGTTCCTGCAGGTCGCCCATCTCGGCGGCCAGGGTCGGTTGGTAGCCCACGGCGCTGGGTGTGCGGCCCAGCAAGGCGGACACTTCCGAGCCGGCCTGCGAAAAACGGAAAATATTGTCGATAAACAGCAGCACGTCCTGGTTCTTTTCGTCCCGGAAATACTCGGTGACTGCCAGGCCGGACAGGGCGACCCGCAGGCGGGCGCCGGGCGGTTCGTTCATCTGCCCATAAACCAGGGCAATCTTGGACTCGCTGAGGTTGCTCTGGTTGATGACTTTGGCTTCGGACATTTCGTTGTAGAGGTCGTTGCCCTCGCGCGTGCGCTCGCCGACTCCCGCGAACACCGAGACCCCGCCGTGGAGCTTGGCGATGTTGTTGATCAGTTCCATGATGACCACGGTCTTGCCGACCCCAGCCCCGCCGAACGCGCCGACCTTGCCGCCCTTGAGGAAGGGGCAGATCAAATCAATCACCTTGATGCCGGTCGTGAGCACCTGGGGGGAAGTCGACTGGTCCAACAGGGTTGGCGCGGGCCGGTGGATCGGGTAGCGCTTTTCGGCCACCACCGGGCCGCGCTCATCCACAGGGTTGCCCGTTACGTCAAGAACCCGGCCCATCACCCCGTTGCCGACCGGCATGGAGATGGGACCGCCGGTGTCCAGGACTTCATATCCGCGTTTGAGACCCTCGGTGCCGGACATGGCGACCGTGCGGACCCAGTTGTTGCCCAAGTGCTGCTGGACCTCGAGGGTCAGTTTGACCGGCTGATTGTTGACTTTGAAATCCACTGTCAGCGCCCCGTAGATGGGCGGCAGCGACTCGGGGAATTCCACGTCCACTATGGGACCGATGACTTGAACGATTTTGCCTTTATTCATCACAATTCAAAGGATTCGGAAAAGATCATATCGACACGCCCTTTTTATCCCAGGGCCATCGCCGCGGTGGAGATCTCCAGCAGTTCATTGGTGATATTGCCCTGGCGCAGTTTGTTGTATTCCAGCGTGAGGTCCTTGATCAGCTTGTTGGCGTTGTCGGTGGCGCTCTTCATCGCGACCATGCGCGCGCTCTGTTCGCTGGCTTTGGCCTCGAGCAGGATCTGGAAGATCTGGAAATTCAAGCTGTGCGGCAGCAATGCGCCCAGCACTTGGCCGGCATTCGGCTCGAAGATGAACTCGATCGTGGCGGGGGCGAGCTTCTCGAGGGCGGGCGGCTCGTGAACTCCGGCCGTCAACGGCTTGAGCTCGCCTACGGGCAGGAACGGGCGCGTTTCGGGCCGTTGCACCAGCGTCGAAACAAAATTCGTGAAGAGAATGTCCACCCGGTCCGCTTCCCCCTTGAGAAACAGGTCGCGGGCGAACTTGGAGATGGCCCGCGCCTCGGCGAAGAGCGGCGCGTCCTTGTAGGTGAATTCGACAGCCAGGCGGCGCCTGGTCCGGGCCACGAACTGGGCCGCCTTTCGTCCCGAGGCGATGAAGATGGTTTCGCGATCCAGCTTTGCCGCCTCGCGCATCAGGTTGCTGTTGAGGGCTCCGCACAGGCCCTTGTTGGTGCTGATGAGAATGACCGCCCGCGTTCTGGCCTCGCGGATTTCCATCAGCGGGTGGGTAAAGTCCCCCGCGTCGAAGGCGACGCTGCCCAGCACCTCGTTCATCAGCGAGGCATAAGGCCGGCCCGCCAGGGCCGCTTGCTGGGCCTTGCGCATTTTCGAGGCGGCCACCATCTCCATCGCCTTGGTTATCTGGGCGGTGTTCTTGACCGACTTGATTCGCCGGCGTATGTCGCGAGTGCTGGGCATGAGACGTGATTCTAAATCGACGTATCCCTTTTACTTTGACGCGGCCTTGGCCGGAGGCGTGTAGGTTTGCTTGAACTCGGCCACGGCCGCCTTCAAATCGGCGATGAGAGCGTCGTTCAGCGCCTTTTCTTTGGCGATGCGGGCCGTCAGCTCGGACTTTCGACTGGCCAGGTAGTCGGTAAGTTTGGCCTGGAAATCCTTGATGCTAGCCACCGGCACATCATCCATGAAGCCGTTTTGGACGGTCCAGAGGATGGCGATCTGGACCTCGACGAGGACGGGATTGTATTGGGGTTGCTTGAAGACCTCGATGATGCGCTTGCCACGCTCGATTTGCGCCTGGGTCTTGGCGTCCAGGTCCGAGCCGAACTGGGCGAAAGCGGCCAACTCGCGGAACTGGGCCAACTCCAGTTTGATGCGCCCGGCCACCTGCTTCATCCCTTTGACCTGGGCCGCCGACCCGACCCTGGAAACCGAGATGCCTACCGAGATGGCCGGGCGGATTCCCTGGTAGAAAAGGTCGGTCTCCAGGAAGATCTGGCCGTCAGTGATAGAGATGACGTTGGTCGGAATATAGGCGGAGACGTCCCCGGCCTGGGTTTCGATAATCGGCAGGGCGGTTAGCGAGCCGTTGCCGTATTTTTCGCTCAAGCGGGCAGCCCGTTCCAGCAGACGGCTGTGGAGGTAAAAGACATCGCCCGGGTAAGCCTCGCGGCCCGAAGGACGTTTGAGGACCAGCGAGACCTGGCGATAGGCGACGGCGTGCTTGGAGAGGTCGTCGTAAATGATCAGGGCGTCCATGCCGTTGTCCATGAACCATTCACCCACTGCCGCGCCGGCGAACGGGGCGAGATACTGATTGGTGGCCGAATCGGAGGCGGGGGCGGCTATCACAATCGTGTAGGGCATGGCTTTGGCTTGCTCGAGCACGGCGATGATCCGCGCGACAGTGGACTGCTTCTGGCCGATGGCCACGTAGATGCAGTAGAGCGGGCGGTAGTTTTTGTCGCCCGCCTCCTCGGCGGCGCGATTCAGGCGGGCCTGGCTGATGATCGTATCGATGCCCAGCGTCGTCTTGCCGGTGGACCGATCCCCGATGATCAGCTCCCGCTGCCCGCGCCCGATGGGAATCATGGCGTCCACCGCCATAATCCCGGTTTGGACCGGCTGGCTGACCGGCTTGCGCTTGATGATACCCGGGGCGATTTTCTCCACCGGGTAAGCTGTGTCGCTCACTATCGGTCCTTTGCCGTCCAGTGGCCGGCCCAAGGCATCGACTACGCGGCCCAGCAGGCCCTTGCCTACCGGCACCTGCAAGAGCTTGCCCGTCGTCCGGACCTCGTCGCCTTCCTCGATCTGCGTATAGTCGCCCAGGATGATGGCGCCGACATCGGTTTCCTCGAGATTCAAGGCCAGCCCGACGACGCCTTTGCCGAAATCCAGCATCTCGTTCAGCATGGCATCGGTCAGGCCCTCAACCCGCGCCACACCGTCGCCGATCTCGCGGACGACGCCGACATTCTGCCGGGCGGTGGCGGTTTTGACGCCCGCGATTTGGGCTTCGATTTCCTGCAATAAGTTGCTCATAAAATCAGGCTGATAATCGAGAGTCAACGGTCGAGGGTGCCCTCGCGGTCATTCCGCTCGAAGCTCTCTTCCAGGGCGGCCAACCGGGCCTTGATGCTGCCGTCATAGACATCGCTGCCCACCTTGATGCGCAGCCCGCCGATCAGGGCCGGGTTTTGCGCAACGGAGACGTACAGGCCCGGTCCGTAGGCGCGCGCCAGCCCTGCCTGGATAGTCGCTTGCAGCTCGGGGGGCAGGGCAATGGGGCTCTCGATTCGGGCGGTCCGCCGCTGCAGCTCGAATTTTACGAGCCGCTGAAAATGGGTCAAGATGGCCGGATAGCCGCGCGGCCGGGTCTCGAGCACCCGCCGCACCGCCGTCCGAGCGCGGCCCTCCTCCATAAGCCCGTTGACCTGGCAACAGCGGAACAGTTCCTTGGCCTCGCGTTTGGCTTGCTTGGAAACGGTCATAGAAACTTCAGGGCGCCACTTGCCTGGCCGTCTCTTCCGCCAGGCGGCGCTGGTCCTCAGCGGTGAGGATCTTGCCGGTGACCGTGGCGGTGGTCTGAACCACCAGCCGGCCCACTTCCCGTTTGAGTTCGGCCAGCATGCGGGCGTGGTCCTGGGCAGCCGCCTCGCGGGCCTTGGCAATGATCTGCTCGGCTGCGGCAATGGCTTTTTGGGTTTCCTGCTCCTGGACACGCGCCGCGGCCTGGCGCCCCTCCTCGATCAGGCGCGCCGCCTGGGTGTTCGCCTGGGAGACAATCTCCAATCGCTGGGCCTCTGCCCGCGCCAGTTCGGCCTTGCTCTTCTCGGCATTGGCCAAGCCCTCGACGATGCGCTGCCGGCGCTCATCGAGCATCGCCAGCACCCGTTTGTAAGCCAGGAAGTAGAGGAAAATGCAGACGATGACGAAGCTGATGATCTGGGCGATAAGACGGGCCTGGTCCACCCCGAAGGTGCGGGCGATCTGCTCGACGGGCCCCCCGCCGCCGGCTTGGGCCAATAAAATGAACTGATTCATAACACCGTCAATGGGTCAGGCTCGGGCGCAGGGTTCGATTGGCCCCGCGCCCAAGCGGCGGCCTTTTGTCAACGGACAAGGAACAAGGCGTAGAACACGATTGCTTCGGCGAAGGCAATGGCCAGGATTGACTGGACGAGGATCTTCGTGGCGGCCCCGGGATTGCGCCCGACCGCTTCGGAGGCCTTCATGCCGATGAGGCCCACGCCCAGGGCGGCGCCCAGCGCCGCCAGGCCGACGTGAAGACTGCCTGTTAGTCCTTCTGCCAACATTGGCATTAACGACATATATGTTTTTCCTTTCTGTTCTGTTGCTCGGCGGCTCCCGCGATTGAACACGGTCAAACCGTCGAAAGTCTTTTTCAATGATGCGCCCGCGCCTCGTGCCCTTCATCGTGCGCGCAGATGAGCATCGTGAAAACGGCCGTCAGGAGCATGAAAACCAGGGCCTGCACAAGCCCGACCAGCAATTCCATGAAATAGAAGGGGATGGGCAGCAGCCAGCCCAGGCTGGGGACCAGGTTGGACATGGCCTCGAGCATTTTCTCGCCCGCGAACATGTTGCCGTAGAGACGGAAGCTCAGGGACACGGGCCGGAAGAGGATTGAGATGACCTCGAGGCACCCGACCGCGAAGAATACGACGACCATCAGCAGCTTGAGCGGCCCGCTGGTTTCGCCCTTTGGCCCAAACGTATGCTCCAGGAAACCAATCGGGCCGATCTCCTGCAGCGCCCAGCAGACCCAGCAGGCGAAGAAAACCAGCGCCATGGCCAGGGTCATGTTCAAGTCCGCATTGGCGCCCCGGAACCAGGGCTCATCGAGCACAAACCCCCGTGGCGTCTGATGGCCCCAGCCGATCGTTCCCACGCCGGGAATCAGGCCCATCCAGTTGGCGAACAGGATGAAAATGAAAACGGTAGCGAAGAACCAGAACGTCCGTTTCACGAGGTGCGCTCCGATGATCCCCTCGAGAAAACCGTAGAGGCTCTCAACCATCCATTCCCAGAAGTTCTGCGCGCCCTCCGGCACTTCCTTCATCTTCCGAGTGGCGGCCTGGGCAAAGAGGATCAGGCCCGCCGCGACGATCCAGCTCACCAGCATCGAGTTGGTGATGGGAAACGGCCCCCAAGGCGTGTTGATGCGACTGATTTCGACCGCCGGCTGCGGCAAACCCTGCTCCGCCCGCTCCGCCGTGGCCGCTGGTGCCGGCACCTCCGCCGGCGCGGCCGCACTTGATTCAGCGCTGCCGCCCGATGCCTGCACGCCCGCTAAAAAGACCCACACCAATATGACTCTGAGCAATCGCATGTGCTTTAAAAGCCTGCCCGAGATGACACCCTTGCCCCGGATCAGGACCGACATCGAGCCGGAAGCGGGGGAAAAACTGCATCATGCCGCCTCGTTGCACAAGCTATTTTTTCGCGTTGAAACCCGCCGTGGGCAGATCTGCTTTTGAGCGCCTGCTGAGCAGTTTTTTTAAATTCCACCTTGATTTGGTTTGATTTGGTTTGATTTGGTTTGATTGACCTTGCCTTGGAGCATGGCGGAGGCGTTCTCCCGGCCGGCGAGCAGGCTTTCCGCCAAGCGGACAGCCGTGGCATTTGAGGTCCACGGTCCACAGTCCACGGTTCAAGGGCCGCGGGGCGGGCGCGAGACGGGCGGCGGGGCGAGAGGTCATAATTGGTCATAACTGGCTAGAATTGGTTGACGTGGCTAACGATGGGCTTAGACCTGCGTCCGCAAGCCGACCGACATCCAGGCGGCGGGTGTGGGGTGTCGAGGGTCGAGAGTCGAGTGTCGAGGGTCGAGAGTCGAGGGTCGAGAGTCGAGGGTCGAGGGTCGAGGGTCGAGGGTCGAGGGTCGGGAGTCGAGTGTCGGGAGTCGAGTGTCGGGTGGCGGGTGGCGGGTGGCGAGGGGCGGCGCTTCGTTCCCCCGACCCCCGCCCCTCGACACCTGAGCCTGGATACTCTTGGGCGTCCGACCTTGAGTCCTGCCGATTGTGTCTCATTCGCACGCGAGAGGTTTCGCATGTTTGGGGGTGCGGGTGCAAGTGCTCCATTGGCTGTATTGGCTGTATTGGTTCTTTTGGAGCGGCCAGTCCCGGAAAAATGGAGTGGAGGGGCCAGTGGAGGGGTCCTGGAAAAATGACAGTGTTGGCATTGACAGAGATGTTGGGATAGTGGGGAAGATGAGAGCGGAAGAAAAGTGTCAGTTTTCCAGGACTGACGGAACATAAGGCAAGATCGGCGCCACCGGAGCAATCTGTAGCCATGGTTACGGCGAAGATAAGTAAGTGTGATGTCCTAAAAACTCAGTAAAAAAATCTTGACTTTCCTCCGAGTCGTGTAAAATGGGCATAGTTATTGACCAGACCGCTCGACCGTACTGGTGGCAAAAGCTCTTTGGCAGCCGTGCGGTCTGCGGCCAAAGGTTCGCAACTTTTCAGGAGGACTGCTATGAGAACCGTCTGTTGGAGTTCGCTCTTTTGTCTCTCACTGGCCCTGGTCTGCCCGGCGCAGACCCTCGTGGCCCCTAATACCGGCCCCGCATCGGGCGGCCCGGTGTCCACTAACGGCCTGAGTTCCTCCGCCGTCTCGACCAACCACCTCGAGGTAACGGCGCCGCCAGCCCCTGTCGGCGGAACCGTGAATCAGGCGATCCGCCCCAGCGCCGACGGCGCGGTGGCCGACTTCGGCCCTCACAAGGTCTCCTTCGCCATCAACGCCAACACGGAGGACGCCATCCAGATCCAGCTTCCGCAGCCCTTCGCCTCGCAAAACCCCGTGGTGCTGAGGAGCCACGTCGTGGGCCTTTGCTATTGGGCGGCCTCCGGGACGAGCGCCGGGCAGAGCGTCATGATTGCCAGCCTCACCGATTCGACCGGCCAAATCGTGCCGCCGGCAAGCGTCTGCTACCCGGACGCGCTGGGGACGGGATTCGACGTGGTGTACAACTACTCCCAGTCCTCGATCGAACAAGACGTGGTAATCAAGGCGCAACTGCCGGCGCCCGACTCGGTCCTGCCCGCCGGCACCGACGAGCGCGACGTCATGCTGGGGGTTGCCACCGAGTTCCTCGACCCGCCCGAGCCGCGACATTCGCCCGTGGCCGTGGGCCTGCGCGCCGCCAACCAGGCGCTGGGCGTGCAAGGCCCCGACAGCATGATGGCCGAGGACTTGCTCTTCGGGCCAATGCGCATCCTTGGCGCCGGCAGGGCCTTCCTGCTCGGTTCCAGCGGCGGCCCAACCGTGCCGACGGCGACGGCCTGGGTCACCCAGCCTGGCTCGGATGGGCAGGGCGGGCACTGCTACGTCGTGGACTCGGTCCCATATCTCCTGGTCAAGGCGCAGCTTGCCGCGTTGCCTGGCGGCCAAGGCAAGGGCCACGGCAGGTTCAAGCCCGCCAAGGACCTCAAGACCATGCTCGCCTCCGCGCCCCGCCCCTCGCCGGCCTCGTCCCCCGCGCCGCGCCCCATGACCCTGGCCAAGGCCGGCGCGCGCCCGGTGGCCGGGCTTGTGCTTGATTATATCTTCGCCGCCAATTACCTGCTGAACATCAATTTCGGCGGCAGAACGGGCGAGAAGGCCGGGCCGGCCGCCGTTGGCCAAAGCAGCAGCGACTATTGGAACGGCTTTTATTACTACCCCAACCAGTATTCGGTCACCGTCAATAACCTGCTCTGGGCCAACTCGAACGCCTCGGGGGTGAGCCTGACCTCGGTGGGCGGGCCGGGCGATTGGGCCAACGGCGCCTCCGACCCGATGCTCAACACCTACATGTACGCCTACGGCCAGAGCATTCTTATCACGCTGAGCAACCTGCCCGCGGCCACCTACGATTTCTATCTCTACGGACATGGGCCGACCACCGACAACAGCGTCTTCCAATTGAGCTGCGGCCTTGCCAGTTGGGGTCCGCTGAGCAACGCCGTCTCCGGTTGGGACGTCTTGCCCAACTGGACCAACGGTGACGAGTACGTGGTCTTCACCAACGTCGCCGTGGCCAGCGGCCAGTCTGTCGTCACCAGCGTCCTGCCCGACGACATCAACTACTCACTGATCTGCGGCCTGCAGGCCAACATGACAGTCGCCATCCCGCCTGCGATCGTCCAGCAACCGGCCAGCCAGACCGTGGCACAGGGCGGCACGGCCAACTTCCAGGTCGGTGCCACCGGCACGACGCCCTTCTCCTACCAGTGGAGTTTCAACGGGGCCGGCATCTCCGGCGCCACCGCCAGCACCTACACCATCAACAATGTGCAAACCTCCCAGGCCGGCCTTTACGCCGTGACGGTGTCGAATATCGCCGGCAGCGTGGTCAGTTCCAACGCCACGCTCACTGTCAACACGGGCCCAGCCTGCGTGAATCCCCCCTCCGGCCAGGTCGGCTGGTGGCAGGCCGAAGGCAGCGCCAACGATTTCTACAACGTGAGCAACGGCAGCACCCAGGGGAACACGACTTACGCTCCCGGCGAGGTGGGCCAGGCCTTCATCCTCAACAACCCCGATGCCCAGCCTGGCGGCACTGCGAACGTGATGGTGCCTGGAAGCGCCCTCAACGTCGGGGCCGGCGGCGGCTTGACCGTCGAGGCCTGGATCTATCCCTGGGACGTCTATTATCAGCACCCGGTGGTCGAGTGGAACGACGGTTCTTTCGGTGTGCACCTCTGGCTTTCGACGCCCCTGGGCAACGGCGGGCCAGGCTCGCTCTTTGGAGACATCAAGGATGTCAATCTGTCGGACCACTGGCTCTCGAGTGCCCAGGGGGTGGTCGGCATCAACGCCTGGCAGCACGTAGCGCTGACTTATGACAAGGCCACCTGCATGGCCTGCTTGTACCACAACGGGACCACCGTCGCGCAGTTAAACGTGGGCTCCGTCACACCGCTGACGGCAACCAACCTGTATTTCGGCCTGCGGCCTTACGACGCCGGGGCCGGATACCGGTTCGCCGGCGGGATCGATGAAGTGGGGGTGTACAGCCGCGCGCTCGCCGCCAGTGAAATCCTCAGCATTTACAACGCTGGCAGCTTCGGGAAATGCACCGGTGGGGCCCCGCCGCCCGTCCTCACCGGTCTGATCAACCTGGACTTTGGCGGCGCCGCCTCCAGCCCAAAGACCGGCCTGGCGGCCGTCGGCGAGTCCACCTCCGACTTCTGGAATTACCTGGGCCCGCTCGTCCCAGGCCCGCTCGCCAATCTGAAGAACGCCGACAGGACTGTTTCGCCCGTAGGCGTCACGATGGCAAACGTTAACTCGGCATCGACTGACGGCTGCACTTCGGACCCGATGTACAACGCCTACGTTTTTGGCCCGCAGGGCCAGAGCGGCACTCTGACGTTCACGAACCTGCCGGCGGGCAATTACACCGTGCTGGCCTACTCATACGACGGGAATTTCTCGCTGAGCGCCGGGGGGACCGGCTACGGAACCGTCACCACCGAATACAACATACCGCCGGTGAACCCGGCCCCATGGGTGCCGTGGCTGCACTACGCCTTCTGGGACAGTGTCGCGCTCTCCACGGGCCAGTCCCTGGTTCTGACAGTGCAGCCCGGACCGCATAACGGCTACGCCGCCATCTGCGGGCTGCAGATCGCCGGGCTCGACCCCGACGGCAGCGGCCTGCCGGTCTGCTGGGAGATGGAGTACTTTGGCCAGCGCGGCGTGGCCCCAAACGGTGACCCTGATGGAGACGGGCTGTCGAGCTGGCAGGAGTACCTGTGGGGCACCAACCCGGGGTTGGCGGAGGGGTTTACGATCTGGGTCGGCAGCCCGGGCAGCTCTTGCGGCATTCCTTGAAACTCCGAATCGGAAAACAACCTGAACCGCTGGACAGATGAGAACGAGACTGACTAAATGGACTGTCGCCTGCGCGGGGCTCGCGTTAGTGATGGCGCAAGAGGCGCGCGCGGTAACGAACGGTGTCGGGTGCGCGCGTTTCCACGACTGGCAGGACATGGGCTGCCGGATGTCCCCGGGCGGGCCTGGGGCGCCGGCCTCGGGTGCGGACCAAGCCGGCGGAAATCGGGCCTACTGCCCCACTTGTCCTTCTCCCACCGGGGTGGCGCGCTGGTGGGTCGATGAGCCCCAGATCAACCTCTGGATCACGGATGAGCCGCTGGGCTACTTCATGTCCTCGGGCCAGAAGATGACGTTCCGGTGGATCTACAAACAGCGATACCAATTGCCCCAGCCGGATGAGTGTCCGAATTACTATCATCCGATCTGCCATCCCTACCTTTCGCGGTCGGAGCTCGATGCTTACCTGACGGACATGCGCGCCTACGGCATGACCAACGCCTCGTGGGGCCACAATTGGATGGCGGACATCGTGTTTTGGGATGCGGCCTGGGAGAGTAATCCCGCCCAGTCGGTCTTCTCTCTGGGTTACGAGGCCTTGGTGTTTCGGCCTGAGGGTGGCATTTACTATTTCCAACATACTCCCAGTCAACAGTTCCTGACCGACCCGCAAAGCCTGACGGGTCTCCAACCTTTGTCGAGCTATCCACTCGTGTCCACGAACTGGCCAACACCGGATGCGAGCGGGATTTACTGGGGCAATACGAACATGGGTTTTCGGTTGGTCTATCCTGACGGCAGCCAGGACACGTTCAGCCTCGCCTTCTGTATCGGCGGGACCGATCCCTTTGGTCAGCCGTGGGGCAATAATTCTACAGCTCACGCGCTGCTGACCCAGCGGATCGACCCGGAAGGGCGTGCGACGCGGCTGGGATACGAGTACCTGACCAACTCACAGGTGGACAACTGGACTTTTCGTGTGAAGTACGTGGTCGATCCCGACAGCCACACCAACACATTCATTTACAATGCGCCGTACCAAAAGAACGCCTGGCAGGTGACGGAGATCGATGATCCTTACGGGCGCAAGGCGAAGTTCGCTTACGATATAATCAGCGGGGTGCTGACGAGCATTGCCGACGCATGCACCAACACTTCATCCTTTGCTTATGCGGGTGACGGGAGCGGCTGGATCACCAGCCAGACGACGCCCTACGGCACAACGAGTTTCGCCTGCTACCAGGCGCCCTACCCCGGCGTCACAAACGGCTTTTCGCAGAGGGCGGCGCGCGTGGGCGAACCGATGGGTGCGGCCCAGCTTTTCTACTACGCCCACACCAACGGCCTCGTGCCGGCCACCGCCAGCGCGCCGGCAGGCGTGCCCGGCCAGACCTTTGACGACGGGACGTGCGGGACCAGCGGCGAGGCCACCCTGAGCTTTCGCAACAGTTTCCACTGGGACCGCCTGCAGTTCGAGGCGCTGTCGCCCACCGTGGCGGCCGCGCTGACGAACAACCTGGCGGCCGGGTTGGGCGCGCTCGGGGCCAACGACTTCCGCAAGGCCGGGCTCAAGCATTGGTTGTGGCAGACCGATCAAATCTCCATCAGCCAGTCCTTGTCCAACGAGCGCGAGCCCTCGGCCGACGCGGCGGGGCTGCTGGAAAGCCTTCGGACTTGGTACAACTACGCCAATAAGACGAAGGGCTGCGATAGCGAAGGCGACGCGCAGATCGGCTGCATTGCCCGCCTCCTTCCCGACGGTTCCACCCGGTATGGTTTATACCAATACAACGCCAGGACCGGCCTCGTCCAGTGCAATGCCGAGACCTGCACGCTGGCCAACGGACAGACGGGCACACGCACCAACTGGTTCAATTACGCTATCAACGGCGTCGACTTGGCCAGCATGAGCAATTCTGCGGGCCAGTGGGCAGGCTTTGCCTGGAACACCAACCACCAGGTCACCTTCGTCACCAACGCCTTGGGCCAGGTGACCAGCCTGGCCTGGGACCCCGTCTCGCTCAACCTGACCGGCCTCTCGCTGCCCGGCGGCCAGTCTGTTGCCCAATCCCTGTATTCCGGGAGTTCGGCCTACAACAACTTTGTCCAGAGCCTGACGCTTCAACCGCAGGGCCTCAACATCACGATCGCCAGCTACTCCAGCAGCCTGCCCCAGGCGGTCCATGCCAACGGGGGCGGAGTTGACCTGTGGCTCACCAATTCCTGGGATTCGCTCAACCGGCTCACTGGCACGGTTTTCCCGGACGGCACGACGTTCTCCAACCTCTATACCTGCCTGGACCTGACCGCCCAAAAGGACCGGCTGGGGAACTGGACCTATTACGGCTATGACGGCCTCCAGCACCTGACCTCGATCACTAACAGCTTGACCAACGTGACGCAGTTGAGCTGGTGCGACTGCGGCTCGCTGGACGGCATCATCGACGCCCTGGGCCAGCCCACGACGCTCAACTATAACAACCAGGGCCTGCTGACGAACGTCACCTTTCCGGACGCGAGCTCGCTCTGGTGCCAATACGACTCGGCCCAGCGGGTGAGCCAGGTGCTGAATGGCCAGAACCAAGGACTGACTTATGGCTACAACAACCAGGGCCTCGTGACGGTCGTGAGCAATGCCTACGGCCCCGTGTGGCAGGCGGGCTATGACATCGCCGATCGGCCGTCCAGCCTCACCAACGCCGACCAGGTCACGCTGACCTTCCAGTACGACCTGCTCAACCGGGCGACCAACCGGCTTTGGTCCGACGGCATCGGGGAGAGCTTTGTCTGGGCGGCCAACGGGCTTATTGCCTATACCAATCGCAACGGCCAGGGGACGCTCTTTACGCGGGACGGCGCCGGTCGCCTGCTTGGGGTGACCAACGCCAACCGGGAGGTCATCGCCTTGGCCTACGCCGCCCTCAATCAGGTCACGGACCTTTGGGACGGCCGCACCAACCATACCGTCTGGTCTTACGACAATTACGGCCGGGTGGCCACCAAGGTAGATGCCCGAGGCTCCAGCGTGGCGACCTACTCCTACGCCCGAACGGCCAACTCACCAACCGCTGGACACCCCAGGCCGGCAACACCGCCTACGGGTATGACCGAGTCGGCAATCTCCGGACCATCACCTACCCGCAATCCAGCGTCAGCTACTTCTATGACGCCCTCCATCGGCTGACCAACATGGTGGATGCGGCGGGCGCCAGCTTCTTCGGCTACACCCCTGTTGGCCAGTTGCAGAGCGAGTATGGACGCTGGGCCAGCGATACGGTGAGCATCGGCTACAGCCAGCAGTTGCGCCAGAGCTTGAGCCTGGCCCAGCCCGGGGGCGCCAACTGGAGCCAGGCTTACGGCTACGATGCCGCCCTCCGCCTGCAATCCCTCGCGGCTTCCTCGGGCGCCTACGCATACGGCTACGGCGCGGCGAACCCCGCCTCGGCCCTGGTCCGCACCCTTGGCCTGCCCAACGGCGCCTGGGTCACCAACCATTACGACTCGCTGGACCGCTTGGACTACACCGGCCTGCTCACCCGCTGGGGCCGCGTGCTGGACGGCTACGGCTACACCGAGGACCCGCTCGGCCTGCGCACCAACGTCACGCGCAACCTCGGCCTGACGACGAATTCATTGGCCGTCGGCTATGATTCGATTGGCCAGTTGGTCTCCTGGTCGGGCAAGGAAACCGGCGGGGCGCTCCGGCAGAACGAGCAGTTCGGCTTCGGCTACGACCGGGCGCACAACCTCAGTTCGCGGACCAGCGGGGCGCTCGTCCAGACCTTCAACACGGAGGTGGCCAACCAACTGACCAACATCACCCGGGGTGGCGCCTTGACGGTGAGCGGCGTCACCACCGTGCCGGCCGCCAGCGTCACGGTCAACGGCCAGGCGGCGCAGACCTACGGGGACTTCACTTTCGCCAGCACGAACAACACGCTGGCCAACGGTCAGAACAGCTTCACCAATGTGGCCCGGAACGCGAACGGCCTCGCCACGACGAACATCGTCAGCGTGAACCTGCCCTTGAGCGTGGCCCTGCTGTATGACGCCAACGGCAACTTGACCAGCGACGGGACGCGCTCGTTTGCCTACGATGCGGAGGACCGCCTGGCGACCAACTGGGTGGCCGGGGCCTGGAAGAGCGAGTTTGTCTATGACGGCCTGGGCCGGCGGCGAATCGAGCGGGATTATTCCTGGAACTCGAGCGCGTGGCTGCTCACCAATGAAACCCACTACATCTACGACGGCTGGCTGGTCGTCCAGGAGCGCAACGGCGCCAACGCGGTGCAGGTGACCTACACCCGGGGCCTGGATCTTTCGGGGACGCTCCAGTACGCCGGCGGCATCGGCGGTCTCTTGGGGCGAACCGATGGGAACGGTTCGACTTTCTACCACTCGGACGGCGCGGGAAATGTCACGGGGCTGATCGACGCCAACGAGAACATGGCGGCGCGCTACCTCTACGGCCCCTTTGGCAGAGTCAC
>Ga0187889_10002067_pt1 | contig 20320 bp, 21 predicted proteins | sample June2016WEW_7_10_2_FD_132992 | JGI IMG/M metagenome (GOLD analysis project Ga0187889, IMG submission 132992) | Peatland microbial communities from SPRUCE experiment site at the Marcell Experimental Forest, Minnesota, USA - June2016WEW_7_100 | ecosystem: Environmental > Terrestrial > Soil >... | reverse complement strand
CCGAGCAAGTGAGCGGCGATGGCGCGGTCGAAGTCGTCGCCACCCAAAGCGCAGTCGCCTCCGGTCGCCTTGACCTCGAACACGCCACCTTCTAGCTTCAATATGGAAATGTCGAAGGTTCCCCCGCCCAGGTCGAAGACCGCGAAGGTACCTTCGGACCGCCGGTCGAGCCCATAGGCCAGTGCCGCCGCGGTAGGCTCGTTGACCAGGCGCATAACCTCGAGCCCGGCCAGCCGGCCAGCATCGCGCGTCGCCTGGCGCTGTCCATCGTCGAAGTAGGCTGGCACCGTTATCACCGCGCCGTCGAGCTCGCCCCCCAGCTCGGCCTCGGCCCGCGCCTTGAGCACCCGCAAGATCTCTGCCGAGACTTCGATGGGCGTTACAAGACGCTGGCCTCCCGCCACCCTGAAGCGAACCACTCCGTCCCCCCCAAGCCCATCACCTTCGCCACCGGGAGCGATGGTGTACGGCATAAGCTTGCGCTTGGCCTCGGCGTCACCGGGACCCCGGCCCATGAAGCGCTTGACCGAGGCAATGGTGTCCCGCGGCGAAGTCAAGGCGAGACTTTGCGCCGCGCGCCCGACCACCACTTGCCCATCCTGGCCATAGTGAACGACCGAAGGGACCAGCTCCTCGCCTTGGCCCAGGCACACCGGCCGCCCCGCCTGCACCGCCGCGACCAGGGAATTGGTGGTGCCCAAGTCGATGCCGACAGCGCGGCCCTTGCAGACTTTCTTGGCTAGCGATTGACCGGGCTCGGCAATGGAAAACAATGCCTCAACCGGCATGGGGAACCTCCGCCGAACCCGCCGCCAGGGATTCGCAGGCACGAGCCGCATCGTCGAGGAAACGCCGGTAGTAGCGCACACTGACCAGCCGAGCGGCAACACCAGCCAGGTCGGGAGGCGAGGCCATAAAGCCCTTGCCTACCTCAGCCATCACCGCGTCGAGACGGGCACGCACCTTCGCCACCAGAGCCACCACCTCGCGCCGGTCCTGCTGGCCCACCGCCAAGGCTAGCGCCTCACGCAACTCGAGGACCTCGATGAGCAACACCTGGGGCACCGGCAAGGTCGTATGACCGCCATTGCTGTCTCTGCTGCCCGTTCCTACCGCCTCGCCGACATGTACACCGCGGAGCAAGAGCAGATATTCCGCTCGCCGGACCGGATCACTGAGGGTGCGCCATGCCTCGTTGAGCTGAACTGACCGTTCGAGTGAGGCGCGCCGTGCCCGCGCGTCGGCGCGGGCGTAGCGATCAGGGTGTAGCAGCTTCGTCCGCTCTTTGTAACGGTGCTCGGCCTCGGCCAGATCGAGATCGAATGCCGGCGCCAGGCCCAGCACCGCGAAGTAGTCCGCCTTGGCATCGACGGGTTGGACGGCTCCGCAGGCCGAGCACGCTATGCCATCACCGGCAGCCTTCTGGCAGGACCAGCAGATCATGTGGCTTCAGAACTGGACGCTCTCGCCGCAGCTGCAGGTCGACTTGACGTTGGGGTTAACCCACTTGAATCCGCTGGCCATGAGCGAAGTGGCGTAGTCGAGAGTCGAGCCGTCGAGAAAGGTGAAGCTCTTCGGATCTATGAAGACGTTCACCTGCCCGTGGTCGAACGACAGCACCCGGTCTTCCGGCCGAGCCTCGACGTCCGACCATTCGAAGAGGTAAGAGAATCCCGTGCAGCCGCCGCCGCGTATGCCGACGCGCAATCCCTTCGTGGGCAAACCTCGCTTGGCCGCCGCCGTCTTGATGGCGGCAACCGCCTTATCAGTGACTTGTATTGCCATGAGCCTCCTTTGCCTGGATCTTAGACCAGCTAAGCCGCGCCTTCCGCCTTTTGTTCCTGCTTTTTCCGGTAGTCGGCGATAGCACCTTTGATGGCATCTTCCGCCAGCACCGAGCAGTGGATCTTAACCGGCGGCAGGCTCAGCTCGGCCACTATTTGCGTGTTCTTGACCGTCATGGCCTGCTCGACCGTCATCCCTTTTATCCACTCGGTAGCCAGCGAGGAGGAGGCGATGGCCGAGCCACAACCGAAAGTCTTGAACTTCGCGTCCTCGATGATGCCATCTTTGCCCACCCTGATCTGCAGCTTCATCACGTCGCCGCAGGCCGGGGCCCCGACCAGCGCGGTGCCCACGTCGGGCGCGGAAGCGTCAAGGCTACCAATATTGCGGGGATTTTCGTAGTGGTCGATGACCTTGTTGCTGTATGCCATTTCCGGTTTTCCTGTGATTCCCTATGCCATTGTCGAAGTCGCTTTGCCCGTCAATCTTGTTCCGTGCTTGTTCCGTGCTTGTTCCGCGGCCGCGATCAGCGCCGTCAGCGTGGGCTCCAAGCCACGCTCTTGAGGTCAACTCCCGCCTGGGCCATCTCCCACAAAGGCGACATCTCCCGCAGCCGCTTCGCCTTCTCGGCCACCAGGTCGACCACGTAGTCGACTTCTTCTTCGGTGGTGAAGCGCCCCAGCCCGAAACGCAGCGAGGTGTGCGCCATCTCCTCGGGAACGCCCAAGGCGCGCAGCACGTAGGAGGGCTCGAGTGAGGCCGAGGTGCAAGCCGATCCAGACGAGACCGCCACGTCCTTGAGCGACATCATCATGGCTTCGCCTTCCACGAAGGCGAAGCTCATATTGAGATTACCAGGCAGACGGTGCTCGAGCGAGCCGTTCACCGCCGTGGTGGGGACACGCGCCTCGATGCCCTTGCGCAGGCGCTCGCGCAAGGCCAGCACCCGCTGGCCCTCCTCGCCCATCTCCAGGCGGCAGAGCTCGGCCGCCTTGGCAAAGCCCACGATACCCGGCACGTTCAATGTCCCCGAACGCATGCCACGTTCGTGACCTCCGCCATCGATGATGGGTACCAGGCGAACCCGGGGCTTGCGCCGGACGTAGAGGGCACCCATCCCCTTGGGCCCGTACATCTTGTGGGCCGAGAGCGAGACCAGGTCGGCCTGGCACTCGCTTACCGCGAAAGGAATTTTGCCCACGCCCTGCACGGCATCAATATGAAAAAATGCTCCGCCCGCCTTGACCACCCCGCCGATCTCGACCACGGGGTTCACGGTCCCGATCTCGTTGTTGGCCAGCATGATCGAGACCAGGACGGTCTTGTCGGTCATGGCGGCCGCCACTCGGGCCGGGCTCACTCGCCCGTCCGGCTCGACCGGCAAATAGGTCACGCGCCAGCCCTGCTTCTCCAGGCGCTTGCAAGTGTCGAGCACCGCCTTGTGCTCGGTCACCGCGGTTATGATGTGATCACCGCGCTCTCGGTAGAACTCCGCCACCCCCTTGATGGCCAGGTTGTCGGACTCGGTAGCGCCGGAAGTCCATACGATCTCCTTGGCCTGAGCTCCGATCAGCCTCGCCACCTCTTGCCGCGCCTCCTCCACGGCCTCTTCGGCCTTCCAGCCGAATACGTGCGAGCGGCTGGCGGCATTGCCGAACTGCTCGCCCAGATAGGGCAGCATGGCATCGAGGACGCGCGGATCCACCGGGGTGGTGGCGTGATAATCCATGTAGATGGGCAGCTTCAGGGTCATTGGTCGTGCTTCGCTATTCCGTCCACGAGCGGCGGGACTTCACCGTCGGAGCCATGGTTCTCACAGGTGCAACATTCGTCCTGGCCCTGCCGCGGACTGCACGAGCGGCAGCGTTCCAGATAGGCCAGGCTCTCTGCCAGCTCGTCGGCCAGGAGCGACAAACGTCCAATGGTGGCACGGGTTTCGCGCAACTTGTCGGAGAAAATCTCGCGCACCGTCGCCATGGCTTCCGGTGCCGTGGTGCTCTCTTCCCACACCCTGAGGAAGGCCTTGATCTCGGTGAGCGAGAAGCCCATGTCTTGCAGCTTCTGAATCCACTCGATGCGCTTCACACCATCGCCGGAGTACATCCGGAACCCACCCTTGGAACGGATGGGCGGCACGAGCAGACCGAGCTCCTCGTAGAGATGAATCGCTCGCACCGTCTTGCCGGTGCGCCGTGCCAAGTCGCCAACTTTTATGAGGGCCGGCTTGGCCGCCTCTATCTGGAAACTTGCGCTCGGGTTTACGCGGACCTTCATCGCTAACTCTGACTCTTACGCGTACGTATGAGTTATAGACATGGCGGCCCAATTCGTCAAGCCCCTTCGCAGGGAAAAACCACGTCCCACCGCCACCCACGCCTCGGTTGACCAGGCCATCTCAAGGTCCTCGGTGCGCTCGGTGGCAAGCGCGCATAAACAAGGCCCCAGCTCCAAGGACACCCTGGAGCCGGGGCCTCCCCCCCCATCCCACGCCACCTAAATTCCAGCGCCCGCGGGCTCGCGGGAAAGACCGGCAAGTTGGCCGCGTTGCCGCCTTAATGCGTCGTAATCTGCCTGGCCTGTGCAACCTGCATGCATACGTTGACCGCACCCGAGGACTGGCAGACGTAGGTCGGTGGGTGGGCGGAATTGGGACAAGACCCGGCAAAGTCTCCGCACGCCGCGGATGAGTCGTCTCTCAGGGTCGTCAGCTCGTCCACCGCGTCCGGGTTAACCCCATAATAGGAGCAGTCTTGGTACACCAGGCAGGGCATCGCCGCGGCGGGATCACACTGCTGCGCGAGGGCGAGCGCGTCTGCATATGCCGCTGCCTTTGCGGTGCAGTCGTCCACCGCTGCCGCTTCGTCGCTCACGTCATTACCAGCATCCACCGCATTTGCCTCTCCCTTCGCAGCATTGGCGGCCCAGATTGCATCGAGCGGGCTAGCAACGTCGGCCGCCCCAACGTCCGCGCCACCGTCGATGACACTGCCAACGTAGTCGACGGTATTGAGACACGCCGAGAGCACAACCACACCACAGCCGACAGCGCCCGTATTCAGTAGATATATCCATTCTCGCATAGCGGCCTCACCCGCCTGACTAAGTGCTCCGCCGTAACAATGTGGGCACGTTGGAAAACGCTACGGCTTTGCCCGTAACAATGTGGGCACGTCGTAAAACGCTACATTGATTTCGTGACAATGAACCGAATGGCCGACTCCTGCGCCCAATGCTGTCCGCCTCCCATCTAAACGAAGTCGCGCGGCTCCAGGGGGCTCCTCCAGGGGGCTCTGCAATGGTCGACTGCTGTGGCCTTGACATTCTCTCTCACTCTGAGCACCCTGCTCGACATGTGGGCTATCACTCCCGTGCGAGTGCTGCTCGTGGCGGCTCCGCTCGTTCACGTTGAGAGCCCGACCAATTGTCCCTCGGCGGAGGACATCGCGGAGCGCTTGCGGCCCCTGGTCCCGGATCGCCCCCGGGGCGATGGATCCGACGGTACGGCATTCATCGATGTCATCGGCGCCGATCCAAGCGGCACGACCGAAGGGGCCCTTCACGCGCATCTCCACCTGGTGGGCGGGGATGGCGACGAGCCTGGCAATCGCGACATAGTTTTGCCGAGCAACTGTCACGAGGCAGCCGCTATCGTGGCTTCGATCATAGCGGTCTGGCAGACCGAAGTATTCGCGACGCTAGACGCCCGGTCAGCGCCCGTCGCCTCTGCGGCGCGCCCGGTAGCCCCGTCCGGCTGGGTCATTGCGGCCGGGCCCAGCATGGGCGTAGCCCTGGTCGGAGGCGTCGCGCTTGCCGGACAGATTGACGGCTCAATCGGCCAATCTGGCTCAAGGCTGCAAGCACACCTCGGTGCAGGAAGCGAGACCCTGCGCACGCTCTCGCTCTACCCTGGCAAGGTCTACTGGCGGCAGACCACCTTCGAGGCCGGCATCCTCGTACGCACCCTGCATTCCGCCTGGCCCCTGTCAGCCGATGCCGGACTGTTACTGGGTTGGGCTACGCTCACGGGACGGGGCTATGCTCAGGACCGCCGGGAAGAATCGTTCGAGTATGGCGTCTGCGTGGCGGCGCGCTTGGCCCACAGCTTGGGGCGATTGACCACCTGGCTCGAGGGACGCGGGCTGGGCTGGGCCCAAGGCCAAAAAGCCGCCCTGATCGGCGCTGGCGCAACCGCCAGTCTCCCCCGGGTAGACATAATCGCGAGCCTGGGGATATCGGTGCCCTTCCCTAGGTGAATCGTGTCGACCCCGTTCAAACGTCATGCCGCGGCCATGCCTTCGGGGCCTGCGCCGATCCCAGTGCCCAGCGGGAACGCCAGCCTCCTCTCGTTCGCGGAGGTCTACCGCCAATGGGCCGATGCCATCGCTCGCTGGGCGCAGCGGCTCGGCGGAGCGCTGGTAGACGTGGACGACGTAGTACAGGAGGTTTTTCTGGTAGTCAGCCGCCATCTCGGCCGCTTTCGCGGCGACGATCAGCTCTCGCCGTGGCTGTTCGAGGTCACCCGGAAGATCACCGCCAATCATCGCCGGCGACACCGTTGGCGATGGTTGCCCGCGGCGGAGACGAGCGACCAGCACCCGTCTCCCTGCCGATCCCCGGAAGCTGATCTCGAACGACGCGAAGCCATTGGCCAACTATATGAGGCGCTGGACAGGCTGCCGGAAAAGTACCGAACGGTGATCGTGCTGTTCGAGATCGAGGGTCTGTCGACTCAGCAGATCGCCGAGCTGAGACAGCTCAAGCTTTCGACGGTCCGAGTTCAGCTCGGGCGGGCTCGCCAGAGCTTGCTCCGGCAGTATCGTTCGCGCAGGAAGGGTGAGTTGTGAGCTCTGCGGAGCGGGATCCCGTGCGCTGGCGGGACAGGACGGACCAGACCGACACGGCCGAACGCCGCATAGGCCATGCGGTGCGTTGTCTGCAGACCCAGCGGTTGCGACCACCCCCCTCGCGAGCCCGCGTGCTTGTCCGAGTCCGTTGCGCTGCTGCTCCGAAGCCGTGGTTCAAGCTGCTGCCCGCCACTGCATTCGTTATGGTACCCGCCACCGCATTCGTTCTGGGCATGGCGGTTTCGGCTTTCGCCGCTCGTCTCACGCTTCCGTCGACCTGGCTACCCTGGGTGCCGAGAGCGAAGCACTGGCCCGCGGCTCGCGTGGCCGCTGTATCAGCGCATCTGGCGCATCCGGCGCCGGCCCTCCCCCCCGGGCCCGTGGCTTCCTTCCCGGCCGTCGTCGTAGCGGAGGTCGGGACCGGGTCCGCCGCGCCTGTCATGACGGCGGGGAACGCTGACGGCCAGCGCAGGGGCCACAAGATGGCCGCATCCGCCTCGGGGAGTGCGCGCATTATGACGGCCTGGGCCCGCCATGATCGTAACGATCCGCAGTTGCCACCCGCTGGCGACCAGTCGCGCACGCCTCCGGCGGCATCCCTAGCGTCCCTGGCCTCCCCGGCCCCGACCCCTGCGCCGATTGCAGCCGCGCCAGCTGCGCCAATCATGCCGCCCGGGCCGGCCACGGCTGGCCCGGGCGAAGGGGTGCTCCCGCCGACCACGGCCAGCCCGAGCGTAGTGGCATCCTCGGCCCAGTCGTCGGTGGAGAGGGAGCTTGCGGGGGCTGCCCCTGCTCCCCCATCGAGTCGTACGTGGCCCAGACCTCCGCCCGCGCCCTCCCTCCGCCCATCCTCGCCGCCCAGCCAGAGCGGACTTGTTGCCGAAGACCGCTTCGCCGCGGCAGTCGCATCACTACGTGTCCGCCACGCACCCGAAGAGACTCTGCGTCTGCTCGACCGCTACGGCGATGATCTCGACCGGGACGGCTTGGCCCCCGAGGCGCTCACCCTCAGGGTGGAGGCCTTGCTCACGTTGGGCCGGCTCGCCGACGTCTTGCATCTTCTCGATCGCAGCTCTTCCGTCGCTCTCGCCAGCACCCGAGCTTTGCTGGTTACCCGGGGGCTGCTCCGCTCGGAGGCCCATCGCTGCCGCGAAGCCATCGGCGATTTCGACCTTGCCCTGACCCTGGCCAAGCGGGCCAGCCGGGAGGCCCTGATCGGACGCGCGCTTTGTCGCGGGCAGCTTGGCGATAACGAGGGACTGCAGGCCGACATCGCCCGTCTACAGAGAGAGTTCCCCCACCAGAGCTTGCCCAGCCCCCTGGCTAGGTAGTGAGGTAGGAGGCGGCGATCGCTCCGACGAGAACCGCCGCCCTCACCCCCGGTGCGAGCGCGTCAGCCGGCCCACCTCCCGGCTGGTATCGTTTTCATCAGTCGTTCCAGCTCAGGGATACCGAGGCATAGTTTCCTGAGCTCGATACCGAACCCGACGGCGAGCAGTTGCTGGCTCCGGGCGCAGGGGTGGCGATGGACCATCCCAGATAGGAAGCCGGCATCGGCCCATCCGTCACCACCATGTTGGCGGTTACGTTCTGGAAATTGATGCCCGAGGCAGGCATCTGCCCGCAGCTGTTCACGTAGTATGCCTGGAGCGCGCCAGCGTAGAGGGAGCCGGGAGGCCCGAAGAGCTGCCAGTAGTATCCATATTGCCCGGTCGAGGACACACTGCCCTCGCTCGCTTGCCCGGTGGCGTAGTCATAGGCGTAGACGAGCCACGACTGACACTCCCCGGTCTGGATGCTGCACCCGCTTCCCTGCAGGAGACCGTAGATCCAGTCCCCGGGCTCGACCGCAATCGCGGTGCTGTGCAAGATGTTCTGGTTCTCCACCCCGTAGCAACAATCCCAGGTGCCGGCTGTCCAGCCGTACCAATAGGTGAGCACCGCCTGGAGGAGGGTGTAGTCTTGCATGCCCAGGAAAAGGTAGATCAGACCGCCTGAGCTGGGCGGCGAGGATGGCACTTGCCACTGCGCCTGCAGAAGGCTGACCGCGGGCGCATCGCCGCCGTTCTCGGCATCGATGACCCAGCCAGAAATATTGGTCGCAGCGGACGCGGCTGTGGGCTTGCCTCCTGCCACCGCTGTTCCCGTCGGGGTGCTCGCGACCAGGACATCGCCGTTCTTGCGGTAGGCCGGGTAGGCGCACGGTGCCACCGTCCGGGCAGACCCGTCCTTGCCGTGAAGAGTTGCGGTGGCGGGGTCGTAGGTTTCTCCGCTCGCGGTCTCGATCACACAGGACGGGTGAAACCAGCCATTCGGGGTCGGTACGAAATCGGCGGGCACATTGCTAGGGCAACCCACCGCGGCCGAGCAGGCGGGCAACGGGGGCACGGCCGGCGTCGATCGGGCCAACAAGAGTTTCGTCTCCGCCGCAGAAGGCGGGCCTGCGGCTGGCGTCTGCCCTTGGGTGGACGCGGCCAGAGTTAACGAGGCGATAGCGCCCCCCGCCAGCACCCCCTGGATAATGACCTTCGGTATTCTCATGTTCTTCCTCCCGCAAGAGATCCGCGCAATCCCGGCGCCTATTGGGATATTCGAGTAGGGCGAGGTACGCCGGGTCGACGCTGTCTAGAGTTGTCGTGTCGTAGCGGACCTGCAGCACCCCCGCCACCAGCTCACTAACCTATACCGCGCTAGCGTCGCGAACGATAGTGAGGCGCCCGAGCACTGTCAATAGGGTCTTCCCCTGATCCCGATGGCGTCGATGGCTGCCACGAGATCGCGCCGCTGGACGGGCTTCTCCAGCACGCGCACGCGGCCGCCCGATCCGGGCAGCAAGCTGTCGAGGTCGCGCGGATCATTGCCGGTCAGGAAGATGAACCGCTCGGCCAAGAACGGCCGCGCGGCGGTAACCCGACGATAGAGCTCGATCCCGTCCACCTCGGGCATGTTGACGTCGCAGATTATGACATCAGGAGGGGGCTCGCACTCGATCAGGCGCCGCATGCCATCGCGGGGATCGCTGAAGGTGAGCACGTCGTGATGATCGGCCAACATGCGACGCATCGGCTGCAGGAGGGCGGTCTCGTCTTCGATTATGATTATGCTCGATCGATATGCGGGAGGCGGCCCGAACGACTCCGGCGCGGGTGTCAGCGCCGGATCGAGCATTGGCTGCGCCCCGCTCTCCGCCCGCCAAGCGTGCAAAGTGACCGTGGCCACCGTCCCGTGGCCGAGCTGGCTTTCCAGGGTGATGTTGCCCTCCATGGCCTTGACCAAATCGCGCGAGATCGCCAAGCCCAGACCGCTGCCGTGCCCGACCGCCTTGGTGGTGAAGAAGGGATCGAACACCCGCCGGAGATTTTCGGGCGCGATCCCGCAGCCGTTATCGCGAACCCGAATGAGCACCCGTTCGTCCTTATGTTCTACGTCAACCTCGATGCGCCCCTCGTTGCGTCCCGCCGAGAAGCTCTGGGTGCTGTTGAGGAGAAGGTTCAGCAATACCTGGCGAAGCTGATCATCGCTGCCCCGGGCCATGCGGTTGGGGCTGGAGTTGACCGTGACTACCGCCCTACCCCGAGCTTCGCGCTCGACCAGCGCCACCACCGAGCTGACCGCATCGTGCACGTCGACCGGCCCCAACTGCTGCCGGCCGGGATGTGAGAAGATGCGGAGCTGGCGCACCAGCCGTGCAATCCGGTCGAGACCGCGCCGGCACTCCTGAACTAGTTGGGCCAGATCGGGCAGCGCTGGCACCCGCTGGTCGGTCTTCCCCGCGCTCATCGCGGCCACCCAGGCTTCGACCAGCTCGAAGCTCGGCAGGATGAAGGCCAGCGGGTTGTTGATCTCGTGCGCAACGCTTGCCGTCAAAAGCCCGATGCTGGCCATCTTTTCCATTTGCACGAGCTGGTCGCGGGTTTCACCCAACCGGTTCAGCGCTGCCTCGAGCTCGCCGCGCTCCTCCCGCAAACGGGCGTTCGCCTCCTCGAGGGCTCGCGTCCGCTCGCGAACGCGATCTTCCAGCTCGCCGTTCAGACGCTCCAGCTCCTTGACCAGGCGCGAATTCTCGACCACCAGTTGCCGGTGCTGAATGGCGCGCACAATCGCCACTCGCAAAGGCTCGATGGCCTCGTCCTTGGCGATATAATCGAAGGCGCCACAGTGGATGGCGCGCAGGACATCGCTGGTGCGCGCCACGGAGGCCAGCATGATCACCGGCGTGTCGTCCGAGCGCACACGTAGGGTGGAGAGCATTTCCAACCCCGACGCCTCGGCCATGTTGAGATCGGCCACGATTACGTCAAAGCGCTGTTCTCCTAGCCGGGCCAACGCGGTCTTGGCGCTTTCCGCAGTCTCCACCGCGAAGCCCCAGTCCGACATGAGGCCGCCCACGAAATCTCGCACCAGGGCACTGTCATCGACCAAGAGGACCCGCCCTACCCTGGCGGGCTTCGGCTCGACGCCCGCTGCCGCCGGCTCTGGGAAGGCGTCAGCCATGGAAGCCCTCCATTCGGTGATGGCGTGCCGCGCGGGATCGCCCGCGCGAGCCGCGAGAGGTCAGGGCAGCCACACGGCAGCACTGAGCGCATGAAGTTTTTCCGCGACCTTCCGATACCTCAGCCGATGCCCCGGCCGACGCTGACCACAAAGGTACCCCAATGGTGAGCCCGCTCAGCAACGCGCGGGCATTGGCAGCCTTGTCTGACGATGAACGCACCGACCTTGCCCGTTTCATGCGGGACAAGTGCTTCGAGGCCGGCGAGACGGTGTGCACGCGCGGCCAACACGGTAACACCATGCTCGTGGTGGCGCAAGGCACCCTGGCCGAGGTCGCAGCGGAAAAGGGTAATGGTTACGGCGAAGTTGGCCAGCTTGGCCAGATTGGCCAGCTCGGTCAGATTGGCGACGAGCTTGGCGGTCGGCTTGGTCTTTTGCCTCGTCTTTTGCCTCCTGGATCGGTGGTGGGCGAGATGTTCTGCATCGACCCCGGGCCCCGCCCCACGACGCTAATTGCCTGCCAGACCACCAGGGTGCTCGAGCTCTGCCGGGCTGACCTGACGCGGATCCGGCAAGAGCAGCCGCGCCTGGTGGCGGCCCTGATAAGCGCGGTCTTCGATGATCTGTGGCGCCGTCGGACGGCCTGCGCAAAGCACGCCATGTCCGGGGCCTCGTCGGACGCTTCGCCCGGTGCTTGGCCCGATGCTCGGCCAGGCGCTTTCGGCGCTCCGCCCGTCATTGTCAGGACGACAAGCTCATGAGAACCTGCGCCGCATGGCAGACGCGGCATTGACTTGTAGCTCGTGCGGGGCCCATCTGGACAGCGCAAGCCAGCGCTGTGCCTACTGCGGAGCGACCATCAACGCGCCGGAGGCAGCCGCGCGCAGCATGGCCGAGCGGGCCGAGACGACCTCTCAGAATCAGTGGCGTAAGAGCTGGACTTATACTGGGCTCTTCGTCGCCATTTCGCTTGGCCTGGCCTCTGCCCAGCAATGGCAGGCACGGCGCAGAGTCCAGCCGCGAGCAGATGACAGCATACGCCGGGCGGGAGCGGTCGCGCCCACCGCTGCTCGCCAAGACATCCGCCTGAGCAGCATGCTCGCACTGATCGCCGAGCCGGACGGTCGCAGCTCTGCCCTGTTCTTGGGCAGCACCGGTGGCACCGCATCCGAGTATCCCCTCGTGCTCCTCGACCTCGCGAGCGGAGCCCGGCGCTGGAAGAGCTCGCCCTATGACAATCTCCTACATGAAGGAGATGTGGTCCGAATCGGCGACAAGATCATCGTCGTTGACCACCTCCGCGTCACCGCCATCGCCCTGAGTGATGGCGGCGTGCTCTGGCAAGCCTCGTTGCTGGTGGAGGCCGAAGGCGGCCGGGACGGCCTGCGCGTGGCCGGGCAGCACATCGCCGTGCTTCTGCGCGACGGCACCACCCAGGTCCTCGACCTCGCCAGCGGCAGGACCGTGTGGGCGCACAAAGCGACGCCACCCCCGCGCGAGCTCGTGGGAGCGGGCGACTTGCTACTCCAGTTCGGCAACGTCGGGCGAGGACGACGGGCGAGACGGGAGATCGAGGTCGTAGATATCACCACCGGCGCCCTGGTCCATGGCCTCGTCCCGCGCTGCTCGACTCACTCCATCATTCCCGCCAACGAGCCGTCGCCCGGCGAGCCCCTCTTGCTCAGCCCCGATGGCCATGAGCTCTACCTCTTCTACGGGATCAACCGTGCTTGCGTCGAACGCTGGAACCTGCGCACCGGCAAGCTGGTATGGCAGATTAATAGGCAGGCCGACAAAACCCAGCTGGGAAAGCTGCGCGGCGATACCCGTCTGTTGCTCAGCGAAGATCGCATTTTTTATACCGCGGCGGACGAGGCGGTCTACGGTATCGACCGCGCGACCGGCGAGCTCCGCCAGGTGGTTGGCGATCATGATAGCCACCTGGTGCCCGAGCTCCGGCAGGACAACCTCCTGCTGGTAAGCGCCACCCCGGCCTGGGAGCAGCAAGACTGCAAGCGAGCCAAGAGCTGCTCGCTTTGGGCGGTGGACCTGGCCAAGGGAACCGTCCTGTGGCGCTACGCACTCGTGGCCGCGCCTTCCTCCTCCCCGCAGTATGGCCGCTTTGCCGCCCGCTTCACGACCGGTGGGCTCGAGCTGGCCCAAGTCACCCTGGACAATCACCTCTTGCTGGATCGGTTGGCTCTGGCCACCGGAGTGAGCCAGGCGCAGAAGCGAGTCAAGCTTGATGCCAACCCTCATCTGCCGATCCAGATCCGGCACGTCGCCTACCAAGGCGACCTGGTCCAGGTGGAGACGGAGATCCCGCAGCGGTGGATGGGCGTCGACCCGCAAACCGGCTCCCTCCGCTATCGCATAGAGTAAAATTCGCCCACCGTGGAGTAAGATCCATCCATCCAGGAGGCCCACCATGTCCCGCCAGCTACGCTCCGTTATCCAGTGGGAAAACCCCACGCCAGAAGCGCTCTTTCAGCGCTGGACCGAAAACGGCGACGAGATCAAGAACGCATCAAAGCTCATCGTGGGACCCGGGCAGGGCTGCATCTTCGTGTACGAAGGCCGGGTCGAGGCGGTCTACACCGAGGAGGGCCTTTACCACCTGGCGACCGCCAATATTCCCTTCTTCACCACCCTGCGCAAATTCATGCAGGGCTTCAAGAGCGAGCACAAGGTGGGCATCTACTATTACCGCACCACCAGGCTGCTCAATCTCAAGTGGGGCACGGAATCCCTCATAAAGTACGAGGATCCGAAGTACAAGTTTCCCGTCGGCCTGCGCGCCTTCGGCAACTACTCCATGCGCATCACCGACGGCCGCGGCTTCTTCCAGCAGATCGTGGGCGGAGCCCCGTCCTTCAGCCTCGAGGATATCCGCGGGCCCATCAACGCCCGCCTCTTGCAACCGCTGACCGATTTCTTCGCCGAGTCCGGTTACAGCTACACCCAGATCGATCCGAATCGCGAAGAGATCGCGGCGGCCCTGACGCAGAAGCTGCGGGGCGAGCTCACCTTGCTCGGGTTCGCGCTCGAGGATTTCCGCATCGAGGGCACGAGCTTCGACGACGACACCATGCGCCGGATAAATCGCATCGCCGACCTTACCGCTGAGGCTCAGGCGGCCAGCGCGGCTGGGGTAACTTTCGCCCAGCTACAGCAACTCGCGGCCCTGCGCGAGGCCGCCCATAACCCCGGGGCAGGAGGGGTAGGCATGGCCATGGCCGTGGGCATGGGGATGGCGGGCGCCGTGGCCCCGGCGGGTGGCGCGGTCCTCTCCCCGTCCGCCCCCGGCGCCGAGGACGCGGCAGCCAAGCTGACCAAGCTGAAGCGGCTTTTCGAGCAAGAGCTGATAACGGCCGCCGAGTACGAGAGCAAGAAGAAAGAAATCCTGGCGCAGCTCTGAGCTAGGAATTCGCTGCGCCTCGTGCTAGCAAGCTTTGGGCACGTCGATTCCGGAGTAACTGCATATGGACACACTGACCCAGCTTGCCATCGACACTATTCGTCTGCTTTCGGTTGACGCCGTACAAAAGGCCAATGCTGGCCACCCTGGGCTTCCCATGGGCGCGGCCCCCATGGCTTACGTCCTCTGGCAACGTCACCTGCGCCACAACCCCAAGAATCCCAAGTGGCCCAACCGCGATCGCTTCGTGCTTTCTGCCGGCCATGGCTCGGCGCTGCTCTACTCGCTGTTGCACTTGACCGGTTACGACTTGGCGCTCGATGAGCTCAAGGCGTTCCGGCAATGGGGCTCGCGCACCCCTGGCCACCCAGAATCGTTCTGCACGCCAGGGGTCGAGACCACGACCGGGCCGCTCGGGCAGGGAGGCGCTAACTCGGTGGGCATGGCGATGACAGAGCGCTTCTTGGCTGCCCGCTACAACCGCCCGGGCCACACCATTGTCGACCACATGACCTACGCGCTGCTCGGCGACGGCGACATGATGGAGGGTATCACCCACGAAGCCGCCGCCCTGGCGGGCCATTGGCGTCTGGGCAAGCTGATCTGGCTCTACGACGACAACCAGGTGACGCTCGACGGCCCGGCCTCGCTGCACTTCAGCGAAGACGTGGGCAAGCGTTTCGAGGCCTACGGCTGGCAGGTGCAGAAGGTCGCGCACGGGGATACCGATGTGGCGGCAATCGATGCGGCACTCTCGGCCGCCAAGGCCGATCCCCGCCCATCGCTCATCATGGTGCGCACCACCATAGGCTTCGGCTCACCGCACAAGGCGGGTACCTCCGAGGCCCATGGCTCCCCCCTGGGCGCGGACGAAGTGAAAGCGACCAAGCTGGCCTTGGGCTGGGATCCGGAGCTGCAGTTCCACATCCCCGCGGAGGCAGGGGCGCATCTGTCCGCGGTAGAGCGCGGGAGCAAGGCGGAAGCGGAGTGGCAGATCTCATATCAAGCGTGGGCGTCCGCCCATGCCGAGCTGGCCGAGGAGTGGCGGCTCGCCGGACGCGGCGAATTGCCGCCCGGCTGGGACTCCGCGCTTCCCACCTTCACCGTCAAAGACGAACCGGCCACGCGCGTCGCTGGTGGCAAGATCATGGCTGCCCTTGCCAGCAAGATCCCCTGGCTCTGGGGCGGAGACGCGGACCTGTCTTGCTCCACCATGACGGCCTTGCCCGGCCTGGGCGATTTCGCCTTGCCCGCGTACAGCGGCCGCAACATCCACTATGGGGTGCGCGAGCACGCCATGGGGGCCATAGCCAACGGCATGGCCTACCACGGCGGTGTGCGATCGTTCACGGCGACGTTCTTCGTCTTCTCCGACTACGAGCGTCCCGCCATCCGCCTGGCGGCCATTGCCAAGTTGCCCGTCATCTTCATCTTCACCCACGATTCGATTGGTGTGGGCGAGGATGGACCGACTCACCAGCCCATCGAGCACTTGGCTGCCTTGCGCGCGATTCCCAACCTATTGGTCATGCGTCCCGCGGACGGCAACGAGGCCGCCGAGTGCTACCGACTCGCGTTACGGCGCAACGATGGACCGGTCGCGATCATCCTGACCCGGCAGAAGGTCCCCACCCTCGATCGGAGCAAGCTCGCACCGGCTAGCGGCGTCGCGCAAGGCGCCTACGTGCTCAGCGAGGCGACGGGCGGTCAGCCCCAGGTCGTGCTCATGGGCACGGGCAGCGAAGTCGCGACCGCCCTGGCGGCGCAGGACAAGCTGCAGAGCCAAGGCATTCGCGCCCGCGTGGTCTCCCTGCCCTGCTGGGAGCTTTTCCTCGAACAGACGCCCGAGTATCGCGACAAGGTCCTGCCGGCCGGGATAACTGCCCGGGTGTCGCTCGAGGCCGCCTCTACCCTGGGCTGGCACCGCTTCGTGGGTGACCACGGGATCGCCCTGGGCCTAGACCGCTTTGGCGCATCGGGTTCGGGCTCGGTCTTGCTCAAGCAGTTCGGTCTCACCGCCGACCACATGGTACGAGCGGCCACCAGCCTGCTCAAGGCCTAGCCATGCGGCGTTTCGCGCTTGCCCTCGTGCTGGTGGCAGTGGCCGGCCGGGCGCGTCTGGGCCATGCCGCTCCCTTGCCGCCGCCGACGGTGTTCGACGGCGCCTACCAGGGGCTCGTGGTCGGGGCCACCGCGGGCCTGGCCACCGGCTACCTGTTTGCGCGCGAGGACGGCTGGCACACTTCGGACTGGCGCCCATTGGTGTACGGGGCGGGGATTGGCGCCCTCGCGGGCGCTGCCATCGGCCTCACCCTGGGCGTGGTCGACATGTCGGAGGGCAGGCCAGGCCGCAACGCATATGTCATGCGCGATGGCATGTACGGGGCGGGTTTGGGGGCAGTGCTGGGCGGCATAGCGGGCGGGCTGGTAGCTCTCTCGTCCCACCGAGCAGAAAACGTGCTCTTCGGCGCATCCATAGGCGTGCTGGCCGGCACCTGCCTCGGCATGAGCCTGGGTTTGGCCGAAGGCTATCGCCGCTACGCCGTGGTCGTATCGGCTGTCGATGAGCCCGATGGCCGCTACGCCCTCCTGCCCGCCCTCGCCGGCCGGTTCTGAGGCTCCCTGCAGAGCGGTTCTGAGGGGCTACCCGCAGAGCTGTCGCCGTCCCCATTCCACGAATGCGCCCCGCGCGGGATCGTGGGCGTAGGTCGTCACCTCGACCGAGCCAGCATCGATCGCGAAGATGTGGTAGCGGGCGGAGCGGTCGACGGGGCCCCGGTATGAGGCCGAGCCGACCCCGACCACGGGAATCGACGAGCCCCGCGGCCCCGCGAGTTGCTTGAAGAAATCGCGGTGGTCATGCCCGTGCAGCACCAGATCCGCCCCGGTGCGGGCCAAGAGTGCCTGCAATTGCTCGCGATCGCGCAGATTGCGATCCTCGCCGGGACGGTTCACCAGCGGCGGGTGGTGAATGAGCAGGATGCGACGGCGGCTCACCACCTCAGGGGCCGTGAGCAACGCTTCCAGCCGCCCGAGTTGCGCCTCCCCCAGGCGACCCCAAGCGCCGAGGTCGCCGGTAGGCACCGCGCTACTAGCACAGAGCAGGGCCAGCTCGCCCCGGAGGCGTACGAAGGGATAGTGATGCCCCCCCACCCGCAACTCAGCCGTTTGGTAAGCGGCGAACATCTGCTCGAATACTCCCTGGCGCACCACGTCGGCCACATAGGCGTCGTGGTTGCCCGGGATCACGGTGACCCCATCGGCCGACAGCGGGAGGTCCTCAATCCAGCGCAAGGCGGCCGACCATTCGGAACGCACTGCGATGTTGCACAGATCGCCGGTTAGCACCAGGTGATCGAAGCTACGCTGGCTCAGATCAGCGGCCAGCGCGCGCAAGAGAGCCATGCTGTGCTTGTGCCGGCGCCGGACTAGCAGGTTGAAAGCGCCGAGCAGGCGCTTCCCCACGCAATCGCGCAGAGTGAGGTGGTGCAAGCCCTGGAAATGGGGGTCGCTGACCTGGGCTAGACGAAGCATCAGGTCGCCTCGACCTGGATCTCGGCGCATAGGCCGAAGTGGTCGGATGCGAAGACGCCATCGGGCTCGCCCCGATCGAGCACAATGCGACAATCGTGCACGGTGCCCCGTCCATCACCCCGCATGGCGGTCACGAAGATGTAGTCGATACGGCGATCAGGCTCCAAGAAGGCCAACCGGGCGGTGTAGGGGTTAGCGGTCGCCCAGGTCCAGCCCGGCTCGCCGGGGTGGATGCGCTCCCAGGCATCTTGAAAGTAGGTGCGGCGGCCCTCCAGGGTGACCTGGCCGCGCAGCCAGCGGATCTCGTCGGACTCCGGGCGCGCGTTGAAGTCGCCCATCAGGATTTGCGGCCGCTCGCCGCCCAATTGTACCAAGCTAGCCTCAATCGCCTTGACCTGATCTTCGCGCTCTTTGCCGTGGGCCAAGCGGTAGTTGAGATGAGTGGTGTGTACCCAAAGGCTGCCCTGACCGAGGCTCACCCGCGCCGACAGGAGAATCCGCCTCTCCTTGGGCTGAGCATGAGGTAGGGCGAGGGTACGCTGCTCGATGATGGGGCCGGTTGACAGAATGGCCAGGCCCTCTTGGCCGTCCTCCACCGGGGTGGCCGGGCTAAAAACGTGGGAGAGCCCGAGCGCCTCCCCGATAGCCTGGGCCTGGTTGGGCAATCGAGGCAAAGCCTCACGCACCTCCTGGAGCGCCACCACGTCTGGATTAAGCGCCCGCAAAGCCGCCACCACCACCTGCATGCGCCGGTCGAGGGGAGCCTCGGCTCCCCACAGATTCAAGGTCAGGCAGCGCAACCGCTTCGCTATCATGCGCCGTCGCCGTCGCCGCCGCCCGAGGTGCCGCCGAAGACGCAACACGAGTCGGCGGTTTCCCACACCGTCACCCTTAAGAGGTGGGGCACCCGATTGCCCAGGACGGCAAAGATATAGGCGCACAGGTTCTCGCAAGTCGGGTTCTCGAGGCCGCCCAAGTCGTTCAATGTGCGGTGGTCGAAGCGACTGAACAGCTCGGCCCAGGCCTCGTCGATGACGGCGAAGTCGACCAGCCAACCCGTCTCCGGGTTGACCGGTCCGCGCAGGGCAATCTCGACCCGATAGCTGTGGCCGTGCATGCGCGAGCACTTGTGCCCCGCCGGCACCCTCGGCAAGTGATGGGCGGCCTCGAATGAATAGCTCTTGCGCAACTCTGCGACCACGGTGTCAGGGAGTCTAGCAGAAGTCATCCCGCTGCTCACCTGGTCGAGATGACGAGCAAGAGCCGGCGGGTGCGGCGTGGTCTCGCGGTTCACCTCCCGCAATAGCGACGTTGCGCCGGCACCTGTACGATCTCGCCCTCCGGCAGGATGAGGGCGGTGAGCGCCCTGCCGTAGACGCAGCCCGTGTCGATGCCGGTGGCAAACTCGGCGCGCTGGAGTCCGCGCACGGCGTCATGACCAAAGACCAGGGCTTCCGGTCCCCGCCATTGCGACGCCCAGGGGAAGTGCACCAGCAAATGACTGGTAGGGGCACCAGTATCATCAATGCTACGTAGGCTGAGCAAATGCTCGGGCCTCTGCTCGGGCAGGGGTCGGCCGGGAACCGCGCCGGCATGGACCACGGCCACCTCGGGACCGCCCGACTTGAGCGCGCCCAGGCGCAGGAAGAGTGGCAAGGTTTCCAGGTACCTCCAGTCATCGGCCGACAGCCTGCCGAGATAGCTGCGCCGGCCGTGCTCGCCGTCGCCTTTGCTTGCGTCGTGACGATGGGCCAGCGCGAAAGCGTCATGGTTGCCGAGCACGGCCCAAATACCGTTTTCTCGCGCTAGCTGCACCACGGCTTGGGAGTCAGGCCCCTTGGCTACCAAGTCGCCGGCCAAGATCGCGCGGTCGCCCTTGCGATAGCCACACTTGGTCAGCAAAGCCCGCAATTCTTCGGCACAACCGTGAACGTCCCCGACGACGATAGTTCGCTCCATCGATCCTCGCCATAATAGCAGCTCATTGCACGGACGCCGTGTGGGTTCCCATCGATCGCGTAGGCACCGGCGGGCTCTGCCCGCCGGTGCCAGAGCGCGGGAGGGTTATCGCAAACGCGATGCGTGTGGGTTCCCATTACCCGCGTTGGCGGAGGCGGGCTCCGCCCGCCGGAGCCAGAGCGCGGGAGGGTTTGGGAACCTGTACGGCAAACGCGATGCGTGTGGGTTCCCATTACCCGCGTAGGCGGAGGCGGGCTCCGCCCGCCGGAGCCAGAGCGCGGGAGGG
>Ga0187889_10002062_pt1 | contig 20359 bp, 15 predicted proteins | sample June2016WEW_7_10_2_FD_132992 | JGI IMG/M metagenome (GOLD analysis project Ga0187889, IMG submission 132992) | Peatland microbial communities from SPRUCE experiment site at the Marcell Experimental Forest, Minnesota, USA - June2016WEW_7_100 | ecosystem: Environmental > Terrestrial > Soil >... | reverse complement strand
CGAACAGCGGCACCAGCGGACGATTTCCAATCTCCTCGGCGAGATCGCGGAATGCGAGGCGGGCATACAGGATTATTGCATCGCGCACCGCGCGGCGCTGTTCAGCTCGAAAAAGAGCCGGGAGACAAACCTGGCCGAGTTCGGGTTTGAACTGACGCCCCCGCGGGTGGAAACGGCGGGCAAAAAGGTCAAATGGAAGGAGGTCGTCGGGCGGCTCTTGCGGCTTTCCTGGGCCGCCGCGTACGTCAGACAGCCCGAACCGCAGCCGGACAAGCAGGCGCTGCTGGCGGACCGTGAAAAGCTCTCGCCCGAGCAGTGCCTGGCCGCCGGCATCCGGTTTTGCCAGGATGAACAGTTCTTCATCCGGCCCAAACCGGAAACCGCCAGCACCACCAACCGGAGTTGACCCGAAACGATCCGGATATGAGAGCGAAAGGCAAACCGAAGGCGCATCGCCCCCCAGGGAGGCGCGCGGTCAACCGAGGGAAGCGGCGGCCATCCGTATGTGCACCGCGGCCGCCGGCGGCAATTTCCACACCCGACACTCGACACTCGACGCTCGGCCGGCCATTCACGCGCGCGCGGCGGCCGCCAGCGGCATGGCCCGGGACGGGAAAGAAGGCGCCCCCGAGGCTGCAAGCGGCGGGGTGTGGTTCGCATTCCAGAGGTGGTTTGCCACCGGCCGGCAAGCCGCCGGGAGGCCCGGTTACACCTGCCCTTGGGCGGCCGGGAGGGCCGCCCCACGAGCCGCAACGAGGACTGGCAACCGAGCCCGCCATGCTCCTGGTTCACCAGGTGGCCCGGCGGCTCGGCGTGACCACACAGCACGTGCGCGATTTCATCGAAGAAGGCTCCCTGCGCGCCATCAACGTCGGCAAGAGCTGCCGCAAATTCTGGCGCATCCCCGTGGAGGCCTACCAGGCCTTCCTCAAAGGACGAAGCAGCCTTGATTAGTGATCGACGTATGTACGGACAATCCAAGGGATTCCCGGGTCGTGGTGCGCCTCCGTGTTGATATCCTGAAAATGGACACTAAAAATGTTTGCCGCAGGCGGTCCGCGCTTTTATGGGATTGACAATGCACATTGGCGAGCCGTAACCTCTCTCAAGATGGGAACGGAAAGGCCATTAGGAATTGCCCTTGTAATTTGCGACCGGGTGATTGTCGACGCAACAACCCACGAAAAGACGCTTGTTGCGAGTTTCAATCGGATTCGCGCACAGTTTTTCCCAGCGATGCACCCTCGGATGAGCTTTTTTATCAGTGTGACCAACGGAAGGGGAACGATGCAGGGGCGAATTCGATGCATCAACGAATCCGACCAAAAGCCGGTGTTCTCAGCTTCCGGCCCCTTGATATTCAAAGACCCGCTCCATGTCGTTGAAATGACTTTTCAGGTTAGAAACGCTGTTTTCCCAAATCCAGGGGTATATAATGTTGAGTTTCTATGCGATGATGACATTATATTGCAACGACGGTTCCAAGTCGCACAAATGGAGAGCAAGACCGAATGAGCACCATAACCCAGTCGAATCCTAGTGGAGAAATCATCGTAAATGCCACCAAAGTAGGGCGTCGAGCGATTGCCACCGGTGAAGGGAGCGAACTTTATACTACCTACTTTGAATACATGTTTTGTCAAGGTGCCCTTATTACGGTGCCTGCTGAGTCCCAAACCGAATTGTCCGAAGCGGACTTAATCGCAGCCGCCGCCAAAGTCGGAACTTTTCATTTTTGGGATTCTCCGGAAGAAGAAATTTACAACGACCTGGTAAATGAATAAATGGGATATCGTCATCCTGCGCTATCCATTCACTGATCTAATGGTCACGAAGGCGCGCCCAGCGCTCGTTATCTCCCCGGATTCTTGCCGGCCGGGAGAAGATGCGGTCTTCATCGCAATTACAAGCAACTCAACCGGAAAAGGACCGTTCGACATTTTGATATCGAACAGCGACCCGGAGTTTTCCGCGTGCGGACTCCGTTGTAGTTCTGTCATTAAGATAGACAAGATTTTTACACTGAAGAAAACTCTGGTGGCCCGGAATCTGGGCCGCCTCGGAAGCGCCCTAAAATCTCAGGTTGAAGCTCAGCTTCGTCGTTTTCTTGAGCTCCGTTAGCAAACCAAGGCTCAGGCTGATTTAGCCACGCGGCTATCCCTATAAGCTCGTAACTTGGGGTTGTCTGCGTTGTTTATCTCAGAACGAAACGGGGCGTGTATGGTCAAAAGCAGTATTGCGGGAAGGCAGAGCACGAAAACCAGGCTATGAACGAGATTTCACCCAAGGAAGTCAACGAGTTGTATGGGCGCATCACCGGGGAACTGGGCCGCGTCATCGTCGGCCAGGAGCAGGTGGTGAAGCTGTTGCTGGTGAGCCTGTTCGCGCGCGGGCATTGCCTGTTGGTGGGGGTGCCGGGCCTGGCCAAGACGCTGATCGTCCGCACGCTTTCCGAAATCCTGCAATTGAGCTTCAAGCGCATCCAGTTCACGCCCGACCTCATGCCCAGCGACATCATCGGCTCGGAAGTCCTCCAGGAACGCGATCGGCGGCTGGAGTACGAGTACAAACCGGGCCCGGTTTTCGCCAACCTCATCCTCGCCGATGAGATCAACCGCACCCCGCCCAAGACCCAGGCGGCTTTGCTGGAGGCCATGCAGGAACGCAAGGTCACCGTGGGCGGCCAATCCCGCCCGCTGCCCGACCCGTTTCTGGTGGTGGCGACCCAGAACCCCATCGAGCAGGAAGGGACATATCCGCTGCCGGAGGCGCAACTGGATCGGTTCATGTTTTCCCTTTACCTGGATTATCCCGGCAAGGCGGAGGAGAGCGAGGTGGTGAAGCGGACGACGTTGCGGGAACTGCCGGCATTGGCGCCCACGGTTGCGGCCGAAGACCTCCTGCGCGTGCAGCGGCTGGTGCTGGCGGCGCCCGTATCGGACCACGTTGTCGATTACGCGGTGTCGCTGGCGGTGGCGACTCGTCCCGGCAGCCCGGACAGCTTGCAGGTGGCGCGGGACTTTGTGGAATGGGGGGCCGGTCCGCGCGCTTCGCAGTACCTCATTCTAGGGGCCAAAGCCCTGGCGCTGCTGGATGGCAAGATCACTCCTGAGACTGCCGACGTGCGGGAAGTGGCCCCGCACGTCCTTCAGCACCGGGTGATTACGAATTACCGGGCCACTGGCGCGGGCAAGAAATCGCGCGATATTGTCAAGAATGTCATCGAACAAGTCAGGGAACTGGCGTACTGAAAAGTATGAAGTATGAGGCATGAGGTGAGAGTTGGGGGTTGAGAACTCAATGAGCGAGGGGGTTCGCAAACCGCCGGTGATTGGGACGCGCAGCGAGGCCTGGCCTGCTCCGCCGCTGATCCCGGCGCCGCCGCTGATTCCGGCGCCGCCGCGGGTGCCGGCGGCGATGGCGCGGCTCTGGCGAGCCCCGGCCCCGGTGGCCAGCCGGCACTCGCTGCTGCTGCCGGCGGAGTTGGAGCGGTTCAAGAATCTGCTGGTCTTCGCCCGCTCGACAGTCGAGGGGTACTTCGTCGGAAAGCACAAATCTCCCTATCGCGGCTCGTCCGTCGAATTCACCGACTACAAGGAGTACGTTCCGGGCGACGAGGTGAACCGGATCGATTGGCGGGCATACGGGCGGTCGCGGCGGCTGTTCGTGCGGCAGTATGAGGCGGAGACCGACATGGTGGTTTATCTGCTGGTGGATGCGAGCGCCTCGATGAGTTACGCGGGGAGCGGGCGGCAATCGAAGTTTCTGATGGCGGCCAAGATTGCGGCCTCGCTGGCTTACCTGATGGTTCACCAGGGAGACAAGGCGGCCCTGGTGATGTTTTCCGAGACGCTCAACCGGTATCTGGCCCCCGGCGGGACGCGGCGCCACTTGCATAACCTGATTACCGAGCTGGAGCGGGCGGAACCGGCCTCGACCACCGGCATTGGCCGCGCGTTGCACGAGTGCAATATCCTCTTCAAGAAGCGCGGCCGGCTGGTGATCTTGTCGGACTTCTGGACCGACACCGCCGAGTTCCTGGATGCCCTCGGCCAGTTCCAGCACCGGAAATTCGAGGTGCTGCTGCTCCACGTGCTGGACCCCGATGAACTGAACCTGCCCCCGGCCCAGGCAGCCCGGTTCCAAGACCTGGAGACGCGGGAGGAGGTCCAGGTTGAGCTGGAGGAAGTCCGCTCCGCCTACCGCGCGAGCGTGCAGGCCCGGATCGAACTGCTGGCCAGCGAAGCCAACAACCGCCGGATCAACCACGCCGTGGTCAACACGCAACAACCCTACCTCCAGGCGATCGAGGCTTACCTTGGGTTCCGGGGGCGGAACACCTTTGGAAAGAGTGTGTGACTTTTGCCAGTTCAGCATTGTTCGGCGTTTTGGCGGCGGCGCTCGTGTTGCCGCTGGTGATCCATTTGCTGAACAAGAGTATCCCGCGCTTTTTGCGGTTCCCTTCGATCGAGCTGATCAAGCAGACGATGGCCCGGCGTTCGAAGCTGTATCGCTGGCGGCACCTGATTCTGTTGTTGCTGCGCACGGCGTTTCTGGGGTTGCTGCTGCTGGCTTTTTTGCGGCCGGTGCTCAAGCGGTTCGGGGCCGACCCGGCCGCCCGGGGCGGGCGGCACGTCCTGATCGTGCTGGATCACTCGCTGAGCATGGAGCATCGGGGAGACGGGCCCACCTCGAGGGAACGGGCGGCGCACGAGGCGCTCAAGCTGGTCGATTCGCTCGGGGTGGAGGACGCGGTCAATATCCTGTTGATGGACCCGAGCCCGGCGAGCTGTTTTGTGGATTTTTCCAAGGACCACAGCGAGGCGAAGCGGTTTCTGGGCCGGCTCAAGCCCGGCCTGGGCCGCGCGGATGTGAACCTGGCGAATACCTTGGCCGCGCGGCTGACGGCCAAAGAAGCGGCCCGGCGGTCTGAGATTTATTACATTTCGGATTTTCAGCGGAAGAACTGGGCCAACGCCAACTTCACGGCGCTGCCGGCGGGGGCGCGGTTGTTCTTTGTGGATGTTGGCCCGGTGCACCGGGACAATCGGGCGATCCTCGAGGCGCGGGTCTCGCAGTCGCACGTGCTTGCCGGAGACACAGTCCTGCTCGAGGTGACGGTTGGCAATTTCAGCGACGAGAGTTTTGCCGGGCGGGTGACGGTGACGCTGGACGGGCGGTTCAGCTTGGACCAGGAGGCCTCGGTAGCCCCCTGGTCGGAGGCCAAGGTGATGGTGCCCGTGGCGGCCGGCGGGCCGGGGTTGCATTTGTGCGAAGTCAAGCTGCCCCCCGACGCGCTCGAGTACGACAATCATTTTTGCCTGGCCCTGGCGGTGCAGGAAAAAGAGGAGGTGCTCATTGTGACCGACGGCCCGAGCGACCCCAAAAGCGGGGCGTTTTTCCTCAAGACCGCCCTGAATCCTTTCGAGAACGAGGCCGGCTCGCTGCTGCCGCGCCTGATCGGAAGCAAGGAGTTGACCCCGAGCCGGCTGGCCGGGGTGCGCAAGGTCTTCTTCACGCGGTTGAACCGGCTCGAGGCGCAGGCCTGCGCGGCGGTGGCCAAATTCCTGTTCGAGGGCGGGGGGCTGGTCTATTTTCTGGACGGCCCGGCCGAGGCGGAGAACCTGGCGGCGTTGGAGAAGGCGATAGGTCCGAACACGATGCCGCTGCGCCTGTCCCAGCGGCGCAGCGCAACCAACGTCGTCAGCGGGGCGCAGCAGGTGGTGCGGGGCGATTTCAAATCCCGCTATCTCAAGCTTTTCGAGGGAGCCGCGCGGCAGAACCTGGCGCTGCTGGAGTTCTACGATTATTACCAGGCCGGCGCTACGGGGGCAGGGGCGGTGCTGCTGAGCTACGGCGAGGAGTCGCCCGCGATGGCGGCGCTGCACCACGGGCTGGGCACCGTCCTGCTCCTGAACTTTTCGGCGGGGGAGTTCTCGAGCAACCTGGCCCGGCAGCGGCTCTTCCCGGCCTGGATGCAGGACCTGGTCAAAGCGCTGTCGGCCGACGAACCCGCTCCCCCGGCCTATACGATAGGCGAAACGCTTCACACGGAGGTCTGGCGGAGCGAAATGCGCGATCAGGATTTCAAGTCGCCGGCCGGCGCCCCAGTGACGGTCCGGCGCGAGTTGACCGGGGAGCGTTACAGCATCACCTTCACACCGGATCAACTGGGCTTCTACACCCTGGGTTCGCCGCGCCCGCTCTATGCATTCGGCATCAACACGAGCCCCGACGAGGCCGACCTGCGGCCCATCGATAAGACCGTTTTGCCCAGGGACTTCGCGGCCGAGCACGAGGCCCATTTCGTCGGCGGCGCCGAGGACTTCGATGAACTGGCCAAAGGGAAGCCGCTTTTTCAATGGTTTATCCTTGGGGCAGTGGCCTTCCTGTTGTTGGAGAGCGGATTCCAGTGGGTGATCGGGACAAAGGGGGCGGCGTGAGGGCGAAGGGCGAAGGGCGAAGGAGAACGGTTCAGGGGCAGTTGTGCGGGGGCCACGAAGGGTGAGGCTAAACAAACGCAGAGCCGCGAAGATCGCGGAGAAAGGACTGGTGCACTATTATTACGGCCAAGCGGCCTAGCGCTCCTCTGGCAGCGGGGCTTCACACCACGCCTCAAGAGTCATTTCCGGCCGTCGCCAGAAAACGTCCGTCCCGGGAGAAACACAGCGGCCGGCCGGTGTCCAAACTGTTGCGGAAGCAGCGCCATGGTGACCCTGGATGGGCGTTGAGCTGAGCGGGTTTTGCAGGTCCACCATCAAGAGATCCGAGTCCGGGTCATCGCTGCAGGCCGGAGAGTCCGCTGGACTCCTTGTCCGCTGCGCTGGCTTCTACGCTTCGCGCCCTTTCCGAGCGTCGGAAAGGAGAGTGTTTTTTCCCAACTGTAGCGACGAACCCTCGAGGCTGGCGCCCTCTTCACCGCCCCAGACTCGCCCGCCTGCCTGACCTCCATCCCCTCCGCTCGCCCAGGCTCAGCAACACCACCCCCCCCGCCGAAGCTGCCTCAGATTCCAGGCCCCCTTGTAGCAGGTTCGTCCGCCGTGATCAGGCCCTTGTGTCCTGCCTCATGGGCGCCTCGCCGTTCCGGGTTCAGGCCGGTCGTTGCCGCCGTTCGATTCTTCAATGCCTTCCTCGCCTCTACTCCATCGCTCCGGTTGCTCCGCGCAGGCTTCCCGCCAGCAAGCTGTCAGTCGCCTGGCTGATGCTCCGTCGCCCTCCGCTCAGTCATTCCCGCCTATCGCTTGCCCGCCCACCGGGTCGTTGTTTCTCGAGGGGCCAGGCGAAGAAACAAGCGCCCCGGTGGTCGGGGCAAGACTGAAAGGCTGTATGAAAAATCGTAACTGTTCAGGTGTGGGGCAGACCTCCGGTCTGCCAGTTCACGGAGCCTCCGGCTCCGTGAACCTGGTGCGGTCGAAACACCGGGCCAGAGGCCCGGCTAACCGGCAGACCAGAGGTCTGCCCCACCCTCCCACCTGAACAGTTACGAAAAATCAAAGCGCTCCAAACAACAACAAGCCGGTCCACACCATCCGCAACGGCTCCATCAGCGCCAGCATCTGGCGACAGGATACCACCAAGGGCCACATGTTCAACATCGCTTTCCAGCGCAGCTACAAGGAGGGCGAGGCGTGGAGGAACTCCACCAGCTTCGGGCTGGCGGTCAAAAGGCCGCCAGCCTTGCCTGCTTCCACGAAACTCCGCCCCCCAGCCCGCGGACACATTTCCCTCTGTCGCCGAGACTCGCCGGCTTTCGCGCTCCCTGCTCCCCGCGCCGCGAAACACGCCAAGACTCGGCTTCCCAGGAAGGCGATCCCTCGTAATAATTGTGTCGATTTCGCCTGGTCACCCGGCATTCGCCAAACCTTGCGTCATCCTCTGCTTGAGACGCTCCCTGAGTTGGCGCGGCGCCAGCACCTTGACGTTCGGCATCCAGGAGAGAATCCACCGCATCAACTCCTTGCGCCCGGAAGTTCCCAGCCGAATTGCCAAGCGCCCGTCCCGCCGCTCGCGCAGTTGCTGGCTCGAGTGCCACACCCGTTCCCGGATGTAGGTGGCCACCTCTTTGGCAAAGAGCAGGCGCACCTTCCAGGGCTTCTCCGCCTCGCTGATGCCGGACGCGTCCTTGAATGCTTGGTACAGCAACAAAATGCGCGGCGTCCGCCACCGAGGGCTGCCCTCCGCGTTGGTCCCCCACCGGCCAGGCCTTTCACCAACACGGCCCCTCAAGCTCCCGTCAAAGAAATGGCGCGACCTGACCTGTCCCACCGTAGCTTTAGCGAAGGCGGATCCTGCGCGTGTGGCACGTCGACCCGTTGCGCTGCCCCGTCTGCCAGAGCCCCATGCGCGTGATCGCGGTGATCGATGACCCGCGTGTGGTGGAGAAGATCCTGCGGCACCTCGGCGCCTGGCAGGACCCGCCTGCCGGCTTGTCCCGGCCGGGCGCCGCAGGGCCTTACACCTACGAACCCTGTGACGACGTGGACCCCACCCCGGATTACGAGAATGTGCTGACAGATTGAGCGCCGCCGGCTTAAGGCCCTGGGGACCGAACAACCTTGACCGGCGACGGTCCCCCGACGGCCCGGCCGGGGGTAGCCAAGCCCATTTTTGCGCAGGTTCCTGCCCTGGCTGCCGCTTCCGACCCCGCCGCCGCCAAAACCGCCCAAGAACCGGCAGAATTTGCCGGTTGACGGGCGCGTGCCGCTCCGGCATCGTCCCCCCATGATGAATGTGGCCAGAAACCAATTCTCCCTCACCCGCGAAGCGTCATAACCGGCGCGGCGGCAAAAAAGCAATTTCGTATCAGTTAATTCGGTGCCTCGGGTTCAATGTTCCACCTCACACTCTCCCCTTCAACCGAAATCTGCGGCCCAAAGTGTGTCTTCAGAACGTCCAACATCCCCGGCGAAAGTCCCTTCACGCTCGCCTCCAGTCCCGAGTTGAAATCCGGCACACTCGGCTCAATCACCTGGTCATCCTTCATCAAGCCCCCCGAAACCGCCTCCTCCCGGTCCACGTCCTCGAGCTCCCGCGTGCTCCCGAAATCGAACGGCGGCCACGGCACCCCGAACCGCGACAACGCCGCCCACCCCGGCCATCAGTACATATCGCGGGAGGGCGGCGGCGCAGCATCGCCGGAGCGGGATCTGCTTCGCTTCATCCATGACAACAAGATTAACGTGTTGAACGTTGCCGGGCCGCGAGCAAGCGAGGAGCCGGAGGTCGTGGCGTTTGTGAAAGAGGTCTTCGATAAAGTTTGGGCAGCCCCATGATTCAACAACCCACCCTTGAAACTGAACGCCTTCTCCTGCGGCCACTGACACCGGACGATGCGGCAACCGTGGCGAGATTAGCGGGAAGCCGCGAGATTGCCCACACGACCACCACCATCCCCCACCCCTATTCCGAAGCCCAGGCTCGGGAATGGATAGCCGCCTGCACAGGCCAATCCCGTGCGGGCAAGGCAATCGTGTTTGGCGTTGTAACCAGGGAAGATGCTCAGTTGGTCGGGGCCGTGGGCCTGAGCAAGGTCGATAGCGAGCATTCTCAGGCCGAAATGGGCTTCTGGGTCGGAGTGCAATCATGGGGCAAAGGCTACGCGACCGAGGCGGTGCGGCGGGTTGTCCGGTATGCCTTTGCGGAGTTGAAGCTCAATCGCGTTTACGCCCATCACATGGTCAGGAATCCAGCCTCGGGCCGGGTGCTGGAAAAGCTCGGCATGAAACGGGAGGGGCTGCTGCGACAGCGGGTGCAAAAGTGGGGCGTCTTCGAGGACGTGGTGCTCATGGCCATCCTCCACGACGACTGGAAACAAATGAGTGGAAAGGCAGCGTGAAGCCACTCACACAACCGGACAGCCTCCACCTGCAAGCCGCTGAGGGCTGGGTTAGCCTGGGCGATTACGGCGCCGCCAACGAAAAACTGGAGCAGATTGCTGCGGCCACCCTGCGCGACCTCAGCAGGGGATTCTCGCCCCCGATCCACCGGCTCAACGTCTCGCCCGCCAGCGAAATCACCCGCGAAGCGTCACCTCGCCGAGATCACGGACGCCAAACTGCGCAGCGCAGCCCCGGCGGTCTTTGCCGAAGCGCCATTGCCCGGCGCATCCACCCGTTACACCTTCTTGCCCACCGGGCAGATTCTGTCCGCCATGCGGCAGGAAGGCTGGAAGCCGGTCTCCCACGACCGGAGCAGCGGGTATCAGCTCCACGCCGGCCTGTTCCGGTTCGTTTGCAGAAACGGGATGATGGTTGCCGACAGCCTCATTCCGAGCATTCACGTCCGCCACACTGGCCAGGAGATTGGCCAGATCATCCAGGCCAGCTTTCAGATTCTTGAGCAGCTCCCCAAGCTGGCCGACAGGGTTGCCAAGTTCCGCACCGTCGGCCTGTCCGACTCCATCGCCAGGCAGTTCGCCCGCTTCAGCGTTGGGTGAGGGCCGTTAAGCGTCAATTCTGTTTATAGGAGAGAACCGCGACCGGGCGCATCGCGGCCTGGTCGAGGGTGGCAGATACGGCAGCGCGAAAACCGTTAAAACGGTTGACCTTCGCTCGCTCGGCGCGCAAAACCCCGCTGAAGCAGGGTGTTAATGAGATTTGGGGGGAGGTCGACAAAGGTGGGATGCGCCCACCGCGACCCACCACCGTTCTTTTGTTTTTCAGCGGCGCGGCGGGCGGGCAATTCGATCGGCGGGCCAGACTCGCGCCGCTGAAAAACAAAAAGCAGGAGGGGGGGGGTGCGCCGGGGCTATAAACAGGCCACCCCCAGCGGGGTTTGAGCCAGCTCGCCGGGGGGCGAGAACGCCGGCCGGACATTTAGCGGGCAGGCGCTGGAATCGATCGATTCCCAAGGGATCTCGCAATTCATGATAAGACTAACTGAAATATGTTCGGAGAACATCTGAGATTGCCGCCGCCGACGGCCACAATGTGCTAGTGTTCCTCCGATGCATGCAAACGGCCGCATTGTTCAGTTCCAACCGGCGGGGAGAACCCTCGGCGTTCATTACGGGATAGCATGCACTCCCGCGCTTTGCGCGCCCCCTTCTGTGGCGCCGCAGCCACGGCTTCAAAATATCGCGTGGCGGCGGCTTTGGGAGGCGGCGGCGCTGGTCTTGTTTCCTCTTGCGGCGGCAGCGCACGGTCAGGCTGTCCCGCAGGAGACCACAGGAGGGGTGGTGCTGGACCCTGTGTTTCCGATGCCGTTGGCAGCGTTGCTGGCGGGGGTGCTGCTGTTGCTGACGGCTCGCATCTATTTGAAGGTGGGCGCCAGTGTCGGGGCGTGGCGCAAGCGGGTGCTGCTGCTGTTCCGGGCGGCGGGCCTGGCGCTGGTTTTGCTGCTGTTGCTCCAGCCATCGCGGCGGGAGGCCTTGCCGCCGCCCCCCAAAGAGCGCGTCACGCTGATCGGCCTGGACACGTCGCTGAGCATGAAACAGCGGGACGTGCAGCGCGCCTCGAGGCTGGATGCCGCCAAGAACGCCCTGCTCGAGGCCGGGCTGATCGGGCGCAACGGCGTGGCCGAGAACCCGCGCTTGCGCTTGTTCGAGTTCGGCGCCGACGCTCAACCGATCGTGAACTCCATTCTGGACCTCACGCCCAAGGGTCCCACCACCCGTCTCAACCAGTCGATCCTGACCATGCTCAACGTGCCCGCCGGGAGCCAGGACGCCAACGGCTTGATCCTGCTGACCGACGGCCACGATTTCGAGCTGGTCAATCCGGCGCGAACCGGCGCCGCGGCGCGTCTGCGCCAGATCCCGGTTTACGCTGTGCCGCTGGGCAAGCAGGGGAACGTGCGGGACGTTTCGGTGCGGATCACGGCTTTCCAGCCCTATTGTTATGTCAAACAGAAGGCGCGCCTGGCGGCCGCGCTGCGGCTCATCGGCTGCGAGTACGAGGACCTGACGGTGCAGCTTTTGCGCCAGGGCCAGGTGGTCCAGACCAAACGGGTCAACTCGGGCGAGTTACAGGAATTGCCCGTCGAGTTCGAGGTCGCCGAAGGGCAAGTCGGCCAATACGAATACGAAATTCGCGTGCCTCCGCTCGAGCACGAGGTCGATACGGCCAACCACAGCGCGATGACCTATCTCAACGTCATCGACCAGCAGATTCACGTGCTGCTGCTGGAGGGGGACCCCTATTGGGACACGACGTTCGTCCAACGTTCGTTGATGCGCAATGACAAGTTCGACGTGGACGCCCTGGTGCGCTATGGGCGGGACGCCAGCGCGGAAGCCCGCTCGCCGGATGGGAGGGATGTGCGGTACGGGCGGGAGCGGGTGCGGGCCATCCGCAAGACCGAGACGGCCGCGCCGCTGCGCGCGCCCGAGACGCTGGAGCAGTTCAGCCATTACGACCTGATCTTCCTGGGCCGGCTGGTGGACCAGGTCCTGACCTCGGGACAGATTAAGCTCCTGGACCAATACGTCAGGGATTGCGGCGGAACCGTTGTTTTCGGCCGGGGCAGCGCCTTCGCCAATGCATCGGCCGCCAGCGAGCTGGAGCCCGTTTTGTGGGACGACAAGGCCAACGTCCGCGTGCGTCTGGACGCCACGGCCGAGGGCCGGAACCTGGCCGCCTTTCGCGGGCTCAGCGAAGGGGCCGGCGGGCTGGACACCCTGCCGGACTTGCTTGGCGGACACCAGGCCGGGGCGGCCAAGCCGCTGACCTCGACCCTGGCCCTGGCCGCCAACCGGGAGGACGGCGCGGCAGCGCCGGCCATCGTGCATCGCCGCTACGGCAGCGGGCAGGTTGTCAGCGTTGGCGTCGTTGGCCTCTGGCGCTGGGGGCTCAACTCCAAAGCCGAGGGCCCCAACACTCCCTTCGATCGGTTCTGGGATCAGATGATACTGTGGCTCCTGGCCGGACGGGATTTCATCCCCAGCCGCCAGTTCTCGTTCCGCCCCAATTCGGCCAACATCCTCCTGGGCGAGAGGGTCTATTTCCGAGTGGCGATGCGCCAGAACGATGCGAGCCTCAAAACGGTTCCCCTTACGCTCTACCTGGGTGACGCCGAGGTCGGACGCGTCAACATGACCGCGGCCGGCTCTCAAGGCGGCCGCCTGGCGGGGGAGTTCATCCCGCAACGGGTCGGGCGCTATCGGGCGGTGGCCAGTTTCCCCGACGGCACATCGCAGGAATCGCGCTTCATCGTCTATACTGAGAACCTGGAGGAGACGGAAGTGGCGGTCGACGTGGTTGGCCTGCGGCGGCTCTGCGAATCCAGCGGGGGCCGTCTGCTCGAGCCGGGCGACCTGGCCCGGCTGTTCAAGGAACTCAACAGCGAGAAGGACGAGGCCGCCCCCCAGACGCGGCTTTGCCCCGTGTGGAATCAGGCTTGGGTTTTTTACCTTGCCGGCGTATTGTTTGGGATGGATTGGTTTTTGCGTCGCCGGTGGGGTTTATGCTGAACGAGCACCAAAGGGTTCTTTCAGGCCTTGCGGCTGCCGATCGCCGGCATCAACAAGAAGCCGGCGGGCGGTTGCTGCTTCGGGGTCTGGAGTACGGCTGCCTGGTCGTCCTGGCCGCGTTCGTGGCGGACGTGGCGCTGCACCTGCGGGCCGGCTGGCGGCTGGGTCTGCTCCTGGGGATGAGCGGCGCGGCGGCGGCCCTCCTGGGCGTGGCCTGGCGCGTCGCTTTCGTCCGCCGCAACCCGCTGGAGCGCATCGCCCGTTTTCTGGAAACTCGCGCTCCCGACCTGGGCTCGCGGCTGATCAACCTGCTCCAATTGCAGGACCAAATCGCCGACCTGTCGCTGGCGCCAATGACGCGCCGCCTGGCGCAACAGGCCGTCGAAGGCTATGCCGCCCAGTTGAGCGGCACGCGGCTGGAAGGGCTGGCTTGGACGGGCGAATTGCGGCGGCGGGCCAAACGAGCGGCCTTTGGCCTGCTGGGATTTGCGGCCATGCTGGCCATGTTTTCCCGGGTCACCGCCGTCGAGGCGGCCCGGTTTGTCGATCCTTACGGCGATCATCCGCCCTATTCCTTTACCCGGCTCGAGATCACCGAGCCCGGGAGCGCCGGCACGAACGTTCTTTACGGCAAGGGCCTCACCATCAAAGTCAGAGCCGCCGGCCATCAGCCCAGGGAGGTCTTCCTCACGACATTTCCGCCGGGCCATCCCGAGAAGGCGGCTACCCTTGCCATGTTCGACAAGGGCAGCGGGGGATTCCAACAGTTGGTGGATAACATCCGCGGCGAACTGCTGGCCGTGGCCCACACCAAAGACCGGACCAGCCTCTCCAAACAGGTGCGGCTGGGCGTGGTCCTCACCCCCCAGTTGGAAAAGGCCCTCGTCCAAATCACGCCGCCTGCCTACACCGGGCTGAAACCCGAAGAAAAACCTTACGCCTTCAAGGGCGTGCAGGCGCTCGAAGGCAGTGAACTGCGGTTTCGGCTCCAGTCCAACCGTCCCCTGCGTGACGGACGCCTTGAGCTTACCAGCGGCGACCAGCCCCCGCAACAGGTGCTCCTCAAGAAAGCAACCGACAATGAAGTGGCCGGCGCCTTTGTGGCCGCCGAGTCGGGCCGCTTGCGCTTTAGCCTCAACGACGTGGCGGGCCTCCCTTCGCAGGCGGATTGGGAGGGCGCGCTGACCGTCACCCACGATCTGCCGCCCGAGATCGCCATCGCGGAACCGGCCCACGATGCGTTGGTCGCGCTGGATTTCAAATTCCAGGCGCATATCGAGGCGAGCGACGATTACGGCTTGCGCAGCGTCCGCATTCACCGCGCGGTCAACGGCGTTTATCCCGTCCCCAAGGTTGTCTCTTACCCGGGGATTGTCCGAGAGAGCCACGAGACGATGGACTTTGATTTGGCAGAGCTGGGCGTCAAGGCCGGCGACATTATCTCGATCTTCGCCGAGGCCCTCGACACTGCGCCCCAGACGCACCTGGCCCGGAGCCAAACCGTCCGTCTCTCGGTCATCAGCGTCGAGGACTACAACGATTTCCTCCGCCAGCAAACCGACCTTGCCGATACCCAAGCCAAGTACACCGCGCTCATGGACGATTTGCAGGAGCTGATAGACAGCCAGAAGAAACTCGGCGATTTGGCCCAGCAGCTCGAACAGCAAGCGGCCAAGGCCAACCCCAAAGCGCGCGACGAACTGGCCTCCCGCCTGGACGACCTTCTGGCCAGGCAGAACGAGCTGAACCGCAAGCTCAACCAGCAGGCCGAACGCATGGAGCATTTCGTCCGGCAGAACCCGCTCTACGATGTCGAGCGGGACCTCCAAGACTCGCTCCGCCAAGAAGCCGGGCAGGTGCGCCAGAGCACCGCCGAAAACGATGCCGCCGCGCTCGACGTGGCCCGGCGCAGCTCCCCGCCCGCCGGCCCCCGGCAGGTTTCCTCGGCGATGGTGAGCGATTTCAAAAGGGCCTCCGACAACCAGGTCGCCCGCCTGGGCGGCGCCCAGGACAAGGCTGCCAAGGAGGTGGCCCGGACACTCGAGGACCTGAGCCTCATGCAGGAACTCCAAAAGGACTTCAACCAGTTCCAGGACCTCCATGGCGCCCAGAAGGAACTGGCGGCACAAGCCCAGGCCTACAACCGCGCCGGCCAACTCGGCCGCGAAGACCTGTTGGCCCTCAAAGAGCTGGCGGCCACCGAAAAGAAGGTCGGCGAGGCCCTCGATCTGCTCGAACAAAAACTCCGCCAGGACGCCGGAGCGGCCGAAAAGCTCTTCCCGAAAGCAGCCCGGAGCGGGCGGGATTTGGCCGATAAGATCACCGGGCTTCGCTTCGCATCGCTGGCCCGGCAGGCGACCGGGCAGATGCTCGCAGGCAATGGCGACCGCTCCTTCCGCCTGGCCGAGCGGTTGCGCGGCGAGATGGAGAAACTCTTCACCGACGCTCAATCAGGCAATTGTCCGTCCTGCCAGGAACTCGACAATTATTTGAAGCTCGAGCGCGGCCTGAACCCGGGCAACAACTTCGCGCAGATGGCCCGCAGCCGCAAATCGGGCATGAACTTCGGACGCGGCCTTGGCCAAGGCCAGGGCCAGGGCGAGTCGGGCGAGTCCGGCTACGCCATGGCGGACGGCTCGAAGATGGACGTCATGGGCAATGAACCCCAGGCCGAGCGGGGCAACGCCACCGCCCGGCAGTCCAGCCGCCAGGGCAAAGGCATCGGCGCCGCCGCCCTCAACCAGGCCGCCACCCAAACCGACACGGCCGATGTCGTGAAGAACCTCAACCCCCTCAACCGCCAATCCGGCGCTGTCTCCTCTGAAACTCTGATCGAGGAATACAGCGACCTGGTGGACCATTACTTCAAGACCATCACGACCGGGAAAAACCCATGAAAACGGCGGTCCTTCCCAGCGCGGCAAAGCCGCAATCAAGCCCCTCGACCCTGCTTGTTGAGCCACAGATTGCACAGATTGCACAGATGACACAGATGATACGGATGGAAGTTCTTTTCTGTGCAATCTGTGCAATCTGTGGCTCGATTTGCTCTGCGAGCGGCGCCGGCATGCTGGCTCCGCAGGGGCAGGTCCGCTCCGACCCGACGCTTCTCCAGTGCGGCAACTTAATCTATGCCGGAAACCGCAGTTCCGTGTGCTTTGCCGACCGCTTTCTGACCGATGTCGCCGACCAGACCTGCTTGCGCGTGAACAGAAGATTCTGCCCCGTGCGCCTCGATAGCGAAGGGGTCTTTGACTTCCCATTCTGCGTCATGTCCGGCAACGAGAGCTTTTCCTTCTCTGAAAAGGAGCGCAGCCAGGTCCGCAAGTTCCTGGCGCAAGGCGGCTTCCTGCTTGTCAGTCCAGGATGCTCCGATGAGAAATGGGACCGTTCTTTCCGCCAGGAAATCAAAGTCTGCTTTCCGGACAATGCCCTCAAGAAAATCCCAATGACCCACCCGATCTTTTCCATTGTCCACCAGATCCCGCGCCTGACCGACAAGCACGGCAGGCTGGCGGCCCTGGAGGGGCTCGAACTCAACGGACGGCTGGTCCTTATCTATTCCAAGGAGGGCCTCAACGACGTCGAGCACGCCACCGGTTGCTGCTGCTGCGGGGGCAATGAACTCAGCAACCCCGTCCGGGTCAACGTCAATGTCTTCACCTACGCGGTCGTGTACTGATGGGTGCCGAGGGTCGAGGGTCGAGGGAACGAAGTGCCGCCCCTCGACACCCGCCCCTCGACACCCGATACCCGCCCCTCGACACCCGACCCTCGACCCTCGGATGCCGGACGACTTATGAAACTGGCCCTAACGCCGCTCCTCCTTCCGGCCCTAGGCCTGCTGCTCTGCGGCTGCGGCGGCCGCTCGGGGTCCGGGAGCTTGGACCTGGCCATTTATTTCACGTGTGACACCCGGGGGCGGCTCGAGCCTTGCGGCTGTTTCACCGGCCAATATGGGGGTTTGACCCGGCTCAAGACTGTGCTCGACACCGAGGCGCCGTCCGGCGCGCTCCGCGTGGACATCGGCGATGCCATCGGCGGACACGAGGACTACGACCTCATCCAGTATCGCTACCTGCTCGGGGCCTACGCGGCCATGAAGTACGATGCCCTCAATATCGGCCACCGCGAGGCCCAACTCTCCGCCGCCCAACTGCGCCAACTCAGGACCTCTTCCCCCGTGCCGATGCTCAGCGCCAACCTCCTGGACAAAGCGACCCGGAAACCGATCTTCGACCCCTGCCGGATTGTCCTGCGAAACGGCTGCCGCGTGGCGCTCATCGGCCTGGTGGACCCGCGCGGCCTGGGCGAGGACCTCGGGGCCGGTCTCGAGGTCGATGACATGGAATCCACGCTCGCCCGCCAACTGGCTGAAGTGCGGCCCAAAGCGGACCTGGTGGTCCTGCTGGCGTTCACCGACGAAGAGTCACTGGCGCGGCTGGCCGAGCAGTTCTATGAAATCCAGGTCATTCTGGGCGGCAAAGTCAGCCAGCCCGCCCAGGAACTCAAACGGCATAACCGCAGCCTCATCTATTTCGTCACCAACGAATCGCGCGCTCTGGGCATTCTGGAGCTCCAACTCCGTCCCGGGGCCGGGCTCCGCGTGGTTGGCAACGAAATCCGCCTGCTGCGCGACCAAATCCCCCAAGACCCCGCTTTCAGCCAAATGGCCCTGGCCTACCGGGATGAAGTGCGCCGCACCCGCCTGGCCGTGGATGACCCGGCCAACGCTGCCGCGGATACTATTCCGGGCGTCCGCGCCGCCGCCGGCTACGTCGGCAGCCGCCGTTGCGTGGAATGCCACAAAACCGCCGCCGATACTTGGGCCAAGTCCGCCCACGCGCGCGCCTTCGCCATCCTTTGCGACCGCAAAGCGGATGCCGACCCCAAATGCATCGGCTGTCACACCACAGGCTTCGGCGCCCCTTCGGGGTACCGCCGCCAGTTTGGCCGGGACAAACTCATCGATGTCGGCTGTGAAAGTTGCCATGGCCCAGGCAGTCTCCATGTCCAGCAACGCGAAGGCGACAAAACGATCAGCTTCACCTATCGTCCCCTGGACGCCGGCGACTGCAAGAAATGCCACTACGGCGAATTCAGCCGCCCCTTTTATTGGCACGAATTCTGGCCCGTCATCAAGCACGGCAAGGAGCCGCCGCAGCCGTGAGGAGCGTGGCGAGCGTGGAGCGTGGAGCGTGGCGAGCCTGGCGGAAGGGATGCTGGGCACTGGACACGGATCAGCGTGGGAGTTAGCCGGGGAAATGGTAACTGTTCAGGTGGGAGGGTGGGGCAGACCTCTGGTCTGCCGGTTAGCCGGGCCTCCGGCCCGGTGTTCGGACTGCACCAGGTTCACGGAGCCGGAGGCTCCGTGAACTGGCAGACCGGAGGTCTGCCCCACACCTGAACAGTTACGGGAAATGAAAACGCTCGCACTTCCTGCTTCAGGCTACAACACATTCAGGAATGACGAACGAAGCCTGTGATTGATATCTATATTCGCCAGGAAAGAAAACAATGTGTTTCTTCTCGGCGGCAGGAACCGTTTCCCAATCGATGAATAAGAATAAAAATCATGGAGCGCATGGTTTGACAAGACATAGCCGGGAGTCTGGTTGTCAGCATACTTGATTCCGATGTGATTTATTTTCTCCCCGAATTCTCTCCGGTGGAGCCACCAATCGTCAAAGAACAGGCGGTGGTCGTTTTTTAGTCTTTGATAGAGAGGAGTTCCGGGAAACGGACAAAGCGGAAAGAACGCGCCAAAGGCCGCCTTTTGTTCGATTAGGAAGTTTACGGTGTATTCAATCCCTTCCAGAGTGTCGTCATCGAATCCCACAATGAAGCTGGCGTAACACGCAATATGGTATTTATTCAAAAGCCGAAAGACGCTTTTGTACTCTTCGGGCTGGTTGAATCGCTTATTCACACTTTTGAGGACCTTGGGGTCCTGACTTTCGAAGCCGACATAAGCATGGAAACATCCGCCTTCCGCCGCCAACTCGACCAACTCCGGCTTCGTATGAATCAACGTGTCCATCTGACAGTGGAACTTGATGTGCAGCGGCTTGACAGCGCTGAAAAACTCCCTGGCCCAATGGTAATCAGCCGTGAGGTTGTCATCGACAAAGAAAAAGGAGTTCCCCTTGCTGTATTTGATTTCAGCGATGATATCCTCAATCGGCCGGTGGCGTATTTTTGCCCCGTAAAATTTTGTGGTTGCGCAAAAATCACAGTCGTGGGAACAGCCTCTCCCGGTTTGTATGGGTATCAAAGGCATGGGGTTGAAAAGGGAAAGGATATACTTCTGCGGGTCGATCAGGTCAAACCGCGGGTGGGGCAGGTCTTTCAGAGAGTCTCTGGCCGGTTTCTCATATCGCTTTTTCAACGCGCTCTTCTCGAAATCCTCGATCAATTCAGGCCAGGTGTCCTCGGCCTCGCCAACCACTATCGCATCGGCATGGAGAGCGGCCTCGTCTGGAACCGCGGTTACATGAATTCCCCCCAGCGCAACCGGCACGCCTCGTTTCCTATACTCGGCTGCAACATCATAAGCTCTTTCCGCGCTAAAGGTTTGAACCGTGATCCCTGCCAGATCTACTTTTTCATCGAAATTAATATCCTCGACGCTTTCTTCGACAACCGAGACCCGGTGATGATTGGGAACCATCGCGGCCAGGTATCTCAAAGTGACGCAGGGCACGAAAGCCTTTTTGGCTTTCACGAGTTTCCCGTGTTCGTCATAAAACGACGGCAGGATAATTCTGATATGCATGTTGGCTTTTGTTTTTTACGGGCGAGGCACTTGACCCCGCCGCGGTGTTTTTGCGGTAACTGTTCAGGTGGGAGGGTGGGGCAGACCTCTGGTCTGCCGGTTAGCCGGGCCTCTGGCCCGGTGTTCCGACCGCACCAGGTTCACGGAGCCGGAGGCTCCGTGAACTGGCAGACCGG
>Ga0187889_10002045_pt1 | contig 20434 bp, 20 predicted proteins | sample June2016WEW_7_10_2_FD_132992 | JGI IMG/M metagenome (GOLD analysis project Ga0187889, IMG submission 132992) | Peatland microbial communities from SPRUCE experiment site at the Marcell Experimental Forest, Minnesota, USA - June2016WEW_7_100 | ecosystem: Environmental > Terrestrial > Soil >... | reverse complement strand
GAGGACGAAGACCCGGGTGCGCGACAGGAGCGCGCCGGTGATCTCGAAGCTCGGGTTCTCCGTCGTGGCGCCGATCAGGGCGATGGTCCCGCGCTCGACGTGCGGGAGGAAGGCGTCCTGCTGGGCGCGGTTGAAGCGGTGGATCTCGTCGCAGAAGAGGATGGTGCGGCGGCCGTATTGGGCGAGCCGCTCCTCGGCTTCGGCGATGATCTCGCGCACCCGCGGCACTCCCTCGGTCACGGCGCTGAACGGGACGAACTCGCGTTCCGTGTACCGCGCGATGAGGAAGGCGAGCGTGGTCTTCCCGCTGCCCGGCGGGCCCCAGAAGATCATCGAGGAGACCTCGCCGCGGCGGATCAGCTCGCCCAGGGCCTTGCCCGGGCCGAGGAGGTGCTCCTGGCCGAGGAACTCCTCGAGCGTGGCCGGCCGCATCCGCGCGGCCAGCGGCTGAGCGGAGGCGGGCGGCGCGAAGAGGGACGGCTGCTTCTTGCCGGACGGCTTCACGCGGGCAGCACCGTGAAGCCCTCGAGCCGGGCGGCGTCCGCCAACCGCTGGTCGAAGGTGACCAGGCCCAGACCCTGGCGCTGTTCGCCGGCCCAGTCCAGCGCGGCCGCCAGCTGCAGCGCGTCCGCTGCGCTCAACACGTACCGCCGCACCAGGCGCTCGGCGACGTTCCTCACCGCGATCAGCGGCTGGATCTCGACCCAGTCCTGCGCAAGCGCATCCAGGCGGACCGCCGCCTCCATCTCGCCGCGGCCGGTCAAGTCGCCCGCTCGCACGCGGCTGCGGAAGGCCGATACGCACTCGACCCGTGCCGCCCACCATACCGCTATCTTCCGGTCTTCGCTCGCGAGCGGCTCGACCCGCTCGAGGTGCTTGTCGCGGGCCGTCAGCGCGACGAGCGCCGAGCTGTCCCAGAACCTCACCGACGCTCCTCCCGCTCCTCGATCACCGCGCGAACCAGCGACCCATCAGGCACCTCCGGAGCGGGCAGACTGAAGAACGAATCGGGGATCCGGCCCGTGCCGCGGATGATCACGCGCCCCTGACGCTCGAGCTCCCGCATTCGCGCCATCTCACCATCCTCGCTGCGGGGCAGCGGGACGAGCTTCGCGATGGGCTTGCCGCGCTCGGTCACGACGACCTCCTCACCCCGCTTCACCCGGGCGAGGTACTTGCTCAGACCCGCCTTCAGCTCCGACACCTTGGCCGCCTTCATTCATGACCCCATAGGTCAGATTGATGTGACCAATATAGTCATATCACGTCGGCCTTGTCAGGGGCAGAGGGAGTAGGGGGTAGGGTGTAGGGTGTAGGGTGTAGGGTGTAGGGCGTCCGGGCCCGGGCCGGCGACGAGCGGCCCCATGCGGGCAGGGCACTATCGGGGCGCGGCCGGCCTGGCGCGCGAGAAAGGCCGCAGAAAGCCGATCCCGGCAAGGAACGCCCCGAGGGGTGGGCCGCGACGCGTTCAGGCCGCACAGCGCCTTCCTCCGCGTTTCCGCCGGTGACGAACGGGTGATGGCAACGGAATAGACTCGGGCCCGAATCAATTGGGCGATGCCTGCGCCGCGCCCGGCCACCAGGCGGGCGATCGCGAACGTCCAATGTCTCGCCGCCGCAGGGGGAGGCGTCCTGATGGCCAGCCATGGGGGAATTGATTCGGCCCCGAATCAACTCGGCGAGCAGGCGGCCATACGCAGCCCCTGGCACGCGCTGCCGACCGCCGCCATGGCACTATCACGGCTGATGGAAGGTGAGATGGACAAGGCGCTGGCGAAGCTGCCCCTCAGGGCCCGTGAGTTCGCCCTGCTGCGCGAAGTCCAAGAGCCGCTCTTTCCGGAGTTGACACCCCCGGCCGCGAGGACCCAGCGGGAGCTGGCCGCCCGGCTCGGCCTCTCGCGCGGCGCAACCAACGAGCTGCTCAGCCGACTGGAGCGGCGGAGGCTGCTCGAGCGCACTCCCGCGGGCGGGGGCGCACGGGGCCGGCCGGAGCTGATGGTGTCGCTGACCGCACGGGGAGAGGCGGCTCTCGCAGCGGCAGCCACAATCGCTCGCCAGGTCGAGGACGACTGGGCGCGGAGGTTGAACCGCGGCGAGCAGACGCCCGTCCCGGGAATGCGCGCTCATGGGCTGAGGCGCTGGCTGCTGGAGAGTCTGGCGGCGCTGTCGGGGACTACGCGAGCAGGCGGCTGAGCAGCGCCTCGGCCCCCACGAAGCACCCCGCCCCGGCGAAGAAGGCCAGCGGGAGGCCCCAGCCGATCTTCCCCTGGAACTCGGGGACGAGGTTCGACGCACCCACGTACAGCGTGACCCCGGCCGAGAGGGCGAGGCCGTGGTCCACCAGCAGCTGCGCCCGCTCGGTGAGCAGGACGCCGAGGATGGTCGCGGCGCCGAGCCACCCGGCGGCAAGCACGGCGCGCCGCGGCGTCTCGCCCGCGGCGAGGACGAGGCTCGAGACGGTCACCCCCTCCGGCAGCTTGTGGAGGAAGATCGCGAGGAAGAAGAGCACGCCGAGCCTGCTGCTCACCAGGAAGCCCGACGCGATCGCCACGCCGTCGAAGAAGGTGTGGAGCAGCAGGCCGATGATCCCCGACGTGCTCGCCGCATGCGAGACGTGGTGCGTCTCGGTGCCGAAGTGGAAATGCGGCGTCATGGTGTGCTGCGTGAGGTGCACCAGCAGGAAACCGAGCAGGATCACCAGGCCGCCACTCTCCGGGTCCTTCCGCAGCGCCTCGGGCACGACCCCCACCAGCGCCAGCGCGATCATGAAGCCGGCCGCGAAGGCGAACAGCAGCTCGATCACCCTGAGGCCCAGCCGCGCGCTGCGCGTCACGGCCCACGCGCCCATCAGGTTGGCGGAGGCGGCGACGACGCCGAAGCCCAGCGCCGGCAGGCTGCTCACGCCAGCTCCTTGGCGCGCGCCACGAGATGCTCCCGAGTGTTGCACCAGGGCTCGTCCAGCACCTCCTCGAGGAGCTTGCGCAGGATCTCGCCCACCGCCTTCCCCGCCGGCACCCCGGCCGCCAGGAGATCGTCGCCGGTGACGGCGAGCTGGCGGACGGTGAGCGGGTCGCCGGAGACCTCGATGGCCCGCACCGCCGCGAGGAGGTCCGGACGCCGCGTCCGCGGCTCGGCGACGGCGATGATGTCGCGCGCGGAGGCCCGGTGCATCGCCAGCCAGTGGCGCAGGTCGCGCGTCGCCCCGGGCGTGGGCATCGGCAGCGCGAGCCCCGTGACGACCGCGCGCACGCGCCCGGCCTCCGCGTTGGCGAACCGCAGCCGCCGCACCGCCGCCTCCGCGACCTCGCCCGTCACGCCCGCGTGCAAGAGTGCAGCCGCGGTGAGCAGCACCGGGTCGCGCGGCTCGTCCACGGCGTCGAGCCGGCCGGGAACGTCGGGGCCCAGATCGGCCATCTCGGGCCAGACGCGGGCCAGCACGCCGGCGCGCCGCCACAGCCCGACGCCGACGGAGGGCGTGGCGGTCCCGAGCATCTTGAGCCACTCGTCCCGCACCCGCTCCCGCGAGAGCGCGTCCAGCTCGGCGGCCGCGGCGCACAGCGCGTCCCAGGTCGCGGGCTCGATCCTGAGGCCGAAGGCCGCGGCGAAGCGGAGCGCGCGCAGCACCCGCAGCCGGTCCTCGCGGAAGCGCACCGCGGCCTCGCCCACCGCGCGCAGCCGCTTCGCGTCCAGGTCCGCGCGCCCGCCCTGCGGGTCGCGGATCTCGCCCGTCTCGGGATGCACCGCGATGGCGTTGATGGTGAAGTCGCGCCGCGCGAGGTCCTCCTCGAGCGACGCGCCGAACTCCACCTCCGCGTGGCGTCCATCGGTCTTCACGTCGCGCCGGAAGGTCGTGACCTCGTGGCCGACGTCGTGCTCGTCCAGCACGGCGATGGTCCCGTGCTCGATGCCGATGGGGACCGTGCGCTTGAACAGCTTCTGCACCTGCTCCGGGACGGCGGAAGTCGCGATGTCGAAATCGCCCACCCGATTCACCTCGACGCCGCGCGCCGCCAGGAGGAAGTCCCGCACCGCGCCGCCCACGTACCACACCTCGTGCCCCGCGGCGCGCAGGGCGCGCGCGATCTCCCGGACCTCGGCGGGGATCCGGTCTAGAGGGAAGACCTCAGCCACACAGCACGCTCCCACCGTTCACGTTCAGGATCTCGCCGGTGATGTGCCGCGCGAGATCGGAGCAGAGGAAGACGATCGGCCCCGCGACGTCCTCCGGCGTGGCCACACGCCTCAGGGGAATCGTCGCCTCGATCCTCTTCCGCCCACCGCCGGCGTAGGGCCCGGCGGCCATTTCCGTGTCGGTCCAGCCGGGCGCGACGCAGTTGACGCGCACGTCGGGCGCCAGCTCGACCGCGAGCCCCTTGGTCAGGGAGACGATGGCCCCCTTGCTCGCGGCGTAGTCGCCGTGGAACGCCTCGCCGCGCTGCGCCGCCGTGGAGGCGACCAGGACGATCGAGCCGCCCTGGCGGACCCGCGGCGCGAAGGCGCGCACGACGTAGAAGTACGAGTCCAGGTTCTGCGCGATGGTCGAGCGCCACTGGGCGAGACTCATCTTGGCCAGCGGCACCTCCTTCGCGATCCAGATGCCGTGGTTGACGACGAGGAAGTCCAGCGGCCCGCGCTCGGCGGCCGCGAGCTTGTCCACGTTCTCCAGGACCGCGAGGTCGCCGTGCGCGCGCTTCCCCACCGCGACCACCTCGGCGCCGGCCGCGCGCAGCATCTCCGCCGTGGCCTTCCCAATCCCGCGCGTCCCGCCGGTGACCAGGGCCCGTTTGCCCAGGAGAGAAATCATGAAGCACGCACGGACGCACAGACGCACGGACGCACGGAAAGGCTCACAATCCCGGCTCCACCTGCGAGCACACGTAGTGGTCCACGGCCAGCTGGATCTCCTGGATGAGCGCCGTGTCGTCCGACGGCACGACGATAGCCAGGTCGCACAGCGCCTTGAGCGGCCCGCCGCCCGCGCCGAGCAGCCCCACGACCTTCGCCCCCGCCGCCTTCGCGGCCCGCGCCGCCGCGAGCAGGTTGGGCGACTTCCCCGACGTGGTGACCAGGACGAGGAGGTCGCCCGCGCGCGCGTGCGCCTCGACCTGGCGCGCGAAGATCTGCTCGAAGCCGAGGTCGTTGGCCGCCGCGGTCACGAGCGAGCTGTCGGTCGAGAGGGCGAGCGCCGGCGCCGCCCTGCGGGCGACCGGGCGGTAGCGCACCACGTACTCGGTGGCGATGTGCTGCGCGTGCGCCGCGCTCCCGCCATTCCCGGCGAAGAAGACGGTGCGCCCCGCCGCCAGCGTCGCCTTGACCAGCGCCGCGTAGCGCGACACCGGCTCGGCGAGATCGGCGGCCGACTTGCCGGCGAGCGCGGCCAGCGCCTCGAGATGGTCGAGCTTCACGCTTCCGCACCTCCCACGAGGAACTGCTTGAGCTGGCTGTAGAGCGAGCGCCGGATCCGAAGCGGCGGCACGTCGGCCAGCGGCAGATCGTGCAGGATCGAGTTCGGGTTGTCCACCGCCAGGAGCTGCGCCTGCGGCGCGCCGCCGTGCGACGAGAGCCAGTCCACGGCCGCCGCGACCGACCGCGCGTCGCCGTGGTTGTCGCTCGCCACGATGGATGCGACGCCGGCCTCGAGCAAAGCGCGGGCCCGGGCGGCGCGCCGCGACTCGGCCAGCAGGGTCGTGGCGTCCACCTGGAGCGCCGCGCCCGCGGCCTTCCAGCGCCCGCCCATCTCGGGCGTGCAGACGGCGTAGCGCTCGGGATGAGCGAGCACCGGCACGAGCCCGTCCGCCGCGATGCGCGTGAGGATCTCGACGCTGGCATCCGCCGGCACGAGCCGGCCGAACTCGACCAGCACGTAGTGGGAGAGCGCCAGGCCGAGACAGCGGTCGGCGAGCTGCGGGCGCGGGACGTCGAGCATGATCTCGAAGCCGCGGTGGAGCGCCGGCACCGGGGGCGCAGCGTCGATCAGGTCGGCGAGCAACGCGTCCATCTGCGCGCACGGCGCGGCGTCCGCCTGGCTCGCCTTGAGATGCGGGGTGCAGCAGACGGCGGTCACGCCCTGCCGCGCGAACTTCTGGAGCACTTCAACGGACTGCTCGACGGTGTGCGACCCGTCGTCCACGCCCGGGATGAGATGCGTGTGGAGATCGATCACCGCAGCGCGGCGACCAGTCTTGGGATCGCGCCGGCCCCGCCGTCCTCGATGGCGCTGCCCACGACCACGAAGTCGGCGCCGGCGCGCACCGCTTCGCACACCTGCTCCGGTGTCTTCATCCCGCCGCCGACGAACAACGGCAAGGACGCCGCCCGGCGCACGGCGCGGATCACTTCCGGCGCGACCGGCATGGCGGCGCCGCTCCCCGCGTCGAGATAGACGGCCGCCATCCCGATCATCTGCCCCGCGGCGGCGTGCGCAGCCGCGATCTCCGGCTTGTCCGCCGGCAACGGCCGCGTCTGGCTCACCGACTCCACCGCCGTGATGCGCCCGCCGTCCACGAGGATGTAGGCCGTGGAGATCGCCGGCACGGCGTGGCGCCGGAAGAAGGGCACCGCGCGGACGTGCTCCTCGATCAGGTACTGCGGGTTGCGCCCCGAGACCAGCGACAGCAGCAGCACCGCGTCCACGTCCTCCACCAGCTGCGCCGCGGAGCCGGGAAAGAGCAGCAGCGGCAGCCGGCACACCTTCCTGATCGCCGCCGCGGCCTCCGAGGTCCCCAGGGCCCCTGCGAACGACGTGCCGATCAGCACGGCGATCGCTCCATCGGCCTCGGCGGACGCCGCGAGCCGCGCCGCGTCCTGCGCCGACGTGCGCTCGGGATCCACCAGCACGCAGAGACCCGGAGCGCGCTCCCGCAGACGCTCTAGGACTCCGTTCACGCGCCGACCCTCTGCAGCAGACGCGTCGCCAGAACCGCCACGTCAGCAGCCTCCTCGGATGCAGCCTCGAAAGCATAGGTGACGAATGCGTCGGCGGCGAGCAGATCCATCGCACTGTCGTGCGCCAGCCTCTGACCATCGACGGCGGCGCTCAGCAGCCAGGTACCGAGAGCACCCATCACCTCCGCGACGGAGCCGCCGGCGAGCACGGCCTCCGGCGCGGCGTCCACGCACTGGGCGAGCTTCGCCGCCAACTCGGCGGGCGGGGCCGGCTGACGGGACTGCAACCACGAGCGGACGGAAGCACGCGAGAGCGGGATTGGGGATTGGGGATTGGGGATTGGGGTCATACGTGAGACTCCAGGATCGCGCGCACGACGTCCACGGCCTGGCGCTCCACGTCGGGCAGCTTGGTCGCGTCGCCGGCCCCCGCGGAGGCGAAGTGCGGGCGGCCGCCCCCCTTCCCGCCGGAGAGCGCGGCCAGGCGGTTGGCGAGGTCGGGCGCGAGAACGCCGCGCGCCACCAGGTCGTCGGTCACGCCGACGTGGATCCCCGGCCGCTCCCCCGTCGCCACGACCACCAGCACGCCCGAGGGCGTCTGCGAACGGAACGCGTCCACCATCGCGCCGACCTCGTTCCGGTCGCCGGAAGCGGAGGCCGCGACGGCGACGCGCGAACCGTTCACGTCGGTGGTCCGCGCCGCCGCCTGCGCCCCGCCCCCCTTGATCAGCTCCTCGACCCGCTTCTCGAGCTTCTTCCGCTCCTCGACCAGCGTCTCGACCTTGCGCGTCAGGTGCTCGGGCGCGCTGCCCACGGTCTCCGCCACGCCGTCCAGGAGCCGCACGCGCTCCAGCAGCCAGTCGTACGCGCCGGGCCCGGTGAGCGCCTCGACGCGGCGCACGCCGGCGCCGACGCCCGTCTCGCCCACCAGGCGCAGGAGGCCGATCTGGCCCGTGGTCCGCACGTGGCAGCCGCCGCACAGCTCCATCGAGACGCCGGGCACCGTGATGGTCCGCACGACGTCGCCGTACTTCTCGCCGAACAACGCCATCGCGCCCAGCGCCAGCGCGTCCGCGTACGCCATCTCCTTCTGGACGACGTCGAGGTTCTCCCAGACGTGCTGGTTGATCTCGGCCTCGATCTCCGCCAGGGCCAGCGGCGGGATCGGCTGGTGGTGCGTGAAGTCGAAGCGGAGGTGCTCGGGAGAAACGACGCTCCCCGCCTGCCGCACGTGGGTGCCGAGGATCTTGCGGAGCGCCGCGTGGAGCAGGTGCGTCGCGGTGTGATTGCGCTCGGTGTCGCGCCGCAACCGCTCGTCCACGACGGCCTCGACCGTCGTCGGCTCGAACGGTCCGTGGAACGGGCCGAAGACGGCGGTCTTCCCCTCGACCTTGCGGACCTCGTCCACCGGCAGCTTCCAGCCCTGCCCCACCACCTCGCCCGTGTCGCTGACCTGCCCGCCGCTCTCCGCGTAGAACGGGTTCTCGTGGAGGATCAGGCCGACGCGGCCCTTCTCCTGCTCGAACGCCAGGATGTCGGTCTCGGCGCGCGTGGTCTCGTAGCCGACCCACTTCTGGCGGGCGCGCTTGCGGACGGGCGTCCACGTGTTGACGCGCTCGCTCCGCGAGCGCTCTGCCGGCGCGCCGGTGTGCGGCGCGCCGTGCCCCTTCGCGTCCGCAGGGGCCCTCGTCCGGCCACCGGCACCGGCGGCACGATCGGCCCGGGACCGCTCGCGCTGCACGTCCAGCAGCTTCTCGAAGCCCGCGACGTCCACCGCGATGCCGCGCTCGGCCGCGACGATCTCGGTGAGGTCGATCGGGAAGCCGTAGGTGTCGTACAGCTTGAACGCCTCCCCGGCCGAGACCGCCGTGAGGCCCGCGAGCCGCTCGAGCCCCCCTTCGATCGTCTCGAGGAAGCGCTGCTCCTCGGCGGTCGTGACCTCGGTGAGGAGCGCGGCGTGCTGCTGCAGCTCGGGGTAGGCGCCGCCCATGGCGCGCGAGACCTCCTCGACCAGCCGCACCAGCGTCGGCTCGCGGCGCCCGAGGAGATAGGCGTGGCGCACGGCGCGCCGCAGGATCCGGCGCAGGACGTAGCCGCGCCCCTCGTTCGACGGATAGACGCCGTCGGCGAGCAGGAACGCCACGGCGCGCGCGTGATCCGCGAGGACGCGGAAGGGCGCGCCGGCTGGCCCCTTGTCGTATACCTTGCCGACCACCAGCTCGGCGCGGGCGATCAGCGGCGCGAAGAGGTCGGTGCTGAAGTTGGAGCCGACGCCCTGCAGCACCGCGGCGATGCGCTCGAGCCCCGCACCCGTGTCCACCGACGGCGCCGGGAGCGGCACCAGCTCGCCCGAGGCCTGCCGGTCGAACTGCATGAAGACGAGGTTCCAGATCTCGAGGAACCGCCCCGCCTCGGCCAGCTTCACGAACGCGTCGAGGGAGTGGATGTGGTCGCTCACCGGCTCGGCGAGGTTCCGTGCGTCCGTGCGTCCGTGCGTCCGTGCGCCGCCTCCGAGGTCCACGTAGACCTCGCTGCAGAACCCGCACGGGCCCGTGTCGGCCATCTGCCAGAAGTTGTCCGCGTCGCCCAGGCCGTAGATGCGGTCGTCGGCGACGCCGGCCACCTCGTGCCAGAGGCGGCGCGCGTCGGCGTCCTTCGCATGGACGCTGATCCGGATCCGGTCCGGGTGGATGCCCAGCCACTGGTCGGAGGTGACGAACTCCCAGGCGAAGCCGATCGCTTCCTTCTTGAAGTAGTCGCCGAAGGAGAAGTTGCCGAGCATCTCGAAGAAGGTGTGGTGCCGGTCGGTGTGCCCCACCTGCTCGAGATCGTTGTGCTTGCCGCCGGCCCGCACGCACTTCTGGGAGGTGGTGGCGCGCTTGTAGTCCCGGCGCTCGATCCCGAGGAAGACGCGCTTGAACTGCACCATCCCGGCGTTGGTGAACAGGAGGGTCGGGTCGTCCCGGGGGACGAGCGACGACGAGGCTACCTCGCGGTGGCCTCGCTCGACGAAGTAGTCGAGGAAACGGCGGCGAATCCGTGCGGCATCCATCGGAGCCGCACAAAGTTAGCCGGCCGCTGCCGCCTTCACCACCTCGATGACGTCCGCGGCCGCGAAACCGCGCCGCAGCAGGTAGATCTTGAGCTTGCGGCGCCGAGTGACCGCGTCCAGGCCGCGCAGGGTCCGGAGCTTCTTGGCAGCCGCTTCTCGCAGCAGATCAACGGCCTCAACCCCTTCCAGCTCCAGCGCGGCCGCGACCGCTTCCCTGGCCTCCCGCGAGCCGATGCCCAGCCGCTCGAGGTCGCGCGCGAGCCGCGCCGGCCCGTAGCGGAACCGCCGCGCCCGGGTGCGGGCGTAGTGGAGGGCGAACTCGTGGTCGTTGATGAGACCGGATGAAACGAGCGCGCCGACGGCCTCGTCGGCCGCCGGCGGAGCGAACCCCTTCCGGACCAGGCGCTGGCGGATCTCGCGCGAGGGGAGGGCGCGGAAGGTCAGGATCCTGAGGGCGGCGCGACGGGCGGAGAAGACCTCCGCGCGCCGCTCGATCCCCTGCACCGCGCCCTCCGTCACGACCGCGCCCACCGACAGGCAGAGCGAGCGCAGGTCCTCGGCGCCCACCGTCGCGAACGACGCACCGTCCAGCCAGACCCGGACGCCGCCGCTCTGTTTCGCGTCCGCATCCAGGCCGGTGACGGTGGGCACCTACTCCTCCGCTGCCCCTTCTTCTTCCACGATCGCGGCGCCGGGCTTCACCCCCAGCGTCTCCTTCACTTTCGCCTCGATCTCGGCCATCAGAGCCGGATTGTCCTTGAGGAAGAGCTTGGTGTTCTCCCGCCCCTGCCCGATGCGCTGGTCGTTGTAGGCGTACCAGGCGCCCGTCTTCTGAATCACGCCCGACTCGGCGGCCAGATCCACCAGCAGCGCGCTGTGGCTGATCCCCTCGTCGAACATGATGTCGAACTCCGCCTGCCGGAACGGGGGGGCGACCTTGTTCTTCACCACCTTGACCCGCGTCCGGTTGCCGATGACGACGTCGCGCTCCTTGACCTGCCCGATGCGCCGCATGTCGAGTCGCACCGAGGCGTAGAACTTGAGCGCGCGGCCGCCCGAGGTGGTCTCGGGGTTGCCAAACAGAATGCCGATCTTCTCCCGCAGCTGGTTGATGAAGATCACCGAGGTCCTCGAGCGGTTGATCCCGCCCGCGAGCTTCCGCAGCGCCTGGCTCATCAGCCGGGCCTGGAGGCCCACGTGCGAGTCGCCCATGTCCCCCTCGATCTCGGCCTTGGGCACCAGGGCCGCCACGGAGTCGATCACCACGACGTCCACCGCCCCCGAGCGCACCAGGATGTCGGTGATCTCCAGCGCCTGCTCCCCCGTGTCGGGCTGCGAGATCAGGAGGTTGTCCACGTCCACGCCGATCTTGCGCGCATAGTCCACGTCAAGCGCGTGCTCGGCGTCCACGTACGCCGCGACGCCGCCCGCCTTCTGCGCGTTGGCCGCGACGTGCAGCGCCAGCGTCGTCTTCCCCGAGGACTCGGGGCCGAAGATCTCGGTCACGCGCCCGCGCGGGATCCCGCCGGTGCCGATGGCCGCGTCGAGGTTGATCGCCCCCGTCGGGATCGCGTCCACCTTCACCCGCGCCCGATCGGAGCCCATGCGCATGATCGAGCCCTTGCCGCAGGTCTTCTCGATCTGGGCAATCGCGAGATTCAGAGCTTTCCGGCGATCGTCGCGTACGGTTTCCTCAGCCATCAGAACCTCAGAAAGAGTGTTTCGGAACAGTTGCGAGACGCACAGTTGCGAGCAGTTGCGAGACTTGAGAGATCAGAACTCAGAACCTGCCCGGGGCGCCCCTAACCCCTAACCCCTAGCCCCTAACCCCTCGCTCTCCCGCCACCCGAATATACGCCGAAGCCAGCCTCAGCGCCATCCCGGCCTGAAGGCATCCTGCAGCCACTCGAGCCTCCCGTCCCGCACCGTGATGACGTCGAATCTCACGGCGTCCCAAGCAGTTGCGTGCCTGGACAGCCAGACCGACGCCGCCCGGACGACGTCCGCCTGTTTGCGGGCCGTCACCGCCTCGGCGGGGGCGCCGAAGCTGTCGGAGGAGCGGGATTTCACCTCCACGAAGACGACGACCCGGCCCCGCCGCGCGACCAGATCCACGTCGTGGTGCCCGTAGCGGAAGCGCTGCTCGAGGACCTGGTAGCCCTGCACGCGCAGCGCCGCGGCGGCCAGGGACTCGGCCAGGGCGCCGGCGCGGTGGCGAGGGTCCTTCCAGGTAGAGGGGTCGCTCTTGAGCATGCGCCATCGTACACGGCAGCCCCCGGAGGCGTGGCATCAAACTATCGCAGAACCTGGCCGAAGTATGGCAGTGGCATCACGGCTTCTCAGCGACCAACATCAGCTCCTCTCCGGCGTCGGACCGCCCTCCCGAGGCGACGGTCTCGACCACCGCAAAGCACGCCCCTTCCAGCAAGAGTCGCAGCGGCGTCCTGCCGGGCGGCAGATGTCCGTGGCGACGGATCAGGCGGCTCAGCTGCCAGGTCGTCCGAGCCCAGCGCGCGAGAGACCGGATGCGGACCGACCGCAGACCGGCGGCGGTCGCGCATGTCTCGAGCGAACGGCGGGAGAAGAGGTGAAGGTGGCGCGGCGGATCGAGGTGCAACCAGTGCCGCCCGAAGATCCTGTGGCAAAACGAGCGTGCGTTCGGCGTGAGGACGATCAGGGAGCCGCCAGGCCCGACGGCCCGGAAGCAGGCCCTCATGAAAGCGACGGGGTCGTGAACGTGCTCGATCACGTGTCGCGAGACGACCACGTCGAAGGCCGCTGCGCCTGCGTCCACCTGGTCGAGGGTACCGTCCAGGACGCTCACTCCTCGCTTCTCCCGGGACAGGCGAGCCGCGACGGGGTCGGGCTCCACGCCGCAGACCTCCCATCCGACTCCCTGCATCGTGGCCAGGAACACGCCGTCGCCGGATCCCACGTCCAGGAGCGTGCGCGCTCCCCGATGACGGAACTCCCTGACCAGGGGCTCTACCCGCTCCGCGATGAACGGCACGCCCGACAGGGCTCCGCCAAGCAGAGCGCGCACGAACGAGCGGCTCCGACCCCGATCCGCGAACGCGTCCTCGAGCACGAGCGACCGTGTCGCCGCTCGCGCGCGGCCGAAGAACCGGGCGCTCGCGTCCTGGTGGGTGTAGTACTCGCCGTAGGCAAGCGCGATGCTGGAACGCGTCAATCGAGGGCTCAGCCACAACAGGCCGCATTCCGGGCACTCCAGCAGCTCCGCCGTGCCGGGCGCGTCGAAGATCCGATCCTGCATGGAGGCGTACCGAAGCCGTCCCGGGGCGGAGCAGAGCGGACACGCTGGAACGTCTTCGAATTCGGCCAGGCTGGGCTCGGCCATCAGTACTGATCGAGATCCTGCAGCCCCACGAGCACGTCCCTGGCCTTGGAGCCGTCCGGCGGCCCGAGGATGCCGGCGTCGTGCAGCTGATCGATGATCCGCGCCGCGCGGCCGTAGCCGATCTTGAGGCGCCGCTGGAGGAGGGAGGTCGAGCCGAGCTGGTTCTGGATGCAGACCTCCGCGGCCTGCCGGAAGAGCGGATCGCGGTCGGCGGGACCGGCGCCGGCGTCGCCGCCGCCCTCCTCGCCGCCTTCCTCCTCGGCGATCCGCGCGCGCACGACCTCGAGGATGTCGGCCTCGCCGCCGACCCCGCTCTCCTCCTCGACCTCGGCCTGGACCGCGGCGAGGCGCTCCTCGCGCCGCGCGTCGAACCAGTGCATCAGGCGCTCGGTCTCGTCGGTGCCGACGAACGCCCCCTGCAGGCGCATCAGGTCGCTCTTCCCCGGCGGCATGAAGAGCATGTCGCCGTTGCCCAGCAGGGCCTCGGCGCCGTTCTGATCGAGGATGGTGCGGCTGTCGATCTTGGACGCAACCCGGAACGCGATCCGGCAGGGGAAGTTCGCCTTGATGAGGCCGGTGATGACGTTCACCGACGGCCGCTGGGTCGCGAGGATCAGGTGGATCCCGATCGCGCGCGCCTTCTGCGCGAGCAGCGCCAGCGGCGTCTCGACCTCGGCCTGCACGGTCATGATGAGGTCGGCCAGCTCGTCCACGAAGAGGAGGATGTAGGGGAGCGGGCCCTCCTCGTACGCCTCGCCGTTCGGCTTGACGATCTTCGTCGGGTCCTCGGCGAGCTTGTGGTTGAAGTCGACGAGGTTGCGCGCGTTGTTGGCGTGGAGCAGCTCGTAGCGGTCCTGCATCTCCCACACCGCCCACTTGAGGACGTGCGCGGCGTCCTTGTTGTCGGTGACCACGCGGTGCCGCAGGTGCGGCAGCGCGTTGTACATCGACAGCTCGACCATCTTGGGGTCGATCATCAGGAAGCGCAGCTCGGCCGGCGTGTAGCGGTACACCAGGCTGGTGATGAGCGTGTTGATGCAGACGGACTTGCCCGAGCCGGTGGCGCCGGCGATCAGCAGGTGCGGCATCTTCGTCAGGTCGGCGATGATCGGCCGGCCCTCGAGGTCCCGGCCCAGCGCGACGGGGAGGAGCAGCCGCTGGACGGCCTTCTGCCACTCGAGCGTCTCGAGCAGCTCGCGGAAGCCGACCATCCGCGCGGTCGGGTTCGGGACCTCGACGCCGACGGCGCCCTTGCCGGGGATCGGCGCGACGATGCGGATGCTCTGCGCGCGCATCGTGAGGGCCAGGTCGTCGGCCAGGGCGGCGATGCGGCCGACCTTCACGCCCGCGGCCGGGACGACCTCGAACTGCGTGACGACCGGGCCGGTCGTCCGCGCCCCGACGGTGCCCTCGACCTTGAACTGCTTCAGCGTGTCGAGCAGGACGGCCTGCAGCCGGTCCAGCTCGCTCTCGAAGTTCGCCGCCTGCGGCGTCGGCGGATTCAGCAGGTCGATGGGGGGGAGCTCGTCGGCCACAGCCGGGGTCGGGGATTGGAGATTGGGGATTCGGGCCCCTCCCTTCCGCACCCGCTTCTTCGGGTGATGCTCCTCCGCCTCGACCTCCTCGTCGGGCACGGCAAAGAGGTCCTCCGGCGGTTCTTCAACCGGCGGAGGCGCCTCGACGCTCTCGGACCCCGGGCCCCGGACCCCGGGCTCCCGCTTCCGCAGCATCCCCAGGGGATTCCAGCCCACCGTCGCGATGGTGAGCCCCGAGAAGATGCCGAGGGCGAGGAGACCCTCGCCCACCGGCCCGATGATCCGGAGCTCGAAGGCGAGGAAGCCGCCGGCGAGGCCCACCCAGCGCGGGTAGTCGGGCAGCGCGCCGGCGGCGAGCGCGGCGTGCGCGACGCCCTGCCAGGTCTGGTAGCCGACGCCGAGGGCGAACGGCACGGTGAGCGAGAGGCCGGCGAGGAGGATCGTGACGCGGCGGCCGAGGCTGCGGTCGAAGTGGCCGAAGAGCGCGACGGCCCAGAAGAGCGGGACCAGCGGGACAAGGGCGGCGCCGGCGCCGAAGAACGAGCGGAGAAACGCCCCGACGGCGATGCCGACCGGGCCGGTGAGCGAAACGCCGGGGGCCGTCGCGAGCGCCAGGAACAGGCCCGCGAGCAGGGCCCCTATCGCCCAGAGATCATCCTTCGTTCGCGGGTCGATACGCCGTGATCCTGCGGTCGGCATAGAGGGGCAGGACGGGGTGCGTATCCTGGGCGGCGCAGGCCTCGAGGTCGGCGCGGAAGCCGAGCGCGGCCAGCTCGCGGCCGTGGGTGCTGGCCTTGAGGGCCCGTCCCCAGCGCTCGCCGTAATGCCGCGCCAGCTCCAGCGCGGCGACGGCGCTGTCGTTCACGCTCACGCTGCGGCTGCCGCCCTCCGGGAGGAGCGCCTTGGTGAGGCGGCCGGCGGCGAAGGCGTCCTCGAGCGCGAAGTGTTTCTCGCCGCCGGCGCAGAGGATCACCAGGTCGCCCTGCTCGGCGAGCGCGGCGCGACAGCGCTCCGCCACGGTCGAGAAGTTCACGGCGGCGCCGGCGATGACCTCGCGCGCGCCCTGCGCCGCGACGAGGGCCGAGGTGCCGTTGGTGGTGGACATCACGATCGTCTTGCCGCCCACGACCTCCGGGCCGAACTCGGCGGGGGAGTTGCCGAGGGCGAAGCCGGGGATGCGCTCCGACTTCCGTTCGCCCGCGAGGATGACGGCGTCGCGCTCGAGGTTCTGCGCGAGGCGCAGCGCCTCGTCGGTCGTGCCGGCCGGGAGCACCGCCTTGGCGCCGTTGGCCAGCGCGACGGCGATGGTGGTGGTGGCGCGCAGGATGTCCACGACGACGACGGTGCGACCGGCGAGGTCGTTCGGACCGAGTGCCTGCGGCGTGAAGACGACTTCGATCTTCACGGGGTGGCCTCCGCGGGCTGCATCATCTCCCGCTCCACGAACGTCGTGTCCACCTGCCCTTCGCGGAAGGTCGGGTGCTCGATGACCTTCGTCAGGAACGGGATCGTCGTGGTGACGCCCTCGATGATGAAGCCGTCCAGCGCCTGGTGCATCCGCGCCAGCGCCTCCGCCCGGTTGGTCCCGTGCACGATCACCTTCGCGATCAGCGAATCATAGTACGGCGGCACCGTATAGCCCGCGTAGATGTGCGTGTCCACCCGCACGCCCGGCCCGCCGGGGGGATGGAACGTCGTCACGACGCCGGGGCACGGCTGGAAGTTTCGCGCGGCGTCCTCGGCGTTGACGCGGCACTCGATGGCGTGGCCGCGCAGGCAGACCGCCCGCTCCGGGAAGGAGAGCGGCTCGCCGCTCGCGACCCGGATCTGCTCCTTCACGAGGTCGAGGCCGGTGCACATCTCCGTGACCGGGTGCTCGACCTGGATGCGGGTGTTCATCTCCATGAAGTAGTAGGAGCCGTCGCCGTTGAGGAGGAACTCCATCGTGCCGGCGCCGACGTAGCCGATCCTATCGGCGAGCTGCACCGCGGCGTCGCCCATCTTGGCGCGCAGCTCCGGCGTCATCGCGGGCGAGGGCGCCTCCTCGATGAGCTTCTGGTGCCGGCGCTGGGTCGAGCAGTCGCGCTCCGAGAGGTGCATGAGGCGCCCCTGCTGGTCCCCGAACACCTGGATCTCCACGTGGCGCGGCTTCTCGAGGTACTTCTCCAGGTAGACCGCGTCGTTGCCGAAGGCCGCCAGCGCCTCGCTGCCGGCGAGCTGGAAGTGGCGCGCGAAGTCGTCCTCCTCCATCGCCACCCGCATCCCCTTCCCGCCGCCGCCCGCCGCCGCCTTGATGATGACGGGGAAGCCGATCTCGCGCGCCGCGGCGACCGCCTCCTCGACGTCGCCCACCGGCCCCGGCGTGCCGGGGACGATCGGGACGCCCGCCTCCCTGGCGAGGCGCCGCGCCTCGGCCTTGTCCCCCATCGCGCGGATCTGGTCGGGCGTGGGGCCGATGAACGCGATGTTGGAGGCGCGCACGATCTCGGCGAACTCCGCGTTCTCCGCCAGGAAGCCGTAGCCGGGATGGATCGCGTCCGCCCCCGTGATCTCGGCGGCCGCGATGATCTGCGGGATCTTGAGGTAGCTGTCGCGCGCCGGCGCGGGGCCGATGCACACGTCGTCGTCGGCGAACCGCACGTGGAGCGATTCGCGATCGGCCTCGCTGAAGACGGCCACGGCCTCGATGCCGAGCTCGTGACAGGCCCGGATGATGCGGAGGGCGATCTCGCCGCGGTTGGCGATCAGCACCTTCTTGAACATCAGCGCTGGAACGGATCCCGGCTCAGACCCGACACGCCGTCGCCCGCATCCGACGGCCCGGCGGACCCCGCCCCGGTCCCGGGTTTCGCCGCGGGCGCCGCGGGCCGCTTCGCGCCGAGGCCCGCCGCGCCTCCGGTCTTGGTCGGGTCGAACGCCCCCTTCTTGTCGAAGCCCGCGAAGGTGCGATCGCTCGACCCCCCGATGCCCTGCACCTGGAGCTGGAATTCGGTCGGGTTCGAGCAGTAGAAGAGCGCCGAGTCGAGGGAGATGACGCCGTCGGTGTACCACTGCATCAGGCTCTGGTCGAACGACTGCATCCCGTACTGGACCGTGCCCTCCTTGATCAGGTCCGGGATGTTGAGCTGGCTCTTCACGTCGCGGATGTTGTCGCGCACCGCCGCGGTGTTGACCAGGATCTCGGAGGCCGCCACGCGGCCCGTGCCGTCCTTGGTCGGCACCAGACGCAGGGAGACGACGGCCTGGAGCGCGGTGGAGAGCAGGTGCCGCACCTCCTCGTGCTGGTGCGGCGGGTAGAACGAGATCACGCGGTTGATGGTCTGCGTGGCGTCGGTCGTGTGCAGCGTCGAGAAGACCAGGTGCCCCGTGTCGGCCGCCTTGATGGCCGTGTCCAGCGTCTCCATGTCGCGGATCTCGCCGATCAGGATGACGTCGGGGTTCTGCCGCAGCACGTGGCGCAGGGCGTTGTGGAACGAGAGGGTGTCGGCGCCGACCTCGCGCTGGTTGATGATCGAGTTGACGTCGCGGTGCAGGAACTCGATCGGGTCTTCGATGGTGATGATGTTGACGCGGCGGTTGAGGTTGATGTGGTTGACCATCGCCGCGAGCGCGGTGGACTTGCCGCTGCCGGTCACGCCCGTGACGAGCACCAGGCCGCGCGGCTTCAGGGCCAGCGCCTCCAGGATCTTGGGGAGGTGCAGCTCCTCGATCGTCTGCACCTCGTAGGGGATGACGCGGAAGGCGAAGGCGAGCGTGCCGCGCTGCCAGTACACGTTCACGCGGAACCGTCCGATCCCCGGCACGCCGATGGCGAAGTCGGACTCCTTCGTCTCCATGAACTCCTTCAGCTGCTTCGGCTGCATCAGGTGCTCGGCGAGCGACTTGAGGTCCTGCGGCGTCATCGGCGCCTGGTTGGGCGCCGGCGTGAGGTCGCCCGCGATCCGGACCGTCGGCGGCCGCCCGACCTTCAGCAGGAGGTCCGAGCCCTTGTGCTCCACCATCCACTTGATCGAGGCCGGGAAGAAGGCCGGCGCGGCCGACGACTTGGCCGTGGTCGGCGCGATGTCCGGCGCGCCCAGCACCTGCGACGCACGAGGTTCAGGCATTGGGATCCACCCGGAAGAGGACCTGGCCGAATTCGACGGGCTGCGCGTCCTCCACGAGGCATTCGCGCACCACGCCGGAGACCTCCGACTCGAGCTCGTTCATGATCTTCATCGCTTCGATGATGCAGAGCGTCTGGCCCGGCGTGACGCGGGTGCCCGGCTTCACGTAGGGGTCCGCTCCCGGCTCCGGCGCCCGGTAGAAGGTGCCGACCATCGGCGACTTGACCTCGACCAGGCGGGTCGCCGGAGCGGCGCCCTCGGCCGCAGCGGCCGCGGCAGCCGCCCCCGGTACGGCGGCGTAGTGCACCGCACCCGCCGGACCCGCCGGCATCACCACGGCGCCGCCCGCCTCGCGGCTCACCCGGTACGTGGTGAAGCCCCGGCGGATCTCGATCGTCGTGGCGCTCGACGCGTCCAGGAGCGCCAGCAACTCCTTGAGCAGAGCAAGGTCGGTCATCCAAGCACCAAGAGTTCACGGGGGAACTGCGTGAGCAGGGCCGTGCCGCCGTCCGACAGTGCGACGTCGTCCTCCAGGCGGACTCCGCCCCAGCCCGAATAATAGACGCCCGGCTCGACGGTGACCACCGCGCCCGCCGGGAGCACCTGGTCGGCGGTGCGCGCAAGCCTCGGCGCCTCATGCACTTCCAGGCCGATCCCGTGGCCGAGGGAGTGGCCGAAGGCGGGGCCCTGCCCCGCCGCCTCCATCACGTCCCGCGCCAGCGCGTCGGCCTGCCGGCCCGAAAGCCCGGCCCTGAGGCCGGCGAGCGCCGCGCGCTGCGCGAGCGCCACCAGAGCGTAGGCCTCGGTCTGCCGCGCGGTGGGCCGAGCGCCGACGACGAAGGTGCGGGTGACGTCGGAGACGTAGCCGTCCACGATCGCGCCGAAGTCCAGGAGCAGGAAGTCTCCGGGCGCGATGACGCGCGAGCTGGTCCTCGCGTGCGGCAGCGCCGAGCGGGGCCCCGAGGCCACGATCGTGGGGAACGGGTAGCCCTCGGTCCCGCCGCGCCGGAGCGCGCCCTCGAGCAGCGCCGCGACTTCCTGCTCCGTCTGCCCGGCGCGCACCTGGCGGACCGTTTCCGCGAGCGCGTCGCCCGCGAGCGCGGCCGCGGCGCGGATCGCGTCGATCTCCTCCGGCGCCTTGACCGCGCGCAGCGCCTCGACGTGGTCGGAGACCGGGCAGAAGTGACAGGGGAGCTTGTCCGCGGCGAGGCGCTCGGCCTCGCGCACCGTGACGACGTGCGCCTCGTAGCCGACCGCGCGCACGCCGTAGTCCGGGATCAGCTTGACGAGGCGCTCCCAGACGCCGGTCCCGTCGATCACGATCCTGGCCAGCGCGCCGATCTCGTCCCTGGACTGGGTCTCGTACCGGAAGTCGGTGATGAAGACCGCGCCCTTGCCCGTCACGAGCAGCAGGCCGCTGGTGCCCGAGAAGCCCGTCAGATACCGGACGTTGGCGGGGTGCGAGACGACCAGCGCGTCCAGGCCCTCGCGGGACACG
>Ga0187889_10002040_pt1 | contig 20459 bp, 22 predicted proteins | sample June2016WEW_7_10_2_FD_132992 | JGI IMG/M metagenome (GOLD analysis project Ga0187889, IMG submission 132992) | Peatland microbial communities from SPRUCE experiment site at the Marcell Experimental Forest, Minnesota, USA - June2016WEW_7_100 | ecosystem: Environmental > Terrestrial > Soil >... | reverse complement strand
TTTTACGCCGATTACATCTGGCGTTACGCACCGCATTCAAGCTACGACGAGACGAATCACACCTGGAAGGATTTTGTCGGGCGTGAAACGTTGTATTACAACACCGGCGGCAAACACGAGACCTACATTCCCGACTTATTCACGAAGGCTGCGCTGAATTTCGTCCAAAACAACCAGCCCGACCAATTCAACCGCTACCGCCCGTTCTTCCTGTTGTTGAATTACAAAATTCCCGGTGCCGGAAAAGGGCCGGTGCCGACCGACGCGCCTTACTCCGACGAACCGTGGTCGCAGCCGCAGAAAAACAAGGCCGCCATGATCGCGCGCCTCGACGGCTATATTGGCCAGTTGCGGGAGCAATTGCAGAAGCTGAACCTGACAAACGACACGGTGATTTTCTTTACGAGCGACACCGGGCCGGAGAAAAGCGATGGCGTGGATCCGAACTTTTTCCGGAGCGCCGGGCCGTTTCGTGGCGGGCGCGGCGAACTTTACGAAGGCGGCCTGCGCGTGCCGATGATCGTCCATTGGCCTGGAAAAATCGGACCAAATCAAGTCAGTGATTTCCCTTGGGCGGCCTGGGATTTTTTGCCGACGGCGGCAGGCATCGCGCTGACCCAATCGCCGACCAACATTGACGGCATCTCCGTTTTGCCGGCGCTGCGAGGCGAATCCCGGTTACAGACCAACCAGATATTTTTCCGTTGGGAACTTCGCGAGCGTGAATCGGCGCAGGCCGCCCGCATGGGCGATTGGAAAATTGTGCGCCCGCAGGCCGATGAAAAATGGGAGCTTTACAATCTCAAAAGCGACCCGGCCGAATCCCAAAACGTCGCGGACAAAAATCCCGGCGTGATTGCAGAGTTTGAGAAGTTGTTGAAAAAGTAGGAACACGCCACTGGTCGGAGTTTGCGCTTTGGCCTGTCTTCAGTGGGAAACAATCCTCGTGACGGGATTGAACTTCAATTAACGCGCTGAACCACCTGACGGCGGCACGTTCACGTCGCGTTCCTGCTCGACTTTTCGGACCGCGAAGCTCATCCACAAAATCGCCAGCGCCACGCCCAGCAGAAATGCCGCCAGCACCAGCCACGGCCATTGGTAACGGCGTGGATTTTTATCCGCTTCGTTCATCTTACTCTTGATCGTAATCCTAATCTAAACCTGTTGCGACAACGAATTAAGATTGGAACAAAAGTCGATCGCCTGAAAACTCGACCCGCGCCGGTTTTGCGTTAAGTTTTCCGCGTCGCGCGCATGCACGAAGCCGAATCACCAGAAAACCTGCCGTCGCCGCCGGTGGAAACCACCGACCCGGCCGCGCCGAAAGGCTTCGACGGGGCGAATGATCATCCGTATATCATCTTTCGGAACCGCGATTTTACACTTTTTTTGGCCGGCCGCTTTGCCGCGTCGCTCGGCCAGCAAATGTTCACTTTGGCCTTGGGTTGGGAAATTTATGAGCGCACACGCGAAAGCAGCTACGGCGCGCTGGCGCTGGGCCTCGTGGGACTGACGCAGATGGTCCCGATGTTTTTGTTTACGCTGCCGGCGGGGCACGTCGCGGACAATTACAATCGCAAACGAATCGTGGTGCTGATGACGGCGGTGATCGCGGCTGTGAGTCTCGGCGTGGCTGTCATTTCCACGCTCCGCGCGCCGGTCTCCTGGATTTACCTTTGCCTGTTCATCGGCGCCACGGCCCGCACGTTTATGTGGGCGGCCAATGCGGCGTTTCTGCCGCATCTGGTGGATCGCAAGGATTTCCCGCGCGCGGTGAACTGGAGTTCCGCCGTGTTCCAACTGTCCTGCATCGTCGGCCCGCTGGCGGCAGGCGCGATCATCGCCGTGGCCCAACATCATTCGGCGTCTCCGGCAGCGCTGGTTTATGTGATTAATGCGCTGGCGTCGTTGGTTTTTTGCGTTCTTATCGGCATGGTGCGCCGGCAGCACACCGTTACAGTCAAGGAACCCATGACGCTCCAGGCGCTGTTGACGGGTTTCAAGTTCGTCTATGCGAGCAAAATCATTTTGGGAATCATCACGCTCGACATGTTCGCGGTGTTTTTGGGCGGCGCGACGGCGCTGCTGCCGATCTATGCCAGGGATGTTTTGTTCGTCGGGCCGACCGGGCTTGGATTTTTGCAGGCAGCGCTGCCGATGGGATCCCTGCTCTGTGTGTTCATTTTAAATCACCGGCCGCCGCTGCAAAAGGCCGGGCGCGCCATGCTTTGGGCGGTCGCGGCCTTTGGACTGGCGACGATTGCATTCGGATTTTCGACCTGGTTTTGGTTCTCGCTGCTCATGCTGTTCACGTGCGGGGCGGTGGACAACATCAGCGTCGTGGTGCGGCACACGCTGGTGCAGATGCTCACACCGGACGACAAACGCGGGCGCGTCTCCGCCGTCAACAACCTTTTCATCAGCACGTCGAACGAACTGGGCGGTTTCGAATCCGGCACCGTGGCGCAAATCTTCGGGCCGACGATGGGCCACACCATTGTCACCGGCGCGGTGATTGCCGTGGTGTCCGGCGGGATTGGGACGATGATTGTCGTCGGCGCGGTGGCGTTGATCTGGCCGCAAATCCGGCGTTACGGGAAACTGGCGTGAAAAATTCTTCGCTTGATGCGAAAAGTCTTCGGCGTAAAGTTCAACTGCAATGAACGGAAATTCAGAAAGCCGCAATCGGCAATCTCTATCGAAGATTATCTGGATATTATTGTTCGCTATTGGCTTCATTATTTTGCTGGTGGTAATTATTCCGGCAGGCTTTGTTGGCAACGGTGGGCGGAAGGCAAATGCAATCATCAATAATCTTCGCTACATCGACGGCGCAAAGGACCAATGGGCATTTGAGCACGGCATCACGAATGCAGATCAAGCGGCACATTTTACTCTGCCGCTTTCATGGAAAGATATTGCGCCGTATTTGCTGCAAAATACAAACGTGCTTTTGCAAAAACATTTTGGCAGTGATGGTGTTGTGCATCCCATTTCCGGTGAAATTTACACAATCAATTCGTTAAGCAAACCACCGGAAGCAAAACTTACTCACGACGTTGAATTTCTATCGAAGGGCACGATTATTCCTGATCCTGACAAAGCATACGTTTAGCTCAACCAAACGACGAACAATTGATGAACGCGACTTGACGCGCTCCGGCAGAAGTTTATTTTCGGCGCATGAAAAAAATTTCGCTTTGGCTTTTCATTCTGGCCTTTACCACGGTGGCGGCACGCGCCCAGGACGCCGAGGTGACCGAGCGCCTCAACAAAGTGGAAGGGTACGTGCAGGATTTGCTTGCGGCGCAGACCGCGCAGAACAAACGCATCGAGGCGCTGGAAAAGGAAATCGCCGACCTGCGCGACAAATTGAACCAGCCCGGCGCAAACAATTACGCCGGCGCGGATGATTTACAGAAACTCGCCGGACAGGTCCAGGAACTTGCCAAAAAACAGCAGGCAGACAATGACTTGATTGTAAAGGAAATCGAGAAGCTCGGCAAAATCAGCGGCGGTTCGACTTCGAGCCACCGGCTGCCGCCAAACGTTCCAACAACAACAACAACTTCAACGGGCAATTCAACTCCGGGCGCGAACGTCCCGCAAAAGGGTTACGATTATACAATTCACAGCGGCGACACCCTGTCAGCGATTGCGAAGGCGTACAGTGACCAGGGGCACAAAGTGACCGTGAAACAGATTTTGGACGCTAATCCCGGACTGGATCCGAAAAACCTGATTGTCGGGAAGAAAATTTTCATCCCCGCGCCGGCGCAGTAGGTTCGGGTCTGGCATCCGGGGTTTGGTGTCTGGGGCAACAGGCGTTTGTGTGTTTTTCCCTAAAACCAAGACGCCAGAACCCAGACCCTAAAGCACCAGGAGAAAAATCACGATGGCCGGCGTGAGGCAATACCCCCAACGCGTTCAGTGGGGAAGTTTGAATTGGATGACCAGCACGCCCGCCGCCGCGACCAGACAATAGTAGCCGAAAAATTTCCAGCGTCCGCCTTCCAGCCAGCGGGAAAGCCATTTCAAAGCCAGCAGTCCGGCGAGAAAGCTGAAGGTCATGCCGACGAGGCTGGGGGCAAAAAGCTGCAGCACGGAACCGTGGCCGTTCAAGGCGTGGGCCTTGAGCAAGCGCAGCACTTCCTTGGCAATCACCGGCGGCGTCAAAACCACGGCGAGCGCGAAGCTGAATTCCTCCAGTTTCTGCTTGGGCAGGCCGAGCAGCAATCCGGTGGAAATGGTCGAGCCGGAACGCGAGAAGCCGCGAAAGGGCAGGCAGATGCCCTGCACAATGCCGATCCAGCACGAATGCGCCGGCTGAATTTCCGAATGGCGCGGCGATTTTTCCTCCCGCCACCCGGCGTAAATGATCAGCAACCCCACCGCCACCAGCGCGCACGCAATCAGCGGCAGGTTGGAGAACAAATCCTCGACCTCCGCGTGCGGCACGTGGCGCATGAAGATTTTCTCAATGAGGATCTTCAGTCCGTAGCCGACCAGGCCTGTGCAAACGGTCGCCATGACGACCTGGATGGCAAACCATTGGAGCTGGCCGGTGGAGGCGAAGTAATCGCGTTTCCAGCCGCGCCAGAAATAAACGATCACCGCGAACATGGTTCCGGTGTGCAACATGACCAGCAGCATCGTCATTTCGGGACTCGACGGATCCAACTTCATGAGTTTTTCCGCAATAATGACATGCGCCGAGCTCGAGACCGGCAGCAGTTCACACGCACCTTGAATCAGCGCCAGAATCAGGATTTGAAAATAATTCAACATGTTCGTGAAATCTTTTCGCCAGCTCCAAAGATGGCAACGGCCATCCCGTCAGGCATGGTGCGTGGTTAGACTCGAAACGCGGCCGGCAGGCAAGAAAGAAGCGGCGGGGCGGCTATTTTTTCGATCCCCAGAAGGCTTTGCCCTCTTCGGCGTGTTGTTTGACCTTGAGCTGGCCGAGGATTGAGTGCCAGCCGATGTAGATTTTGTGCCACTGGGTCTCGATGCCGCGCAAAGCGCCTTCGCTCATCTCACTGAGGAACCGCAGCGACGGCGCGTTGCCGATGAGCCCGTGGACCTCGTCGCGCGTGGGCGAGGCGACTTCGACGGCGGCGTAAATCAATTCCAGTTCCTGCACGATAATGCTTTTGATTTCGAGGAAATGGTTCTCCTCCGCCGGCCCGAATTTTTTGTTGCGGGCGACGTTGACGAAGTGGTTGAACTGTTTCCAGCACTCGATGTGCGTTTCAATTTGAGTGACCAGTTGGTTGAGTTCTTTGGCGGTCATAGGCTTGATCAAGTTTGCATCGGTGAAAGCGCGGTTTGGGGAAAAAGGAAAATGACGGCGCCGCCCCGCAACTCGCGGGCGGTGATGCGCAAGCTGACGAAATAAATGCTGACTTCGGCGAGTGGCATCTGCGCTTCGCGCGCCTCGCGGAAGAGCGTCAGGACGCTCCGCCCGATTTCGTGCAGCAAGGCTTTCGGATAGGCGGAGGAAACGGTGGACGTGACCACGTTGCCGTCCCGGTCCACGGCAATACTGCCGGTCGGCAGTTGCTGGACCACCGCGCGGGAGCGGCGGAAATGGAATAGTCGTTTTAAGAATCCCATGAGGCGACAAGTTTTCTGCTTTTTTCCAACAGCGGTGCGGCTTCAACGTTCGGCGGCCAGCCGACCAGGAACGATTTGTTCTCGCGGGGTACAACGAGCAACTGACGCTCCAGGTTGTGCCCGGCGAGGTGCGACAACGGTCCAGCCTCAATGTGTTCGCCGAGCCGTTTGGCGACTTCCACAGCACGGCGCGTCCATCGGGCGGGCGGCTCGACGGACTGCGTGCCCAAGGCTTCGACTTCGCCCTGGCCTTCGGCCGGGACGGCAACGACGAAATCCGCGTTTTCACGCGTGAGCACCGCCAGTTTCCAGATGGTTTTCCGGTGTGCGGCTTGTTCTACGGATTCAGGTTCAACGGGGTTGGCCTTTTCGTCCATGTCCTGCGCGGATTCGAGGAGCAGGGCGTTGACGGACTTGGTGATGGTGCGTTCGCGCTTCGGTTCGGCGGGCAAATTTTCAAACGTGCCCGATCTCCACGCCAGGATTCTCCGGAGCGCCGCCTCGCCCCGCACGCCCTCAGCCTCGGCGTCAAATAATTCGCCGTCCTGAATCCACAATTTCGCCACGAGCGCACCGCGCGTGAGGCGCAACACGGTGGAACTGCGGGAGAGACATTCCATCTGGATGATGTCCATGAGGCTTTTGCTTTGGATGCCGCGGAAACCGCCATCGGTGTCCCGCCCCAGCAACGATTCGAGACAGTCCAGATACATCTGCACGTTGCGCTGCATCTCGGTTTTGAGCCAGAACAAATCCACGCCCAGTGCGTAGGCGCGGGAACGAAATTCCTCGTCTTCGAGCGCGCTCAAGACGACCGTGCGCAGTTCGGGAAAGCGGCGGCGGACGATGGCCAGCACCTGCAGCCCGTCAATGCGCGGCATTTTCAGGTCGCAAATCAACAACCGGAAGGGCTCGGTTTCCAGCAGCGCCAGGGCGCGTGCGCCGGACGCGACGGTGCGGATTTCAGGTTTGCTGGGAAGCTGTGCCAGCATCTCGCTGCTCAACTTGAGCCAGTCTGCGTCGTCGTCTAAAACCAGAATTTTGTGCCTCTTCTCCATCCTGATGGTCACAATCGCTAATGCCGTTGCCACGTAAATTCAAGCATGAAAATGCGCTAACAGCATTTGTTTGGGGAGAAGCAATCGCCGTTCCCGCCCGTCGGAAAAGATTTCCGGCTGCGTTGTGGACAAACAAGGGACAAATCAGTCCAACGGTGGGACAACTTTTCCGCATGGCCGCCCAAAATTGGAAAGGGCGCGTCGGGATTGGAACAAAGAGGGTCGTGGCGCGCTTCCTGCTGAAATTCCCGGCGAACTTATCCGGTTGATCGGCAACGGAACATGAGTGTGATACCAAAGAGCATGAAAACAAAGTTTGTCGGGTTGCTCCGAGGCCTGCTCCAACGCTTCGATGAGAATGAAGTCAACGCTGTGGAACTGCCGCGGCCCATCACGGTCACTGCGCCGCCAGCGGAGCCACAGCGCGTTGCCGGCTCCCAACCGCAACCGGAGTTCACTCCACCGCTAACACCTGCCGGGAACTCGGCGGAGGCGGATGAGTTGGAGCTGCCGCTGCAGGCGGTACTGGCCGCGTTGCCGATGGATTTGCGCGCCAAGCTCATGCAGGTGCCGCCGGCGGGCGCGACGATGGTCATTGCGATTGAAAAAGTCCTTTCTCAGCTCGCGCACGGCTCGGTTAAAATCAGTTTCGGTGAATTGCGCCACGCCGCACCCGCCCTCTTCGCAAACTCCGGCGGTGAAAATGACTCCCGACCGGTGACCTTGCCGCTGAACGAAATTCTCGCGCGGCTCAATCCGGCCTTGTTATCGCGTCGTTCCACACAAAAGAAGATCGAAGTCGCTGACAATATCACCGGCCCGTTTGAGGGCCACGGTCGGGGGATTACCTTTACCGTCGCACCGCTCAAACCCCCGCCGACGCCGGTGCCGCCGCCCCGAACCATTTTGCCGGCTTCCTGGCCCGCTGTTTCCCCCAATCCAATCGTGCCGCGGCCCTCGTTTGCTTCTCGTGCCCCCCCGCCGGTGCCAGCCTCCATGGGGCCTGCGCTGCGCAAGGGCGCACCCCGAACGTATCCCGCTGCGCCGGTTTCACCGACGACGACGCCCGCCGCACATCCGGCAATTCCGCCCGAACCCGCGCCGTCAACCATTTTCGCGCCGTTGGCTACGCTCTCGGAAAACTGGCCGGAGGCATTGCGGCAGGAAATCGCACAGATGATTTTGATGAACGCCCAAGTTGCCTTGCCGGTACATCTGGTGGAACCGGCATTGAAACGCGGGCGCGTGATCTTCTCATGGCGCGATGTGCGTTCTTGGATCCGCCCCGTGCCGCCGGCGGATTCCGCCCACGACGGGGTTGAACTGGAGCTGCCGCTGAAAGTCATCGCCCCGCTGTTTTTCGGACGGCAAAAGACGGCGGTCAGACTGCAGCGGAAAGTCGCCATTGCCCCTGAAATTCCCGATCTGTTTTTCGGTTTTCCACAGCCGCAATCGCAACCGGAAGTGACGGCGCCACCGCCGGAGGTGGCCGTGCCGCAGCCGGAGGTGGCCGTGCCGGAGCCGGAAATCGCCCGTTACGTGCCCAAGCCGACGAGCACCAAGCCGCCTGACACGAATTACTACATTTGGGGCGACAACGGCGAAACGCCGAAGGTAGAGGAAGTCGAACACAAACGTCGGGCTACGCCCCCCACTGATTTTACCAGCCGTCGGGCGATGCCGAAGGACGTCGTCGCCCGCGCCGTGACATTACCCGGTGTCGCGGGCGCACTCGTGGCACTGCAGGACGGTTTGAAGGTGGCCAGCCAGGTGCCGGCGGAGTTGAACGCCGACACGCTGGCCGCGTTTTTGCCGCAAATTTTTGACCGGCTGGGTCAGAGCACGCGGGAATTGCGCATGGGCCCGCTGAACAACGTGAATTTCACCGTCGGCAACGTGCCGTGGAAAATTTACCGGGTGAACGCCGTCTATTTCGCCGCGTTTGGTCGCGCCGGCGAAGCGTTGCCCACGGCGCAACTGGCCCTGCTGGCTGCCGAACTCGACCGTAAAAAGCAGTAATCATTTTATGGCCATCATCAATCAAGCTACCAAAGAGTTGCAGGTCAAAATCGTCTATTACGGCCCGGCTATGGGCGGTAAGACCACTAACCTTGTCCAGGTCCACGACCACGTCCAAACCGCCGCGGGCAACAAAGGCAAACTCGTATCGCTGGCGACCAGCTCCGACCGCACGTTGTTCTTCGATTTCCTGCCGATTGAGGCGATGACCATCAAGGGTTTCAAGACGAAGTTCCAGCTTTATACCGTGCCCGGCCAGGTGATTTACAACACCACCCGGCAACTAGTGCTGCGCGGGGTGGACGGCATTGTGTTCGTGGCCGATTCGCAATACGAAAAAATGCCGGAGAACGTCGAGAGTTTTCAAAACCTGCTGGACAACCTGAGCACGCTCAAGCTCAATTTCGACGACATTCCCTACGTGCTGCAATACAACAAGCGCGACCTGCCCAACACCGCGCCGGCGGAATACATGGAGTTTCTCCTGAACAACCGCGAACTGCAGGTGCCGTCGTTCACCGCCACCGCGCACAGATGCGAAGGCGTCTTCGAGACACTGAACATGATCACGCGCCTGTTGTTGCAAAAATTCATCAACCAAAGCGTTCCGCAATACGCATGACATGGCCACCTTGCCCCAACTCGTCGAGAGCGATGTTCATCTGTTGGACGAAACGCTCCGCCAGTTCATCGCCCACACCGGGGCGACGACGGCGCTGATCATCGACAAGGGCGGCTTTCTCATCACGCATCAGGGCGATGCCGCGCAATTTGATCTCACCACCATCAGCGCGCTCGCGTCCGGCGCTTACATGGCCAACCAGACCATTGCCGGTCTCGTCAATGAATCGAACTTCAACAGCATTTACCAGCAGGGCGAAAAATACAGCATGTTCGTCGTAAACGTGGATGAACATTGCCTGCTGGTCGTGATTTTCAAAGCCGGGGTGGGGGTGGGGGTGGTGAAATACTACGCTACCGGCACGGTGAAACGCCTGGCGCGCCGGCTCAAAATCGCGCGCGAACGCAACCCCGACCGCGGACTCGACCTCTCGGTGCTCAATGTGGCCAATCCGCACCCCCTCTTCCGGAAGAAGGATGCGTGACCCGTGACCCGTGCCGTGTGACGCGATTATTCGTCCTCGTCACCCGCGATCGGTTACAATCCGGCGTGGCTTCCGTCGCACATCGCGCCGTTATTCGAGTGCTTACAACCACACCAGGCCAGCGTCCTGGTTTCGGTGATTTCCACCTTCTTCGGCGCGAAACCACTGCCCTTGTGCGAGCCGTCGCAAAACGGCTGGCCCTTTGATTTTCCGCACGCGCACCACCAATACGTGCCGGGTTCGACTTTTTGAACGAACGGAGATTTTTGCGCAATCGTCGGTTCCATAATGTGGCAACCATATTCCAATCCGCCAAAAACGCAAATCACCGTTGTCACATTTCATTCTGAAACTTCTGTTCGGCCGCCCATTCCGAATCCCTGCCGGATGGAGCGCGGCGTTTACGTCGCTTTGACTCACGCCAGCCAACCTGTGCCGGGTTCCTCCCGGTGACTCCCAGTTTGAAATGTTCAAGTGGACTCAAGTCCGCGCCCCGCACTTCTCACTTCTCACTTCCGTTTTCCGGGCGTAACTTCTCTTTGCCATTATGCCCATCACCTACCGCCAGTGGGGCACAGATTTGGACGCCAACGCGCTCCAGCAAATGGAGAACGCCTGCCAACTGCCCGTCTCCGTCGCCGCCGCACTCATGCCCGACGCCCATGTCGGTTACGGCCTGCCCATCGGCGGCGTGCTCGCCACCGACAACGCCGTCATCCCCTACGCCGTGGGCGTGGACATCGCCTGCCGCGTCAAACTCACCGTGCTTGATTTACCGCTGGATTATCTTCGTCGCCGCGAAACCGATCTCATCCGCGCCATCGAAGCCGAGACGCGTTTCGGCATTGGCGTGGAATTCAAACATCGCCGCTCGCATCCGGTGATGGACGCGGACTGGTCCGTCAGCCCCGTCACGCAACGTTTTCGTGACAAGGCGGCAGCGCAACTCGGCACCAGCGGTAGCGGCAATCATTTTGTCGAGTTCGGCGAATTCACCGTCGAACACAAGCAACTCGGCCTCGAACCGGGCACGTATCTCGCCTTGTTGAGCCACAGCGGCAGCCGCGGCACCGGCGCGCAGGTCTGTGACTATTACAGCCGCCTCGCTCGCCAGAAACGCAAGGATTTGCCCAAGGAACTCAGCTACCTCGCGTGGCTCGACCTCGATTCCGCCGACGGCCGGGAATACTGGGCGGCGATGGAATTGATGGGCCAATACGCCTCCGCGAATCACTACCTCATTCACAAGCACATCGCGCGGCATCTCGGCGCAGGCGTGCTGCTGGACATTGAAAACCATCACAACTTCGCGTGGAAGGAACGCCACGCTGGACGCGACGTCATCGTCCATCGCAAAGGCGCGACACCGGCAGGTGTGGGCGTGCTCGGGGTGATACCCGGTTCGATGGCCAGCCCGACATTCGTGGCGCGTGGCAAGGGGAATGCTGAATCACTCAACTCCGCGTCACACGGCGCAGGCCGCGTGATGAGCCGACACAAGGCTAGGAAAAGTTTCAACTGGAAGATGGTGAAACCGTATCTGGACGAACGCGGCGTGAAACTGATTTCCGCCGGATTGGATGAAGTGCCGATGGTCTATAAAAACATTGAGGAAGTCATGGCCGCGCAAACCGATTTGGTGGAACCACTGGCGAAATTTTTCCCGCGCCTCGTCAAAATGGCCCCGGCCGGCGAGCGGGCCGAGGATTAAACCAATGCACGCGAAGGCGACGATAGGAAATTTTTTGACGCGAATTTCACGAATTAACACAAATTCAATTCGCGAAAATCCGCGCAATTCGCGTCAAGATTTGAGAGCGCCGGCGGCGCGGCATGTTCAGAAGATGTGCTCCTGACGGAGCTTGAAAATCAGGGCACGCGATTTCTCCAAAGGTATCGCACCTAGGGTGCTGCCACCGGCAAAATTTCCAGCGTCAGGCAATAATCCTTGTAGCCAACCGCCCGCCAGAAGGCAATAGCTGCCGGGTTGCGGACCAAAACCTCAACCGTCAGGCGCTTGTTCGCCGGCCAGATTTTTGTGATGAGAATTTTCATGGCTTGACGGCCAAAGCCCTGCCGGCGGTGGTTTCGCACGACGAAGAGTTACCACAAATATATCTCCTCCGGCTGCTCGCGATACAAGGCGTAGGCAACCACTTCCCCGCCGTTCTCAAAAATCGCTGCCGAGTATTCAGAAGCCAGCCAGCCTTTCATGCGCTGTTCCAGTTCGGGAACCGTCATCGGATTTCGATGTCCCTCGTCACGGATCAACTGATGGTTGAGTTCCGCCAGCAGAGCACAGTCGTTCAAGGTTGCGTGTCGGAAATTCATTTGGATGCTCGTGGCATGTTTTCTGCAAGAATGGCCCACCGTTCATGGTTCTGCCAACGTCCACCGACCTTCAAATAACGGCGTGAAAAGCCTTCCCGCACAAACCCGCAACTCCGGACCAACCTGATGGAAGCGCGATTTGCCGGCTGAATGTTGGCTTCCAGGCGGTGAAGTTTCAGCTTCCGAAAGGCATGTTTCAGAACGAGCAGCATGCCTTCGCGCATCAACCCTTGTCCGGCATGGGGAGCAAAGGCGTAATAACCCAGAAATGCACCGTGCAATGCCCCGCGAATGATGTGATTCAAGTGGATGGCCCCGACAATGTCGCCCGTCTCGCGACGGACAACCAGAAATCCCTGGTGCGAATCCGAAGCCATGCGTTTCAAATAAGCTTCAAATTTTTTGCGCGTGTTCGGCGGCGTAACCCACCGGCGATGAAGGGCGCGGCTCCGCCGGACTGCCGCATGAAACGCCGGCCAGTCACGAATGGTTGGCGTCCTGATGATTACAGGCATGAGTCGCGTTTAACTTTAGCTATCGCGGAATGCAATGGCGACAAAGATTCCGCTTTTCACGGCGCAATGGGAGAAGGTATTGCCGGGTGCCGGCAACCGGGCCGTCTCACTGTCCACCACCGACAAAATGGAAGGCTTCCAACAAAGATTCAGCACTGCAAAGCTGGTGCCCCATGTTCGGCTGGTCAATGAGCCTGGCTTGAAAACCGTTCTGTACGAAGCCGCCATGGTAAATGTCCAGGATGTTTCCGTACCGAAAATCCTTGGCGCCGGTGATAAAGGCAAAACGCACTCTCTTCTTCGCCGCGGCAATCCGGTCGGGCGGAATCGGCCACACGCCATAGTCCGAATTATCAGCGGCATGGACCTTTGGCACCGGCTGGTAGAAATTGGCACCGCAAATTGAAATGTTTCCGGCAATCACGTCGTTGTGCAGAAAAGCCAGTTGCAGCGAGCATCGCCCCCCGCCCGACAGTCCACCGGTGTAAATCCGCCGCGGATCCACTTTATACCGCTCAATGGTTTTGAGAATGCCGATCAAGGTGAGACCCACGCGCCGGGAAAACGGCTGATTATTGCCAATCCTCTGGGGAATCAGGCAGATCAGCTTTTCCTTTTCCATGACGGCAGCCCATTCCCGGGGCATGGTCATGCTGTCGCCCGAATCCATGAAAGCGAAAATGCCAAAAGCCTCTTTGTCCGAGTAATTCCTGGGGACAAACACTTCAAATGATTCCTGCGCCAGATTAAAATTGTAGTCAACACCTGCTGCCCGGTTCGCCACCCGGGGGAGCGCCTTGTCGAAATGGATAAATTTTGCTTCGCCCGGAGACGGAAAACCGGCGGGTTCTTGAGCACCAGTCATTTGCAGACTGGCAGCCAGCACGAGCAACCAGGCGATTCTTGGAATTCTGATTAATTGTTGACGCATGTGAACTCTCGATTATTCCGCAGGTTCAATGCCATTTTTGACCAATTATTCCCGCGCCTCGTCAAAATGGTTTCCGCCGGCGAAAGGGCGGAAGATTGAATGTTTTATCCCGAAGGGATTACGTCATTCAGCCCGGTGTTGATCCTGCGACTGCGGGAGCTACGCCGGGTAGCAAATCACAAATTAAAACAATCCTGAAAGGGTTGGATCAAATCGAGGCGGAACGGCGATGCAACCCCGTCGGGGTCGATGATTTTGGGGACGATGATCCAAGGTAATCGCTCCGTTCCAACCTTGGGCTGACTGATGGAATCCCCTTGGGATTCACCGGCTGGATGTTCGGCTGTAATTATCCCGCAATTTCATTGTCACTTTTGTCCAAATCAACTCCCGCTGATTCGCAGCACGGGCTTGATGGTATCACCGTTCCGGGCGTCGGCAATGGCCCGGTTGATGGCCTTGAAATCGTAGAATTTCACCAGCCGGTCAAAGGGAAACCGCCTCGCGCGATACAACCGAATCAGTTGGGGTATGAATTGCCGGGGCACGGCGTCGCCCTGGATAACGCTGAGCGCCTTGCGTCCGCCCGGCAGGTTGTCCGGACCGGATGCGCCGGTCAGGAGCGCCGCCCGACCGCGCGGATTCAGCAATTCCGTGGCGAGCCGAAACAACTCCCCGTCGCCAGAGCTTTCCACCACGTAATCAATCCCGCCGCCGGTGATGGCGGCGATGCTTCCGGCAACGTCGGCGTCGCGGTTATTAACGACATGGGTGGCGCCGAGTTCGCGGGCGAGTTGCAGACGCTGGGGTTTGATGTCCACAGCGATGATGGTTCGGGCGCGAACGATGCGCGCGGCCATCACCGCCGCCAGCCCGACCGCGCCTGCGCCAAAGACGGCAAGACTCGACCCGGCCCTGACCGCCAGCGAATTCATCACCGTGCCGGCGCCGGTTTGCAGCCCACAACCGAGTGGCGCCAGCAATTCCAGCGGCAGCGACTTCGCCAGCTTCACCAGGCTCCGTTCGGTCGCCAGCGCATGGGTGGCAAATGAGGACTGGCCGAAGAAATGCCCGCGCACGCCGCCTTGATACGCGTTGCTGCCGTCCAGCCGGGCGAAACCGAAGTTCGCCTCCCAGAAACGCTCGCAATCAGCCGGACGGCCTTTGCGGCATGGCTGGCAATGGCCGCAGGATTGATAGGAAAGCACGACATGATCCCCGGGTTTAACACCTTTGACATCCTTGCCGACGCGTTCGACTACGCCGGCGCCTTCGTGTCCAAGCACCACAGCGTCGGAAAAACCGCCTTCACAAAAATCAATATCCGTGTGGCAAATCCCGCTGGCGATCAGACGCACCAATACTTCATCGGCGCGTGGCCCTTCCATTTGCAGGCGCTCGATTTTCAGCGGCCGGCCCGGCTGCCGTAATACAGCGGCCAGAATCGGGACCAGAGATTGGCTTGGCCGATTCATTCATCCGCTCAAATGCCCAAGGCAAGTGCGGTTTGCAAGTTTGGATATTTGCTACAGCGGGGAGGAAGGGTTTAACGGAACCGGGGGTCGACAAAATTTCATCGCCTCACGGTATTGGGCGTTGGGCAGGGCGGTGGATTTGAACCCGGTTACACAACGAGAGAAAGAAAATCTTACACATTTATCCCGCCCAGAACCTGCGGAACCTGCATTGTTAGGGAACAACGAATATCCTGCAAACGCCTCTCGGTTTTGGTTCCATGTGCTTATGCAACTCGAAGAAATTCGGTTAAGCCATTTCCAGTGCTTCAAGGAATTGAAGATTCAGTGCTCAAAAGTTACGTTGCTGCCCGGAGCAAATGGCAGCGGAAAGAGTTCTAGCCTGCACGGTCTGCTCGGGGCAATCCAAACGAATGATTTCCCGTTAGTGTCTTAATTTGAATTTCCAAACCACGAATCCCGACCAACTCCGGGAACCGGCAGTTTTCGCACACGGCGTTGGTGTGTTCGCAAAAATCGCGGACGATTTGCATCAAACCCTGCTGCGCCGCGGCGCTGCGCAAGGCGCGGATGGGCGAGCCGCCCAACAAACGTTGCCGCGCCAGTTTCAAAACTGAATTGTCTCCGGCCGGCGACCAGGCGAAGTAACGGTGTTCGATCATGCGCCGGAGTTTTTCATTTTTGCCCTCGGCCGCGCGTATCCAAAGCCAGGGCAGAACCACGTTTACCGCCAAATCCGTGATCCGCGCCGCACCCAGCAATGGCTGCGGCCTTTTCAATCGTGCCGAGCGAAACGTCCAGTGCCACGACCAGAATTCGTCGTGCTCGACCTGCAAAATTTCAAGCAACGAATCAACCAGCGCGTCGTCCGGCAGGTCGGCGGCACACCAGTTTTCGAGTTTCGCAATCAAATTTTCCGACGCCAGCCAATGAGCCGCCAGCGCGAGTCGGCGCTGCGGATGATTGGCCGGACGCAGCCCGTGAAATTTCCAGACCGCGCGCGGCAGAATGCAATTGCTGAACTCCTCGCGCTCGCGCCACCAAATATCCCAAAGTTTGCGAACGTAACCGTCCGTGCTTTTTTGCGAAGCGCGCCCCGCCGCGCCGGAGTCACGTGCAATGGGACGAAGGCGGGTCAATTCCGCCGGCAGCAGGCCGCTGATGCCGAGCAGCCGCGCTTGCAGGACAAACACCGAACCTGCATCACGCGACCAGCGGAGCCGCGATTCGGCAAGATTTTGCATTGGCCAGACGTTGTGCTTGTAGCCAAGCGCGTGGAACAAACCCTCCCACAACGCTTGTTCCCAGCCGGTGTGCCGCGCCCGGGCACGGAATTGCGCGGCCTTGGCTTGAAAACGAACGCGGGCGGCGGCGCACAGAAGTCCGGTCACCTGCGGCTCGTTCAACTCGCGCAACGACGGAGAACATCGGCCGCGCAGGTTTTCGGGCAGCGCCCGCGGGGCTTCGGCTTCGAGCCATAAACCAAGTTCGGCGAGCGGCGCGTCGAGTTTGTCGCTGATGGCCAACGTCGGCGGCGAACGTTGGAGGTCAAGCTTTAGTTTGTTCGGCACTCCACTATCCCGGAACGTTAAAGCGCGGACTCCAACATTATCCCAAATGACATGCAAAATGACATTTTGAAAATTCGGATTGCGGTCATGGCCGTGCGCGCGCCAGCCGCTCGCGCGCAAATCCACTTCCACGTCGCCGGAACGCGGCGCGTCGTCGCCGATTTGAACAACCGCGCCGCGAAAGTCCGGTCCGCCTTCGGCGCTGGCGAACCCGGGATGGAGAACGCGCACGGCCTTTTCGTCGGCGGTCTTGAGCCGGTCGCGACGCAGGCGCTGGTGCTGCCAGATGGCTTGCAGCAGGCTTTCGGGCGGCGAATCGTTTTCGTCGCGCAGGACATTCACTGCGCCGCAACGCCGGCGCCAGTCGGCGTAGAAATTTTCGGCCAGTGGGAACATGCGTCATTGCTTTTGCGCCGACGGTTCAGCAAAGTCAAGCCGTGGCGCGGGAATCTTGAACGCAGCCAATGGCGGTTTTGCGTGTTTATAGAATGGGGCAGCGGATTTTTTGTTGGCCGGAATGGGAATTTTCTGACTAGACTCCGAACTGGGCGCCATGAACGGCAATACCATGATTGAAGTGAAGAATCTGACGAAGCGCTACGCGGGACGGACGGCGGTGGCGGACATCTCGTTCACCGTGGCGCGCGGCGAAATCGTGGGCCTGCTCGGGCCGAACGGCGCGGGCAAAAGCACGACGATGCGGGTACTGGCGGGTTTCCTGCCGGCGACGAGCGGTACGGCGCGGGTGGCGGGTTACGATGTCTTTTACGAATCGGAGGAGGTGCGCCGCCGCATTGGTTACATGCCCGAAAACAATCCGCTTTATCCCGAAATGCGCGTGCGGGAATACCTGAAATTCCGCGCGCGGCTCAAGGGCCTGGGCTGGCGGCAGGCGCGCCAGCGCGTGAACACGGTGATGGAACAATGCGGTCTGCTGGACATGGGCCGTCGCATCATTGGACAACTTTCCAAAGGCTACCGGCAGCGCGTCGGTCTGGCGGATGCACTCGTGCATGAGCCGGAGCTGATCATTCTGGACGAACCGACGCTCGGCCTCGACCCGCGTCAGATTCGCGCGGTGCGGCAATTGATCAAAAGCCTGGCGGAAAAACACACGGTGCTGATTTCGACGCACATATTGCCTGAAGCAGAAATGACGTGCAACCGGATGCTCATCATGTATGAAGGCAAAATTCTGGCCGCCGACACGCCGGACAATCTGCAAGGACTCATGGCCGGCAGCGGTCAAATTATCGCTGAAATCTCGGCCTCCGCCGAGGAATTGCGCGAGCACCTGGCGCAGTTGCCCGAAGTGGTACATTTCGACGTGTCGGCGGCAGACGGCGCGTTTCTGCGCTGCGCGATCACACCGCGCGACGGATTGGATTTGCGCCCGTTGATCTGGCTGCTGGCGCGCGAACGCGGCTGGGTCTTGCGCGAGCTGACGCGCAGCCGCCATTCGCTCGAAGACATCTACGTGCAAATCACCCGGCCGAAGGAGGAGGAGGAGGGCGAATGAAAATTTCGTTCAATCAAGACCCGCCTTCGCTCCGCTACGGCGCGGCAAGGGAGGAAGAGGCCGAATGAAGATTTTCTGGACGCTGCTGCGGCGGGAATTGGCCGCGTTTTTCTTCTCCGTGACGGGTTACGTCATCGTCGCGGCGGTGACACTTTTGATTGGCCTGAGTTTTGTGGTGTTGATGACCAACCTCGGCACCGACCCGTCGCCGATGCCGGTGACGGAGATGTTTTACCGCACTTATTTCTTCTGGCTGATTGTGTTGCTGGCTGCGCCAGTGATTACGATGCGCCTGTTCGCGCTGGAAAAGTCCACCGGCACGTTTGAGACGCTGATGACAGCGCCAGTGGGCGATTGGCAGGTGGTGGCGGCCAAATTCACGGCGGCAGTGACGTTTTACCTCGTGATGTGGCTGCCGATGGCGGCATGCCTGTTTATTGTGCGGCATTTCACGAACCAGACAAGGGCGCTGGACGCGGGGACCGTGGGCGGGATGTATCTGGGCATCTTTCTGGTCGGTTGCCTGTTTTTGTCGCTGGGTTGCTTTGCCTCCGCCATCTCGCGCGCTCAGATGGCGGCGGCCATGATCAGCTTTGTGCTGGGCGTGAGCCTGTTCTCGCTGGGATTCCTGGCCGAGGCCATTCCCGTGGTCGCGCAATGGCAGACGCAGGTTCTCTCGTATTTCGGCTTATTCGAGCAGATGCATGATTTCGCCCGGGGCGTGGTGGACACGCGCGCGGTGATTTTTTACGCGAGCCTCACGCTGTTCTTTTTGTTCCTGACCCTGCGCGCGGTGGAAAGCCGGCGCTGGAGATAACATGCCGGCCCCATCTCCCAACCAACCCAGTTTCTCGCCGCGTCACCGGTGGAAAATCGGTTTTGACGTGGTGATACGCACGGCGCTGGTGTGCGCGGTGGTGGTGATGGTGAACTATCTCAGCGCGCAGTTCTTCCACCGTTTTTACCTCAGTCCGCAGACGCGCGTCGAACTGTCCTCGCGCACCGTGAGCGTGCTTCATTCGCTGACGAATCACGTCACCGTGACGCTTTATTACGACCGCAAGGACGATTTTTACCCGGACATCGTCGCGCTGCTTAACGAGTATCGCACGATCAACCCGAAAATTTCCGTTCGCACGGTGGATTACGTGCGCGACGCCGGCGAGGCCGAAAAGGTCAAGGAACAATACAAGCTGGATTCGGCCACGGACAAGAACCTCGTCATTTTTGATTGCGACGGTCGTATTAAAATCGCCAACGGCGACTCGCTCACCCAGTTCACGCTCGAACAGGTGCCGGCCAAAAATCACAATCAGCGGCAGCTCGAATTCCAGCGCAAGCCCGTTGCGTTTCGCGGCGAAGAAATGTTCACTGCGATACTGCTCGTGCTCGAAAGCTCCCACCCGTTCAAAGCGTACTTCCTGCAGGGCCACGGCGAACCGTCGCTCGCCGACAGCGGCAACTTTGGATTTATGAAATTCGCCGCCCTGCTTGCCCAAAATTACGTTGCGGTAACCAACCTTGAATTACTCGGCGACAACACCGTGCCCATGGATTGCAGCCTCTTGATCATCGCCGGGCCCACGAAGCCGTTGTCCGACCTGGAATTGCAAAAAATTGATCAATACCTCGCACAAGGTGGGCGGCTGCTCGCGCTTTTCAATTACGCCTCCATCAGACAACCGACCGGCCTCGAACCCATTTTGCAGCGCTGGGGTGTTAATATCGGCGCTCATGTGGTGCAAGACCCCAAAAATACCATCACCGGCCAGGATGTCGTCGTCCGCAATTTCAGCCAGCATCCCATTGTCAACCCGCTGACTCAGCTCTCGCTGCAAATGGTTTTGCCGCGGCCCGTCGGTCGCGTGGATTGGCAGAATCCGGCTGCCGGCGCGCCGCAGGTGGACGAACTCGCGTATTCCAGCCCGGATTCCACACTCGCCGGTGACTCGGCCGAACCGCCGCGCAGTTATCCGCTCATGGTGGCTGTGGAGCAAAAGCCCGTTGTCGGCGTTGCCAATCCGCGCGGCAATACCCGCATCGTTGCCGTCGGTGACTCGGTTTTTCTTGGCAATTATTACATCGAAGGCAGCGGCAACCGTGATTTTCTTGGTTACGCCGTCAACTGGCTGCTCGACCGGCCTTCGCTCCTGCAAGGCATCGGCCCGCGGCCCGTGACGGAATTTCGTCTGCTGATGACGCAAACCCAGCGGCGCGAAGTCCGCTGGCTGCTGCTCGGCGCGCTGCCAAGCGTGGTGTTGTTGCTCGGCGGTTTGGTCTGGCTGGTGCGAAGGAAATAATGAACTCGAAAATGA
>Ga0187889_10002039_pt1 | contig 20474 bp, 15 predicted proteins | sample June2016WEW_7_10_2_FD_132992 | JGI IMG/M metagenome (GOLD analysis project Ga0187889, IMG submission 132992) | Peatland microbial communities from SPRUCE experiment site at the Marcell Experimental Forest, Minnesota, USA - June2016WEW_7_100 | ecosystem: Environmental > Terrestrial > Soil >... | reverse complement strand
GGTTTCATCCATGAACTGGACGCCTCCTCCTTGCGCCGGCTCACCGGGGGCAGTCCGCACTTCCTGGGCGTCGGTGAGACCTTGGCCCTGGGCGGGAAGTTGGGCCTGCCGATGCCTGGGGAGGTCAGAATCTTCGCCATCGAAACGCAGGACCCCTTCACCCTGGGCACCCGGATGACCCCGGCCCTCGAAGGCGTTTTGCCGGCCATTGTTGGAAGGATAGGGCAGGCGGCGCGCGCAGCAGATCCTTCCGGCCATTCACAGGGTAACACCTTGGGAAGGCCGGCCCCTCAATATACTCCAGCGCCCTGAGAGGGGGATGGCGCGTAGTTAAGGCCATCCGGCGTTAAAGCAATTAGGTTTTTTGGATGCTCTTCGACGGGCACAATTCAGCTTTTGGAAACCGGTTTTGGTGGGCGCCCAATTCCCCCTCACCCCGGCCCTCTCCCCGAAGGAGAGGGGGGAACCAGGGCCGGTTCTCGAACATGCCCGCACCGCCGGATTCGTCGACCGACGGACGGCGATTCACCCTCTCCTCGGGGAGAGCGCCGGGGTGGGGGGGAATGGGACACTCCTTGCGGCTTCACGAGTTGGCTCTCCCTACGGCCAGTCGCTGTCCAGCGGCACGGTCGTGTTTTTCATCAGCCAGATGTAATCGGGGTTATTGGATAGGCCTCCGGGGCCTGCGGTGGATGGAGAGCGGGCGAAGTACGATGACTGCCAGCGTTTAGTTTCCGCGTGGCCGTCGCTAAAAGAAAAGCTTCCGGCCATTACATGGTAGTTGGCGGGCATGTCCTCCGGCTGAAGCAGGCTGTAGTTGGTCGTTAACTCGACGACGGAGTATCCATCGTTAATGCTGCTGGCTCGCTCATCGAGGAAAACGAAGGAGTTCGCCGGCCGCCGTATGTCCTGCAAGCGGGCGTTGTACGCAAGTTGATTCGAAAAGATATCCATGCCGATTCCACCCATGTAATTGTTCATCGAGACGCTGCGCACCCGCGCCGTGCCGCGTGGATTGCCAGGATCGGCCGGGCACTTGTAAACCGAATAATTCTTCGCATACGGGCCGAGCAGCGACCTGGCCAGCAAGGCAACATTGGTTTCATCCGGCAAGTCGGCGACGTCGCCTGCGGCCCAGGTGTCAAAAAGATTGGCCGGATTGGCGCGGAACATGCCGCGGTTGAGGATCAATCTTTGCTGAAAGTCATCCGCGTAAGCGGCCCAGGCGAGTTGGAGTTGGCGCAGATTGTTCAAGCAGTAAGTCCCTTGTCCCCGCTGCCGGCTTCGACTGAGAACTGGAAACAGGAGCGCCGCCAAAATACAGATGATGGCGATCACGACGAGCAGTTCAAGCAGACTGAATCCCCAACTGCCTCGGCGGCCGGCCTGGATTGTGTGCTTCCGATGCAATGCCATAGGTCAAGGAGGTTTCCACCATTAGCGACAGCAGAGGATGTGCCAGGAATGAATTAGCCCGAACTGGCCCCAGTCCCCTGCATTTCCTTCTCCGTTTGCGCAGACTTTGCTCAGCCAGGCCATCCAGGTTGCGCAGCCCTTGCACAGTCGAGACCTCCGGCAGAGGCGCCGGGAGCATACTGCAACCCTGGAAGGGTGACAGAAGGGGGCGCATGGTCCCGGCGCCGCGCCGGGATTTCTGGCGCTCCGTTCCGGAGTGCAAGACCGTGCGAAATCGCGCGGCGATGCCCATCAACGCCAACAGGGTTGCGCCCCGGTGGCCGGAAGACCGGTCGCCTGCGTTCCCTGCTGGCCACAACCCCGTTGGGGTTGATAGCCCCTCCATCGCCGCTACCCAGGGTTGTCCCTTCGGTCCAACCCTGGGCTTCGCTACACAACCGCGTTGCGGTTGAAGCCGCGCAGCATTTATGTTCACGACCACTTAGCCTGACGCGTATGCGCTCCGCTGCGACGCCCGGCTTCTGTCAACCTTGCCGGTTGCACGTCGGAGGCCTTGCAACAGGACAAAAACCTTAGATAGACTATCTTCGCTGGAAATCCAGGCTAGGGCGATTTGGCGCGGAAGAACGCTGCCCCACCCGAGGGCGGGACCAGAATCGGGGTCCGGCCGGTGGCCTGGTCTGCATACGGGCCGGTTACCGCAGTAGCGGATTGTGGCATGGCCACGCTCGGTGACCAACTCACTGCCAACCCCCCGGGCGCCGCATCGAAGTTGAACCGAACCTTGAGCGCAGTTGTGTCCACCAAGGCGTCAGAGTTGTACACCGAGTTCACCTCATCGCTGGTGAGAATACGACTATAGAAGCGGAAGTCGTCCATTTGGCCGTCAAACCGCTCCCAGTAGGGATCGTGAGACTGCCCCAGTTCGATCTCCTGGGCCGCCGGCCAGGCCCAGGCGTAAGAGGTTTTATAAGTTCCCGAGCCGGCTTGCACGCCATCGACATAGAGGGTGATCGAGCCGGACGCGGATTGGTCATAAGCGTAGGCGACGTGGTGCCATAGGCCGTCACTCACAGACCCGCCGCTCAGTGGGGTTTGCAGAACCTGGGCCCCATAGTACTCCGGCTGGACGAAGATGGTGCCGTCATCGTGCTGGACGATGACATCGCCGGCAGACCCAAAGTCTGCTATGCTGGACGTTAAGTCGAGGCGGCGGTCGAAGAGGATGGCGCCTTCAGTGCCAGGAGGGACGGTGCCGGCCGATTTCATCCAGAACATGATTGTGCCGACAGGCGAGCCGAAGTCTGGATTGGCCGCCAGGGTGATCTGGTTGCCCACCGTGCCGCTGAACTGCATGACACCCTTGCGAGTCCGGGTGCCGTCCGAGCTCGAGGCGACCCAAGTGGGCGCGTTAGTGCCCAGCGGCCCATTGATACCGCCATGGGGCGCTCCGGCGGGCTGGGAGTCAACCACCACATTCGGGTTGTGGGCCAGGGCCATCTGGATCGGCAACGCCAGGCCGGCGAACACGTGTTTGCGGACTTGCTCCTGCGTGAGCGCGTAGTTGTAGAAAGCTACGTCGGCCAGAGTCCCGTTCCAGTAGTGCGTGTCATCGCTTCTGGAGCCGATGTAGAACCCTTTGACCAGGTTGGCGGCGGGCAGGGCGCCACCTTCTTCCAGGTTCGGGTTGTCGATATAAAGGCCGGCCGGGTCACCATTGATGTAGAGGAAGTAGCTCGTCCCGTCGTAAACCCCCGCCAGATGATACCAAATGCCCACTGTGGGTGCGGTAAAATCGGCGGTGAGCACGGCATAACCGCCGGGGGCGGAGTGCCACTCATAACCGACTGCATTGCCGTCCAGGTAGAACTCGTAGCCGCCATCGCGCGCGGGCCGGTTCATGGAACAGACCGGAACATAAAACGCATAGTTGTTCAGCTTGGCCCAAAACTCGACCGTCAATGGACCGTTCGGATTGAGGGCTGGGGTGTAAGGCGCTATCGCCCTCCCAGCCGCGCCATCGAAAGTGACGGCGGTGCCGGCCTCACCGGGGATGCTGGCGGCGCCGTTAGTGACCCCACTGGCACTATAGGCGGCGTCGTTAAAACCGGCGGAATCCAGAGCCGGCTGACCGGAGCTGTCACCCAGACGCCACAGGGCCGTCGGATGGTCGGCCATCAGCGTCGCCGTATAGCCAGGAGGCGGCGCGGCGACGGTCACCACAACACTGGTGTTGGTGGTGCCGTAGGCATTCCGGACCGTAAGGCCGTAGGTCGCGGTTGTCGTTATGTTGGAGAGGGCCAGCGCGGGGCTGGTGGCTCCTGGAATCGCCACGCTATTGGTGGTCCACTGGTAGCTCAGTGGCAACGTGCCCGCAGCCCGCACCAGCAGCACCGGGGAGGCGCCGGCAAACACGGTCTTGGAAGGGGGCTGGCTGACGATCGAGGGCCCGGCCGTGTTGGTGCCATAAACCAACGTCGAGTAATGGATCTGGACGGTGTCTTGGGACAAGGCGCTGCCATAGACGGCCAATTCGTCAATCGTGCCGGCCCAGCGGTTGTCGGTAACGCTGGTGCCCATAGACCCGATCCAGGCTGGCGAGCCCGGGCCCGGGCCAAACCCGGCCAGGCTCTGAGTATTAGTGCCAAGGTTTTGGCCGTCCACGTATGCCGTCACGTTCGTGAGATGGTCAATCACCACGGCCAGATGCGAAAGCTTGCCAATCAGCCCGCCAGGCACGGGCCAGCTCAACTGGGGGTCGACGCCGTTGAAATTGTCGTACAGCAGGCTGTTGCCATTGGCACTGGCGCGAATCGCATAATAACTGCCGAGGCCGCCATCGTTAGCTTCCGCGAAGATCGTCGGGTCGGTGGACAAGGCCTGGCTCAGGTTCACCAGCGCTTCGATGGTTCCGAATCCGCTGGCAAACTCGAAGGCAGGATTGTTGGGGATTTGGACATCACCATCCAAGTTGAGCGAGAGCGCGCGCTGGCCGAAGGCGGCATTGGTTCGGCCATCGTAGGTCGCGCTGAGCTCGAGGGTGCCATCGTGAAGCCGAGTGGCGTCGGCGACGTTGGTCAACGTGGTCCCGGTGTCGTTGTCCACGGGGAAGTAGGCTTTGAGCGAGGGCTCGGCTTGAACGGCGTTGCGATAGGCAGCGACGTCGGAGGCATTGGGAACAATGACGGTGAGCTGGGCCACTGAACTGGTGACGGAAATGCCGCCACTGGTCACGATGCAGTCAAACGTGCTGGCGGTGTCCGCGGGGGCGACCAGCGGGAGGAGGTACGAACTCTGGGTGGCGCCCGACTGGGGGATGCCGCCGCGCCGCCACTGGTACTGAATCGAAGAGTCGAACGCTGCACTCACGGTGAAAGGGGCGGCGCCGCCGCTCCAGACATAGACGTTTGGTTGGGGTTGGACGACGATATTGGGGCCGGCCGGCCGGAGCAGCAGGTCGTTAGTGGAGAAGGCCCCGGAGGCGAAGGTGAACATTCGGGCCTCGTCCAGGTAACCGTAGTAAGCCTGGTTGTCGCTGGGCGTTCCGATGTACACATCACCGGCGGGAGTCGTCGCGCCGCTCGTGAGGCTGGCGCCACAAGGCACGCCATTGGTATAGAACGTGAGCACGCCGCCGCTGCTGACGATCGCCAGGTGCATCCATTTGCTGGTATCGATTATCGCCTGGTCTCCAATGGCGGGGCCACCGCCCAGAACGAAAGCGTCGATGTATTGTGTGCCGTCGAAATCGGGGCTGCCGCTCGGGTTATTGATGCGCAGCGCCACGCCGCCGGATTGACCGGAAGAGAAAATCCAACCGCCGCTGCCGCCGGCGATTCCGTTGCCCTGGGGCAGGACCCAGATCTCGATGCCGTAGTTGTCGGCCGGCGGGTTGTAGCCGATCCCCCACATCGCGCTCTGGCGTTTGGCTCCGACCCCCACCCCCACCTGGATGCACTGGGTGCTGGTCCAGCCGCTGGCGCCCAACGGGCCACCCGCGCCGTTGTTGACCACGAGGCCGGCGAACTGGCCGCCCGTAGCGGGAGCGGTCGAGTAGGCAGAACCGAAGGTCCTGCTGTTCCCGCTTGAGTCGGTGATGGGTTGGCTGCTGTCCAGATGCCACCAGCCCTGGACCGTCACCGTTGCTGAGCCCGTCATGACCCCGGTCAACAGGGCCGCTGCTGTGAGAATGTTTTTGCGCATAGGTCTAGGTTGTTTTATGAACTGTTTCTGCGAGGCCGCAAGCTGCGATCTCTCCTCAACGCCGTCCTTCTGCCAGCGAGCTCCGGCAGAACGGCAACGTGCGGAAAAAGTCAGATTGTGTCCCACGATGGCATCTTCTGACAGAGGACATGGAACTTGTCAACCAAATAATCCCAGCAAATTTTCCTTTGATCCCCTGAAAGGCTTTACGGCAATCTGACTGTGCGACAAAACATCGAGGCAGGCGCGGCAGACCTGATGGAGTGGTTGCGGCGCTATAAATCCGGGCTGGGCACGGACGCGGAGCTCGCGGTTTTGCTCAACCGGATCGAGAGCGCGGACGGTTGGAAACTGCAGGCCCGGATCAATGCGAGCGCGTCGGCGCTGGCAGCGCCGCCGCTCGATGGCCTGGTCGGACCGCTGTCCGGAGGCGAAAAGCGGCGTGTGGCCCTGTGCCGGGCCTTGGCTGCGCAGCCGGATTTGCTGCTCCTGGACGAGCCGACCAACCATCTGGACGCCGAATCCATTCTGTGGCTGGAGGGTTTCCTGCGCGAGTTCCCCGGGGCCGTCATTTTTGTCACGCACGACCGCTATTTCCTGGACCGCATCTGCGACCAGATTGTCGCTTTCGAGGAGGGCGGCTTGTTCGTGCAACCGGGCAACTATTCGTATTACCTCGAGAAGAAGAAGGGGCGCGATGCCGGCCAGGGGGCTGGGGCGAGCATCGCCAAAACCCCGGCCCGAAAACCGGAGACTGTGAGCGCGCCCAAGGCGGCTGGGACGCGGAAACTCAGCTTCAAGGAACAACGCGAACTGGAAGGGATGGAAGCCGCCATTTTAGCGGCGGAAGCTCGAGTCCGGGAACTGGAAACGACCTTGAACGATCCTGAGTTCCACGCCACGCGCTCGCGGGAGGCACACGGACTGATCGCCGATTTGGAGGGTGCCCGGGGCGAGGTGACGCGATTATACGAGCGCTGGCAGGAATTGGCGGGTCGTTAGTGTGGTGTTCACTAAATAAGTGGTCAGAAACTGAACAGGAGAAAACAGAGAGAACGGAGATAAAAGCTCTGATTCCTCCGTTGCCTGTTAAAAACATGACCACCTGTTCCGCCTGTCGGATTCCACGCCCGCCGCGCCGCTGAAAAACAAAAAGAACGGTGGTGGGTCGCGGTCCGCCTATAGACAGGTCACCCCTACGGGGTTTTCGGCCCTTGGCGCACGCCGGCGGCGGTAGGAAAGCCCGAAATCCAGGCGGTGTGCATCAATCAGTTCCTCTCAACCATCTCCTCTGGACATGTGGGTAAAGACAAGCCCTGAAGGGCCGGTGTTAATGAAATTTGGAAGATGCGTCCGCTGGGCTGGAAGGAGTCCGATTTGGTTTGCCGGGCCAGGGGCGCTGCTGGCAAGATGGCTTTGGCAAGCCATGAGAGGTATGGGAGGAATGGGAGTTATGAGAGAGCACCAGATCGTCGTGGTGGGTGGCGGGGCCGCCGGGGTTTTTGCGGCCATCACGTGCGCGGAGGCTTGCCCGGGGGTCAACCTCAGCGTGGTGGAGAAAGGCCCGCGGTTTCTCTCGAAGGTTCGCATCTCCGGGGGCGGCCGCTGCAACGTCACCCAGGCCTGCTTCGAGCCCCGCGAGTTGAGCGGCCATTATCCGCGCGGCGGACAGGCCCTGGTGGGGCCCTTCCAAGTCTTTCAACCGCGTCACACCATCGCGTGGTTCGAATCGCGGGGTGTCAAACTCAAGACCGAGGCGGATGGGCGCGTGTTTCCGGTGACGGATTCCTCGAAGACGATCATCGACTGCCTAGTGGGGGCGGCGCAAGCGGCAGGGGTTGAACTCGTCGCCAACCGGGCGCTCGAGCAGGTGAGCCGCCGCCCCGAAGGCGGCTTCGAGCTGGGATTTGACAAAGGCGGAACGTTCGGTTGCCAGCGTCTGATGCTGGCCACGGGAGGGTGCCGCGTCCCGGCCGCCGGGCGACTGGCGGTTTCGCTGGGCCACACATTGGAGCCGCCGGTCCCCTCGCTTTTCACGTTTCAGATCGCCGCCGCCTGGGTGCGGGAGTTGGCGGGAATCAGCGTGGCTTCCGTGGAGGTGTCGCTGCCCGGCTTGGGGCTGCGCGAACGGGGTCCGGTGCTGCTGACCCATTCGGGCCTGAGCGGGCCGGCCATTCTGCGGCTCTCGGCCTGGGGTGCGCGGGCGTTGCATAAACGGGATTACCACTTCCCTTTGCGGCTCAACTGGTTGCCGCACCTCGAGGCCCAGGGGCTGGCCGAGGAACTGGAATCCCGTCGCCGTGCGCAACCCGCCCGGTTCGTGGTCAGTACCCCGCTGCCGCCCCTTGCCGCGCGGCTCTGGCAGAACCTCGTCCTGGCGGCCGGCATCGGCGGCGAAACCCGATGGGCCGGACTTTCGCGCTCGGCTCGCCATCGGCTTGTCCAACAACTACGCCTGACCGAACTCGAGGTCAGCGGAAAGACCCTTAACCAGGAGGAGTTCGTCACGTGCGGAGGCGTGCGCTTAAGCGAAGTGAGTTTCAAGACCCTGGAGAGCCGGATTTGCCCGGGCCTCTATTTTGGCGGCGAACTGCTGGACATTGACGGTCTTACTGGCGGGTTCAATTTTCAGGCTGCCTGGACGACCGGCTGGCTGGCCGGCAGGGCGATGAGCGGACAGAGCGTGGAGCGTGGGAGCGTGGGAGCGTAGAGCGTGAGGGCATCGCAGCACTTGTCACGCTCCACGCTCTCACGCTTCACGCTCTCACGCTTCACGCTCCACCCCAAGTTTCTGCACGAGCCCTTCGGCGTGCAGGGCCTGGCGCGGGAAATCGATGCGCGTGTTATGTGGCGGCCGCTTGTCAGGGAAGGCTGCCCGGCGTCCGGGTGTTGATCGTGGCGTGGGAGGCTTCCCAAAACCAATCCGCTTGCTCCAAGGCGGTAAGGGCGCTCTTTCTGGTGGCCAAAGCCGTGAGATGGAAGAAGTCACTTTTCCATTTGTGGATCTCGCCATGGCCGTCGCAGAAAGAGAAGCCGCAGGCGCCGGCGTGCATGTCGCTGGGAAAGTCAACCGCGGCTTTCTGCCCGGCGATGACGGCCAAGCCGGAATCGTTGATGCTCCAGGGGTTTTCATCAACCAGGCAGAAGATATTGGCCGAGCTGGCCCGGCCAAAATCCGAGGTCTTGCCGAAAGTCGCATAGACGCTATAGGCCCAAGTCAAGTTGCCGGTCAACCACGGGCCGGTCGTCGGCAGGGCCGGTTTGCCTCCATGACTGCCCACGCCGCGATAGTAAACCGGGTCGATCGTGCCGATACCCTGGTTCATGGAGACGCTGCGGACGGCGGGAATGATGGTGCCGGCCTGGCTCGGGTCGGGGCCGGCGTATTTTCCATAGCGTGGATCGGCGGGGCACTTGAAGACGCCGATGGCCCGGCCGATGTAAGGGCCCAGCAGGTCCCGCGCGGGGTCGAGCAGATCATTGGGATTGCACAGGTCCGGGCCGATCGGCGGGGCGCCCGGCGGCATGCCGCCTTCCACGTCGCCGCAGCACCATTCATAGCCGACGGCATTCTGGCCATCGTCCGGGTTGGGCGGAAAGTAGTCATTGTTGTCGGTCGTGTACATGTGCATCGCATCGATGAGCTGTTTGGCGTTGCCCATGCACCTGGCCGCCTGCGCCCGGGCCTTGGCCCTGCTCAGGGCTGGCAGCAGCATCGCCGCCAAAATGGCAATGATGGCGATCACCACCAGCAGTTCAATCAGCGTAAAGGCGGCCTGGCGGCCAAAGCGATTCCGCGCCCGGCTGCCCTGCCACTCGGCGCCGGCCTGCCAGAAGCCCTGCCGGCTCACCGGACCGCCGGGTTGTCGAGGTTCACAATGTTGCATAGTCATATTCATACATGGTTTGATCGACCGACAAGGCCGTGCTCCAAACGGCCACCTCGTCGGTGTCACCCGTGAGGTACCCGCCTTGGCTCCCGCTGGGCTGCGGGAAAGTCATATTGAGAGTCGCCCCAACGGTGAAGTCCCAAGGCCCCTCACCATTGGCGCCCTCGCAGGTCACCGCCACGTGCGTGCGCTGCCTATGGGTTACGGTTTCCGAAGAAGTCAGCGTGTTCACCCAGAAAACATCGTAGCGCAGCACGCCAGGGGCGTCCACGAAAAACGCTGGGGTGTGGGTGCCGCTGGAGCCGGAGATGACATTTGTCGTCGGCTTGGTTACACAACGGCTTTGCGGTTGCAGCCGGGCACGCCACTTTGGGCTGGAAATCCTGCAAACTCCTGGACAGCCTGGTCTCCATGCCACACACACTACCCGCGGTTTAGAGCCGACCGGAGCGCAGGGCGGTTTCGAGCTGGCGCAGGTCTTTAGGCAATTGGGCGGTCCAGGTCATGCGCCTGCCGGGCTGGTCCGGATGCTCGAGGGTGAGGACTTCGGCGTGCAGGGCCTGGCGCGGGAAATCGATGGGCGTGTTTGAGGAGTTCGTCGCGCGAAATGCCGGGTTGTAGGCGCGGTCACCCAGCAAGGGCAGGCCGGCGTTTGCAGCCTGGACGCGGATTTGATGTTTTCGGCCGGTTTCCAGCCGGAGCCGCAATTTGGTGACGAAGCGGGCGCCGCCAGCCAGCGGGTATTGGGCGATGACTTCGTAATGGGTGACGGCCTCAAGGGCCTCGGACGCGGCGGCCTTGGCTTGCGTTTCGGAAAGGACGTGCTGGCGCAGTTCGTCGCGGCTCAATTGCAACCATTGCCGCCAGGCGCCTTTGGGGGTGTCGGGCCGGCCTTCCACAAAGGCCACATATTCCCGCGTCATGGTGTGCGCTTTGAGCTGCTCGATGAGGTGGCGGCGCGCAACCGGGCTGGTGGCCATGCAAAAGACGCCGCTGGTATATTGGTCAAGGCGATGAACGGGCAAGGGCTGCAGTCGGCGATAGGCGGGGGGCAAGGACCTGCCGGCGACGCCGCGGTCGCGGGCCTTGAGTTTGCCCGCCAGGAAATCGGCCAGGATGCTCAGCGCGGAAAGCTCGCAGTCCGGGGCCGGCACGGAGATGAGGCCGGGCCCCTTGTTGACGATAGCGAGGGCGGAATCCAGATAAAGCAACGAAACGCGCGGATGGATTTGCCACCCGCAACCGCAGGCGAGAGTGCTGGCGTGGCGCGGGCGCAGTTGGAGCGCATCGCCGGGGTCGGCGATGCTTTGGTGGGGTTTCCGATTGACCACGCCGCCGAGGCTCACGCGACCCGCCAGAATCCATTGTTTGGCGCGGTTCCTCGGTGTGTCCGGATGCCTGCGCAGTAACCAATCCAGCAGGGTTTGGCCGGGTTTCTGCGGACGATCTGGCATGGGTGCAAGGTGCCATGGACGCCGCCGACATGCCAGGAGAACATTTGGGGTTGGGCGATACCTTTAGGCTATCACCCGAATACCAACAAAGTATTGGGCGATTCTGAGCCAAGACTGCACAATTTGACCGATGGTTGATGTCAAAATGCGCAAGAAAGTCCTGCTAACCAGTGTCTGCCGCCCGCTGGGGCCCAAATATGGCGATGCGCCCTCAGTGGGCTATGAACTCCTGTATGGGCAGGTGACGCGCGCGCAGGGCCTGTTCAGCCCGCGCACGTTCAACATTCATTTTTCCCTCGAGTACATCGCGCAGAACCTCGACGCGCCGACGGTGGTGTTGCAGTATCCGTCCAAGGGCGAGCTGATCCGGGAACTCAAAAAGGGCTACGATTACGTGGGCGTCTCCTTCCTGCTGGCGGTGATGCACCGGATGAAAGAGGTCGTCGCGCTCATCCGTCAATACGCGCCGGAGAGCAAGATTGTCCTGGGTGGCTACGGGACGGTACTCGAGGACGAGGCGCTCAGGCCCTATGGCGATTACTTCTGCCGGGAGGAAGGAGTGGGGTTCTTCCGCCGACTGTTGGGCGAGCCGGGAATTCCGATGCCCTACGAGCAGCCCCTGCTGGTGAGCTGGCTTAAAGTATTTGGGTGGAAGGTCTCGGGCACGGGCAAAATCTTCGCCGGGCTGGGCTGCCCAAACGGCTGTGATTTTTGCTGCACGTCGCATTTCTTCTCGCGCCAGCACATCAAGCTCCTGCCCGAGGGCAAGGACATCTACCGCGTGGCCGAGCGTTACCTGGACCTGGACCCGGAGTTGGTCTTGCTCATCATCGATGAGGACTTTCTGCTCAACCGGAAGCGGGCGATGGAGTTCCGCGACTGCGTGATGAAAGGCGGCAAGACCTTGTCCATCTTCGCGTTCTCGAGCGTCAAGGCCCTTAGCCAATACACGGTCCAGGAGATTCTGGAGATGGGCATTGACGGCTTCTGGATCGGCTACGAAGGGACCCGCTCGGGCTACGCCAAGCAGCAGGGCCGGCCGATCGAAGACATCATTACGGAATTCCGCGCGCACGGCATCACGATCCTCACCTCCATGATCCTGGGATTTGATTACCAGGACCGGGAGGTGGTGGCGCGGGAACTGGACGGGCTGATGCGTCTCAAACCGGCCCTGGCGCAGTTCCTGATCTATGGTCCGGTCCCGGGCACACCCTTTTACGAGCGGATCATCAAAGCCGATCTTTTACAGGAGGTGTACAGCAAAGACCGGGAGCTCTTTTACCGGCGGGGCGACGGGTTCGCTACGATGGTCAAACACCCGACACTCTCGCCCGAGGAGATCGAGGACCTTCAACGCTGGTGTTTCAGAGAGGATTTTCAGCGGCTCGGCCCGAGCATTTTCCGCACGCTGGAGGCGCGGTTGCTGGGCTACCAGAAGCTCAAGCACTCGCCGAATGGGTTCTTGCGCCAGAAAGCCCAGTATTACGCCAAGGAGTTGAGGGCGGCCTACCCGGCGTTTCTGGCGGGAAGGCTGCTCGGTCCCAACGCGGCCGTACGGCGTGGGATTGGGGACTTGAAGCGGCGCATCCAGGCTGAACTGGGGCCTCCCGCGCTGGCGGACCAGCTCAGGTCCGTGATGGCTGTCGGCGCCGCGCTCTGGACCGGCTTGGCCCTGAAGCTGGACCTTTTCCAGCATCCCAAGTTGATGCGAACAGCCTATCGGATGCCCGCCAAGCGCTGGGCCGGCTATGACCTGTGGGAGGAACTCCATCGCAAAAGCGCGTTTCCCAACCTTTCCGTGCAGGTTGAGCTGCAACACGCCAGACAGCAGGTGTGGATGCGGTTGGAGGGCGCCCTTTCCTCCACCGAGGCCGCCAGCCTGGGCCAGCGAATCCGTGATTCGCTGGCGCGGAGCAAGAGCCGCCTGGTGCTGGATCTCAAGAAGCTCCAGTGGGACAAGGTGGACGACCTGCGTCCGCTGAGAGAAAAACTGGCCGCCTACCGCTCGCGCATCCGCCTCATCCTGCCCAAGCTGGCGGCGGCCCATCCCGAGGTCATCCTGCTGGCCAGCATGTTCAACACTTACTGACCACTGCTCAAGAGTTGGGTGAGTTGGCGGACCGATTGGCTGAATCCGAAGATCCCGCAGAAATCATCCGTTTGAAATCCGCCATGACACGCGGATTTTACGGCGAGTGAGCGATGCCAAGGGTTCTGCGCCGCAATTTGCCTCGGCAGTTGTACGCCCATCTCCTCGAATCAGATCAGGTTCCGCTGCCATTGCGAAGCATATTAGCTTGGCCTGATGACCTGTCGAGGACCTGCTGGATGTGAACCTCGACTTGCCGGAGAAAGGAGGGCGAGACGGCGTAGCCGTCGCTTTCGTATGTCAGGATGGGCGTGCCGCGCGGCAGGCTCAGCGGCTTGAGGATGGCTTCGGAAATTCGGTAGGGCAGGCAATTGAACGGCCCAATGACGATGATCCCGTCATAGCCCTCTCTGTCGGCGGCGAGCCCTTTGCCGATGGTCGGGATGGTTTCACCGTAGAGGGCCGGCGAGACGTGTTGGGCCGCTTTCTCGAACAGCGAGGAGACCTCGTTGGGCCCGGCCACCAGCAGGCCGGTTTCCAGGAACAGACCGCGGTAATGTTGTTCGTACCACCGCTCGGCCTGGTAGCCGGCCCACTTGCGCAAGTAATCCTTTCCGTCCGGCTGGAAGATGCGGGTGCAGGCCCTGGCCAGTGCCAGGCCGCCCGGCTTGAGTCCCCAATTGCCGGCCGTCTGGGCGACGCCGTGATAAGCGCCGTAAAGGAAGAGGTCGCTCAGATCCACGGGCTTGAGAATGATGCCGCGTCCGGCATAAAGCTCGGCGACCCCTTCCATGAAAAAGGGACTGAACCGAGTGAAGAAGTCGCCGGTAACCACAACCCGGGGGCAGGTCGAAGGAGTTCGCGTCCGGGGCAGGGCCGCCAGGCGCCGGACCAATTGGGGCAGCTCCGCCTGGAACTGGTCGAGCGAGGCGGTCGCCTCGGCAAACTGCTGCCACTCCTGCCGCAGCCGCTGCGGACCGCCAGGGGCGCCGACCACGCGCAGCACATGCTCGATTTCGACGAGGATGTCGGCCAAAACAATCGCGGGCGAGAGATGGTGCCCCAGGGTGGCGGCGCCGAAGCCAAGATAATCATTGTCGGCGCCGGGGTTGAGGAGAAAAACGTCCGGCAGGCGCTGCTCGGTGATGAAGCGTTCGAAGTACCCCATATAGGAGTCGCTGACGCAAGGGGCGCCGCCGCGAATCATGTAGAAGCCGGCGATTTCGCCGGGTTGGCGAAGGAGGCTGATGTGGAGGAGTTGGCCGATGCAGGCAGGGGCTGACTTGCGTTTCTCGATAGTTAGGGACGATATCCAGAAAGGCCTCGAGGCGGGTTTGCACCCCGGCGTCGGCGGTGTGGGCGTCGATTTCGAGGATGAGGCAGGGTTTGGCGCCCAACTCGGAGGCGAGCATGGCGTGAGTGAAGGCATCGATGGTGCAACTGAAGTTGCTCACGCAAAGCAGGAACAGGTTCGGATGCTGCTTGGCCAGGGCAACCGCATTGAGAATCTGGTTGGCGGCGTGCCACACCGTAGGGCCCTGTCTGACCGGCGCCAGGCAGTCGGCCGGGATGACGGTCACGCCCATACTCGAGAGCTTTTTGCCCACCGATTGCGAACCCTCCGGTGTAAAGGCGTTGTAGCTGCGACCGGCCAGCAGAATCGCCGGTTTCCCTGCCTGCACCGCTCGGGCCAGGGCTTGCTGTCCCAACTCACCCAGGGCGCCCTCGATTGCCCTCTGGGCGCGCACGGCCGCCGCCCAGGCCAGCCCGGCCAGGCCGCGCGGCTTTCCCAACTCCTGGACGGCCATTTCCACCAGGGCCGAACTGGCCTCGTAGCCGCGGGTAAAATCCAGCACCGGCGAAAGGAAGCGCAGGCCGGGAAAGGCCTTGGCCAGGAAATAGGGCCCGGCCTGCGTAACCGGGCACAAATAAGAATCGCGGCAGGGGTTGTCCTGGGGCATGCGGACGATATGCGGCAGGAAGGCCAGGCCGACGTCTCGTTCGGCCAGGTCCAGGAGAGCGCCGTGCGCGATCTGGGCGGGAAAACAAAACCCCGAATAAGACTTCAGTTCACCCCGAGGGTCCACGTTGGACAGCACCACTCCCAGGCCCAGGCCGGAAAAGAAAGTCGAGTAAAGCGGGAACAGCGAGTGCGTTGTGAGCGCCCGCGGAATGCCAATCGAAAATGGAGGGGCGGGGGGCGAAGACGGCGACAATGGAGGGTGGAGGATCGAGGATGGCAGGAAGCGTTGCAGCTTGAAGGCCCGCTGGCCATTTATCGGAGTTGAACGTTGAACCTTGGACCCTGGGGCGAGGGGGGCGGCGGCCATCTGCTCCCGCGGCGGCTTTGAGGCCGGCTTCCGGACGATGGAGCCAAAGAGCAGCCTGGCCCTTTGTTCGACCAGGTCCGGAGCCGGAGCGGTCCGCGACTTGCGCTTCCAGACGTTCTCGTAGAGGCTGCAGCGCCCGCCAAAGGGAAAGCGCCGGCCGGCCACTTCGAACCGATCAATGGCGCAAGCCAGCTTGCAGGCGCTGCAGGTGAATCGGCCTACCAGCTTCATCTCCGCGCTGGCCAGGGCCAGCAGAAGAGTCGAGGGTCGAGTGTCGAGGGGCGGCACTCCGTTCCCTCGACCCTCGACCCTCGAAGACCGCCGCAACGCCAGCAGCGCGGCCACCATCGCGCCGTTGCGGGTCAGACCGCCGATCAAGAGCACTCGCCGCAGGTCGCGTTGCGCCTGCTCCAGGAGCGCAACGACCTTGCCGGCCATGGCGTCATGCAGCGTGCGCAGAATGTCCTCCGGCGTGGCTTCCTGCCGGTTGAGCTTGTGCGTGATGTCCGATTTGCAGTGGACCGAGCAGCGAGAGGCCAGCGGCACAACTTTTCCCTGGAACGAGCGGCGGATAGCCTCCTCGAGGCCGAGTCCCATCCGGCCTATCTGCTGCACGAAAAACTCGCCGCTGCCGGCGGCGCATTTGTTGTGCGACAGGACATTGGTGATTCTTCCCTCCGTCAGGAGATAAACCAGGAAGGACTCTCCGCCCAGGGAAACCACGGCGTCAAAACCGGCAGCCAGCTCGCACAACGCTCGCTGGATGGCGGCCACCTCGGAAAGGTGTCCCCGGTGCCCGGAGACACCGAAGTAATCAGCACGGGCAAACTCGGCCCCCCCCGAGCAACTCCTTAAGGACCTCCACGGGCCGGCCCAAATGGGCGGCCACTCTGGCCTGGCGGCCCTCGCCCCGCACCGCCGCCACTTTCACCGTGAGGGCGCCCAGATTCACGCCCACGCAACACATCGCCACCCTTCCCTCGAGCGACCATTCGCGGTCCGAGGCGATGTTCTGTCTAATGACTCAACCTAAGCCTCCGGCGCGGCTTTGTCCATGGTAAAGAAGGGGTAGCGCGAACCTCGGCTCCTTGCTACGATTGGCGCATGCTTACGCGGCTCAAGGTGAACGGGTTCAAAAACCTGGTGGGCGTTGACGTCCGGTTTGGACCCTTTACGTGCATCGCCGGCGCCAACGGCGCGGGCAAATCGAACCTCTTCGACGCCATCCGCTTTTTGAGTCTCACTGCGAACTATTCGCTGCTGGAAGCGGCCCTGCGCGTCCGGGATGAAGCCGGGCATAACACCGATGTGCGGGGCCTGTTTCATCGCGTAGGTGACAAGGTGACAGACACTATCTCGTTCGATGCGGAAATGATTGTGCCTCCCCAAGCCGTCGATGACCTCGGACAAACAGGCAGAGCCTCCATCACTTTCCTCCGATATGCATTAGTCGTTCGTTTGCGGCCGGATGCGGCCAACGGCCCGACTTCGAATCCTCTGGAGATCGTTCGTGAAGAACTGGTGCATATTCTGAAGGGTTCGGCTCACGAGCATCTTCTTTTTCCCCACAATGTTCGTGAGTGGCGCAGCCGGGTTGTCACCGGCCGCCGGGCCGGGGTTGCTTTCATCTCCACCACCGAGAAAGAGGGCGGCGGCCGCATCATCAAGCTGCACCAGGATGCCAAGGGTGGCGGCCGGGCTTACGAACGCACGGCCACGGTCCTGCCGCGAACGGTTTTGTCCTCGTCCACCGCCGCTGAGAGCCCGACGGCCTTGTGCGGCCGGCGGGAGATGCAATCCTGGCGGCTACTGCAGTTGGAACCCGCGGCCTTGCGGCAGCCGGATGAATTCACCGCCACAGCTCACCTGGACAGCAACGGGCTTCACTTGCCAGCCAATCTCAATCGGTTAGCAATGCGCGGCGAAGCGGCTCGAGTCTATAGCCAACTCGCCAACCGGCTAAGTGAATTAATCGGGAGCGTGCGAAGCATCCGAATTGACCGCGATGAAAAGCGCGAGCTCTTGACGCTCATGATGACTGGACACGAAGGCACCGAATTGCCCGCCAGGGCGCTGTCAGACGGCACGTTAAGGTTCCTGGCCCTCTCGGTACTGGAGCTGGATCCCGAAACCCCCGGCCTGCTCTGCCTCGAGGAGCCGGAGAACGGAATCCATCCGGACCGCATCCCAACGATGCTCCAGTTGCTCCAGGACATCGCCACCGACCCGGAGGAACCTGCGGATGAGACAAACGCCCTGCGCCAGGTAATCGTGAACACGCACTCGCCCTCGGTGGTGATGGCGGTGCCGGAAGATAGTGTCTTGCTCGCCAAACCCGAACCCGATCTGCTGGATGGCAAGGGATTCACGAAGGTGGTTTTCGCCTGTCTCCCCGGCAACTGGCGCACGAAAAGCGATCCGCCTTGCCCCCAAATGGGAAGGGGCGACATACTGAGCTACCTGAACCCCGCAGCAGTCATTAGGCTGCCGCAAAGGCCGGCGAAATCCCGGCGGCGTGTGATCGATCACCCGGAATTCGCTTTCGCCGCTCCTTCGTAGGATTCAGTGAAACCTCTGCGGCACACTCTCGTTTCCGACGGGCCAACGGACGCCAACCTCCTCCCTATCATCGATTGGACGTTGAAGGAGAGGTGCAGCACCCCGCTGGCCAACGGCGTGCGGGCCGAGTTTTGGAGACTCGAGGAACCTCCGCGAACCTTGGAGGAGCGCATCCTCAAAGCCATCGAGCTATTTCCGTGCGAGATCCTCTTCATCCATAGGGACGCCGAAAGGGAGCTGCCCGAACACCGGCACGCTGAGATTCGGGCAGCCGTTCTGGGAGCAGAAGCCAGAGGCTGCCGGGTCCCCGCGGTGACAATCGTGCCGGTTCGGATGTTGGAAGCATGGCTGCTCTTCGACGAGCGCGCTATCAGACAAGCCGCCGGCAATCCCAACGGAACAGCGCCATTGAACCTGCCGGCTTTGCAAAGAGTCGAGGACCGACCCGACCCGAAGAGCGACCTTTCAGAAGCCTTGAAGACTGCAAGCGGGTTGACAGGACGCAGGCTGAAGAAATTCAACCCCGCTCAAGCCTTTTGGCGGGTCGTGGACTTCCTGGAGGACTTTTCACCTCTCCGGCAGTTGCCCGCCTATCTCGCTTTCGAGTCCGCGGTCCGACGGGCGAGTCAAAGCGGGTGGGCTCCGGGCTTTTACGCATGAGCAGGGACGCTCCGTTTTGAAAGGTCCCCGCATCGCCGGCCCTGTCTCCAGTTCTGCGACGCGTCGGTGCTGGTCCCCAAGCGCGTCCGGCAGCACCTCGGCCTTCGAGCAATTCAGTTGCCTCGGATTAAATTCTTGTTGCCAGGGCCGGTCGCTTCGCCAAGTCTATCGGGCAATGATTGAGCGGGGCTTTGACATCTCTTTTGTCGCGGATTTGGCTTTGCGTGAGAAGCAAATCCAGCAGAATTACCGCCCGATCATCGCGGTGCACAAGTGGTTTGCGCGACGGCCGGGAACGCTCTTCCGCTCGCTGTTGCTCGCAGAGTTCGCAAACGCTCCGCTGCGAGAGACCTTTTACCGGGGACACTGCCTGAGATTTGTTTCCGAATTACCTGGTGGCGGAGGATCGCCGTCATCCCGCCAACGTTTTCGTGTGCTCGAACTGCGCGCAACTCTACGAAGCCAAATCTCGCAACGAGCCCGGGCCGTGCCCCCATTGCGGCGCTCGATTGACATTGGACTTCGTGGCGAGGCGCAGCCATTGCCTCTGCCGGTCCTGCCGCACCGTCAATAGTTACCCCAATGCCGCGGGGGGCCCGCCCAAGCATCGAATGTTCGCCATCGAATACTATTGTCCAAGCTGCAAGGACGATCACGAGGGCCGCTTTTTCAAGAAGCCGGATGCGGACGATCTTGCAAAGTATGCCGAGGCGGCAAAACGTTTGGCCGGGATGAGAAGCAACTTCATCCCCCACGACCTTATTCCATCGGGTGATGAGACAGACCGGCTGCACCGTTGGGGTTACTCACGGTATGAGGAAATGTTCAACGCGCGCCAGCTCCTCGGCCTGGAATTGATCTGCCGGGAAATCCATAAGCAGAAGAAGGCGAGGCTCCAGCGCGCCCTTGCGACCAACCTGTCGGATTTGCTGCGCTATCAAAACATGCTGTGCCGCTACGATACGATGGCCCTGAAGTCGCTCGACGTGTTCTCAGTTCACGGCTTTCCGGTTGGGAATATTCAATGTGAATCCAACTTGCCGGGGATAAACGGGAAGCTGAGCGCGGTCGGAAGCGGCGGGTGGTTGAATATCATCGAAAAGTTCGCCCGCGCCAAGTCCTACTGCTTTGAACCCTTCGAAATCCGGCACCGTGGCCTTCGAAAGGAGCAAGTTTTCATCAGGGATGAGTGGATCGGCGAGGAAAACAACGGGAAATTGCCGCCCTCGCGGCGCTCGGTCGCCTTGAGTTGCGCGTATGCTTCTGCGAAAGACCTCAATGGCCAGAAATTTGACGCGGTGCTGACCGACCCGCCGTACTTCGGGAACGTTCAGTATGCCGAGTTGATGGACTTCTGCTACGTATGGCTGCGCCGCCTGGTGGGCGACTCCGAGCCTGCTTTCGCCAAACCCTCGACCCGCGATGCCAATGAGTTGACAGGCAATATCAGCATGGGGCGCGGGTTGGACCATTTTACAGAGGGCCTTTCCCGGGTGTTCCAACAAATGGCCAAGTCGCTCAAGCCTGGGTCTCCATTGGCATTCACTTACCACCACAACCGCCTGGAAGCCTACCTGCCCGCCGCCGTCGCCATGCTCGATTCGGGTCTGACCTGTTCCGCGACCATTCCCTGCCCGGCAGAGATGGGCGCCTCGATCCATATCAACGGCACCGGCTCCTCGATCATCGACACCGTGTTCGTATGTCGCTCGACGGGGCGCTTCCCGCGGCGATGGCTGGCCGATACTCCGCGCGCGCTGGCGAGGCTGGTGGTCGAGGAGGTGCGAAAGCTTGGGGACGCCAATTTGGAGCCGACCCAGGGCGATATACGATGCATCGTCCTCGGTCACTTGATTCGGCTGGCAGTCTG
>Ga0187889_10002035_pt1 | contig 20523 bp, 17 predicted proteins | sample June2016WEW_7_10_2_FD_132992 | JGI IMG/M metagenome (GOLD analysis project Ga0187889, IMG submission 132992) | Peatland microbial communities from SPRUCE experiment site at the Marcell Experimental Forest, Minnesota, USA - June2016WEW_7_100 | ecosystem: Environmental > Terrestrial > Soil >... | reverse complement strand
TCTATGATGGGGACACCGGAATCATCCGTTTCGGCGCCCGTGACTACGATCCGGACACCGGCAGATGGGCGGCAAAAGACCCCATCCTCTTCAACGGCGGTGATACTGACCTCTATGGGTACTGTCTCAATGATCCGGTCAACTTATTAGATCCATGGGGCTTATACCAAGTAACTGCAAGTGGCGGAGCGCATCTTCCTTTTAATATAGGCCCCGTTGCAGTTGGTGGATCTTTTAGTTCCGAATATAATGTATCAAACGGCTCACTGGTTGATTACAGCTACAAAGGATTCACTCCAGAAGCTGTTGCTGGCACATGGGCAGATATCGGTGTTAGTATAGGTTTTAGTGATCTTAGTGGAACAGGAAGACAAAGCGGAGGGAGTGTTATATCTCTCGGTTCTGGTAAGTACGGAGGCGTTCAATTTGGGTTAAGAAAAGAATTTGATCCTTGTAGATCATGGTATGATCCTCTTAAATATGTTGATGCTGTTAGTTTTGGTTTAGGTACCGGCCTTGGGTTCCCTGTCAATCTTACTGTTCCCCTTGAGAAGCCCCACACTATGGATAAAAGGTAGACTCAATTAGAAGAGCATAAGCGAACAATCATGAAACAAATTTTATTTTGAAAAGGATGGTGCCATGGGAAATTATTTTCTTGTGAATGGGTTATTCTCTTTTGCTCTTCTATGTGTTGGTCTCATGTTCATTGAAGGAACATTCAAAGGAGAAGGGAGAGCAATAAAATTGTTTTATAACGTAGATAATCTATTGTTTGCTAATATCAAAAACAAAAAAATATTAAAAATTGGTGATCAGATCTCCTTTATGATTTGCCTGACAATGTCATTGTTAACTCTATTGAATGGAGTAATGTCAATTTATATTCCCAACACACCTAATATAAGTGCGATCTTCATATTCATTGGGATTATATTGTCATGGCCTATAAGAATATTATTTATTCATATTTATAAGAGTCGGGCAGATTCAAACCTTCCACGCATATGGCCATTCTCAAAAATTGATTAAAGGAAGCGGCAGGCGGGCTGTGTGACGGGGACACCGGAATTATCCGCTTCGGCGCACGTGATTACGACCCGGACACCGGTCGCTGGACGGCAAAAGACCCCATCCTCTTCAACGGCGGGGATTCCGACCTCTATGGGTACTGTCTCAATGATCCGGTGAATCTGGTGGATCCTTTTGGATTGATATGGGTGACTACCAACTATGAATATCCTAAAACAAATAATTTGTTAAGAGGTGTAGGGAATTGGATTGGAAGAGAAATCGGAATTGGACTCGATCCCGTAGTTCCTTTCTCCTCACCGGCAGATTATACAGGTTTATCAAGAAATGTCGTACAGGAATGGCAGCCCGATCCTGATAATCCCTGTAAAGATAAAGAACATGCATACGGCACAAAAAGAAAAATACATTAAAATGTTAGACCATTCATAAATAGAGGACCAGGGAAAGACCTTATCAATAACCCCGATGAACCAATTTATTATCAATGGGATCCTTGGGTAAATAATCGCACCTATGATGATCTCAATGAAAAAAGTTGGAGACAAGGCGGGAATGAAAAATATTGGAGGCAAGGTTACTGATGAGCAACAAAAACCTTTTTATGTCTTCCGGGTACATGATGAGGGATTTAATACTGCAACCAAGTACAGTTTTTAACAAAGTAAAACAAGGAGAGCTTCAAAATGAAGCTCTCCTTGTTTTCGGGGTCGGTGCAGTAATTTCTTTATTAAAAAGTTTTTGGGTAAAAAGGAATTACATAACTTTTTTTGATAATAGCACAAATAATCTCTTATCATTTTTAAGTATACCTCAAGCGAGATGGTTCTTCGGCTACATATTGTATTTCTTGTTTGTTGGAAGTGTAGCTTGGGCATGTAAAGCAGTGACAAAAAATGATGGGAAGAAGTCTCTGGCGATTTCTTTCATGTCGATAAGCTCAATTGGTGTGATTTGTCAACTAATCTCATTTGTTTTGAATCCATTTACTCCACATATCATACTGATTATAGAAGGTTATTTGATTTTCATTTGGTGTATATGGCTATCTCTCTATGCAATGAAAATTATCCAAGAACTCTCATATATTAAGGCTGCTATAATATTTTTAATTCCAGCGATTGTGGTTTTCTTGTTTATTGGATTAGCAGCAGTAGCTCCATATCTGGCGTGGTTGTCACATTAAGATCAAGGCCAGGCCAGCTGGCGAGGAAGGTGTGGCCTTTTGCATAACGTGGATTAGCGGCCGCGGAAACTGCGGACGGGTGGCCGGAATAAGCGATAGGCTGATTTCTGGGTGGCCTGGCCTCACATACCGCTTGTCGACGAGTGCCCGGTGAGCCTCGAATGCAAGCTGCTCCATACCCTCGATCTGGGAAGCCATACCCTTGTGGTCGGTGAGATCACCCAGACTTATGTCAGCGAGGACTGCATGAAGGGAAAGAAGGTGGACCCGATGTTGGTGGACCCCCTCATCTATTCGACATCATCCGAGACCTATCACAAGCTCGGCGAGGTGGTGGGCCAGGCCTTCCAGACCGGGAAGGAGCTCTAGCAGAATGCTGGCGTAGGATTATTTGGTGTCTTTTCAGGATTTGTTGCATCATGGTTTATTGGTCCGACAGAACACAAGGTTGGTAGTGATGTATTAAAAATAAGGCAAGAGTTAGCTGAAGTAAAAAAGATATAGAATGAATTAAAAGATATTCATCAATAAGCTATATATAACGTGCCATGTGTAAGGCTCTGGTATAAAGCACCTTGTTGGTATGTTTCAACTCAAGATCTTCGGTTTTCTGTCATCCTAAAACTGAGGATAAATCGCAGATCCCTCCAGGAAGGGATGCACACCTATTGTGTTTTATCGGGTCCGACCCAGGGAGTCGGATCATACATAACGAATGCTGCAGGATTCCACTTATGCCCTACTGTTATGACCATTCCCATGCAGATGTATAGCCTTTCATTGATACGACGGACCTCATCTTTCATGAAGTAATCGATGCCGCCGTTGAAGGGACTGTAATCAAGCTGGAATGAATCCTTGTCATCCAATCGGGACTTTCCAATGAAGGTCTTCATCTTGACTGTTCGGATGATCTTGGGTTGTCCGTTTTTCTTTATCTCCCACAGATTGTATCCCCACCCGTTATCTTTTTTAAAAGGATAAAAAGCCTTGCCCTTCCAGTCACCGGGACCCAGTATATATTTCGTATAAAAAGGAGCAATCGGTGCCATTATGCCAAGAGGGAGTACTTTAGCCTTGTACTCTCCATTGACACTCGTGAACTCCGGTGCGGGAGCTGCATAGAAGAGCTGCATTACCTCGGACTTCGAAAGTTTTTCTATGTCCGCTAGTGTTGCCTTCTCCGGTGGAACCGAAAGTATCTTCTCGACGGATCGGCCATCCCATCCGCCAATGCCGTTCTGCAGACTGTTGATGATGGTCAGGATTAGCCCTACGATAATCAGGATGCCTATGGCTATAAGAATTTTCTTTCCAACTTTCATAGCCTTTCCCCCTTTTATGGTGTCTTGGTGGGGTTCACAGATGAAATATCATGACACTAAGATATTAATATCATATTGACCTGAGATGATCTACTTTGAGCTGACCTTTGGTATGAATTGATAGGCTTCGTATGTTTCAACTCAAGATCTTCGGTTTTCAGACACTTCAGAACCGAGAAGAAATCGCACTTATATTCAATCTGATATGGAATTGATATAAAGCTTATAATTTATGATATATTATTTAACTTAGGTAATTATCAACCTTTGATTCTACATCAAGAAATAGCTGGTCATGGACAGCATTATATATAATTCATACTTAACAAGTAATTCAGGTTCTTCTTTTTGAAACATGCTTTTTATTGTTTCTACCACGAAGGACACGAAAGAGATTATCGGAACTCCAAGCCTAAGGCCTATTCTAACACCTATAGATTTAACGATCCATTCATGATATAATTTATATATTGCATGATAGTATTCTTATAAACATACACCACGACATCACTTTTCACCTTACAATGAGTATTCGGAGTTTGGAACTTAGCTTCTTCTTTTTGAATTGTTGACATAATGAGATAATCCTTCATGAGGATGGTTATTAAAGGTGATAACAGGTCAAGGCAAATTTGTCTGTAAATGTTTCCAGTATATTATGGGCAAAGCAAATCTGTCTGATAATGAACAGTTGTCTGAATATAAACGGATAGACGCAATAGATTAAAGAATAAGAAGCAACGAGGTGGTTATGTCAAATAAAAGTCTTCAATGGCTTCATCTATCTGACTTTCATACGGGCAAGGATCAATATGGCCAAATACAGCTTTTTGAATCAATTATTGAACATATTGAGAGCAAAATAAGGTCAGGCCAGAAGCCTGATATGATTTTCTTCACCGGTGACATTGCTAATAAAGGTAAAAAAAATGAATACGAATTATTTTGCAACAGCTTAGTCTTTCCCCTCTATGACCTTTTAGGCGACTCCACAAAGATATTTATGGTTCCGGGGAATCATGATGTGGATCGCGACGAAGCGAGAGCAACTAAAAGATATGGTGTCGCAAATGAAATCCCTGAGTTTTTCGATCCTAACGAGAAAGGGGTGCATGAAAGGAAAGTCTTGTTCCCAAGATTTGAAAGCTATGCTCACGCAGATATGCATACATGGTTTACTATAGGCTCTGATTGGCTCTTATCTACGGAAGGTTTTTTTAATCACATTCATGAAATAGACAATTATAAAATTGGAATTTTGGGAATAAACACCGCTTGGTTGTCAGAAGGTGACAATGATAGGCATAATCTAACACCCGGCAAAGCATTAATTGAAACGGGTCTAAAGAAACTTGGGAGCTGTAATTTTAAAATTGTTTTGGGTCATCATCCATTAGATTGGTATGATGAGGACGTAACGCCCATTCGCTCTATTTTTGGAAAACAAGATGTTATATATATACAAGGGCATCTTCATAAGAACAGTGGAAATCAAGAATTTGGTGCAGGCCGCAAATTCTTGACTATTCAATCAGGCGCTACATTTCAAGCGCGCGAAAATGAAAAATGGATAAATCGCTTACTTTGGTGTCAACTGAATCTGGAAAGTGGGGATGTCAAAGTCCACCCACTCCAATGGTCAAAGGAATATCAGGAATGGGCTCTGGACGGTCTAGCTTATCCAGCCGAATATAGAACCCCCGGTACTGATTATTGGGTGCTACCATTAAAAGATGTTCCGCATAAGAGTACAGCCAAGCCCAAGAAAACGTCATTGGAAGAGGATGTATCAATTTTACCCCAAGGGTGGTTCCTTATCGACAACTCTTTTTTAGACGGAAAGCACAGCGATTTAGAAGATAACGCTATTTTGAGCTTTTTTGATGGCCGGATTCCCTCGTGGAGAGAAGCGCTCTCACCTAAAATCCCACGTCGAAAGATCGTTCATGATCTTAAAACAGAACTGAATGATGCTCGCAAAAGGGGTGAATTACGTGTCACATTAATATTGGGTGCAGGAGGCGAAGGTAAATCCACAGTATTGCTGCAAGCCATTTCTGATTTGGCAGGTTCTGGTTCTGGCTGGAAAATACTGTGGCTCTCAAACCCATCTCGTGACATTTTATGGCCTAACAGGTTTCTTAATCAACTTTCAAGTGATAAAGATACATGGCTAATAGCTTCGGATGATGCTGATTTGATAGCCAAATACATTTTTGAAACCGCAAAATCCTTCCGTAGAGCTGGTCGCAGAGATATTCAGTTCATATTATGTTGTAGAGATTCTGACTGGCTCGCCGCTGAAGCGAATGAATGGCAATGGAAAGAGCATGTTATATATGTTGAAAAAAGATTAAGAGGCATTACACTGGAGGATGCAGAACTGATAATTAAGGGATGGGCACAGTTCGGCAGCAACGGGTTAGGAAACCTGAGCGGTTTAGATTTAAAGGAGGCAGTTACTCGACTATATTATGCATCAAAGTCTGAGGAAGAGAAATATCATGATGAGGGTGCATTTTTGGGTGCTATGTTGCGGGTTCGCATGGGGAGTGAACTAAAATCACATGTAAAAGCCCTTTTATTACGCCTCAAGGAAAGGTATGTAAAAAATGAGACCCTTATGGATGCCTTTGCCTATATTGCTGCCATGCATTCAGAGCAACTTTTTATTCTAACAAAAGAAATTTTGGCAGAGTTATTAACCTGCAAAATGAGCGATGTCAAAAAGAAAATTACTGGCCCGCTTGGGGACGAAGCAGCCGCGTCAACTGGCGGAGATCGCATTTATACTCGTCATCGAGCAATAGCTGAAACTGCAGTGGAGATACTTTCTGAAACTTTTCATGTTGATTTTGATGAAATCTTTATTGAACTTGCTGAAGCAGCCTATCGATTTTATTGCAGAGGTCTCTTTCTTCCATACTTTGTGAAATGGAAGTTTTTGTCAGATCATTTTCTGAAGCAGGGCAATACAGCCCTCGCAATTCGACTTGATCAAGCGTTGATTAAAATTGACCCCACCGATTCTCGTCTAATAGTGCATCTTTCGAGACTTTTGCGTGAGGCTGGTCATCCTGAGTTAAGTATTAGAGTATTCAGAGATTTAGATCATGGCGTAGTTGGCCCTGTGAGAAGCTTCTTTTTTGAATGGGGTGTTGCTGAAGGTGTTAGTGATAATAATGCCTTAGCTTGTTGGCTTCGCGGTGTGGCCCTATCTGATAATGTAGAATTGAAGTCAATTGAAAATAAGACTGCTGCTATGTGCCTAACTGGCTTGGCAACAAACTTCTTTAAGCTTTCTGAATCTTATAACAACCCTATTTTCATTCAAGCATGTCAAGCTGCCATTCAGATAGGCCTTACATTTCCATTATTGAATGAAATGGATAGGCGATTATTGGGTCTTTATAAAGCAAAAACCAAAGCTGTAGGAGCCTCGAACGGTGATCTTAGAACTGCATTAAAAAAAATACATGCAGGTATCATTTCGGCATGGGAGCAAAAGGAAGCAACGTTAGCCAAGTTTATTGTCCCGGCCTCACAACTCACTTTTAAGCGGTTTGGAAAGCTCATTGGAATTGAGGATTAAGCATTGAAAAGGAACAGATTTATTTTCTAAAAGCGCCTAACCATCGGTTCCACGCGGACCGCCAGGACCGTGCATCCATACAAAGTTAAAAGCTTGTCTGGCACTGGCGGCCGCTGATGAGTAGCGTTGACTTAAGATCACGTGCCATGAGTAACGCTTTGGCCAAATTGAATATTTCTAAAACATAATCTTTACTTCTCGATGAACCAGGTGGAGTGACGAATACAATAAAAACTAAAATGTCCGGGGGTATCCCCACAGATTGCACGTAACCTTATAAGGAAAATGGATAGAAGTCCCATATTCGTCCTGGATCTACTTCCTGGTCTTTACAGCAGGATCTTGATTGACTATTATTGCACTCTACACCTTTCATTAATTAAGTATGCCAGACATTATGAAAAATAACACATATCAGGCCGTGATCTTTGACATGGACGGTACATTGCTCGATACCATCGAGGATATTGCCGACTCCATGAATGCGGCCCTTGAAGGCCTCGGGTTTTCCCTCCTTCCGGTAGAGCAGTATCGTGATCTTGTCGGCGACGGGATCGAGGTCCTGGCCATGAGGGCCCTGCCGGAGGAACATAGGACCGTTGAGACAATTGCTGCGAGTGTGAAGGCCATGAGGGATGAATACGGCGCCCGGTGGTCCGTCAAGTCCAGGCCTTTTCCCGGCATCCCGGAGCTGCTTGACGGGCTTATGGAAATGGGCATCAGGCTCTCGATCCTCTCAAATAAACTCGATGACTTTACCAAGACAATGGCAAGGTCTCTGCTTCCGAACTGGAGATTTATCGAAGTAAGGGGTCTTGTACCATCTGTCCCGAGAAAGCCTGATCCCGCGGGTGCTTATCTGTGTGCCGAGCGTATGGGAGTGGACCCGATACACTGCATCTTCGTGGGTGACAGCGCTATTGATATGGATACCGCCGGCCGGGCCGGCATGGCGCCATTCGGCGCCTTATGGGGTTACCAGGACAGGCAGCGGCTCATGAATCACGGTGCAAGGGTTCTCCTGGATGATCCAAGGGACCTGCTCGGATATCTTCGCAGTTAATCTTTTAGGCTCATCACAGTAAAACATCCTCAGATCATTGAAGAGCACACAAAAGGGATATATCACAACGAAGGACTTAGTGAAGCATAGCCGCAACCAAAATGGAGCATAGGCTCTAGCAGACAGAAGAGTACTTCACCACGAAGAGCACGAAGGACACGAAAAAAAAGGATTTTATAGAAATTGCGGACCAGTTCAAAGGGTCTAAGCGTGTTTGTTTGCATTTTTTAGATCATCTTCGTGCTCTTCGTGTCTTAAAGTGGTGAGAACAATGGGCTGTGAAAAGGATGCAAACTATAAAAGTATGCTTCACAGAGAAGAACGATTTTTTAAGCAGCCGAATATCGATGGTCGGTTATATTGAGATAAACCGGCGGGTCGCATATGATGGTGTTCTTGCCTGATCCCTTGGCCCGGTAGAGTGCATCATCGGCCCTGACCAACAGGGCATCGATGGTCTCACAAGGTTGGTAGCGTGTAAGGCCCATGGAGATGGTGACCCGGAAATCCTCGGGCAGGCCGGGGAAGGATATCTCGGAGATCATCTTCCGGATCCTCTCTGCGCATTTGACTGCATCTCCGAGGTCGGAGTAGGCGAGGACAAGCACGAACTCCTCCCCGCCATAGCGGGCAATATAGTCCTGCTGGCGGATGTTCTCCTTGGTACGCCCAGTCAGTGTCTTTAAGACCGTATCACCGCATAAGTGGCCGTAGGTGTCATTGACCTTCTTGAAATCATCAAGGTCGAATATGCACACGGAGAACGGGCATTCTCCCCGGTCTGCAAGTGACTTCTCACGGAGCAGGATCTGGAAGAGGTAGCCCCTGTTATACACACCGGTGAGGTCATCGTGGATGGCCTGCTGTTTGATCAGTTTCATGGCGTCGCTGAGCTCGCTGTTGGTTACGCTCAGCTTTTTCCTTAATATGCTGATGTAGCTCCCCATGAATGAGAGCCATAAGAGGACGGCACCCAATGTCACCATGTAGAGAAGCTCCACCTTGATGTTGATACTCTCAGGATGATTCACGCGTAAAAGAGCGATTACAAAGCCATAGCCCAGTACTGCGAATACGGAGAGTGAGCAGAACTGACGCAGGTTCAGCCTGAAGATGCCGAAGATGAATACCACCATGTAGAGCAGCAGCATGATACCCCGGCCCTGGGCCAGGTGATAGGTTATGATCATAACCCAGACTGTTGCAAGAACCATCTGAGTCTCGGTAAGGCTCGGGTCCTTGAAATGTTTGTTCAGGCCGGTGCGAATGATAAAGAAGATGATGATGTTCATCGCACTGACCATGCCGCAGATAAGCAGTGTCTGGGGCAGAGTCATCCCGAAGAGGCCCTGCATGTAGCAATACAACACAAGTAGCATCCACATGAAGTACGAACCAAAGGCCATGAGGAATCGCTTGATCCTCAGGGCCTGGCTCGGGTCTTCATGAGGAATGATATGCAGCATCTTTTATTGTTTCCTCCGGCCTGATTCGTTTATCAACTAAATATTCGACACATTTGCCGAAAAACATTATCATTTTTTTAAAGAATACCCTGAAACCCCATGAGTAACAGTACTCGATCCTCAATATTTTTATCATTGACCAATGACTTTCCCATCCGGTAGTGAAATCCCTTGATCGAACCCTTAAGGACGAAAACCGAAAAGGTTTATTTCATGATTGGAACCATTGCAAATACCTCAGCCGTGCTGGCAGGCTCCCTGGTGGGGATTCTTGCCGGAAAGCGTATAAGCCTGGACCTTAAGGCAACCCTTATGAAGGCCCTCGGGCTTGCGGTTGTCGTCATCGGTCTCAACATGGCGCTTTCGGCTAAGGGCCTCATACCTTCCGTTGCCTGCATACTGCTTGGTGCCGTTACAGGGGAAATCATGAGGATCGAGAGGGGTGTCGAACGTATAGGAGAATATCTCAAGGTACGGTTCAATTCATCATCCGCTACGTTTGTACAGGGGTTCATGAGTGCAACGTTGTTGTTTGTCACCGGTGCAATGGTCATCATCGGGTGTATCCAGGACGGAACCGCGCACAACCCGGACACGCTGCTGTTGAAATCCATGCTCGACGGGGTGTCATCCATCGCACTTGCATCAACCTTGGGTATCGGTGTTGCCTTCTCCGCAATAAGCGTGCTTGTGATCCAGGGCTCTTTAACGCTGCTGGCAGCACATATCGCCTTTCTCCAGGAACCGGCTGTACTTAGCTCTATCACGGCTACCGGCGGGATGATCATCCTGGGCATCGGCATCAACCTGCTGGGGCTCACCACTATCCGGGTAGGGAATTTGATCCCGGCTCTGGTGTATGCGGCCGCATATCCGCTCATTTTCACATGAAAGGCAAAATATGAGTGCATTTCTCAAACGTGATGACTGCCTGCTGATAGTCGTGGACATTCAGGAAAGGCTCCATGCAGCCATGGAAGAGCAATTCAAAGATACCTATGTGAAGAACGGCATCATACTCATAGAAACCGCAAAGGCCTGCAAGATCCCTGTCATTGTTTCCGAGCAATACCCCAAGGGGCTCGGCCCGACCATTGCTGAAGTGTCAGGGCACCTTGAGGGTATACCGCGGTATGAAAAACTCTTTTTCAGCTGTTACCGGAATGAGAACATCAAGAAGGCCGTTAAGTCGACAGGGAGAAAGACGGCCATCATCAGCGGCATTGAGACGCATGTATGCGTTATGCAGACCGCCATTGACCTCTTGGCCGACGGGTACAACGTGGTCATTGCGGCCGATGCGGTCTGCTCCAGGAGGGCGCTTGACAGGGTGACCTCGCTCGATGCACTGGCGCGTCTCAATGTGCTCATATACCCTGCCGAGACCATTGCATTCATGCTCATCGAGAAGGCAGGAACGGATATTTTTAAACAGCTTTCACCCCTTTTTAAATAAGACTTCAAGATTCAAGCATAAAAACCTTGAAAGCGTGCAGTCTTGTATGGTAAAGGGCTCAACCAGCACACACGTCCGGTAGTACGTCGGGGTCTAAGGTGTCCTTGGAAATCAAGGATCGGCCTTGCAGGACGGAGGAAAAACCAAGGAGGTAGTAGATGTCAGTCGTCACCATGAAGCAGCTGCTCGAGGCCGGGGTCCATTTCGGCCACCAGACACCGAGGTGGAATCCCAAGATGAAACCCTACATTTTCGGTTCCCGGAACGGCATCCATATCATCGATCTTCAAAAGACCGAGAAGCTCTTTGAAAAGGCATGTGATGTCATTCGTGAAACAACCGCAAACGGCGGAAAGATCCTGTTTGTAGGTACCAAGAAACAGGCCCAGGATGCCATAGAAGAAGAGGCACAAAGGGTAGGGGCCTTCTATGTGAACTACCGCTGGCTCGGCGGCACGCTCACGAACTTTTCCACCATCCGTAAGAGCGTGGATAAGCTTAAGTGGCTTGAGTCCATCATCGACAATAGTTCCATTGAGAACTATCCCAAGAAGGAACAGATCAGCATGAAGCGCCATAAGATGAAGCTTGAGCGCTCTCTTCACGGGATCAAGGACCTGGGCGGTCTTCCCAATGTCCTCTACATCGTAGACCCCTCCCGCGAATATATCGCGGTTCGGGAGGCAAAGAAACTCAAGATACCCATTGTCGCCATCGTAGATACCAACTGCGACCCCACATTAATCGATTATGTCATTCCCGGTAATGATGACGCCATCCGGGCCATCAGGCTGTTCACCTCAAAGGTAGCGGATGCGGTGGACCAGGGTATGCAGCTCTGGCAGGCAAAACTGGCCGCCGAGGTAAAGGAAGAGACGACCGAGGAGAAGGCCCAGGCCAAACAGAAGGCTGCGACTTCCGAGACCATGGGCAAGGGGCTTGAGGGAGAAATCGAGATCATCGTTAAGGACAGCAAACCGGCCAAGGGCAAAGGTGCTGCAGCGGCTGCAACCGCAGGGGATGATACCGACGGGGAAGAAATCGCATAGCAACGCGCTTGGAGGTATATACAGTGCAGATAACATCGGAAGTTGTTAAAAAACTCAGAGACAAGACCGGCGTCGGCATGATGGACTGCAAGAAGGCCCTTGAAGAGACGAACGGGGAATTCGAAAAGGCAGTGGAAATTCTCAGGAAGAAAGGCATCGACGTAGCAAACAAGCGCTCCGGAAGGCAGGCCAGCCAGGGTACGGTAACCGCCTACATCCATATGGGCGGCAAGATCGGCGTGCTTGTAGAGGTGAACTGCGAGAGTGACTTTGTGGCGAAGTCGGATGACTTCAACAACTTCGTCAAAGACGTTTCCATGCAGGTCGCTGCCGCAAGTCCTGATTGGGTCACCAGGGACGAGGTGCCTCAAAACGTGCTGGATAAGGAAAAGGAAATTCTCAAGGAGCAGGCACTGAAGACGGGTAAGCCCGAGAAGGTGATCGAAAAGATCGTTGAGGGGAAGCTCACCAAGTTTTATTCCGAGCGCTGCCTCATGGACCAGCCCTTTGTGAAGGACCAGGACAAGACCATCAAGCAGCTCTTGGAAGAGCTGATGGCCAAGACCGGCGAGAAGTGCCTCGTCAGAAGGTTCGTCCGGTATCAGGTGGGTGAAGAGATCTAAGAGGATTCCCTTGCATTATAGACGCATACTCCTCAAGGTGAGCGGAGAGGCCCTCGCAGGCGGCAAGGGTTTCGGTATTGACGAAGCAACGTTAACGAGCTTCGTCGCCCCGATTAAGGCCGCCCACGATTCCGGGGTCCAGGTGGGCCTTGTGATCGGAGGCGGCAACATCTTCAGGGGTATAAGCGCTGCATCCATGGTCGACAGGGTCAGCGCGGACTATATGGGCATGCTGGCTACCGTGATCAACGCCCTGGCATTTAAAGGTGCACTTGTCAGCCAGGGGGTCGAGTGCAGGGTCATGAGCGCCATACCCATTGCATCCACGGCCGAGCCCATAACAAGCGAGCGTGCAATCCGCCATCTGGAAAAGGGAAGGGTGGTGGTCTTTGCAGGTGGAACCGGCAGTCCCTTCTTTACTACCGATACCACGGCGGCGCTGAGGGCCTTGGAGATCAGGGCGGATGTCCTTATCAAGGCTACCAAAGTAAACGGTATTTATGATAAAGACCCTATGAGGCATGGGGATGCATTATTTTTCCCGGAGCTGGACTTTGATACGGTTCTCACCTTGAACCTCGGCGTCATGGATGCGGCAGCCATATCGTTGTGCCGTGAACATAACCTTGAGGTGAGGGTGATCAATATTTTCGAACGGAACAGCTTGGCAAGACTCCTAGAAGGAGAGGAGATCGGATCAGTCGTCAGATCGAGGAGGGATAATTAATGGTTGATGAGATCTTCAATGATATGAAGCACGGCATGATCAAGTCCATAGATTCCATGAAAGGATCTCTTCAGAAAGTTCGAACAGGCCGGGCATCCATCGGCATCCTGGACGGCATCATGGTGGATTACTACGGCACACCCACGCCTATGAATCAGCTTGCAACTCTGGCGGTACCGGAGGCGAGGCTTATAACCATACAGCCTTGGGATAAAGGTGCACTGGCACTCATCGAGAAGGCAATCCTAAAATCCGAACTCGGCCTTACACCAAACAACGACGGCAGGATCATCCGCGTTCCCATCCCCCCTCTGAACGAAGAGAGAAGAAGGGACCTCGTGAAGATGATTAAGAAAACAGCCGAGGAATTCCGCGTAGAGATCCGCAACCATCGCCGCGATGCCAATGCCCTCTTGAAAGACCTTGAGAAGGAGAAGGAGATCAACAAAGACGATCTCAAGTCGGCGCAGGATAGGGTACAGGACCTTACCGACAATTACATTAAACAGATCGATGACCTGCTTGCAGCAAAAGAAAAAGAGATCATGGAAGTCTGACGTATAAGAATATGGATGAATTATCTCATAAACATGGCAAGGGCATTGAGCCTGATATCGATTCAAAAGAAGATTTCTTGATCAGAAAGAAATAGGAGGTGCATCTGTGATTCGCGCAAAAGAGGATAAGGTGTCTTCACGTTTTATGATGTACTTTAGACCGATAAACTTGAGTGAGCTCAGGGTTATCTCCCGGATGCTGAACATCGCCATGGTAGATTTCGTGGGTGCCGCCCTGGATGCTTATATCTTCAAGAAGGAGGGCGAGCTGAGCGGGGGAATACCTCTTCGCCAAAAGAAGAGATATGTGGGCCCAAGGAACGATACATCCGAAAAGCGGATACGCTATGTCATGCGTCTGGATAAGAATCTGGTGGAGAAGATCAGGGACATCGCAAGCCATGACAAGCGCCGGTTTACCCATGTCTGCGATGATGCCGTCGCGAATTTCATAGCGTTCACCAAGCTCTCGAAGAATTTTAAAAATGTATGGACCTCACGGTCCGATGTCGAGGCCGTCAGGGGAAGGAAAAGCGTCAAGTCCATTGAAGAGATATCCGGTCTCCTGAGCGCCTACAAGAAAGTCAAAGTCGCATCCGTAGGCTGATCGTGAGGTAGACGCGGCGATGGAGGAGCTCATACATGGTTCCGAGCCCTCGATCAGCCGTAAAAGAAATCTTTTCCCCGTGATCTTTCTCCCCTTGCGTCAGGCAGGGGCATCCGGATATTTCGGCAGGTGGTACACAGCGTCTTTCTGGGGCAGTGTTGCCTGCATTCTCTTCTATACCGCATTCGGACTTATCTTTGTCAGAATGCATACCCGCTCTATAGCCGCTGAGATGGGCCTTTTGGCACGGTTCGGTATGACACCGCTCATCAGCCCGGATGATGTCCATCTGAAGCTGCTGAAGCATCAGCTCGGAAGTGCATTGTTTTTCGGATTGACGCTGGGTGTCCTGAATGCTTTTCTATGCATGGTTCTTACTCTCCCCGCATGGATCTCGGGCCGTTTCACACGCAACGATCTCTTTGTTTTTGCAGCAGCAGCCCTTATGTGCACATACTTCTGTTTCAGCCTTGAGCTCCCTTTGGCATCCATCTGTTTTGGTCTCCTCGGCCCCATTGTCTTCACCCTGCCATGGCTGCTCATTGTCAGGAAGACAGGCCGCCGCATCGTGAGCCTGAAGGCCTGGGCAGTGTTTTTCGGAATCATCGTTGTTCCGCTGCTCATCCTCGTGGGAACCGGCTCATCTTTCTTGTCGATACGTGACTCCATGCTCTCTATGCCGATAACCCGAACCTTGAGCGACTTCTACTATGAACACACGCTTCTGGCAGCCGATGTGATCAAGCCCGTTTCCGCCAGATCTCAAAACGTAATCGCCTTATCCGACGATTGCAGCAGTGTCGGATATATGCCCCACGGAACCCTGTGGATTCAGGCAAAAGCCCCCTGCTCGGTTGCCGGGGCGACCTTTGCGGCGGGCAGGGGCGTTTTGAATTGCAGGGCTGTCAGGCTGCCGGATGATGGCCTGACCGCAAATGATGGTAACAGGATCATTGAGAAGTACGGCAAGGCGATCGACCCGAACAAAGACATGCGTGGCGCCATCGGACTCTTCCTTTTTTCCGGGCCCCTCATCGCCATTATTGTACTCCTGCTGTCATGGTCGGCCCTTGGCCTCGAGCATATGTATACCCGGAGCAGAATCAGTGCCATGGTGGTTGTCATTGCCTATCTGTCGATCTTTGCGCCCTTGTTCCATGGGGCATATCTCACGGCGCAACTCAAGGCACAACCTGAGAGGATCATGGACTATGCATCATCCCCTTCAGAACGGATGCGGTATATTGCTCTGTCCGTTTATCCCGGGGCCTTGGCCCCGGAGGGCCTTGAACGGCTCATGAACGATCCGAGTGCGCGGGTACGGTTGAATGCCGTGATCGAGGCGGGTAAGCGCAGGGACACTTCTTTCCTTCCCGACATTGAGACTCGCCTGAAGGACCCTCAGATGAATGTGCGGACCAAGGCATGCCAAGCCCTTGGCAGGATGGGATCCGATCAGGCGATAAGCCTCCTTGACAAGACAGTAAGGATCGACCCGTCGTGGTATGTGAGGGATTATGCCTATGCCGCCATGGGCAGGATTCGGCCTGAGGCAAGGATAGTGAGGATTACTGGAGTAAAATGAAGTTCCAGGTTTAAAAGTTTTAAGGAATGTTTCATGTCCACGCATCCCTTTATGATAATGCCCGATTGTCCCGTGTCCTTGAGCAAATAGCGATTTTATGCTAAGCACTACCGTGCTTCAGTCATGCAACAGGGCGGGATATGATCCAGATAAAGGACAAGCCTTCATCCAAAAAGAAGGATGATTCGAAGGAGAAGCTTCAGCAGAGGATCTCACGCATCAAGAATACCATCATGATCATGAGCGGCAAGGGCGGTGTGGGCAAATCCACCGTGGCCGCGAATCTGGCAGCCGGCCTGGCGAGAAAGGGATATGCCGTAGGAATCCTCGACGGTGATATCCACGGTCCCAACATCCCCAAGATCCTGGGTGTGGAGAACCAAACCCTAAAGGGGGATAAAGACGGGGACATGCTGCCTGTGGAGGCATATAAAAATCTCAAGGTGGTCTCCGTGGGGAACCTGCTGGAGAACCAGGACCAGCCTATTATCTGGCGTGGTCCCATGAAGCATTCGATCATGATGCATTTTCTCAAGGATGTAAACTGGGGCGAGCTGGATTTCCTCATCGTGGACCTCCCTCCGGGCACCGGCGATGAGCCCCTTTCCATTGCACAGATCATTTCCCAGGCCCATGCGGAACACACCCCTTATGCCGTGATCGTGACCACACCCCAGGATGTGGCACTGCTGGACTCGCGCAAGAGCGTGGAGTTTGCACGGGCATTAAAGCTTACAATGCTCGGCATCATTGAGAATATGAGCACATTTTCCTGCCCCCATTGCGGCCATGCAATAGACCTGTTCAAGGCCGGGGGCGGTGAGCGGGCGGCCCATGAGATGGGTGTTCCTTTCCTCGGTGCCATACCTATCGACCCTATTGTGGTAAAAGACACCGACAACGGGAAACCCTTTATGCTCTATGACATGAGCTGTGTTGCCGGCATGGCGTTTCAGAGAATTATGGATAAGGTGGAGAAAACGCTCTTAAAAGTGCATTCATGATCAGCAGCGCGTGAAGGCTCAGTGAAAAACACCTTTCACAGGAACACAACAAAGGAGGAAGCACCATGGCAATCCGAACCGTAGACGAATACAAGGCAAGTCTGCGTGATGGCAGACGCGTGTACATCCAAGGGGAAAAGGTGGAGGATGTCACCACTCACCCGGTGCTCGGCCCCACCTGCGACCTGGTGGGGGGAGGCTATGAGTTGTGCGCCTCCAAGGACCCGGCCGTACGGGATCTCTATGTCGCAAAGCATCCCGAAACCGGGGAGCCCATCAGCAGGTTCTATGTCACGCCACGGACAACGGAGGACCTCATCAACCGGTCCAAGATGATCCGGCGCTCCATCGAACTGCTTGGCGATCTGCCCTTCGGCCGCGATATCGGCACTGACTGCCTGAATGCCGCCATTGTGGTGGCCGGTAAGATGGGCAAGAAGGAGTACCAGGACAATGCACGCAAATTCCTGGAATATCTGCGAACAAAAGACCTCTTTACCTGCGGCGCCGTCACCTGCGTGAAGGGCGACCGTTCCAAGGAGCCGGCGAACCAGAAGCACCCGGACTACTATGTCCACGTGGTGGACAGGAACAAGGACGGCATCATTGTCAAGGGCGCAAAGGCGCATATAACCAGCGGTCCCATTGTCAACGAGATCGTTGTCATCCCCACCAGGCAGATGCGCGAGAACGAATCCGAGTATGCGGTGAGCTTCGCCATACCGTCCAATACCAAGGGGGTGACCTTCATATGCAGGGGAGGAAGGGGAGCCTGGACGGATCATGATTTCCACCCGGACAACCCCATCAAGACGCTCACGGAGGCCATGATCATCTTTGACAATGTCTTTGTCCCCTGGGAGCGTGTTTTCATGTGCGGCGAGTGGCAGCATTCCATGCTGCTCGCCTACACATTCGCGACCTTCCACAGGTTCACGGCCATCAGCTACAAGATCCCCCTGGTGGAGACCGCTGCGGGCTGCGCCGTGGCCATGGCCAAGTACAACGGCCTGGAAAAGGTCGGCCACATACGGAACAAGCTCGCCGACATCGCAGCTTACGTGGAGACGCTGCGTGCACTAACCAATGCGGCGGCCTTGGACCCTGTCATGTACGACGACATCGCGGTCCCCAACCCGCTCATCGCCAACATGGCCAAGCTCCATTTCGCCAGCAAGTATCACTCCTTCATCGAGCTCATCCAGGACATCGGCGGGGGAATCATCGGCACGGCGCCTGACAAGAAGGACTGGGACCACCCGGACCTCCACGACTACCTTGAGCACTACCTCGGCGGCTCTGCAAAGTACAGCACCCTGGAGCGCATGAAGATGATCCACGAGACCATGCGGCAGACCTGCTCTCACGAATCGGCCTTCCACGAGATAATCACCGTGCATGCCGAGGGCTCCATGGAGGCCCAGAAGATGATGATCCTGGCAGAGTCGCCCTTGAGCAGGTACGAAGAGATGGCAAAGCGCAAGGCCGGGATTATCCCCTGGAAGGGGATTGATGGCTGACAGGGCAGTATCCCATTTCAGACAGGTACCGTAAATACTTCTTTAGGAGAAGCCTATGGGAGGACGTCTCAGCGGTAAAACGGCTGTCATAACAGGCGCCGCCAGCGGCATCGGCAGGGCCACGGCCCTGCTCTTTGCCGGCGAAGGCGCATGCCTTGTTCTTGCGGATATGAACGAAGAGCAGCTTGCCCGGGTGCGTGATGAGATAGCTGCGAAGGGGGGGTCGGTACTCATCAGAAAGACCGACGTGTCGTCGGAGGAAGAGGTCAAAGACCTGATCGGCCTTGCCATTGAAACCTTCACCAATATCGATATCCTGGTAAATAACGCAGGGATCCCGGGCGCGCTGGATACCCTGGAGAACCAGACCTCGGAAGACTGGCACAGGGTATTCGACGTCAATGTCATGGGTCCGGTCTATACGACAAAGCATGTCATCGCTCACATGAAAGGAAGGCGCCGGGGCTCCATCATCAATATCGCCTCGGTGGCCGGCATCCGCTCCGGGGCGGGCGGCAATTCCTACAGCGCCAGTAAGGCGGCACTCATCAACTTCACGCAGACCTCGGCATGCGAGGTAGGTGACGCCGGCGTGCGCATCAACGCCGTGTGCCCGGGCCTCATCGAGACCGGCATGACCCAGCCCTTTTTCGATTACGCCAGGAGCGCGGGCAAGGAAGGGCAGGTGGGCAAGTATTCGGAGCTCAGGCGCGCAGCAGTTCCGGAAGAGGTTGCCTGGGCCATAATCTTTCTTGCCAGCGATGAGGCGAGCTACATCACGGGCCAGGCGTTGCCGGTGGACGGAGGAATTACCGCTTCGATGAGCCTTCCGGGCAGGAAGATATGAACGAATGAAAGCCCAGATAGAGGGTGGATAAGAAAGATCAATAAAGGCATGGGTGTTCTTCTCCCATCCGTTACTATACCAGCCCGAACAACCTTGTGGATCTCTTCGAGACCAGCGCGAAGAGGTGGCCGGACAACAAGCTCTTCGGCACCAAGAACACCACGACGGACCAGTACGAATGGGTGACCTATGGATCTGTTGCAAGCATACAAAACAGGCAGAGCCAAGATTGAATCTGCCTGTTTTGAGTATATTAGGATCTTAGTTGCTGGCATATTTTCTTAAGAGATTTGCAATACCCATGAGCGCAATACCAGTAAGTACCAGGGGAATCGCTCCTTGAGAAATAGGACTTTCCGGACCAGAAGTTGATATGAAGCAGTCCCCACCGCCGCCACCGTATATGTAGAAAGTAAAAATTGATCCTTCAAATAGGGAACTGGGATTAAGACAGTATCGTATAAGCAGCTATGTCAAAGATTTGCACCCTTTTCCCCTAATTTTTACTTTTACGCATAAATATTCCAACATCGCTGAAGTCGGACTTATTCAATAGTCGCGGGAGCCGGGCATAAGAGGTGTCGGGCTTGGTATCTTTGTGCTCCTGCAATAGAAAAGACTGTTCCATCTCTTCGCTCTTGCAGTATACCACCAAGTTGATTTGTCGTACTTTCTTGGTTATGCCGGTATCGATATCAATAATGCTTAAGTTTTTAGGGAGCATCCTGATTCTTTCAACGTTATCTCCGGTTTTAAGATCGCATAGCTCTCCTTGTCGTTTGATCAAAGCAGCAAGCAGGTAGTCGCGTAAAATATCAGGGGAGATAGTCTCTCCATCATCGTTTATGAGCATGAATGAGGCAGGCTTTCTCACAAAGTCCTTC
>Ga0187889_10002032_pt1 | contig 20553 bp, 23 predicted proteins | sample June2016WEW_7_10_2_FD_132992 | JGI IMG/M metagenome (GOLD analysis project Ga0187889, IMG submission 132992) | Peatland microbial communities from SPRUCE experiment site at the Marcell Experimental Forest, Minnesota, USA - June2016WEW_7_100 | ecosystem: Environmental > Terrestrial > Soil >... | reverse complement strand
CTCTGATTTTGTCAACTAAATGCTGTAACCGGAATCCTAATCTACTGTTAGACGAGAAACCGCCCGAACCCGAAGAATTGGGAATTGGTAATACCGTTTTGCTGAGGTGCACTGGGAATGGATTACCTGACCGCTATCATATTGGCTGTTGTTGAAGGGATTACAGAGTTCCTGCCAGTTTCCTCAACGGGTCACACGATCATGGCGGCCGTACTTCTCCACGTAGCGCAGACGCCGTTTGTGAAGAGTTTCGAGTTGGTACTGGAGTTCGGTTCAATTCTAGCGGTTGTCGCGTTGTACTGGAGATTATTCCTGAACATAGAGATTCTCAAACGTCTAGTAGTGGCTTTCATTCCGACGGGGATCGTTGGGCTCCTCATCTACCGATTCTTCAAGGACGTGTTGTTCGGAAATGTGCAGATTGTTTTGTGGGCTCTACTTTTTGGGGGAATATTCATCATCTTGTTCGAATGGCGTTACAAAGAGAGGACGCATATTGATGAGATTGCGAGGATGCCCTACAGGCATTGCCTACTGATTGGGCTCTTTCAGACGGTTTCAGTGATTCCCGGTGTCTCGAGGTCAACAGCAACGATTACTGGAGGGCTGGTCTTGGGCATGAAGCGGCAGACGATTGCTCTCTTCTCCTTCTTGCTTGCTGTTCCGACGATGATTGCAGCTTCAGGATTCGACCTCCTAAACTCATACAACGCCTTCTCGCCAGGAGAAGTCAATCTACTCGTGGTCGGATTTGTGACCTCCTTCCTTGTTGCCCTAGTCGTGATTAAGCTGTTCCTAAATTTCATAAGGAAACACAGCTTCACGCCGTTTGGAATCTACAGAATTATCATAGTGCTATTGTTTTTCTTCCTCGTGATCGCATAGGCGACCAGAACTTGTCCGCGAGGATTACTAACCTATATGAAGGCGATTCGCATGACGCGGGCCAGCGGAGTAGAATCTGACTGTGACCAAGCCTACTGTTCGAACGTATCATGTTTCCAAGGTGCTCAATGCGCCCCTTTCTTTTGCGTTCAAATGGTGCACGGACTACCGTGAGAACGATCCTAGAATCACTGGTTCGAAGAACAAGAGGTCGATCTTAGAGAAAACCAAGGAGAGGGTGATTTACACTATTCGTTACAAGAGCGGTGGCAAGACGATGAACGCGGTGAACATTGTCACCATGAAACCGCCGAAGGCTTGGTACCTTGACTCGAGAGGAGCCGAAGACGACACGATCGGTGAGTATCGCCTAACAAGCCTAGGGACTCGGAAAACCAGGTTGGACATGGCGTTTGTGGAGTATTGGAAGATTCGAAATTACCCGGGAAAATCAGAATACCTCAGTGACATCCACAGAATTTGGGACAAGTACGCTACCGCACTTGAAAGGGACTACAGAAGGCACAGGTGAACTTTGGGTTGCCCCGACTCATAGTTCAAACGTCCTGAGGTTAAGATACTCTAATCTATTTGCTTCCGTATTGATGCTTGCCTCGCGGGGGTTGCCAAACCTTCAGGCATACTGAAGGGGTGAGGCCAGGTCAAAGGCGCAGAGCATTCGCACATGCGCGGAGGGCTTAGGACCCTGTCCCGTAGGGGTTCAGGGGTTCGAATCCCCTCCCCCGCACCAAACATGCAACCTCCCCCCTTCTCTGCCAGCCATACCACTAGATTCGGAACACTGCCCAGAAGGAAAACCAGAAAAGCCACAAGCCATAATAGATTTCTCTTCGGTTTACGGCTAGAGCTTATTCGCATGTGAGGCGAAGATGACAATCGCGATTGTTGTTCACGGTGGCGCCATCAATCCGTTAAATTCGCAGTTCAACGATGGTGTAAAGGAGGCAGCTCTGACGGGATTCGGGATTTTGAAAATGGGTGGGTCGGCTTTAGATGGAGTGATTGAAGCAATCAGGGTAATGGAGGATAATCCTATCTTCAATGCAGGCACGGGATCTTGTCCGAATCTTGCCGGCGAGATCGAAATGGATGCAATAATAGTTGATGGAAGGGAAGTTTCGGTTGGAGCAGTAGCTTGCATATCGAGGGTAAAGAATCCTGTATTAGTGGCTAGGAAAGTGATGGAGGAGACGGACCATATCTTGTTGGCTGGACAAGGCGCCACGAAGTTTGCACGGTCTTTCGGATTCCCAGATTATGAACCTTTAACGAGAGAAAGACGCGAGGAATGGACTGGGCTTAGAGACAAACTGAGGAACAACGAGCATGTCAGCTTGACGAAGTACTGGTCGAAAATTTCCAAGTATGCGCTGGCGGACACTGTCGGCGCTGTTGCTCTAAGCGAGAACGGAGACATTGCTGCTGCCACATCAAGCGGCGGATTCCCTATGAAACTTCCAGGTAGAGTGGGAGATGTCCCAATCCTCAACTGTTCTACCTATGCCAACAATAAAGTCTGTGGAGTATCTTTGACGGGTCATGGAGAAGTAATCGTGAAACATGTGCTAGCGAGAAGAATCCACGACCGTGTTGAAAGAGGCGAGCATCCTCAAGTCGCGATTGAGCGTGCTATCGGAGATGTCCTCAACAGTCTCGAGTCGAGGGAAGATGTACTTTTAGCAGGTATCGTGTTAGACCGGCAAGGGAACGTCGGCATGGCCAGAAACACTTGTGCCACGCCACATGCTTTCATCAGCGACTCAACAGAGGGACAGGTGTCGTTAGGTTTTGGAAAAGTGATTTAGCGTCCGGCAGAGAAAGTGCCGCCTAAGAAGACATAGAACTACTGGAATTCATTAGAAGGTTGGGTAAGGCAACTTGAAACGTTATTGATTATCGAGGATTCCTGCACTTGTTACTTCGGTGAAACTCACCGCACTACTTTCAGCAATGACGAAGTCTACGATCCCTGTACCTATCACGATTTATATTGCTCGCGAACTTCAGTTAGTAGTGGTTTGCGTTCGCGGGCATCACGTAAGAATTTGTCGGAGATCGTCGCATAGACCGCATCCGCGATGAACCTCTCCGCAGTTATTATGGTTGTGCCATCAGGGCCGATAATTCGGCTTCCCCCGAAGTATGGTGCACGTATTTGCTCTCTCCAACCGACGAGATTTGTGAAGGCAACATAGAATTGGTTCTCAGCTGCTCGTGCAGGAAGGAAAATTGAGAACTCTTTTTCGCTTATGGCGGTTGCGGCATTGCAGAACACTATTTCGGCACCCTTTTCTCCAAGTTCCCTAGAGACTTCTGGGAAGAACGCGTCATAGCATGTCATTAAGCCAATCTTCCCAAAATCCGTATCAACAACGATTCTTTTTGTGCCTCTTTGGAAAAATGGCTTCTCAAGTTTGTCGAGAAAGCTCTTGCGATAAACGTGTAAAGCTCCATTTCTCTCGACGAATACGGTAGAGATATGTAGTATCCCATCCGCGTTCTCCAACAGACCAGTAACGATACTGCAACCAGTATCCTTGCTGATGGTCGTGAGTCTTTCGGTTGCATGCCCTGGGATGGGTTGAGCTAGACGTTTGGTTTGATCCGTGCAGACGAAGCCCTGAACAAAGCCTTCGCCGAAGCTAATTATGTCCACATCCTCCTTGCGTGCATCATCTGCGGCCTTGGCAATCTTTTGCAAGTTGACTTCGGTTTCGCCTATTCCTGCTTGATCTTGAATCAGGCCTATCTTGACATTGTCTCTCATACTGAACCCTCAGTAATTTGGAAATTCACTCAATTCTGAGGCTTTCCTCGGATGATATATCAAATTATGGTTCATCTTGAAAAGACGGAAATCATTTGCTAACTACGCTCCCATTCGTGCGCGGACCCTTGGATCAAGAATGTCTCTGAGGCCGTCGCCTAAAAGATTGTAACCCATGACAGCAATGAATATAGTAAGCCCCGGAAAAATCATAATCCACGGAGCTGCCTGCATATAGATACGTCCGTCGGTCACCATTCGACCCCATTCAGGGCTGCCTGGTGGTGCTCCTAACCCGACAAAACTCAAGGTTGCGACGGTCAATATGATGTTTCCGATGTCTAGCGTGCCGTTTACAATTATGGGCGATATTACGTTGGGCAGGATGTGGCGGAGCATTATTCTTCTTCCTTTTGCCCCTACCGATCGGGCAGCTTCAATGAATTGAGATTCCCTAATTGAGAGCGTCTGACCTCTAACGAACCTGGAATACGATGGCCAACGATTGAGTGCGATCGCAAATACGAGAACCTGCAGTGACCTTGTGCCAAAAGCCGCAGAAGCAGCCATCGCGAGAACTAGCCCTGGGATTGAAAGAAAAATGTCGGCGACCCGCATCATAAGTTCATCTGTCTTACCTCCTTTGTATCCGGCTAGCACGCCGACCATTGACCCGACCGTTGCTGCGACTGCAAAAACGATGACGCCAATGGACAGGTCATATAATCCGGCATAGAGTACTCTGCTATAGACGTCCAACCCAAGATCGTCAGTTCCAAACGGATGTTGCCAACTCGGTGGTCGAAAAGCCTGACTAAAGTCAACTTGCAAAGGATCGTAAGGAGCCAGCACTGGCGCAAACACCGAGATAAAGACAATCGCGACAATCATTGCAAGACCTAGCAAGGACAGAGGGCTTCGCTTAATCAAGTGGAAGCTGTATTTGATTTCCCTTACTTGCGATTCATGCTTTCTGTTCCAACTTCTGATCTCACTCCTCTTTTGCTGCGTCGTCACTGGTCACCCTTGTCTTATCCTCGGATCTAGAAAGCCGTAGACAACATCCACAATCACGTTGGCAACTCCATAAATTAATCCAGCCAACAGCACGAAACCAATGAGCCCAGGAAAATCGAAATTCTGAATCGAGTCAACTGCAAATCTGCCAATTCCAGGCCAGTAGAAAATCGTTTCGACAACCACAGAACCCGTCAAAAGCCACCCCACCGCCAGTCCGATAGCTGTCGTTGTTGGAATCAGGGCATTCTTTAGTGCCAGCTTGTAGATGACTACTCTTTCGGAAAGGCCAAATGCTCTAGCAGTCCGGATATAGTCCTGATTCATTGCTTCCATCATGCTTGCTCTCGATATTCGTGCTATCAAGGCTGTAGAATAGAAGGACATTACGAGGCCAGGCAGCACCAGGTGTTGCAGTGCACTAGCCAGCACGGCCCAGTTACCAGTCAGAAGGCTGTCGATCGTCATGAAACCGGTTATTCTAGTTAAGGGATGAGCGGACAGAACCGCATCACTGACAAATCCGCCAGGATCGGCAACCAGCCGAAGATTGTAGTAGAAGACAAGCTGGAATATCAGACCAATCCAGAAGGCAGGTAATGACACCTGCCCCAAAGCGAGTAGCCTACCCGCATGATCCCAGGCGGTATCCTTTCGAGTAGCGGAAATGATGCCTATTGGAAGTCCTATAGCAATGCTCAGGAGAAGTGCGAAGGTTCCCAACTCTACCGAAGGGGGAAGGTACGTCATTAACTCTGTTGCAACCGGAACTCTCCTTACCGGAGATGTTCCGAGATCTCCATGCAGAATTCTCCAAAGATACCACAAATACTGAACATACCATGGGTCTCTGAGATGATACTGCTCTCTAATCTGTTCTAGTTCCTGCTCATTAGGCACCTGCGAGCCTGACCAGAGATATGCAGGATCACTTGGAACCATGACCGCAAGTACGAAGACAAGTATCGAGACTCCAAGAAGTATGAAGAAAAGCAGTATAACTCGTCGTAGGACGTAGGTCCTGAACTCCACCTAGTTCACTCTCGAGTCTTTTTTCCGGCGCGTTGGCAGCATCCCAAACAAGAGCTTTTGTTGCTCTTACGCCCATAAAACCAGCCAATTCTTTTCGCCACTGAATGTTGTGAGAATGGTTTTTTATGGGCCAGGGGAAGATTGGCCCAGAGCTTTTCACTCTCGAGGAAACAACGGTGGATAGCTCTAGAATCTCTTCTAGAGCGAAATTCAGACAGGGAGAATTCAGAGGAAGATGTTCCAGCAGGAAATAGCGCAATTTTGCGGAACGAGATACTCGATTGCTTTGAGATTCATGTTATCGAGCCAGAGCGAGTTTAAAGAAAGTTGATAGACCAACTCCTCAGCGTCCGCAACCTACATACTAACTTCTACACGTATGACGGAGTGGTACACGCGGTGGACAACGTTAGCTTCGACATAGAAAAGAGGGAATCAATGGCACTGGTTGGGGAAACTGGATGCGGCAAATCTGTAACTGCGTACTCAATTCTGAGGTTGATTCAGCCCCCGGGGAAGATTGACAAAGGAGAGGTGATTTTCGAAGGAGAAAACCTACTTGATAAGAGCGAGGCAGAAATGAGACGCATTAGGGGTGCCAAGATATCGATGATCTTCCAAGAGCCCATGGCCGCGCTAAATCCCACCTTTACGGTCGGGGAACAACTCGAACTTGTGCTAATCCAGCATCAGAAGGTATCTCAGGAAGACGCTGCTTCGCAAACCGTGGAATGCTTCCGTAAGGTAAGGATCCCCGATCCACAAAAGATCATCAGTCAATACCCGCACCAACTCAGCGGAGGCATGGCACAACGTGTACTGATAGCGATGGCTCTATCCCTTAAGCCGGACCTGCTGATTTGTGACGAGCCCACGACGTACCTTGATGCGACCGTTCAGGCCGAGATACTAAGGTTGATCAAAGAACTCCAGCAGAACCTAGGTGCATCCATGTTGATGATAACACACAATCTTGGGGTGGTGGCGCACACATGCGATACGGTCGCCGTAATGTATGCGGGTCAAATCGTTGAAGTCGCAGGCGTACGTACCTTGTTCAAGAAACCAATGCATCCGTACACTATAGCTCTGATAAATGCAATACCTAAAGCCAGAAAGCAAGATGGCAAACTTACTCCGATTTTCGGATCGGTTCCAAACCTGATTGATCCTCCGTCAGGATGTAGATTTCACCCCAGATGCCCAATCGCTAGACCTGAGTGTAGCCAAAAGGAACCCGGACTCGAGGAAATTGAACCTAATCACCAAGTAAAATGCTTCGCAATGAAATGGGATCAGCCAAATGTGAGTGATGACACATAGAAACTCTAGTGGAATGCAAGAACCTCGTTAAGTACTTCCCTGTCAGAGCAGGGTTCATTCCGAAGACCATTGCATTTAACAAAGCGGTCGACAGAGTTGACCTCGCCATAAAGAAGGGAGAAACTTTTGGCCTCGTTGGAGAATCTGGTTGTGGCAAAACGACGCTTGGAAAAGCGCTTATCCGACTGATTGAACCAACGAGCGGTGAAATAATCTTTGACGGATTGAATCTACTTGCACTGGACGAAAAACAGATGCAGAATGCTCGGTCAAAAATGCAAATTGTGTTTCAAGACCCTTTTGGCTCGCTTGATCCTCACCAAAATGTGCTTGGGATAGTCGGTGAACCTCTCGAAATCTACAAAGTCGCGAAAGGAGACGATGTGACCAAGAGGGTATCAGAGCTTATCGAGAGAGTTGGCCTCAGCAAGCAACACCTGTATAGGCTCCCCCACGAGTTCAGTGGAGGACAACGACAAAGGATCGGAATTGCCCGCGCCCTCGCATTGCAACCACACTTTATTGTGCTCGACGAACCCACATCTGCACTGGACGTCTCAGTTCAGGCTCAGATCCTTGAACTGCTCAAAGCTTTGCAGACTGACATGAACCTTACGTATTTGTTCATCTCACATGACTTGAGCGTAGTCAGGCACATGAGCGACAGAATCGGTGTAATGTACTTGGGCAGAATTGTAGAGCATGGTCCAACAAGTGAAGTATTCAACAAGCCTCTTCATCCATACACACAAGCATTATTGTCCTCGATCTTGCTTCCTGATCCTGATATACGCCAGCAGGCTGCCGCCATCAAAGGAACCGATGTCCCAAGCCCAATTAACCCACCGTCGGGATGCAGATTCCGTACCAGATGCCCGGTCGTCCGTCCGGAGTGCCCCAAGCGAGAACCAAACTTCATAGAGACCAACCCAGATCATTTCGTAGATTGCATAATGTATGAGTAAGGTGTGCTGGCCCGCTTATCGACGAGCAGGTGATTTGTGGTAAATAATTACCTGCGGCGGCAAGTCAGTCGGCATTATCAATGACGTGGACTTGATACGCTCAAGACATTATCTACATAATCAGTACTGTGTTAGAAGCTGAGACCAAGACGCTCAATGAAGTAAGTCCATCTTTATTCAACATCGTAGCGAGAGCAACGTGAGAGTTATCAGGGCGAAAAAAAGGGGAAAACAAGACGCCGCGGCGTCTTGTTGACTGAAGGAATTTGCAGGAGTCCTTCTCTCACGATACTTGATGTCGCGCTCGTTGTTGGTAGTTCCTTCCATAGCTCGTAGAAGTAGGGCTTGTGGTCGTACATCGGGAAGTGCGTGTAGCCTTTTACCCAACTGCCTCTAACATTGTAATCGTCTCCGCCAACTAAGGAGGCTACCTTGACGTATGGGGCTGTGTCGTAGGCCCATTGTTCCACTTGTGCATACATCTGAAGGCGTTGATCCTGATTGGTTTCCAGTGCTGCTTTGTACAGCAGATCGACGATTGATTGGGGAGTAGTTCCGAAAGCTGGAGCGACATAAAAGTCGTATCCCAAGATGACGTAGTATGTTGCAGGGTCGGGGAAGTCCGGAGACCATTTTCGATCAAGAATGGGCACTCCGCCTCGCTGTACGACGGTGTCATACGCGGGGTACGATATTTCGTCGAGAACCAGGTTTACACCTATTTTCGCCAAGTCCGTCTTCCACATGAGATAGCCTTCCTTGCCAACCCCATATCCTGGCGTGTAGGTTACTTTGATCTGGTTCTTCACCATGGCTTGGTTTTCGGGCGCGGCCAAGTCAAGTTCTGCTTTAGCCTTTGTTAAGTCAAAGTCATAGTGAGGGACATTTGGTTGATAGCCCCATGTTCCTTGTGGCACGAAGCTGTAGAGACGATTGCCGAAGCCGTGTAGTACATTCGCTATGTACGAGTCGTAGTCGAAGGAATAGTCAAGCATCTTCCTGATGTGCACATCGTTTGTAGGAGCGTTCTTTTGGTCGAAGACTATGTTGACTTGCGTAAGACCGGGAGACTCATCGATGACTAACGGGAGGTTCTCACTCTGTATGCGATTCTTCAATTCGGGCAGATATTGAGTATCGATGAAGGCCATATCAGCATCCATTCGTCCTAACAGCAACATTCTTGTGGCCGGCTCCTGAATAACCCGTATTACAACTCTTTCCGGGCGGTTAGCAAGGGTCCCATTCCATCCCATCCAGTAGGTGGGGTTTCGCTTCAATGTCACATGATCACCTGGCTTAAACTCGTCAACAATGTACGCAGCCGTTGTGTCTTGATGGTCTATCAGATATGAATCGATAGTGGTTACCGAGGTCGGCCATCCGCCATGCGCCGCGATGAAATTCGGGTTTTGAATTGCGCTGACTGAGGCGTATGCCATTATTCGCATGAACCACGCGAGCGGTTGGTTCATGTATACTCTGACGGTATAATCGTCCATAATCTCAGTTCTATTGTATTGTACCAAATTCTTGCCTCCGAAATTATAGACCGATGTAACAGGACCCGTGAAGCCGTAGTCAAGGCTGGCCTTCACTGCTTGTGCATTGAAAGGGTCACCGCTCGGGTAGAACTTGACGCCTTGCCGTAGGTGGAACGTGTACACTCTGCCATCTGGTGACATCTCCCATGATGTTGCCAAGTCGGGTTTGAAATCAAGACTATCACCCTCGTATCTTACCAGGGTCTCGTATGTTTCTTTGATGACCATCCTATTGGCAGGTAGCGGCGCCAAAGCAAAGCCCAAGACGTTCGGGTCCCTAAACTGGACATAGGTGAGAGTCTTCTGGAACTCGAGTTGTTGACTATTCTCTGTAGACATTCCTCCTGTCGTTGATGGTGCTGGTCCTGACGCTATGTACAGGTATGAGCCCGCTAGTATTGCTAGCACTAGCACTGCAAGCGCGATATTTCTTTTATTTTTAAGGTAAGACATAGCTAATCTTCGTTTTCGTTCAGTTGACTGACTAGATATTTGAGATTTGTATATATACCACATATACTCTTGAGAACATACGTCCCAATCGGTTGAAACAGAATTCTCAATAGTAAGGACAACAACCATTTACGCACTGAGGATCCTTCGAGTTCCGAAGGATAATTCTGTAATTCCAGAGTTGTCACAAAATGGTTGATGTTGTCAAGATTGGTAATCTTGAAGCGCAAATGGGCGAGAAGAAGACCGGATATCTGAATGTGGGCGAGACGGCGGTTGGGATCGTGCAAATCCCAGTGGCCATAATCAATGGCGCGAAGCTTGGCCCAGTTCTATGCATTAGTGGCGGGGTGCATGGTTCCGAGTATTCGAGTATCGAGGCTGTGATTCGAGTAATCAGTCAGACAGATCCGTCTAGGCTAGCCGGAAAGTTGATTGTTATTCCTGTGTTGAACATGGCTGGTTTCGAAACGCGCGGTCCCCAAGGCGGCCACAGCACACCATTCCAAAACCCAATAGATTGCATAAACCTCAACCGCATATTTCCAGGAAACCCAGAGGGCACGATGAGTTACCAGATCGCGGCAGCCTTCACGAACATCGTGTCGAAAGCAGACTACTATGTTGATTGTCACGGCGGAGATCTCAATGAAGAACTCACGTCTCATGTTGTAGTGGCGCAATCTGGTGATGTTAGAAACGACAAACTCGCTCAAGAGTTGCTAGCGGCATCCTTCGATTGTGACTTCCAGTATGTGCATGCAACGTCAAATGGAGGCGGAAGCATCGACGCAGCCGCCAAGATAGGGATACCATCTATTGCTGTCGAGGCTGGTGGTTTTGGCAGAGTGAGTGAAGAAGCGGTGATGTTCATCAATAATGGCATCATCAACATCATGAAGAAACTGAATATGATTGAAGGTCCACCGTTACCCACCAGGAAACCGAGGACACGGCGAAGATGGCTTCTCTACGCGACACGAGGGGGCATCTGCTATGTTCCTCCGCTAGGGACGAAGATAAAGAAGGGAGACAAAGTCGCAGAAATCCGAAGTCTGTTCGGGGATGTCCTGGAGACCTTAGAATCACCCGTCGATGGATACGTATGCTTCAGAAGAAGCCCGCTTCCAATATCAACAAACGACAGAGTAGTTGGCATAATACCTGACGAAGATATTGCTCCACCGAAGCCACGTCCTTACCCCTAACATGGCAATTCTCTGCGTTCCAAGTCGGGAGGTACCAGCAAACTGTAGGCTAAAGTGTTGGATTGGATCTCGTTTTCGTTCTTAATACCGCTGCAGTCGTCTTAAATGAGCGGTTGCAAAACAAACGGTCAAGTAGATAATTTTCATGGATTCGCTCCGAGTTGGAAATATCGAAGTTCAGAAGGGGGAAAAGGCATACGGTTTTCTGGTCGCAGAAGATGATGATTCTGCTATAGTCAAGCTGCTCGTAGGGATAGTGAAGGGTTCCGAATTCGGTCCCGTGTTATGCGTGACCGGAGGTATGTTTGGTACCATCTATACGGGGATAGATGCCTGCATCAGAATCTACGATCAACTCGACCCGAATAAGCTCAGAGGAACTGTGGTAACAGTCCCGGTCATCGAAATGACGGGCTTCCAGAAGTGCATGGATGAATCTCCCATAGATAATCTGAACCCGAACCGAATATTCCCGGGGGATCCCGATGGCACGATAACGCATCGTATAGCTCACCTCATCTTCGACGAGGTTATTCGTAAGTCGCAATATCACCTTGACCTACGCGGAGGCGATCTTTGGGAACAGTTGATCACATTCGCGATATCTTGCCAGATGGGAAACACAGAACTTGATTCCAGAGCAGAGGAGCTTGCAAGGGCGCTAGGGACAGAATATTACCTAGGCATGCCCGAGCAGAAGGGCACCTTGATAAGCGAAGCAAGTAGGATCGGTGTGTGTTCAATAATACTCGAAGCCTCGAAGGGCCTCGCGACATATGATGAAGAAGACATACAATTCAACGTAACCGGAATTCAAAACATTCTCAAGCATTTGCGAATGGTCGACGGAAAGCCGACTCTACCTGCGAAACAGAGGAGGGAAGAATACAAGATACACATAGTAAGGGCCGAACGCGGCGGGCTTCTCTATCTGAATTGCAGATGCGGCGAGATGGCACGTAAAGGGCAAAAGCTTGGCGACGTGAAAAACCTCAAGGGACAGACACTGCAAGAAGTGGTCGCTCCGATCGACGGAATCATACATTATATGTTCCCCAAGCATATCAAGAACCCAGGAGAAAGAATTTTGGGAATACGCAGAATAATAGATTGAGTCCCACACCTTTTGATTCAATCAGGCAACTAAAAGGGCGCTCGGCCAAGTCACGCATGCACCGCAGATGATCTATAGTCCCAAAAGCACGCCAACGGATGCCTAAGAGGTTTGATTTGGCAGCTAAGCCCACCGCACTATTGGTTTAATGCCCCCACGTTCCGATAGCCGCGTTTGGCGCAGACGACAGGCAACTCAAAGGATAAATGGTTTCGTTTTCAACCGCCGCACAATCTCGCTCTGGTCGACCCGCCCACATGATAGGAACCACGTAAGCCCAAGTTTTGTCAATCCTACGAAAAAAAGCGAGGCGACAATAGAGATTTGGCTGGCGGGACCTAATACACCAGGACTCGCTAAGAGTGGCGCATTGAATCGTCTATAACGTCAATACTCCTGTCCACTAATGCTGTGGTGAAAGTTAGGGGTGGAGTAATCCGAAGCACATCTTCATTGATGCCGGTCGTTGAGAGTAGAAGGCCTCTCCTGAAACATCCGCGCGCTACTTTACGTGCCAGTTTCGCAGCTGGTTTTCCGTGGTGTCTCCTAAATTGCACTCCGATTAACAGACCTCGCCCTCGTACCTCTTCAATTCTCTCATGTTTTCCAGAGAGTTCGCGAAGCCGATTCATGAAGTATGTGCCTACTCGATCCGCGTTCACAACGAGATGTTCCTGGCAGATTATGTCGATATTTGTGATTGCACAGGCAAATGCGATTGCACTTCCGGAAAATGTTCCTCCTCCAGGATAGCACCGCATAATGTGCTTTCGTCCCAGCACAGCACCCAGTGGAAGTCCAGCCGCAAGGGGTTTAGCAAGGCACATTACGTCGGGAGTTACTCCCCAATGCTCTGAGGCAAACATCTTACCTGTCCTTCCAAAACCTGTGATTGCTTCATCATCCACCAACAGGATTTCATACTCATGACATAGTCGCGCCAACTTCTTGAAGTACTCGTCCGGTGGTACTATTACTCCTCCATGGACTTGGATAGGCTCCGTGTAGATTGCAGCCACTTGGCGGGGATCAACGGTAGTGGAAAGGATCATCCTCAGCTGGTCAAGGGAATCCAATCCACCATCATCAGAATTGTGAGTTGAAACTGAAGCTAGACTCTTTGGATAAGGAGCGAACACCACATTTGAAACGTGGGGTGGCAGATTCTTCCTCATACGGGATGAAACTGTAGTCAAGGAGAGAGCAGCAGCTGATGTTCCATGGAATGCTCCTGTGAAAGCTATGAAAAAGGGACGCCCAGAATACGCTCGGACTGTCTGCATGGAGAATTCTATGGAAGCAGACCCTGAATTGCAGAAACCCACGAGGCCAGCAGAAAGTCTTCCCGGCGCGATTTGTTTGAGTCTCTCAGCCAAGGCAAGGTGGACTTCCTGAGGGCGAGGATGTGGTCCCCACATTTTGGAAATCTGAGACCTTATCGCAGCGGCTATTCTGGGATGAGAATGCCCAACATTAGCTGTATATCCACCACTTGTTGCGTCAATGAAGACGCGTCTCTCAATATCGGTAAGATAGCTTCCTCTTGCCTTCACAAATACTGCATCCGAGTGTGAAAGGACAAAGCCAGGTGCGATACTGCGCTTTAGTCGTCGATTATAAGTCAGAGTGGCTCTACTTGGACCACGAATCAACGAATTCCACCTCGCATGAGCCTTGCGGCGTTCTCAATACTTATTACTTCAGTTTCTTATCTGTTATTGCGTAGGTTATTCCTAGGCCTGAACGGTGTTAACGCAACGTGACACCTATTCTTCTGTTGACTTGCGTGGCGCGTAGTATTTTTGTGATGCACCACGATCCTTCAGATCCAGCTCGTTTACAATATGCTCAAGTCTGTCAAGACCTTCTCTCAGGTTTTTTCATCGGCCTTGCGTAGGAGATCATCAGATGTCGTTCTTCTGCTCCTCCAATCGAGCCTCCGGGCACTCGATAGAACTCACGATAGCAGAAAGCATACTCGGCTAGTGTCTTGGGGGGCTCGACGAAAATCCATAGCCCTAATGCTGGGATTGTACAAGTTCCAGAAGAACTCAACGGGACGACCCGCATCCAAATAGGTTCAAATCCCTCATTGCACCGTGGCGGGTGCCGATTCCTCAATGCGCGATATTGGAAACGGCAAGTTCTTTCGTTTGACGGTTTTTGGCTCGAATATGGACGTCGAAAATTGCTGAGACAGCCCAAATCATGAAGTAAGTGAACGTTGCGATCTGCCAACCTAACACTATGGACTGTGATAGGTTCGCTGAGATTGCGATGAACAATATCGTTGCGAACGCTTGGATGACCCATTCCCACATATGGGCGAACCTTACAACATTGAGGGATCGAATCCAACGTCTTAAGAAAACATGTTCATAGATACCTTGATTCTGATCGGAATCCCTGAAGCCATCGAAAGGGTCCATAGCAGAATGAATTCCAGCTCCAAGGCTGGCGCAAGCAAGTCCCAGAAGCCACACAACATATTGAGATTCAAAGGCAGCCAGAACAATAAGGAGGACAGTAGCGATGAAATAGCCGAACAAGAAATGGGAGGTCTTCTTGTGCGTGAAGCCTAGAAACTCAAGTTGGTCGAAATCTGGAAACAATCCGCCAAAAAGACCCACTAGGGCAAAGATAGCGGTAATTGGCATTATGATCGGGTAGGCGTAACTCGCAACGTGTGTGGCGAAGAAGACAGCGAGAAGGAAGCTAAACACAAATCCGAAGGCCATGTGTGTTGAAGCCATCAACGAGTGTCATCACCCTTGAAACATGCAGGCACATAGCCTGCTTATATGTACCAATAAACTGGGGTCCGAATCCCCTCCCCCGCACCATTTTGAAGCTCCCAGAACTATTCCGCCAGCAATCGCAGCGAAGATAGCTGAACATGCTTATTTGATGAAACGTGAAGGATACAGGGAATTCGGCCAGGGTTTTTCGTGTGTGAAAGGATGAAAAGTCCTAAGTTCCAGGGTGTGAGTATTTCTCTTGGTTGGTAAGCCCGAGAACCACATGACCGATATCGGTCGGGTGTGTGAATGGGCAGTCTTCGGAGCGGCCCCTTGAATGCGCCTCTGCGCGCGAATAGGTGATTGCCGCGTTCAGGCCAACCAAAAGAGAATGGAGGAAAAGATCAAGGAAAAGCATAAGCTCCTGGACAGAATGGTTAGCACGGCCTGAACGCCACGCAGAAGAGCCACCCGAGAATCACATGCAGAACCAGACTTTTCATAGGTGTGAGTCTAATGGTGCGCGCACCTGAAATTGAACCGGGGTTTTTGTGTGTAGTTCGCATGGCCCAGGCGGAGGAAGCTAAACTCTGGGACAATTCTTCTTGTGTAAAGGGAAGATTTCTGAACTGTTCGTTTCGAAACCACACTTATCGCACACAAATCGTTGTCCTTCCTTCTCGAACCTAGACATCATGGCTAAACAACGCCATCAGTGATCAACGATCAATGCTTTATCGGTTCTCCTAGTGCGGTTCCTCCCGGCCCATTCGGCTCGAACCGCACCCAGTCAACCAATGGCTCGTACCCTTTACCCGGATGAATCAACAATACTACTACCTGGCGAATATGCCGTCATCCCATCCACCCATTGGATCACAAGTCACAGTAACCGGTCAACTTTCGCAAGGCTATCACGCGGCACCCAACGGCGGCGCTTGTCCAAGCAGCTACATCATTGCATCCTCAATAGCTTAACAAGCAACCGAGTAGGTCCTGCCGTACCCTCTCTTGCTTCTTCTTTGTGGGATCACAATCTTCGTGCGCTATATTCAAGTCAGGCTAGGCCATCTTTTCACAGGTCGCGCAAAGATGCGCCCAGAGGACCTAGTTCTGTCGGTTGTGCGATCCTAACTTATGGCCAACTCTTCGTCTGATCACGAGAAGGGCCAACATGCCAAGGAAAAAGCCGAGGAGAATTGATTCAAACGGAAACCCCGGTATCAGTACTACGACAACCTTCGTCGAGCTGGTTATGATGGTTTGTTGGGACGTGTCCAACGGTACTTGCAACTGCTGGTAGATTACGCTGCCTACAGCTAGAGCGGAGCCCAACGCTATGCTCCAGGCTGTCAGGAACCTTGCCCGCTTTGAGAAACGTTCAAGTTTCATGTGCATCATTCCAAATCCTGTCACGACAGACGTGTCGTGAATGAGCGAAGCCATTATTATTAGTGGTTCTACAAAGTGAAAGTATCCTCTCTACGCTTTCGAGAGAAAACCTTAATCATACTCCGCGAAATGCGTACTCTCACATAGGGGAAGAGAACTTGAGCCGTCGCCCAGAAAAGGAAAACCGAAAGAGTGACCGTGTGCACTTGAGTAAGGCTGAGAAAGTAGCCATACCCATCATACTAATTGTCGCCGTTTGGGTAGTCTATTCTGTCGTACAACCCTCCGTCCCGGCTCCTCAGCCCACTGTGACTTCTGCCACTGCCTCGTCAACTAGTTTAGCCCCAGATTTCACCCTACCCGTAGTTGGACCGAACGGCCTAACCGGGCAGAGTATCAGCCTATCATCATTCCGGGGCAAAGTTGTATTCCTCGAGTTCATGGAACCTTGGTGCACCCACTGCCAACATATGGCTCCGGCCCTGCAGGATTTATACACCAAGTATCAAAACAACCCAAATGTTGTTTTCATCTCCGTTGCCGGACCATGGAACGGCCCGGATGGGAACCCTGCGTCGGCCAATGATGCTGCAAAATTCATTAGCACCTATGGGACGGGGTGGACTTATGTCTACGATTCCTCGGGCACTGTTATGAATACTGAGTATGGAGTTAATTCGACCCCAACTTTCTTCATCATCGGCAAGAGCGGTGTAGTTTTCACAACCTTTCAGGGCGAACAGGCCGAAGACACAATAGCGGCCGCCATCACCAACGCTACCAACGCCAGCTGAGCCACTTAATACGACAAGAGTCTCAGTTGGCAAACCTGCAGTTATTCTAGTGAGAAAAATGTTGAAACACGCTGTGATTGGAGCCATTGTTGTAGGGATAATCGGTGCAGGTGTCAGTTTGTACCTGCTTCAATGGTACATATCCGCTAATGCTCTAACAGCATGCATCCTAGGTTCCCAGTGTCCAGCTGTATTTCAAACGTCCTTCTCCTATTTCTACAGCGTCCCGATTCACCTGCTTGCGGTTGGATGGTTTTCGTTGTTAACCTTGCTCGCTGGCATGAGGGCATACGGCTTTCGAAGGGCGTCAACGATCGGCTTCTCCGTGGGAGCGTTGTGCGTGCCCGCGATCATCTATTTGGACTACATTCAACTTGCCATACTACACGCCATATGTTCAGACTGTGAATTAGCCCATCTACTTGGCCTGATATTGTTCGTGTTGTTCATAATCATCTATAGGTCCGACAGAAGAAGCAAGAAACACTGAGCGCAAAGAAAACTTCGGCGTATGCCGCGGTTCTTCTAATCGTCAAGGAGCATGTGTGCAATGTTTCCGGCAGTCGACGAAAACTCGAGGAATCTAGGTTTCCTGCCTGCCGTCACTGTTGTAACGGCTGTACCATGTGACTGTGCCCTTGGTCCAATAGGCTGGCGGTTTTGGTTTAGGTTTCGATCGCATGTATGGCAATTGATAAAGCTCCATCATAGCTAAGGGGCTTGGTCCCTCTTAAGGAAAGAGCCCACGTTTACCTGCCGAATTTTGAGGGGACTTTCCCACTCTTAGGAGTGGGTGGTAGTGTCATCGTTACTTCGCCCCGGGACGTAACAGCAGCAGTAAAATCTTCTTTCTCGCCCTCTTCCGTAACGAAAGTTCCCTTCACAACCCATACACCTTTGTCATCTGGGCCTTTAGGTTCCTCTTCAATAGTTATGGAAGCAATTTTCCCGTGCCGCGACCTAGTTCCAATTATGTACTTCCTCACGACGCTTTTTGCGTCATCCACACTTCCGATTCGCAATCTAAATCAGCCCCCCATTATCAAGGAGGTTGTTATTAGAATTAAGCAGGGGTGGCAGGTGTGGATTTCAAGCAACTCGGGAAGAGCAGCGTCAAGATCCCAGTGTTAGGCTTGGGAACATGGGGTATGGGGGGTCTCAGCAGCAAACACCTCGGAGGGGAAGAGGAGGCGGTGCGGGCATTGCGTCTGGGTTTGGAACTGGAAATGCGATTCATTGATACCGCAGAGGTGTATGCCGCGGGGCATTCTGAAGAGGTTGTAGCCCAAGCCACTACGGGTGAACGAGAGAGCGTTTTCATTGCGACTAAAGTTTCAGCGGAGAACCTCTCGTATGAGCATGTGCTACGTTCATGCGAGTCCAGCCTAAAACGCCTCCAGACAAGTTACATAGACCTGTACCAAGTGCATTGGCCCAATCCCAGCGTCCCTATAGCGGAAACCATGAGGGGGATGGAGCGCCTCGTTGCAGAGGGCAAAGTGCGCCACGTTGGGGTCAGCAACTTCTCTGTGCAACAAACCCGTGAAGCCGAAGCAGCACTTTCGAAAACAGAGCTAGCTTCCAATCAAGTCGAATACAGTTTGCTGGATAGGTCGATCGAGGAAGATTTGCTTCCCTTCGCCGCAAAAGAGCGCATTACCATAATCGCCTACTCCCCAGTCGGACGCGGGGAAATTTCAAGAGGAGGACGTGGTGAACGCTGGCAGGTGCTCGAGAGGATTGCAGCAAAATATGGGAAGACGAGGTCACAGGTGGCATTGAACTGGCTCATAATGAAAGACCCTGTCGTAGCCATACCTAAGGCGGGTCGATTGGATCACGTCAAAGAGAACGCTGGAGCTGCGGGGTGGAAACTAAACCAAAAGGATCAGGTTACGCTCGATTCCTCGTTCGCATGAGCCAGTGTTCCGCGCAACCTAAGATGTGCGCCCGATTGTCCGTAACTAATTCCGAATACCTTGCCCGAGTAAGCTCACGAATAGTGCGAATGTTTGAAAGGTACATTCGTAATATCAACCCGGAAGAGGAGCGGTTCCAGGCCTTCCTTTCAAATTACATGATCGAAAAAGGCGTAAAGGACATACAGGTTCTTCCATACTCCGAGCTTTACAAGGTCATCAAGGAAGGAATTCGGGAATATTTACGTAAACAGGAGCCGAGGCCACGGTCAGAAAAATGAAAGTGCCTAGAAAGACAGCACGCCTAGCAATCATGGTCACTGGAACTCCAGGAACAGGCAAAACAACCTTCGCTAAGAAGCTCGCAAAAGAAATTGGCGCAGACTACGTCGCACTCACACAATTCGTCTCAGAACGCAAACTGTACACAGGCTTTGATCGGGAGAGAGAATCCAGAGTTGTCAACTTGGCTCGTGTACACGCAAGCCTGAACCGCCTCTTATTGCAGACAAGGCGCCCGACAATCGTCGATACGCACATACCTGAAGGAATCATCCCGAAGGATTTAGTGAAACTCGTCTTCGTGCTTCGTTGTCACCCGAGAATTCTCGAGGGGCGTCTAAGTAAGAAGAAGTGGAAGCAGAGTAAAATTCGAGAAAACGTGTTGGCAGAAATGCTGGACGTGTGCCTTATCAATGCAGTGAAGTGGTTTGGGTTGAGTCGAGTAGTTCAGGTGGATACGTCTCACATTAGTGTTAACAAGTGCGTGGCTACTGCAAAGCGAATTCTCATTCAGCCGGCGCGAAGAAGGGTAAAGATTGATTGGATTGCGACCTTGGACAAAGAACACTCGTTGGCTAGATACTTGGAGTGGTAGGCCTGTGTCCAAGCCGAAGAAAGATTACCTCGTAGTCGTCTGTACGCACTGCGGCCGCCTTCTGCTCGCGGTTTCAGATAAGAAAACTCGCTCCTGTCCATACTGTGGGCGACGAGTCAATCTAAAGGACGCGAGAGTCATCGCTCACTCCAAAAACCCCAAGGAAGCAAGACAAGTCCTACAGGAAATGAAGACACAGGAGCAACACCCGAAGGCTAACACTAACGCCGAACGCCGATAACGTTACTAACCTGACGCGCTATCAGTTGTGGCGAAATTCAATGTCATCTTTACCAGATCGCAGGTTTATGGAAGAAATTACAGCCCAGCTCCAAAAGATGATTACCGTCGTAATGTCGGACGGAAAGAACTACACAGGTGTTCTTTCAGGAGTTGACCCCCACTCCCTCAACATCTGCCTAAGTGGTGCCAGAGATGACTCGGGGCGAATTCTCAATAAACTCTTCGTCAACGGCAATTCTGTGATGCAGATTTTCAGCACCG
>Ga0187889_10002029_pt1 | contig 20576 bp, 26 predicted proteins | sample June2016WEW_7_10_2_FD_132992 | JGI IMG/M metagenome (GOLD analysis project Ga0187889, IMG submission 132992) | Peatland microbial communities from SPRUCE experiment site at the Marcell Experimental Forest, Minnesota, USA - June2016WEW_7_100 | ecosystem: Environmental > Terrestrial > Soil >... | reverse complement strand
GCGCTTGGAACCGCCTTTGGCCTGGGGCGCAGTATCCGCCGGCAGCCGGACTTCGACATCGCCCTTGCCCGGGAGGCTGGTTTCGATCGCCAACCCATCTGTCAATGGGAATAGCGCGGCACCGCCCAGGGGCGAATCCAGAAAGGCCACGTAGGTGTTCAGCCTGAACCGATCGGAAACGGGTTCGGCCGAGGCGGCGGCGCCGCTCCATTCTCCGGTGCGCAGGCTTTGCGCGTCGCTACGGAAGGCCCACGAAGCAGCCGCCCGGGATTGCAGCGAAACCAGGCGAAAACCCTGAACAGCATCTTGCAAAACAAACCTCTCATCGAATACTTCTGATCGGCAAAGGAGTTGTAGCGGGCCGTCGCGCCTTCTGATAGAAGGGTGAGGATGAGCATCTCGATCAAAGCCGCCTGGGCGGTATTCGAGGAGTTTGAGAAGGACCCAGCCTACGGGACCACGGTGGAGGCCGTGGGCTGCCACTATGTCAACTGACGGGAGCCCTGGGAGATCGACCAAGTAAGCCATCGCGACGCGACGCCCAAGGCGAAGGCTTCGGGCAAGCAACTCTGGGCCAGCGAGGAATGGAGCATGTCCGGCGGAAAATGGGACCGCACCGGGGCGATGTTCCTGGCTCGCCTGCTCAACAAGCTCTACATCCGCGATCGCATCTGCAAGACCGAGATTTGGTGCCCGATTGATTCGATCTATGACGGCCTGCCCTGGTCGGACACCGGGGCGATGCAAGCCGACACACCCTGGTCCGGCCATTACACTGTCTGGCCGGCCATCTGGGCCGTGGCCCACACCACGCAGTTTGCCAGGCCAGGCTGGAGGTATCTCGATGGCGCGTGCGGCCAGATCGATCCCAAGACGTGGAAAGGCACTTACGTCACCTTGAGGGACCCGCAAACCGGCGACTGGAGCATGATCGTCTGCACCGACGGCCCGACCACCCTGGCGGTCGCTCTCGCCGAAGGTCTGAAAGCCGATTGCGTCCATGTCTGGCACTCGGATGCGCGCGCCCAGTTCGTCAAAGAGGCGGATCGCCTGACGGCCGATGGGGCCTTCACCATCGCGCTCGAGGGCGACTCGATCTATTCGCTGACGACCACGACCGGCCAGCGAAAGGGTGCAGCCGCACACGCCATTCCTCCCGCCAAACCGTTCCCCTTGCCCTACCACGAGGATTTCGAGTCGTATCAGCCCGGCGATTCACCGCGCTACTTCACGGACCAGAAGGGCACCTTCGAGGTCTGGGATGAGCCCGGGCACGGGAGGTGCCTCAAGCAGATCGTGCCGCGGCCGGGGATTATGTGGGAATACATGCGCGACGTGCTCAAGCCCTACACCGTCATCGGCGACCAGCACTGGCTGGATTACTCGCTGTCCGCCGAGGTGCGCCTGGCGGGCGGCAGCGTGGAATTGGGCGGCCGCTACGGCGATCAGAATAAGCTCTCCTATCGCTGGGTTCTGGCGCAGGACGGCGCCTGGAAACTGAACTGTCAGGAGAAGGTCCTCGCTTCGGGTGCCGCCAAGGATTTCCACGCCGCAAAATGGCATGTCATGAAGCTCGTTTTGCACGGGGACACCGTCCAAGGATCCATTGACGGGCAGTTGCTGGCCGCTGTGAAGGATGCGTCCCGCTCCAACGGCATGGCTTATCTGGCCAGTACGTACGACGGCAACTTGTTCGATGACGTCAACCTGTCGGTCCCTTGAACCACGGGCGCTGCCAGTCTTGATGGAAGCTCTTTTCATGAAATCGAGTATGCCGAATGCACCTATGCGACTATTCTGGTTGACGGTTTGGATCGGGCTCTGTGCGCTTCCCCAGACCCGTGCGGCGGCTGCCGCCGCCAGGCCGAACATCCTGTACATCCTCGCGGACGACCTCGGCTACGGCGACGTCGGCTGCTACAATCGCGAGTCCAGAATCCCCACTCCCAGGCTCGATCAGCTTGCCGCCCAGGGCATGCGCTTCACCGATGCCCATGCGCCGGACGCCGTCTGCACCCCCTCGCGTTACGGGTTGCTCACGGGCCGTTATTGCTTCCGCTCGAGGCTCAAATCTGGCGTGCTTGGACCCTGGGGCGCGCCGCTTATCGAGGCAGGCCGGCTCACCGTCCCGGGGTTGCTGCGCCAGCACGGCTACGCGACCGCCTGTTTCGGCAAGTGGCACCTCGGCTGGCGATGGCCGACCAAGGACGGCCAGGCGCCGTCCAGCCGGGACGGCCTAGTATTACTCTGTTGACTAGAATCATTGATTTTCGGCGAGAATTTTGTTCCGCAGCAAGGACAGCAGCCGATCAAGCGCACCAACCACGGCTGTATCGCGTGCAACACCTTCTCCCACGTAGCACCAGAAGTTTTTTTTAGAGCTCAGGTAAATCACCGTCACAAACAGATATGCCACCGCCGCCAGCACCAGGTGATGGTGAAAGCCCTGCCAGAACCTGCCTTCATAATGGTCCAACCCCAAGTCGGTTTTGTCGCGTTGGAAGAATTGCTCGACGGCAAAGCGACCCCGGCTTAGCCGCAAGCAACGCGTGGGAGTCGGTTTGGTTTTGAACCAAGCCAGATACAGGTGGTAAGGATCAGCATCTCCCTCGGGCCAGTCCACCACCAGCCAAGTTTGTGGCCACTCACCGGTATCGCGATCCAGGTCACTCAATACGTACACCGCCAACCAAGCAATCCGGGTTTTGCGCTTGGTTCCGTCCGCGGCGCGCCACGCCACGGGGTGCCACTGCGTCTTGGTAATCGCTTTGCTCAGTGCTGCCAGCGAACTAGCCGCAGGCTCGCCTTCGACTACTCCCCAAATACTTCTTAGCCAAGCGCGTCTTCACCGGTTTTGTCCAGGCCAGTAAATCGCCTCCCGCATTCAGAAAGTATTCCAACCCTAACCGCCGCAGTTCCCACCTCAACTCGCTGGATGCCCCGTAGACCTCATCGCCCAGCACGGGTGCAGGACTTACCCCATCGGCCAACACCTGTCTAATCAGTTCCAGCGCGATGGCCGGCTTGGCTTGAAACTGCACTTCCGGCGGCTCCCTCGCGGCGTTCGCTCCGCCCAAGGTCCGCCACAAGGGGTTCTAGAAACTCCGGGAACTCGTCCATGCTCCGTTGCCAAATCTTTTGATTCCATTGCACGCAGCCATTGTGCCCGAGACAAAAACTGTTGTCAACACTTAACAGAGTAATGCTAGGAGGTCATCGGCAGGGCGTCCCATCGGGAACTCGTGCAGCAGAGTCTCACCATGCACAAGTCTCAAAATCCCCGCGCACACGCGAAGGCGACTCCCAGGCCCCACGCACGTCGGTACTGAGTTCTTGGGGAACCCTGACGCTCTCGCTCGCCGGGCGCTTGGGAGACACAGCACTACCATGCGCTCTCTTGTGGCTTCCCGAACTTGGCCCTTCTGACGAAGAATCAACTCGCCAGCCAATCGAGACCACTCGCAGTTGAGTAACCAGGTGCCCACCTCGCCGAGACCGTCGATCGCCTTGTTCCCTTTCTGAGACTGTCCCGCAATCTCCATCGCGCGTCAATTGGACCAAACATCATTCATCTTGCCATCCGCCGCATGTTGCCTCGGATGAATCCGCCACGCAACGCGTTTCGCTCGTCTTGTTTGTAATGTAAGGGGGTCCTGGACGTCCCAGGGGCACCGCCTTTCGGGGCATGGCAAAGGAAATTTCTACTAGAAACCTTCGAGCATCAAGTCAGCCAGCAAATCACTCCAGCCGAGGGTGATGGGCTTGGTGAGATCACAGGAGCAGGCGGAATCTGCCTCAAATAAGTCGCGTTTGAGACCGCTCCTGGAGGCCGGATCGGAGGTGGCCAGATTGGGCTCATGGCAGAGCCGGAGGCTGAAGTGGATCAGGTTGCCAGAACCCAGACAGACCCAGTCATCCACGAGCAGCGCCGTCACGTGCGTCATCCCGGGGCAAGAATGGACTCGGACCGCATGTTCCAGGAAGTGGTTGGCGAGCACCAGGTTGCTGCGCCCGCCAGTCTTGAAATCGTTCACACGCGGCAGAATCACTCGCACGTCCACTCCCCGATTGAGCACCCGCACCAAGGCTACAATTACACGCTTGTCGAAGAGGTGTGGGTTCTCGATGTAAATGTGTCGCCGGACCCTGCCGATGGCGCCCAGGGTGGCGGTGCTGAACGGCTTCCGACCGGTCTCGGTGGGTAGCGGGCGAATGGCCGCCGGTCGCGGAGTAGCCGGCGAGCGCAAAGGATCCGAAACTGCCGATTCAGCGCCTGGCGGCCTACTGAGCATGGCAACGGCGTAAGCAAAGGACGCCCAAGGGGCCTTCATGCGCCCATTGCCGCTGGAATTCGTCCTTAAGCGAGGTGACCGTGGGTCTTGGCCTGGCGGAGTCCGAAAAAGTGCGCCTGGCGCGCATTGAAGTCTTTCACGCCAAACGCCTTTCTCAGCCGATCAACCGCAGAATCCTCAGGGATTTCCGGCCGATTGCCAACGTCCTTTTCAAGGATGAAGAAGTTAATCAAAGTCATGCCCGCTGACAGGAAATGACAGGAAAAAAACCCCTTGCTACCGATGACCTCATGCCAATCCCAAATCACCTGCTCCGCTGTCTGGCCATGCATCAAACCGCCTCGCCATCGTCCGGCCGTCCTGGGGCAGCACCTGCGCCCGTGCCCCTGCCCCGAACGCCGGTGCCGGTGAGGTTATAGTTGGGCGAGTTGAGGCGGGCACTGGGGAATTGTCGGGTCACTTCTGCCCGCATTGTCCAGACGTCATGCCGGTGCAGGACCTCAAGGTGGCCCGCCAACAAGCCGAGGCCAGCAAGGATGTTGGATTCAGCATCACCGGGTTGGCCTGGTGCGGGCCACCGAATAGGGCATGAGAATCATCTGGCTGATGTGTCTTGCAGATGTTCGCTCACTTCAGGATGCGCCGGCCAACTCGAGCTGTTCGATGGCTTCCCGCAAAACGGCGGCGGACTTCACCAGGGCGCTCTGCTCGTCGGGTGGCAGAGTAACCTGCAATACCTTGTCAACGCCTTTTCGAGAGAGGATGCACGGAACCCCCAAACTCACACCGCTAAGGCCGTATTCCCCATCCAGCACAGATGAAACGGTGAGCACACCGTGCTGGTTGCGCAAGATGGCCGCGGCGATTTGCGTCAAGGCCAGGCCGACAGCGAACGATGTGGCCCCTTTGTAATCGATGATGTGATAGGCGGAATGCTTCACCTCGGCAGCGACTTTGTGGCGGGCTGCCTGCCAGTCATCGCATTTCAAACACAGGCGACAAAACTGTTCGATGGGCATGCCGGCCATGTTCGTCATAGACCAGGCGGCAAACTCACTGTCTCCGTGTTCACCCAGGATGTAAGCATGGACATTATGCACATCCACGCCGCAATGCTGGCTCAACAAGTGACGGAAGCGCGCGCTATCCAGCACGGTGCCGGACCCGATGATGCGTCCGCGCGGCCAGCCCGACCGTTTGTGAGCGAAATAAGTCAGGATGTCCACCGGATTGCTGACAATCAAAACGACCGCCAGTGACTTCTGTTGCACGATTTCGTCAACAATATCGTGGATGATTTTGACGTTTCGTTGCAGCAGATCCAGCCGGGACTCGGCGGGCCTTTGTTTGGCCCCGGCCGTAATCACAATCATGCGGGCATTGGCATAATCCGCCGCTTGGGCTTCACGAATCTGAACGGAAGGAAAAAAGGCCTGGCCATGAGCCAAATCGAGGACCTGTCCCATCGCCAGTTCATGATTGGCATCGCGCAAGGATATCTCATCGGCCAAACCACTCTGGGCCAGCGCATAGGCAAAGGTGGAACCTACCGCGCCGGCACCAACAATCACTACCTTTCGTGGTCTCCAAGGGTCATTATTCATTTATGTTACTCAGTTGTGGCTGGTGTGATCTCGTGAGCCGCCACCGGGGGTGGCGCAAACTTCGCCCGATAGACGACGGCGCCGACCAGCAGTGCCGGCAGCAAATACTCCGCGGCTGTCCTGACACCGCGATGATGTATGAGGACGCCCGGTTTCATGATCCACACCCGCAATCGCAGCCTCCTGACCCCGCCGCGCTCGACAAAGGCGCCTGAGCAATCGTTGCGAGGCTCTTTGCGAATGTCTCCAGCCGGGCGACAACGTCGAGGCCAACGGCTCGGTTCACCTCGTCGAATTTCTCGGTGAGCTCCGTCTGGTCGGCTGCGGTCAGGACTTTGTCGGCCATCGGAAAGACCATCGCGTCCTCTTTCCAGATGTGGTTCTGATTTTCGATGAGCCGGTGCTCGGCGTCCATGACTTGTGTCGGTTTCATTTCGGTTCCTTTCCGCGTCTGCCTTGCCGAACCTGCCCGGCGAGCGCCTGCTGCAAATCTGCAAACAGGTCCTCGGGCGCCTCGACGCCCACCGACAAGCGGATCAGGCTGTCGGACACTCCTGCCTTATGGCGGGCCTCCGAAGTCATCCCTCGGTGGCTGGACATCGCGGGCCGTGTCGCCAAGCTCTCCATGCCGCCCAGGCTGACCGCATGCAGGATCAACCCGAGCCGATCCAGAAACCGGCAGGCCGCCGCCTCGCCCCCGCCCAGTTCGAACGAGAGCAGAGCCCCGCCGTGCTTCATCTGCCGGCGAAAGAGTTCGGCCTGGGGATGCGATTCAAGGCCGGGATAATGCACCCGCGCAACCTCTGGCTGGCGGCACAACCACTCCGCGACGGCCTGACCGTTGCGGTTGTGTGTTTCCATTCGCAAGGCAAAGGTCCGCAGCCCCCGGAGCACCAGCCAGGCATCGAGAGCATTCACCGTTCCTCCAAGGTTCTTGTGGATCGTCCGCTGCATCGCCGACAAAGGCTCCTTGCTCACCAAACATCCGCCGATCATGTCGGAATGGCCGTTGAGGTATTTGCTGGTCGAGTGGACAATCCAGTCCGCTCCGAAATCGAACGGGCGTCGATTGAAGGGCGTCGCCACCGTGTTATCCACGATCACCGGGGCACCGCCCGCATGCGCGCGCGCGACGGTCGCCTCGATGTCGATGAGCCGCATCAACGGATTTGAAGGTGTTTCCAACAACACGGCCCCCGCCCGCGACACGGCGTCCAACCAGGCTTTCGCATTGGTGGAATCGATGACCTCGACCGGCACACGATGATTGGTGGAGAGGATGCGTAATAATTCGAAGCTTCCTCCGTAAACGTCATGATGCGTGACCAATGGTCCGTCGCGCCCTTCCAGCCCCGCTGTCACCGCGCACAACACCGCGGCATTGCCCGAACTCGTGACGAGCGCCCCAGTTCCTCCCTCGATTTCAGCGAGCATCTGCGCCAAATCATCGACTGACGGGTTGCCGAACCGCGAATACGCATATCCCTTGCGCGACCCGCAAAAGATCGCCTCCGCCTCGGCGGAGGTCCCCAGGTCGAAGATGGTGCTCTGTGCGATGGGCCGCTGAAACGGAGCGTTCACTCCGTCTTGGCCGCGGCGGCTCGCGCCACCGTGGGCGCATCGGGTGGAAAGATGGCGGGGGTTCGTGCTCACTTAGCTTCGCTGGCCAACATTTTGGGACAATATCGCCTCGGGTGATGATGCCGACAAGTTGGTTTTGATCGTCCACAATCAAAGTCCCCTGGCGCCGGCTGAGGTCGACATCGCCCTGGGCGATGTGATCGGAGATCTCGGAGAGCTTCATGGCCGCCGGGACCGTCGGCACGTTTCGATACCTCACCTCCCGTAGGCGCGCGAGTTCAAACGGATCAACGCTGTATTCTCGCGTGAAATGATAGCCGCGGCCCGACATGTGGTCACCACTCGGTTCGGCTCTCGGGGTGCCCCTGCAATCCATGGTCCAAAGCGAAAAGCTCAGCATTTTCCGCGGCCAGTGGGGCTGTGCGCCATTCTGTCCCATTGGAGAGGCGCTGGCCAGCAGTGTCGGAGGGCCATTTTGGCCCACGAATTCTGCCGTAGAGCCCAAATTCTCACGGGATGGTGGTCAAGGGCTTTAGGCACCTTGCTTATTGAGCAAAGGCTTTTAGCCGAGAGAGAATCGCCGTAGCAACCCTTGCCCTCCTTTTGTGAGGGTAGTATATTATGCGGTGAAAAAGACGGTCCCTGGTTTGTCACGGGCGGGAATCCAGATATCGAAGCCGGCGCATGATTTCGAGGGCGGGGTGCGTTCATTTGCGAACAGGGAAGAATCTCATTGAAAACGGAATCTCCCTTTACTTGCTCTCCGGTCGAGCTGGATAACCTGTGCATCAACACGATTCGTTTCCTGTCAGTGGACGCTGTGGAGAAAGCCAATAGCGGTCATCCAGGCCTGCCGATGGGTGCTGCGCCGATGGCCTATGTGTTGTGGACGCGGTTTCTCCGGCACAATCCGGCCAATCCGCATTGGTTCAATCGGGACCGGTTTGTCCTGTCGGCCGGGCACGGTTCGATGTTGCTCGACAGCTTGCCGCATTTGACGGGTTACGATTTGCCGCTGGAACAAATCAAACAATTCCGGCAATGGGGCAGCAAGTCTCCAGGACACCCGGAGCGCGGACTGACACCGGGCGTGGAGACGACGACCGGTCCCCTCGGCCAGGGATTCGCCAATGGCGTCGGCATCGCGATCGCGGAAGACCATCTCGCGGCACACTACAATCGTCCTCCTCTCTCGAAGGCGCTTTGGAAGGGAAAGCCCTTGGACATGATCTGGCGCAACTCGGAGGACAAAAGGGTTAAGGTGTACCTTGGCCGTGCCGTGAAAGAGATTGTTCCCGGGCAGAAGCGTGTTGTGGACGGCCAGGGAGACGTTTTCACCTACCAAGAACTCCTGTTGGCCACGGGCGGCCGGCCGCGACTCCTTCCGTTCGGCCAGGACCAGATCATTTACTTCCGCACCCTGTCGGATTACCGGCGTTTGCGCGCGCTCACCGAAACGGGTCGGCGGTTTGCTGTGATCGGCGGCGGATTCATCGGTTCGGAGCTCGCTGCGGCGCTGGCCCTGAACGGGAAAGAACCGGTGATGATCTTCCCTGGCAGAGATATTGGAGATCGCGTCTTCCCGCGTCCTCTCGCTCAGTTTGTGTCCAGTTTCTACAAACAAAAGGGTGTTGAGGTGTTGGCGGGCGAGAAGATTATTGCTTTGGAAACGCGCGGTAGCCAGCGGGTTTTGAAAACGGGTACGAACCGGGAGATCGCGGTGGACGGCGTGGTGGCGGGAGTCGGCCTCGAGCCCAACGTTGAGCTTGCCCAAAGAGCCGGGCTGAGCGTGGAAAACGGAATCGTCGTGGACGAGTTCCTGCGCGCCAGCCATCCCAACATCCACGCCGCAGGAGACGTTGCCGTATTCTACAACCCTGCGCTGGGCAAGCGCATCCGAGTCGAACACGAGGACAACGCCAATTCCATGGGACGGTTGGCGGGTCGGAACATGGCGGGCAAGTCCGAGCCTTACTATCATCTGCCGTTCTTTTATTCTGATCTGTTCGATTTGGGATATGAAGCCGTGGGCGAGGTGGACTCACGGTTGGAGACGTTTGCCGACTGGAAGCGACCCAACCAGGAAGGCGTCATCTACTACTTGCAGAACGGCCGGGTGCGCGGTGTGTTGCTGTGGAATGTGTGGGAGCAGGTTGAGGCCGCCCGCCAATTGATCGCCGAGCCCGGTCCGTTCACTGTTAAGGATCTCCAAGGGCGGTTGCCGGCCAAAACTTCCACTCCGAACAAAACATAGAGCAGACAATCATGCCGATGAAACACGAATTCAAAGTTGGGGATCATGTGGAGTGGAACTCGGAAGCAGGCCGCGTCCGCGGAACAATCAAGAAGAAGCTCACCTCGGCCATCAAGTTTAAGACCTACACCGTCCGCGCCACGGAGGAGGAGCCGCAGTATTTGATCAAGAGCGACAAGACTGACCACATGGCCATGCACAAAGGCGCGGCTCTCAAAAAGATCGGTCAGAGCGACCACGCATCACAGAAACCGTTGGCGCACCCAAAGAAGAAATGATGCTGAAGGAGGTAGTATGAAATCCTTATATGAATCCAACTGAAACCTCCGCCGCATTCGGGGCACCCGGAATCGAACCCCGCTGGACCTCCAGTGCCAAAGAAGGTCTGGGCACCGCTTATCATACGAGCTGCCGGGTCTGGTTCACGCTCAGCCATGGCATCGTGAACGAAATCTACTACCCGTGCGTGGACCAGCCGAACACGCGCGATTTCCAATTTCTCATCACCGACGGGGAAACGTTTTGCCACGAGGAAAAGCGCGACCTGGCTCAGAGCGCGACCGCCCTCCTGGCTTCGGGCCAGACCGGGACCCCGCTGCGCGCTTTGATCTGGCTGGCAGCCATTCAGCGGACGGATGGCAGATTCCCACAGAATAGCTGGATAAATGGGACCGCCTACTGGTCTGGTGTGCAACTCGATGAAGTGGCGGCCCCCATCCTGCTGGCGTGGCGCTTGCACACTGAAGGCGTCACGCTAGGCCGATTCGATCCGTGCGTCATGATTTCCCGGGCCGCGGGGTATCTCATCCGGCAAGGACCGGTGACCGCCCAGGAACGCTGGGAGGAAAATCCGGGCTATTCACCCTCGACGCTCGCCACGGTGATTGCCAGCCTGGTTGGTGCGGCCGAGTTCGCCAAACAGCACGGCGAAGGGAGCACGGCGGATTTTATTCTCGTGTATGCTGACTGGCTGGCCGCCCACCTTGAGGAATGGACCGTTACCACGGCCGGTGAACTGGTCGAAGGGTTCCGGCGCCATTACATTCGAATCAACCCCACTGATCCAGAGACGCCGAATCCGCACGCCGACCCAAACACCACGGTGCTCGCAATCGCCAATGGCGGCGGCGTCCAGCCCGCCAGGAAGGTTGTCGGCGGCGATTTTCTTCACCTGGTGCGGCTGGGCATCCGTGCCGCGGACGCTCCCCTCGTGCGGGACTCCCTTGCGGTCATCGATCGCCTGCTCAAATGCGACCTGCCGCAAGGTCCGTGCTGGCGCCGCTACAACCACGATGGCTATGGACAAAAGGATGACGGCAGCGCTTTCGATGGGACCGGGGTCGGCCGCGCGTGGCCGATTCTGACGGGCGAGCGCGGCCATTACGAACTCGCTGCGGGACGCGATCCCATGCCGTTTATCGCCGCCATGGAAAAATTCGCCAATGAAGGGGGCATGATCAGCGAGCAGTTGTGGAACGCCGAAGATCTGGGGGGAATGAGGCGCGGGCTGCCCACGGGTGCGGCCATGCCGCTGTGCTGGGCGCATGCGGAATATGTCTCCCTGGTGCGCAGCGCTCACGATGGCGTCTGTTTTGACCGAGTCGAACCGGCCTTCCAGCGTTATGTCGCCCACCCGGTGACGAGCCGGCATGAGATTTGGAGCTTCCGCCACCCGGCTAACCGAATGTCTCATGGCAAAATCCTGCGCCTCATCCTTGCGGCAGACGCCACCGTCGCCTGGTCAGCCGATAATTGGGCGAGCGCCAACCGGGTGGACACGACTCATAACATCGCTCTCAATGTGTGCTTCGCCGATCTGCCCACGGAGGGTTGCCTGGACGGTGCAGTGATCGAGTTCACCTTTTTGTGGAAAGAAGCTAAGCGCCCGGAAGGCAGGAACTATTCAGTCAAGGTCAGCGGACCAAAGTAAGAGGGCGTCGATGATGCAGAACCCGTCAAAATGAGCGTGCCCGGCATCAAGGCCAGGACCGGTAGGCGGGTGGGAAATAGAAGGCCCATTGCGGAACCTTCGCCCATCGTGCTGACGATCGGGCATTCAACACGCACGCTCGAGGAATTCATCGGCCTGCTTCAGGCACACCGTGCGGCTTGCGTCGTGGATGTGCGCACAGTGCCGCGCTCCCGGCATAACCCCCAGTTCAACAACGCTGCATTACCCCGGGCATTGAAAGAAGCCGGCTTGGGCTACGTTCACCTGCCGGGATTGGGCGGCCTGCGTCATGCGAAGCGCGATTCGCTCAATGCGGGCTGGCGAAATGCCTCCTTTCGGGGTTACGCGGACTACATGCAGACACCAGACTTTGAGCAGAGCCTCGAAGAATTGACCGGGTTGGCTAAGCAGGAACGGATCGCAATCATGTGCGCCGAAGCGGTGCCATGGCGGTGTCATCGCTCGCTCATTGCCGATGCCTTGCTGGTTCGTGGAATCCGCACCGAGGATATCATGAGTCCAACTCGCCGCCAGGTTCATGTGTTTACTCCCTTCGCCAAAGTCCGGGGCACCACGATCACCTATCCGGCCGAGCCCTTACCAAGCACTCCAAAGAAGCCTTCGGCCAAACGCGCGGGATCACGGCCAACCAAAGCAACCTGATTTGCACCAGACCCTAATCCTTCATGCAGGCATTCGACCAAGTCCATCAAGCGGTCCACTGTCCACCGGATCGCCGTTTTCGGGTCTGGATCAATCCCCGGTTCGTCTGGGCCTTTGCCGTTATCGCTCTCGTGCCAGTGGCAATTGCCTGGGGACAATATCTGATCGCAGGACTTCCAACAGAGACTTACCTGCCGCAAATAAATCTGGAAAAACGTCCCATTCCGCATGGTTTCCCCGCCTGGCTTCGACTGACCCATTTCGTGAACTTCTTTTTCCTGATGCTCCTGGTTCGGAGTGGACTCTCGATTTTGATGGATCACCCACGACTTTATTGGAATCGTCATTGCACGCCGAACTCGGAGTGGATGCGGTTTACGCCGCTCGAAGTTCCGACCGACCGCTTGTGGACGGCGAAGGACGACGCCCGTTACATTTCCCCGTGGGTGGCCTTGCCCGGATACCGGCACACCGTGGGTATGGCGCGAGCGTGGCACTTCCTCTCCGTCCATGGATTTCTTCTGAATGGATTCATTTTTATCGCACTGCTTTTCTTCACGGACCAATGGAAGCGTCTGGTTCCGGTTTCATGGGAGATAATTCCGGCTGCCTGGAACTCATTTGTTCATTACGCCACTTTCCACCTGCCGGCGGAACCCAATGGCTTCTACCAATTCAATCCACTGCAACAGCTTTCATACTTCGCTGTCATTTTCGTCATGGCCCCGCTGTCCATGTTGACCGGAATAGCGATGTCTCCGGCGCTTGATAATCGGTTTCCCTTTTTCCCTAAGCTCTTCGGGAGCCGGCAGGGAGCGCGATCCATCCATTTTATGTTGCTGATGGGTTACCTATGCTTTCTGGCGGTGCATGTGGGGTTGGTCGTCATCACTGGCTTTGCGAGGAATATGAACCACATCGTTGCGGGGCGTGATGACGCGCGCCTAATCGGGATGATTATCGGCCTGAGCGGCATTGGCCTCGTAGTGCTTTCCTGGGCCCTCTGTCATTTTATCGCATGGAAATATGCTCGCACGATGCAGCATCTGTATAGAGCCCTCACCGGGTTATTTGACTGGAATGTGTTGAGCCGTCTTAAGCCCAGCGAACATTATACTCAAAAGGACATTTCCCCGTTCTTCTGGCCAAATGGAAAGCTACCGGTTTCCAACCGGTGGAAGCAGCTCGCGGCGAACGGATTCCGGGATTTCAAATTGAAGATTGGAGGCCTCGTGGAGAATCCGATCGAGCTTTCTCTTGAGGAGCTTCGTGCAATTGGCAAGGAAGAATACATCTCCATGCATCATTGCATCCAGGGCTGGTCGGGAATCGCCCAATGGGGCGGGCTTCCGTTCCAGCGATTGATCGAGATCGTTAAACCTAGACCCGACGCAAAAGTCGTCGCTTTTTATTCCTACGGCGACGCGTTGTACGGTGGGGAGTATTATGACACGCAGACCATCGAAACGGCGCTCAAGGCGAGGTGTTTGCTCGCCTACGAGATGAACCAGGCTCCGCTGCCTGAAGTGTATGGTGCTCCGCTGCGACTGCGCGTTGAAAACCAGCTTGGCTATAAAATGGTGAAGTGGATAGAACGCATCGAATTCGTCGAAACGGAAAAGACTCTTGGCAAGGGGGAAGGGGGCAAAAACGAGGATGATGAATACTTTGACATCCTTCCCAACATTTGAGCACCGTTCCCGCCGCTCATCGACCGCCACGATATGATTGTGTATAAAGAACAATTACGGTCGCGTCATGCGCTCGGGGATGACTGCCGGATCGAACTCCATCCCCGAGAGCGACCCGAGCTTGAGCGTGGCTTCGCGCAGGGTCGTGCCTTCTTTGATCGAGGAACCGGGTTCGTTCTCTGGCAGCGCCAGCTCGCCCAAGCCGCAGCGCGGGCCGGAGCCAAGCCATCGAATGTCATTGGCAATCTTCATGAGTGACCCGGCCAGAGTCTTGAGCGCGCCGCTGCCCATCACGAGCTCGTCGTGCGCGGACAGCGCGGCGAATTTGTTCGGATGCGAGGTGAACGGCTGGCTGGTCAACTCGGCGATCTTCCTCGCGGCGCGCTCCGCGAATTCCGGGTGCGCGTTCAAGCCCGTGCCGACGGCGGTGCCACCGATGGCCAGCACGCGCAGTCCGGGCAACACGTAGCGTAGGCGACCCAGGTCCGAGTCGAGGAGCGAGACGTAGCCGGAGAATTCCTGCCCGAGCGTCAGCGGGGTGGCGTCCTGCAAGTGGGTGCGGCCGATCTTCACGATGTCCGCAAACTCGGCACGCTTGGCTTCGATGGCATCGCGCAGATGCTGGACCTGCGGCAGGAGCGTCTGCTCCAGCTCGGTCGCCGCCGCGATGGACATGGCGGTGGGGAACGTGTCGTTGGAGGACTGCGACATCTTGACGTCATCGTTGGGATGGACGGGTTGCTTGCTGCCCATCTGGCCGTCGGCGATCTCGATAGCACGATTGGAGATCACTTCGTTGCCGTTCATGTTCGTTTGCGTGCCACTGCCTGTCTGCCAGATGCGGAGCGGGAAATGGTCATCGAGTTTGCCGGAAATGACTTCATCGCTGGCCTGCGCGATGACCCGGCACTCCTCCTCGGAGAGTTTGCCGAGGTCACGATTCACGGGCGCGGCCGATTTGAAATCGCGTCGCTTGATCCGACGCTGATTTTCCGATTGCTGGCCGTGGCTCCGGCGCAGGCAGCGCTCACGTTGGCTTGTAATTGGCCGTTATCCGGCCTAAAAGCTTACATTCCGCAGTCGCAGGGTGCAGGTTTTCGCTGCCGTTTTATGGTCCGGTCTACTACCTGTAAACGGCGGCATCGATGTCCAGCAAGTCCAAAACGGGCTGCTCGATCTCGCTGAGCGGCTGGGCGAAGACTTTGATCAGTTGGTTGCCGTCATAGAGTTCCCAAATCAAGGTGGAAGACCCGCTGACCGAGGCCGGGGAGATTTACCGGCTGGGGTGCTTCCTCCTGGGCCGGGAGAAATTAGTGTCGCGCCCTTTGCGGCTGCTCGGCCTTGGGGCCGCCAGCCTGCGGGAACCAAAGGCACAGCAACTGGTGTTACTGTAGTGCAGAGTGCTCGGTGCAGGGCCTGCGTCAACATGCTGTGCCGCTCCCCTGAGCTGCCGAATTCACGGTTCGATCCAATCGCTGGAAAACTCGGTCACGGGGAAGCTCGGCTTGGGGATGCGAATCGGCGCCCGATGATCTTTTAGCCAGTCCCCAATTCGCCTCTGCAGAACCCGGAACCCGCTCTCGGCCCCGATACCGTAGCTGTCCCTCCCGAGCCGCTGGCAGAGAATCACCATCCTCCAGCGCCTCCCGTCGGTCCGCGGCTCGGTCCAGACCTGCTGACATTCTCCTGGCCGAAGCACCGCCCAACCGGTGGGCGCACATTCCGCGCGACCGGCGGGCGGATTGAGCATAACGACGGGCAAGCGGCAACGCACGATAGCGAATGAGCTGGCGTTGGAAACCTGGACGACGCCGACGTGCGTCCCGACAGAAGGGAAGTTGGTGTAGCCAAGGAAGCGGACCGAGGCCTGCAGCCGGTTACTGCGAGAAGAGGTCCACACCAACACCAGGGCCCCGGCAAGAATGAGGCTACAAACCCAATGAATAGCGGCTCTTTTCCTCATGGCAGCAAAAGGAAGGGGTCGTGCTCACGATGCCTAAGATTGTCCAGCAATGAAGCGAGGCAATCGTATCCAAAGCCAGTAGGCGTGCTCCAGGTAGGCCGAGAACCGGGGGTAACTCACGACCTCCGCCGGAGCCAACACGGCTCTCGACTGGTCGGCGAGGTCCCCCCCATGACAAGCCGCCAAATACACCAGGCGGAGCTCTTTGCCGACCCGCATTCCCTGCGCGACATCCTGCGGGGTGAACGCGCCGTCCCGATGCACCAGAGGCCCGCTCTCGCCGTGCGTGGCCAGATAGACGACCTTCCCGTGAGCCAGCGCCTCCCCAAGCGCCTGGCGGGAGATGGGCGCCACGATGACCGAGCCTGAACCCCAGCGCTGGTTGGCCGCCCGGTTCATCGGAAACGCCAGGAAGGTCACGTCGAGCTCTGGCTCCGCGAGGACGGCTCAACGGTTGCCCAAACCGGCACGCCCTGAGGCGGTGGGGCAGAGGCCTCGTCTTCGCGGTCTTCACGGTGCAAGCAGCCCGACGCCCCTGGACGGGCGTGCTCAAGGTGGTAGATTTGGTTGCTCTTGGCTATGCGCATACCGGTCATCAGGGGCACAATCAAGCGGCGCTTGCCGGTCAACTTCCAGCCTCGTCGTTGATGCAGCAAGAGGCTCCTGGTAAGGTGGCCTCCTCTGTGCAAAGTGACCACCCGACCGAATCCGGTCCTGTGCCCGTTTCGCCAGCTCGGCGGAAGGGCGCGTATGGAATCGATGCGCCGTATCTCTTGCCCATCCCCGTCGTGCTGATTCTGGCCAATGTCGTAAACGGTTTCATTTCAAAGACGCTGTGGCCGTTCCTGGCGGCGGTCCTCGTGTTGGGCTGCTCCGCCTCGGGCCTCTACGCCTCGCGCCGCGGCAAGTTCGTGGTATGGGCGGAGTTGTTCCGGCAGCTCAACCTACGGGGAGCCGAGCACATTCTGGATTTGGGATGTGGCCGTGGAGCGGTGCTGCTCCTTGCGGCGCAACACTTGACTACAGGCCGGGCGGTCGGCGTGGACCTCTGGCGGAAAGGGGACCAGTCGGGCAATGCTGCTGAGGCCACGCGCCGCAATGCCGTCGCCGAGGGAGTCACAGATCGTGTAGAGCTTCACACCGCCGACATGACCGCGCTGCCCTTCGCCAACGAGAGCTTCGACTTGGTCGTTTCGAGCGTCGCGATTCACAACGTCAAGGGTCAACCTGGCAGGGAGAAGGTCATCGAGGAAGCAGTTCGGGTCTTGCGTCCGGGTGGGCGGCTGCTGATCGCCGACATCCTGGGCACCGGCCAATACCTCGACCATCTGGCCAAGTTACGGATGCTGGACGTTGGCCGCAGGGGTCTGGGATGGCGGCTATGGTGGAGCGGCCCCTGGCTGGCCACGCGGCTTGTCACTGCAACCAAACCATCCTGACACTAGAGGCCGCTGGTTCAGGACTGGCACCCGTCCCTGCCGTAGCGGGTTGAGTGCTCGCGCCCTCTGAACTGCGGCCGCCTGGTCAACCCATCCCGCCGCTGCAAAGGTAATCCAACGTGGGCTCGATCCGCCGCTACCCAAGCATCGTGCCTTCTCAAACAGTGGAAACTACAGCCTCGACCTGCCCGCCCTTCTCGCTTTCGCCCATCTCGCCTTCATCGCTTCTGAGAGCGCCTTGCTCCATGCCGCACTTCTCTTCCTCTTTGGCTTTTCCAACGGCTGCTCGGATTCGGCTGCCACCGTCACGCTCTTTTTCCCCATCCTCCTTGCCGCCCATCTTGCCTTCGCAGCAGCGCTGATGTTGGCACGACCCTCCGCGCTGACCTTCTTTCGCCTCTTCCTCCTCCCATTCTTCGGCCTCTCAGGTCCTTCCGGGGCAACAGGAGTGGGTGTCTCTCCGCCGCCAAGAATGGCGTTCAGTTGTTCTTGCAGCGCGTCGATATTCTCTTTGAGGTCGGCTGCCTTGCGGAGTTGCTGTGGGGTCAAGGTCGTAATGTTCATACGGAAGGCTCCGAGTTACTTGGTGCCCAAAATCGCGTCCTTAGCCGCTTTGGCCACACGGAACTTCACGACGCGCTTGGCAGCAATCTTGATGCTCTCGCCCGTTGCGGGATTTCGGCCCATGCGTGCCTTGCGATTCACCAGGACCAGCTTGCCCAAACCGGGGATGGTGAAGTTGTTCTTGGCGTTCTTGTATGCCAGGGCCACGAGAGCTTCCAGCCCCTCAACGGCTTGTTTTTTGGTGACTCCGACTGTTTCAGCCAGAGAGACTGCAATGTCAGACTTGGTTAATGCTTTGGCCATAAGGCAAAGAGGGGTAATCAGAAAACGCAGCATTTGCGATGGTGAAATGACGGCAAACAAACGGTCAGCTTATCCTGGCACCGCGACATGCTCGTCTGCGTTGTCCATCAGCCGTTCGACGCCATATCTCATGAGCACGAACTGGAAGTCCTCGTTGCCAAGCTCGGTGCGCCTCAGCAGCCGAGCGTGAACGGAGGCGGCCAGGTTCTGAATGGGCTTCCTTTTCAAGTCAGCATTTCCAGGTAGGGGCGCATGACGTTCGTCACCCGGTCGATCTTGGCGAAACGATCCAGGTCGGCCATCGTCACCTTGCGCTTGCGCCAGGCATCCCGCAGCGCCTCAGCGAGCCGGCGTTCTGCGAACAGGAGGTTGGCGTAACCTGAGGCCCATGGACGCAAGTTCGACGCCAGCTTCAACAGCCCTCCTCCACGAGTTCCGTCAACGCCTGGGTAATGCGTCGGCGTGCCCTGACAGTGTGGCCCGGCACTGGCTCCACGGGGATGTAATCTCCACCAAAGGAGAGGGGTTTGTTGATCGGCGCCGTCACAATGTGCTTCTTGAGATAATCCTCGGCCGCCGCCACCTGGAATTGGGTGTCGGCGCTGTGCCAATCGAACGACAGGTGCGGCGCGCCGCCGCCGCGTTTCTGCCGCTACGACCTGTCCCACTCGTTCGCCAGGGAATGTTCGAGCGCCGCCCGGCTACGCCCGGAGGAAAGCCAACCCAGAGCAGGCCGGTGGCACAGCGCCAACTTGTGGGGAAGCGAACCAGATCGCGCAGTCTCAGGGTGTATTCGCCATGCGAACGCTCGGCGCCAGGTCTTCGCGGAGACGGCCCTGGCTCGGGAGCAACACGGAGAACAAAAACGCTTGTCCCACCGCACGGAGCGAGGATGCCGATACGTGGTGCAAGAAAATGAAGTCTTACTATCAGGCGGTTGCACCTGACTATGCCCGGTATCGCCGGGTCCATCCCCAAGTGCTCCGCTGCCTGATCACGACCGGACCGGTTCACGCCGATTCGCACGTGCTCGAGATCGGTTGTGGCACGGGTAACTATATTTGTGCGTTGCGCGAGTCCGTCGGCTGCCACTGTTGGGGCATCGACCCATCCGAACCAATGTTGGCGCAGGCGATAGGCCGCTCGCCCCTGGTTCGATTTGCCTGCGGAAGCGCCGAGAGTCTTGCATTTTCTGAGAAATCCTTCGACTTGGCGTTCTCGGTTGATGTCGTCCACCACATCACCGACCGCAGCAGGGCTTTCAGCGAAGCCGTGCGGGTGCTGCGGCCGGGTGGCCGCCTCTGTCTCGGCACCGACTCCGGGGACATGATCCGAAATCGTCACCCGCTGTCCAACCCAACCGCCACGCCGGGCAACGTCACCCCCTTGAGAAACGCTTCGCTGGCGCCGTCAGAGGTATAGAACGGCCCCGGGACACCAGCCTGCACCCATAGATCGCGCAGCCAGACGAGGTAATCATGGTCACGCCGCGGATAGCTCCCATATTCATTCTCGATCTGGATCATCAGGATGGGGCCGCCGTTTTCCACCAGATGCGGGCGCACGACCTTGGCCAGCGCCTTCAGATAGTTCTCCACGGCTTTGACGTAATGCGCGTCCGCTAGCGTGCGCAGTTTCAGCTCGGGGTGGCGCAGCAGATACGTCGGGATGCCGCCAAAGTCCCACTCCCCACAGCAGTATGGACCAGGGCGCAGGAGGACCCAGAGACCCTCCTCGCGCGCAAGGCGGAGAAATCTCCCGATGTCGCGCGGGGCGCTGCTGAAATCGTAGCGGCCTTCCTGGGATTCGTGAACGTTCCAAAACACGTAAATCGCGACGGTATTAAACCCCATCGCCTTCGCCATTTGGAGGCGATGACGCCAGTACTCGGGCGGCATCCGGTCCGGGTGCACCTCGCCCGACCGTATTTGAAACGGCCGTCCGTCGAGCAGAAACTCGGAGTTGTCCGGCCCGCCGAACGAGAATCGGTGTGCCGTTGGCGCGCCATTCCCCGCGTGCGCCTCCACCAGCAGGCACATCGCGCAGCCCACTATCACTCTTTTCCACATAGGTCCGTTTTCCGGCTTACCCGGCCAGCAACTGGAATTGGAGACATCTCATCGAGATGAATGAGGATGATGCCCGTGGCCACAAGACCAGCCACAGCTTTTACAACGAGAAGCCCGAGTGGATCGAGCGCGCGGTCCAGGAGGGCGTCGCCGCGCTGCCGGCCAATCGTCCTGTGTATGCGGGGCTCTACCTGCCCGACCT
>Ga0187889_10002018_pt1 | contig 20652 bp, 17 predicted proteins | sample June2016WEW_7_10_2_FD_132992 | JGI IMG/M metagenome (GOLD analysis project Ga0187889, IMG submission 132992) | Peatland microbial communities from SPRUCE experiment site at the Marcell Experimental Forest, Minnesota, USA - June2016WEW_7_100 | ecosystem: Environmental > Terrestrial > Soil >... | reverse complement strand
GGAGTCGTTTGTCTTGGTGTGTCTGTCCTTCATTAACGCATATGAAAAGAGATGCCGAGAAATTGCGCGAAATTACAATATTGCAATGTTTCCCGCGCACTTTTCATCCTCGCTTATTTAGGGACTAGAAGAGTCTTAACCACGAAATACACGAAACAACACGAAAGCGCTTGAACTCTTTTCGTGTTTTTCGTGCATTTTGTGGTTAAAAGCATTTGCAGTTGTCACTTGAACGACAACTACTCACTTGTTGCGATTACCGCGTTGTGCGAAAATGCGATTTTTTCACCAATGAATGGAGCAGATTCTGCAATGAGCGCAAAAATTCCGGTAGGAGTCCTCGGAGCAACCGGTGCTGTCGGACAAAAATTCATCAAGTTGCTTGAAGATCATCCTTGGTTTGAAGTGACCGAAGTGGCGGCATCCGAAAGAACCTCAGGCAAGGTGTACGGAGATGCGGTTTCCTGGAAACAGGTGACTCCCATTCCAAAATCCGTTCGCCTTCTAGAAGTCCGCCCCTGCACCCCGGAACTGAAGTGCCGCGTCGTTTTCTCGGGACTCGACGCTTCCGTTGCAGGACAAATTGAAGACGATTTTGCCCGCGCTGGATATGCCATCCTCAGCAACTCGAAGAACCACCGCATGGATGAGGACGTGCCTCTCGTTATTCCCGAGGTGAATCACGAACATCTGGGATTGATCCCGATCCAGCGCAAAAGACGGAAATCAACCGGCTACATTGTCACAAACGCAAATTGCACCACCATGTTCCTGGCGATGGCGCTCGGCCCCATTCACAAGGCTTTCGGGATCGAAAAAGTTTTTATGGTCTCCATGCAGGCCGTATCCGGCGCCGGTTATCCTGGAGTTCCTTCGCTGGATATTCTTGGCAATGTGATTCCGTTTATCGGGGGCGAAGAGGAGAAGGTTGAAATCGAGACGCGCAAGATTCTGGGGACTTTCAATGGGAAAAGCATTGACTTGGCCGATTTTCCGGTCAGCGCTCAATGCAATCGCGTCCCGGTTGAAGACGGTCACACCGAATCCGTTTCGGTCAAGCTGGCCCGGAAGACAACGGCTGCCGAGATTGCGGAGTTGCTGAGGAATTACTCCGGGCTGCCGCAGCAGCTTCACCTGCCCAGCGCTCCCGAAGAACCATTCCTCGTGATGGAAGCACAGGACCGGCCGCAGCCCCGATTTGATGTAAACCGCTCGAAGGGAATGGCAACACTCGTGGGGCGCATTCGACCGTGTTCGATATTAGATTTTAAATTCACCCTGATGGGCCACAACACAGTTCGCGGCGCTGCAGGCGCTTCCATCCTGAATGCGGAACTGCTCAAGGCTCAAGGGATGTTGTAAATAAAGGTTTGCCGTTAACGCGTTCACGCGTTAACGCGTAAACGGGAAACGGTATTATGATAGTCTGCAAATTCGGCGGAACATCCGTTCAAGATGCGGAAGCAATGACGCGTGTGGCGGAAATTATCAGCGCCAGACGAAAGAAACAGCCTGTGGTCGTAGCTTCCGCCATGGGCAAAACCACCAACCAACTGCTCGAAGCGGCGCAGACGGCTGCCCGCGGGAAACGACAGGAAGCGCTGGACCTGCTCACCAAGGTAAAGGAAAAACATTTCAAGGAAGCGCAGAAGATGGGGATTGCGGTTACCGAGGATTGGGTGTCCGAAACCCTCCAGGCGTATTTCAAAGAGATGCGCGATCTCGTCAAAGGTCTGTCGGCTCTCGGTGAGCTCACGCCCAGGATTACAGACGCAATCGCCAGCTACGGCGAGCGGCTCTCCACCGCGATCCTAACGCAGGTGCTTGAAAACCACGGGATGCCGGCTCAGCTCATGGACGCCCGTGAGTGTGTCATCACGGACGACAATTTTACGCGCGCCGCCCCTTTGTTTGACTTGACCGATCGGGCCACGGTTGAACATCTCCGCCCCGTGATTAAAGCGGGAAAGATTCCGGTCTTCCAGGGATTTATCGGGCGCACGCGCAACGGGATCACGACCACGATCGGGAGAGGGGGGTCGGATTATAGCGCCGCCATTGTAGGCGCCGCGCTGGATGCCGACGACATTCAGATCTGGACGGACGTGGACGGAATCATGACCACCGATCCGCGGATGGTCAAGGAGGCGCGGCGAATCAAGGCAATTTCTTTTGATGAAGCGGCCGAACTGGCTTATTTCGGAGCGAAAGTGCTCCATCCGGCCACCATCATTCCCGCGGTCCGAAAAAAGATTCCGGTCCACGTGCTGAACAGCTACAAACCGGATCGGGACGGAACTCTCATTACCGATGAAGCTCCGCCTTGCGAGAACCCGATCAAAGCCATTGCGTACAAAAGTGGAATCACGGTCGTGAATGTGGCTTCCACGCGCATGTTGATGGCGTATGGTTTTCTGAGGAAAATTTTTGAGATTTTCGATCATTATAAGGTGCCCGTTGACGTAGTCTCGACTTCGGAGGTATCCGTTTCGCTAACCGTGGATGAGACTTCCGAACTCTGGGACATTGTCACCGACCTGAAGAAAATCGGCGAGGTCAATGTCGAAGGATCCAAATCCATCGTGTGTTGTGTGGGGGATAATCTCAGGAATATTCCGGGAGTTCCCAGCACTGTTTTCAGCGCGCTCCAAGATATGAAAGTGCAGATGATTTCGCAGGGAGCATCTGCCGTCAACATTACTTTCGTCATCGATACCGACCAACTGCCGGAGGCGGTAAGAGCCTTGCACGATGCCTTCTTCAGGAAGGTTGATCCGCTCATTTTTGAATGACGAGCCGGGAGCGCCGGCGTCTCGCCGGCTTTGTGCGGCTTTCGAAACGTTATAAAAGAGCCGGCGGGACGCCGGCGCTCCCGGCTCGTCATTCGTAATTTCACTGGAGGTGCCCTGTGAGAATGGCGCTGCTCGGTTACGGGAAAATGGGCAAACTGATAGAGACGATCGCGTTGCGCGACGGTTGGGAAGTCGGCCCGAAGCTCGACATCAACGACAATGCGGGCGGAAGCGGCATCACGGCCGCGTCCATGACCGGTGTTGATGTTGCGATTGAATTCAGTCAGCCCGACGCCGTGCTTTCCAATGTTGAAGCGGCCGCGCGCGCCGGTGTCCACGTGGTCGTCGGGACGACCGGATGGAGCGATAAACGAAGCAGGGTGGAACGGATGGTTCAGGAGTCGGGAATCGGCCTGGTTTATGGTGCAAATTTTTCGCTCGGGATGAATCTGTTCTTCGAGATCGTGTCGCATTCCGCGCGCCTGATCGGCATGCTTCCGCAGTATGATGCCTATATGTGCGAAGAGCACCATCGAGCCAAAAAGGATGCACCCTCCGGAACCGCGCTGAACCTGCTTGATTTGATGCGTCCGCACTTGAGCAACCCGAATCTGAATATTGCGAGCGTGCGCGCCGGCTCGATTCCGGGGACGCACGTCGTGGGTTTTGACAGCGAGGCCGACACGATCCTCTTGGAGCATCGGGCACGCAGCCGCCAGGGCTTCGCTGAAGGCGCTGTACTGGCCGCGCGCTGGATCGCCGGCAGAAAAGGTTTTTATGATTTCCGGCAGGTATTTCGTGAAATCGTCGGAATAAAATAAATTCGGAATTTGACCGCTTTAATTTCGAATCTCGAATCAATAAGGGGTCTCTATGGGCACTCTCGAAGGACTTCAAGGCGTCGGTACGGCTTTGATAACACCATTCCTGCCGAACGGCCAGGTGGACGAAAAGACGCTGGCATCGTTCGTGAACTGGCAGATACAGGAAGGGGTCCAGTTCCTCGTTCCTTGCGGCACGACAGGCGAAAGTCCCACGCTGAAACACGACGAACATCTTGCCGTTGTCGATGTCACCACCCGCACGGCAGCCGGACGTGTGCCGATCCTGGCGGGGGCCGGCGGAAACGATACGGCAAAAATCATCGACCTGATCGCGGAACTCAAGAAGCTTGGAGTGGACGGAATTCTTTCCGTCTCCCCCTATTACAACAAGCCGACTCAAGAGGGGATCTACCAGCATTACCGCGCCCTGGCCGAATCAACCGACTTGCCCATTATTGTTTACAACGTGCCGGGTAGAACTGGATCGAACATACTGCCCGATACACTGCTGCGGTTGGCGGAGATCCCGAATATCGCCGGAGTCAAGGAAGCCAGCGGCGACATCTCACAGATCGGGGAGATCTGCACGCGGGCGCCCGCTCGGTTTCGAGTGTTTTCCGGTGATGATTCGCTGACTTTGCCGGTCATCGCGCTCGGGGGGCATGGAATCATTTCAGTTGCGTCAAACGAGGCGCCGGGAATGATGTCGAAATTTGCGGCTGCCTGCCTGGAAAATCGCTGGGACGAAGCACGCCGCTGGAATCGCAAGCTTTATCCATTGATGAAGATCAATTTTATCGAATCGAGCCCGATCCCCGTTAAGGCGGCTCTGGCAATGATGGGAACAATTCAGGAAGTCTACCGTTCCCCCCTGGTTAAAATTTCCGAGGGAGCGCGTGCCAAGGTCGCCTCAGTTCTGTCCAGCCTCAGCTTGATACCCGCCGACAAAGGGATCAAGGTATAAGGGGAGGCTTCTGAGTCCCAGGCTATCCTGTTGAATTTCCCCCCAAATCGGGGTTGGGGTCGGTATCGGGATCGATAGCATAAGTGATTCGATTCCGATTCCGATTCCGATACCGATTCCGACCCCGATAACTTTTAGAAAAGCGGAGGATGCATGGCTCTGGTTTATCCTTTCAGGGGAATTCGTTACAACAAAGAAACGATCGGAGACTTCCAGAAAGTCGTCACACAGCCTTATGACAAAATGACCCCATCGATGCAGGATGAATACTACCGGTGTTCTCCTTTCAACGTTGCACGGATCACACTGAATCTCGAAAACAGAACCAATCCCGAGACTCGATACCCGGATGCAGGCTCGATTTTCCTGAAGTGGATTGCAGAAAAGGTGCTCCTCCAGGATTCCCTTCCCGCCATGTATGCCTATTACCAGGAGTACGCGTTCGAAGGCCAAACCAGGCTCCAGAAAGGATTCATTTCATTGCTGGACCTGAAGAATTCGGAATCGGGCATTATCCCGCATGAAAACACGCTGGCGGCTCCCAAGCAGGACCGCCTCAGGCTGTTGCGCAGCATCGAAGCAAATGAAGATCTCATTTACCTGCTTTATTCGGACGATCGGCTGACAGTCAACCGGATCATGGATGAAAGCATTTCCGGCAGACCTGCTGAAATCGAGGTGAAGGACGAGTATGGCGCCGTGCACAGGGTATGGGCAATCACCGATCCTGAAACATTAAGGAAAATGCAGGATTCCATGCGTTCCCAGAGGCTCTTCATCGCGGATGGACACCACCGATTCGAAACTTCAATCAATTTCATGAACGAATGCAGGGAAAAAGGGTGGGAACCAGCCGGATTGGAATCTTTCGACAAGCGAATGGTGACCTGTTTCAACAGCGTGGATGGGGTCACGATCCTCCCTACCCATCGCATGATCCGAGATCTTCCGGAGTTTGACCCGGGGACATTCCTGCGCAAGATCGAAGACCATTTTGAAGCAGAACCGGTTTCCTCCGCGTCAGCCCTATGGGAAAAAATGAAAAAGGGGCAGAGGGATAATGTTTTTGGTTTTTACCCGGCAACTCTCCGCAAGTTCTATTTTCTCCGGCTGAGGAAAAACGTGGAAGTAGATCGCCGGCTGGATGTCAGTGTCCTGCACTCTTTGCTCCTGGAGCGACTTCTCGGAATTGACGAGAGCAAATTGGCCTCACAGGCGCACCTGGATTACATGCGCGAGCGCGACCTATGCATTCAACTGGTTGACGAAGGCAAATATCAGGCCGCCTTCTTTCTGAATCCAACCACGGCCGAACAGGTGCAGCAAATCGCCTCTCGCGGCGAGCGCATGCCGCAAAAGTCTACCGATTTCTTTCCCAAGCTGCTTGCCGGTTTGATTTTCATGCAGATGAAAATTGCGAAGCAGTGACCTCGAAGGCTCAAAGACTCAAAGATTCTTAGAGTCTTTGAGCCTTCGAGTCTTCGAGTCTTCGAGCTTAGATTTTTTCCGATATGGCCTTCGCTTGAGTAAATAGCAATAGATAGTCCCGGCCCCCGGCTTTGGAATCGGTACCGCTCATGTTGAATCCGCCAAAGGGATGAACTCCGACCAGCGCGCCGGTGCATTTTCGATTGATATACAGATTCCCGACATGGCATTCCTCTTTCGCTTGCCGGACATGTTCTCTGTCTGTGCAATAGACCGAACCTGTTAATCCATACTCGCTGTCGTTGGCTATCTCTATAGCCTCATTCAAATCCTTGGCCTTCATTACAGTCAATACCGGCCCGAAGATTTCCTCTTTCGCAATGCGCGATTTGGGATCGACATCAATGAAGACGGTCGGCTGGATAAAAAACCCGTCCCCTTCCGCCCGACCTCCGCCGGTCACAAGCTTCCCCTCTTTTTTGCCGATCTCGATATATTGGAGAATGCTCTTCATCGCATGCTCGTTGATCACCGGTCCCATATCGCTTGTGGGATCCATCGCCGGACCGACTTTGATATTTGCGGCTTTCTCCGCGAGTCGCTGAACAAAGGTTGGATAGATTTTTTCATGAACAATCAACCTCGAACACGCAGAACACTTTTGTCCCTGGTATCCGAATGCGCTGACGATCGCTCCGGCAAGCGCCGCGTCGAGATCGGCGACTTCGTCAACAATAATGAAATCCTTGCCCCCCATCTCCGCCACGACACGCTTAATCCATATCTGGCCCGGTCTCGGGCGGGCCGCTTCTTCATTGATATGCAAGCCGACTTCCTTGGAACCGGTAAATGCGATAAACCTCACCTTGGGATTTTCGACAAGAATGTTGCCAACCGTGGACCCGCTGCCCGTTAAAAAATTGACAACTCCAGGGGGAAGACCGGCCTCCTGCAAAATGCTCATGAAAAATGCAGCGACCGCCGGAGCATCAGAAGACGGCTTAAGCACAACGGTATTGCCGGTCACTAAAGCGGCGGTTGTCATTCCTGCCAGGATTGCGCAAGGAAAATTCCAGGGCGGGATCACAGCCCCGACCCCAAGCGGAATATACCGAAGCTCGTTGTCTTCGGTCGGCAGCTTGGTGAGCGGCTGCATTCCCGCGTAGCGGAGGGCCTCGCGGCCATAAAATTCGCAGAAATCGATTGCCTCGGCAGTATCGGCATCAGCCTCCACCCAGGTCTTTCCTGTTTCCACGATCATCCATGCGTTATTTTCAAAGCGCCTAGCACGCAGGAGACCCGCCGCCCGGAACAGCACGTCGGCTCTTTCTTGCGCCGGAACTCTTTTCCATTGTTCAAAAGTGCGGGATGCAACATCGATCGCTTTAGCAGCCTGTTCGGCGGTTGCGCTTTGAAAGACACCCACCACCTCGGATTTCCTGCTGGGATTGATCGACCGGAAGGTTTTGCCCGATTTTAGCCGTTCCGCGCCGACGATCAGGTCATACTCAGAGCCCAACTGCGACTGAATCAGCGCCAGTGCTTCCGCCTGTCTCTTGCGATTCGATTCCTGGCTGAAATCCAATACCGGTTCGTTCTTGAATTCGCTTGGCATGAGCACCTCCTAGTGCCGCCATTGTAACAAAAAACCAGCCTTCGGTATCGGAATCGGCATCAAAGCAGCCCTTGCTTGACGATGCGCAGGCTATTTCATATATTTTGACCATCCTGGAGTTCATGCATGAAATCCGAGCCTGGAGTAGCTTTGATTTCCACGCCCCGGATTCTTCGGGCACGGACTTCGGCTTTTCTTGAGCTGACCAAACCCAAGCTCACCTCTCTGGTTTTGTTTACAACCTTTATAGGTTTCTGCGCAGGGATTCATAAGCCGATTACGCTTCTGCTGATCCACACTCTAATCGGCACCGCCCTGGTAGCCGGAGGCGCGGGCGCCTTCAACATGCATAAGGAGCAGAAGATTGACGCCCGGATGAAGCGCACGTCTCTGCGCCCCCTCGCTGCAGGCCGCCTCGAATCGCGTCAGGCCCTGGCTTTCGCTTTCTTAACGTCTGCCGGCGGGTTCGTTTACCTGTACCTATTTGTCAACCATCTTACGAGCCTTTTGTCCGCGATCGTATTCGCCTGTTATCTGTTCCTCTACACTCCCCTCAAAACCAAAACCTGGCTCTCAACGCTGGTCGGCGCAGTCCCAGGCGCTCTCCCCATCGTGATGGGTTGGACTGCAGCCAACGCGCATCTCTCGTACGGCGCATGGGTGCTGTTTGCAATCGTGTTTCTCTGGCAGATTCCCCATTTCTATGCGATCGGCTGGATGTATCGCGACGAATATGCGCGCGCCGGTCTCCCGGTGCTTTCGGTCATCGATTCAAGCGGACAAAGAACCGGCCGGCAGAGCGTGGCGTTTATCGCCATCCTCATAGCTGCATCGCTTTTCCCCTCTTTCATCGGGCTCGCGGGTCCTGCATATCGGGTGGGAGCGGTTGTGTTTGGATTCGTGTTTCTGGGTTACGGAATTCATTTCGCACGGTCGCGTGACCGTTTCTCCGCGCGACGTCTTTTTCTAATCTCCGCTTTATATCTCCCTGCTCTGCTGTTGCTTCTGGTGCTCGATAGGATGCCGACCCAATAGGTGGGCGTGGATTTCAAGTTTTACAGAAGGTGTTTGAGTCTTCGAGTCTATGAATTAAACTCGAAGACTCAAAGTCTCGAAGTTATACAGAGCGTCCTAAATAAATGCGCATGTCGCTTGAGGCCCGAAGGGCCGCTAATGAATAGCCCCGGCCGTCAGGCCGGGGTAAAGGATATGACGAAATTGAGCGCCGAAGGTGCGCCACGTGAAGCGCCAATGGTGTCGCGCCTTCAGCGCTCTATCGCTTCGTAAGCCTATCCCGGCCTGACGGCCGGGCCTATTTCCTTTCGGCCCTTCGGGCCTTGCTACCTTATGAGCATTCATTTGTGACGCTCTGTATAGTTATGCAGGAATACGCTTCCTCTCCGTTGCGCGGAAAAGGGCGTTGATTACCTCTGAAGCGCTCTCGACAAACACGAATTCCATCTCATTCCTGACATGTTCCGGAAGATCGCGCAGGTTCTTTTCATTTTCGCGCGGAAGGATGATCCGGTGGATGCCCGAGCGTCGCGCAGCAAGCACTTTTTCTTTAATGCCGCCCACCGGCAGCACCAATCCTGCCAGGGTGATTTCGCCTGTCATTGCAGTATCGGAGCGAACCGGAATCCCTGTATAAACCGAAGCCAAAGCTGCCATCATTGTGATTCCAGCCGACGGCCCATCCTTTGGAACCGCGCCTGCCGGGACATGAATGTGCACACCCGATATCTGCATCTGCCTGGCATCGATGCCAAATTCTTCCACATGGGACCAGATGTAGCTGCGCGCAGCCTGCGCGGATTCCCGCATTACATCGCCGAGCTGTCCGGTCAGGATCAGGTCACGCCCCTTGGGAAGCAAAGCCGCTTCTATATAAAGCACATCCCCGCCGGATTCTGTCCAGGCCAGTCCTGTAGCCACTCCCGGCGGAAGCTCCTTTCGACCCTGTTCAGAAAAGCTCTGTTCGTTCCCCAGGAGTTCCGTGAGCTGTCCCGGCGTAACGACCACGGGCGCCGTCTCTCCTTCGGCAAACTTGAGAGCGACTTTCCGCATCAGCCTTCCGATCGATCGTTCGAGTTGGCGCACTCCGGCTTCCCTTGTATACCTGGAAATAATCCGCTTCAAGGTTTCGTCCGGAATCGCACAGTCCTCGTGCTTGAGTCCGGTCTGTGTCACCTGTCTTGGGATGAGATATCTCTTCGCAATCTCGATTTTCTCTTCTTCGCTGTAGCCGGGCAGCCCTATGATTTCCATTCGGTCCAGCAGCGGTCCGGGAATGGTTTCCAGGGTATTCGCGGTCGTTATGAAGAGAATGGTGGAAAGATCAAAAGGCAAATCCAGGTAATTATCCCGGAAGGTGTGATTTTGTTCCGGATCGAGGATTTCCAGGAGCGCCGCTGCAGGATCACCCCGGAAATCGCGGCCTAGCTTGTCAACTTCGTCCAGCATGAGCACCGGGTTGTTGACTCCGGCACGCCTTAAAGCACGGATAATCACGCCCGGCATTGCTCCAATATAGGTTCGGCGGTGGCCGCGAAGTTCGGCTTCGTCGTGCATCCCGCCGAGGCTCATCCTTTCAAACTGGCGCCCCATGGCACGCGCAATCGATTTTCCGAGTGACGTCTTCCCCACACCGGGAGGCCCGACAAAACAGAGAATGGGAGACTTCGCCTGGGGGTTCAGTTTGAGCACTCCAAGTTGTTCGAGGATCCTCTCCTTAACATCCTTCAGGTCAAAGTGATCTTCATCGAGGACTTGACGCGTTCTCGCAATATCCAGGACCTCTTCGGACCTCACTCTCCATGGAAGTTCCAGAACAAGTTCCAAATAGGATTGGAGCACGCTCCGGTCCGGAGATGTCGAGGGAAGCCTTTCCAGGCGATTGAGCTCCCGTTCCCCTTCTTTCCTGACCAGGTCGGGCAGGTCCGCCTTTTTCAGCCGTTTACGAAGCTCTTCCACTTCCGCCTTGTCCGGATTCTGTTCTCCGAGTTCCTGCTGGATCGCGCGCAGCTGTTGCCGAAGCAGGTAGTCCCGCTGCTCCTTTCCCATTTCAGTCTCCGCCTCGCTGGCTATTTTCGAGCGCAGCTCCATCACCTGCAGCTCGTAGTTCAGATGCACGTGCATCAGACGAAGAGCGTCCTGGACAGTCATAGCCTCCAGCAACGCCTGCTCTTTTTCAATATTCAGTCCCAGCAGCGACGCAAGGAGATAAACCAAATGCAACGGATCCTCAACGCTCCCCACGACCTGGCCGAGCTGTTCGGCAGCTTGCGGACTCGAGAGTGAGATCAACTTATTTGCCATCTCGATGATCGAACGCTGGAGCGCTTCCACTTCCGGCCCTTTATCTTCCGGCAGCGGCAAAGAATGCACACGACCTTTCAGGAACGGTTCCGTCTGCTCCAACTTTATCAGGACCACCCGCTCGATTCCCCGAACCAGCAATTCCATGTGATCGGGACGCGGCCGGACCATTTTCTTGATGGCAGCCCTGCATCCGACAGTGAACAATTCATTTTGCCCGGGCGTCTCGGTGGAAGCGTCCCTCTGGGTAAAAATCAGTATCTCGTGGTCTTCCGTCTTCAAAGATTCTTCCGCAGCAGCGACAGAGAGAGTTCTTCCCACAGACAGCGGCATGAAGAGCTGCGGAAACAGCACACTATTTTTGATGGGAAGCAGCGGCAGGCTACTTAGGTTTTTAAATTCACTCATAACAATCCCGTTTTCACACTTTCTGGAAACTCTCTAATTGCGGGGAGATCCGGGAGTTTCACAGGACCATCCCTGCAATGATCAAGCCCCTTCCTTCAATAAATGCTTGACCGGATAGAGCAAGCATCCGGTCCTTATGTAGGATCTGAGCCTGACATTGTCAAGTTAAGGTAAATCGGGGTCGGGGTCGGTATCGGGGTCGGGATTGAAATCGAAAGGCCGACGCCGATTCCGATACCGACCCCGATTTATTTGATGATCTCTTTATCTCCTGATATTCTAGTGGTCGTTCACATGCCCAAAGGAGACCAAACAAGATGAATCTAAAGAAAGCTCTTGCGTTGACATTTTGCGTATTTCTGGTCGTTTCGTGCTTCGCCCAGGGGAATAGAGGGAAAGCGGAACTGAAGGCAGGAAACGGCAGCATCACGATCGACTACGGCCGCCCGGTATTGAAAGGGCGCGACATGCTATCCCAGCTTCCGGTGGGTCAGTTCTGGAGAATGGGTTCGAACATGTCCACAACTCTCGCCACTCCCGTCGACCTGGCCTTTGGATCCACCAATGTGCCCAAAGGAAATTACAGCCTGTGGCTTAAGCGGACCGATGCGGAAAAATTTCAGTTGGTCTTTAATTCTCAGACGGGCCAATGGGGAACTCAACACGACGCTTCAAAGGATGCGTTCCAGGCTCCGATGAAAAAAGATGCTTTGCCGGGCCCCGTCGAGACCTTCACGCTCGACTTGAAAGACGCCCCGAAAGGCGGAGTTATTGTTCTGACCTGGGGAACTACTCAGCTCTCGGCGGAATTCCAGTTCGCGCAATAAGTCTGGAATGAACCTCAGATTTTCGCGGATTTACACGGATCCGCGCCGACCTGTGTAAATCCGCGGTCAGGTTTCGCCAGAACATTCCCAGCGCTCGGTTGGAGGCGAGTTCCTATGACCTCGATACCTAAGAAGACGGCATTGAATTCGATTCATCGTCAATTAGGAGCCCGAATGGTGGAGTTTGCTGGCTGGGACATGCCGGTTCAATATGCGGGTCCCATGGCCGAACATCTCGCAGTAAGAACCCGGGCGGGCGTTTTCGATGTGAGTCACATGGGCGAATTGGAGATCAAAGGGCCCAACGCGCATGAAACCCTCCAGAAGCTGACCTGCAACGACATCAATCGCCTGGCGATCTCCCAATGTCAGTATTCTGCTCTAATGACGCCCCATGGAGGTTTCATCGATGATCTCCTGATCTATCGTATGGACTCAGACCATTTTTTTCTCTGTGTGAATGCCTCGAATCAGGAAAAGGATTACGAATGGATTCGGGACAACGCCGTTCAAGGTACGGAAGTTCTCTTCCGCAGCAGTGATTTTGCCCAAATTGCCATCCAGGGGCCGAAGGCATTGGAAATCATCGAGCCGCTGACCGGAATCGATCTTTCCGGCATGAAGTACTACTGGTTTGCGCGCGGCACGTTTGCAGGGGTGGAGGCCATCGTCTCTCGAACCGGCTATACCGGAGAGGACGGTTTTGAAGTTTATTGCGACCCCGCCAAAGCTGAAACGGTGTGGGCGCAGATTATGGATTCCGGAAAACCTCTCGGACTGGAGCCGGCAGGGTTGGCAGCGCGCAACACGCTCCGCCTGGAAGCAAAGCTGCTCCTTTACGGCAACGACATGGATGAAACCACGACTGTTCTCGAAGCCGATCTGGGATGGATCTGCAAGCTCGACAAAGGGGACTTCGTCGGGCGGGACGTGCTCCTGCGGCAGCGCCAATCCGGAGTGAAGCGCGTTCTGGTTGGATTTGAAATGATTGAGCGGGGAATCGCACGGGATCACTATCCGGTTGAGATTGAGGGACAGCGCATCGGCGCCGTTACCAGCGGGAGCCCCGCGCCATTCTTAAAGAAAAACATTGGCCTTACTTATCTCCCTGTGGACAGGAAAGCCGCAGGCGCCGAATTCAGCGTAATAATTCGCGAGAAACCCGTAAAGGCCCAGGTTGTTCCAACACCGTTTTACAGGCGATCACCGTTACGATGACAACCCTGTAGAACCAGCCGCGGAGGTGCGTCGTATGTATCCCGAGGATTACGTGTATAGCAAAGACCACGAATGGATTTCAGTTCAAAAAAACGTAGGGACAATCGGAATCACGGACTATGCCCAGCATGAACTGGGGGACGTCGTTTATGTCGATCTCCCGGAGGTCGGGGACACCTTCGAGGCCGGCGATCCCTTTGGTTCGGTGGAATCGGTGAAGGCGGTCTCGGAGGTTTTTTGCCCAATTAGCGGCGAGGTCATCGAAGTGAATTCGAAACTCGAAGACAGCCCCGAACTGATCAATCAATCGCCGCACCAGAATGCCTGGATGATCAAGGTTCGGCTGACCAATCCGGAAGAGATTAAGGAGCTGCTTAGCGCCGAAGAATATGAGGAATATCTTCAGGAGCAGGCGACCAGCTAAAGAACGCAACAAACTCCACGGATTTCACGGACTCTGCAATTACTGATCCGTGAAATCCGCGGAATCCATCGCTTTTTCCAATCCTCCCATGACGGGATCACTTCACAAACAATTACGCACACAAACCGGCGCACAGCTGTGGCCCTGCTGCGGCGCAGAATGACGGCGGCGGTGCCGCTGATTACGGCAGCCGGCGGCGGTTGGGATGTGTCGAGTCTTACTAAGGGCCTGTCAATGAATCCTAAATAAGTTTTACAATATTCCTATTTATCGCTACCCCACCTCAAAACTCGGCCTATACTAAAGACCACTGGGGTCTTCAGGAGAGTGGACTTGAGGAATACGATTATCATCGGCCGGGGATGTCCGTCCAAGGGACGCAGCGCCATAATAGGCCGGGGGTTCGTGTGAGCGGGCTACATTCGTTGCTTCTGGCGGCACTTGCGGTCTGGAGCACTTGGACTAACACGCCGGCAGCCGGGACAATCGAAAACCTGGTCCGTACCGTTCGATCCGGGCTGCAGGCGCGTCAGTCGGACGAGCACATTGCGCGGGCCATCGATGCGACCCACCTCACTGAGCGTCTGGACGATGAAGCTATCGAGCAGTTGCAGGCAGAAGGCGCAGGACGGCTGGCAACCGACGCACTGGAACGGCAGCGCGACGTCTCTTACCGGCTGCCGCCTCCGGCTGCGCCTTTGAGGCTATTCGAGGCGCCCGCTGCGCTATCGGCCGAGGAGCAGTCACGGGTGCTTGAGCAGACCCGGGCGTGGGTAATGCAATACACGGCGAGCTTGCCCAACTTCCTGTGTGCGAGAAAAGTGTCTCGCTACACCAAGCACGAAGGTCCTGCCCCCTGGCAGAAGGCGGATACGCTGACGTGGGAAGTGGGCTACGCGGATCGGAAGGATTACCAGAAACTGGTGGCGATCAATGGCCGGCCGACGCAGCGGAAGGGGGCAAACGGAACGGCATCCATTGGCGAGTTCGGAGGCGTCATGAGCGTCATTTTCCGACCGGAGTCGGAAACGAAGTTTCAGTGGTTGCGCTGGAGCAACCTGCGCGGACGCCCCACACACGTTTTTTCGTACTATGTGGACCAAAAGCACGCGAGGTTCGTGCTCGCCTCATCCGGATGGATTTCAAACCATCGCACCGAAACGGCAATAAGAGGGTCTGTCTATATTGATGGCGAAACGCAACACATCATGCGGCTCATCTACGATGCGGACGGGATTCCCTCCGACTTCCCGATCCTGGGCTTACACACTGTGGTGGATTACGGTTACATCGAGATCCGGGGGGAAAAGTTCCTGCTGCCGATCAGGTCGAACCTGCGGGTCGTGACGAACAACCAGATCGACCGCAACGTGACGGACTTTGCGAACTACCGCCAATTCACGAGCGAGGTGAAGATCGACTTCGTTGGGAAGCAGTAGCTGCTTGCTGGAGGAACCGAAACCGCCCGCGCCGCGTCGTCTGGACGGCGCATCAATTCTCTATCCTCAATCCAGATTCTGGCCATGATCCCTGCTGGCCGACCGGCACATTTGGGAAAATTCGCTCAAACAAGGGGAGCCGCGGTTTTGCCATCCATCGCCCACTGCCCCATTGACTGTGAGAAGGTCCCGATTCACAATACGTCACATCAGGAAAGCTTTTGTTGAACCCTATTGAACCGAAGGAGGTCAATCGGGGTATGGTCGAGGAAGTGGAAGAATCGGAAGAGGAAAAAAGAAAGAACAACCCCAGATGGGGCAAGGCGGCAAAAGTCTCTCTCGGAGTGCTCGGAGGTTTGTCGCTTCTGATGGGATACATCAGCGCGGCAGGGATGAAAGAATCCGAACGTGAGGCGGAAGCTCGCAAGCCGATCGACGATTTCTTTGCGGCATTCAATGCCCGGGATCTGGAAAGGGGCCGAAGGACTTTGCATTACCCCCATATTCAGATTGCCGGAAACGATGTCACGATCTTGGAAGATCCGGAATCATTCCAGATAGATTTCCAATCGCTTGCCAGTGATGGGTGGACGCATGTTACGCTGGATTCCTGTGCAATGCGACAAAACTGCGACGAAAAAGTCCATTTCGAAGTGCAGCTCAGCATGCACAAGGGAAGCGAATCCCGGTACGCCACCTACCAGGCTCTATGGATAGTAACCAGGAAGGACGGAGCCTGGGGCATTCAGTGCCGCTCCATTTTCCCCAGCGGTGTCCGCTTTTCCTGATTCCAGCGCATTTTATCGCTTCAGCGCCCGGCTAGAGAGTCGATGACTGCCCTGGGTATGGTGGCCGTATGATTGGCGGCTTCCAAGTTACTGTTGGCCACCGTCAAAAATTTGGCATTATAGTCAACCGCAGCCTTCAAGGACGATACCGAATAAGTCCTGCTGGAACCGAACGGGGATGCGACAAATAACAAGGATTCCTCAGCCGATTCGCTGCTTGAAGAGTTATTTGTTTCAAGTTCTGCGTTTTCAACAGATTTAGGCGAATCGATCAGCGACTGCGGTACCAACGGACTTTCTACTCTCATATGCTCCTCCGGATCAGATTGCTACCACCAGGATTTTGGATCCTTGTGGCTACTTCCCATATGCACGGAGCATGCCAAAAAAGAAGCCGGAAGCGAAGTAGCCAGGAGCCGGAAGAAAACCGGGTTATTCGCTTCCGGCCCCTGACTACTGGCTTCTTCTCTTATAGTTTCTGGAAAACCGCAGGAGCAATTGCCTTCGGTGCAATGCTTTCAAATATCCTGGAACCCAACCGGATTGTCTGCTCTGCATTGAGACAATATTCCATACCAAGGAAATGAGAGCGAAATTCGGCTACATCAGCAGCCGGATTCTTCTTCCGCAAGACGATGTCGGCGATGAAACGAGCAAGTCCGTCAAAATCCGGTTCCTTCATGCCAAACCTCGTCATTTCCTGCACTCCCATCCGAATTCCGCTGGGATGGTAAAACGTCTCGTCACCAGGCAGAGCTTGATAATTGGTAACGATATTATTCCCCTCCAGACGGGATGCAATTTCCTTGGCATCGCCCAAAGACGCCACTCTCAGGATGACCTGATGCGTTCGAGTGAATCCCTCCGCTTCTCCTCCCTCCACAGGAATTCCATGTGCAGCGCAGGCTTTTGCAAACGCGCGGGCGTTGGAGAGCACCTGGGATTGGTAAGTGCTCTTGAAAGCATTCATTTCGATTGTGGCGGCGAGCATTGCCAGCTGAGTTCCCAAATGATGGTTGCTGGTAGCTCCGGGAAACGTTCGTGTGACGATATCGGTCCACAGCTTGCGGAGTGGACCTTCAGGCAAGCTGGCCGCGATAATGCCTCTCTGGGGTCCAAAGAAAGTCTTGTGCGTCGATCCAGTTACAATTTGCGCCCCTTCCGCCAGGGGATCCTGGAATAGGGAACCGAGGATTCCCAGGACATGGGCGCCGTCGTACATGACCATCGGTCGATAATCCGGAACCGAGTCAAGATACGCGCGGAGGGTCCCGATCGGTTCCGGGTGAAGGAACATGCTCTTTCCAAACACGATCAGCGCCGGGCGATGAGCAGCTACCAGCGCTATCATCTTCTCTGGATCTGTTTTGTAAGGATTTTTCTGATCGATCGGGAAGTTGACAATATTGCTTTCGGCCAAATTAAACAGCGCCCCGTACGGTTGTGCGGAAAGATGACCTCCGTAATTAAGGTTGTTATTCATGACGCATGAAAGCCGGCCCGTCGCGCCCAAAGGCGGGAATCCCTCCGGATTCGAGGCGAGGAACTTCACCAGGCCTTTAAAAACGATTTCGTTCGCCATCTGACCGCTGACCGGGCGCGTTTCAACGTCGCTGGCGCCGATGAACGCAGCGAATTCTGCTTTCAGACGTTGCTCCATCTGATAAATAAAATCAGCGCCCTGGTAGTAGTAGACCTGGTCCCCCTTCAGCGCACCGGTTCCCGCAAGCGATTCTCTTTCCTTCTTGAGCGCCGTCTTATGCTCGGCATAGCGGCCGGATGGATCGCTGATTTCACACAGTTTTACGAACAATGAAGGCGTGCTTTCGGACGGGATCAGATTGAAACATTTCCGTTGGCGCCAGATGGTATTCTCCTCAATCCTCTCAGCAAGTTCACTCAGCTTTTTTTCCAATGAGTTCATTTTCCATTCTCCAAAGTTTGACGGATCCAGACCTATGGGGCGGGGTTCACTTCACGAAGTTTGGCGGCGACTGCAGCAATGTCCGAACGACTGGACAGGTCTAATACCGGGCTGCGGTACATCCGCACTGTAAATTGTTCTTTCAACCCATCAATCGCGTATTGGACAGCATCCGTTAATTCGAGTTCGCCGCGCGCTGAAGGCTGAACCTTCAGGCATGCTCGAAAAATAACCGGCGAGAACATCCAGCAGTTCATGCTGACATAGACAGGGGATCCCAATGCGCGAATCGCCTCTTCGGAGGGTTTTTCATAAATCCGCTCCAGAAATCCCCGCGCATCCACCTTGGCCACTGCAAATTTTCGCACACGATCTTCCGGTATGTTGCTTTCGGCAACCAGACGGTCGCGATCGAAAAGTGCGATACCGGACCGTCCCAATTCTCTCAAGCCGCTAAGAGTCTCCACCGGATAATAGTTATCCGAATTGACCATGAGAAAGAGCTCATTCCCGATAAACTCCTCGGCCGCAAGCACGGCGTCCGCTGTACCCAAAGGTTTTTCCTGAACGGCAAAACTGATGCGAATGCGCTTGGGTGGATTCTCCTGATAATAATTGCGCACGATGTGGTGTTCCGGCCCTATGACGAGGCACGCCTCCGAATAGCCTGCGTCGGCGAGCGCGCTCAAAGCATAATCCATAAAGGGCCGGCCGATCGGAATCATGGCCTTAATACCCGCGTCGGCAACCGCTGTCTGGTCCCGGTTCAATGGGGCCGTCCCGTCCGCTTTTCTCATTCGCGTACCGAGTCCACGTGCCAGAATAACGGCCTTTTCAGCTCTCACCACAGGTCATAATCCTCACGATGATCATACAACGAGAGGGGGGCTGATCTACACAATCCATTTCACAAATATTGGAGTGCGCACGCTTGCCCGCGCCGAAAATGGGACACTCCCCTTGTCGCCAGAGCAATCGCGGTTCATGGGAAAACCAGACCGGCGAATCAGTCAAGGTGTGCTATCTTAAATGAATGTCTACGGACATCCCGGCCGAAACGACGATCGCGCCCGCCGGTCTTGAATTCTGGATGGCCTGCGTCACGAGAGAATGCGATGGGATTCATCGCGGTTTTGCTCCTGGACCCGTCCATGACCTTCGGGTTGCATTGAGACGCTGCAGGTCCATTGCGGACGGCTTCATGGCATTCGATCCACACCCGGCATGGAAACTAATGAAGTCTGAAAGCCGGAAACTGTTCCAGCAGCTCGGGGCTCTGCGCGACACCCAGGTCATGTTGGAATGGGTGCAGCGCCTTGTGCCTGTGCAGGATGAAGCTTCCTTTATCCTGCGCAGCTATCTTGAAGATCAAGAAGCCGGGTATAAAGAAAAGGCTGCAGAGGCGGTACTGGAATTCAATCAGAAGAAGTGGAATTCATGGGCTCGAATCCTTTCCAGCCGCACCCGTCACATCCCGACCGAGAGCGTCGTTTTTCAGCATCTTGCGCTTGAATGCCTGGTGGAAGCCAGAGAACTGCATCGGCAGGCTATGCGCAATCGCAGCCAGGCAGCGTACCACCGGTTGCGAATTGCGTTGAAGAAATTCCGGTATATCGTGGAAAACTTTTTGCCGTCCCGACACGAAAAATGGGGCGCAGAATTGAGGGACTTACAGAACATACTGGGTGAAATGCATGATCTGGATGTCTTGTGGCGGACGGCTCTAACGATTAAAGCCTTTGGCAATGAAAGAACCCGGATCGAGTGGCGGCGGCGCATTTCGGAAGAAAGTGGAGCACGGATCGAGATTTATCGCGCCAAGATGATGGGAAAGACATCGCTTTTTCTTGTCTGGCGCTCGGAACTTCCGGGCCCCGATCAGATCCAGGATGCCGCATTGGCAAGGATTCGAATTTGGGCTGCATTTCGCGACCCGGATGGTCCCCATTCCGAGCGCGTGGTGAAAATTGCACTCCAGATATATGACGGGTTGGAAGCTCTAGGCCTGAGTCAATGCGATGAATTGCCGGAAGCGCGCCGTATCCTCCGGTCCGCGGCTCTGGCGCACGCAGTCGGTTTCCACAAAACTCAGAAGAAACGCCAGGTCGCATCCTATCGTCGGATCCGCAAAATCAATCCTCCACTTGGATTGAATGCCGACACTCTTCGGCACATCGCACTGGTGGTGAGATTTCATCGCGGCTCGCTCCCCCATCTCGAACAGAAAACCTGGTCCGGTATTTCCAATGCGCAGCGTAAGGGCCTGGTGCTGCTTAGTGGAATCCTGCGTCTGGCGGACGCGTTTGACCGCCTGAACGGCCGGAGAGTGTACAGGCTGGAATTGAAAAAGGCCGACGACATCCTCCTCATAACGGCGCCCGGATACGTTGAATATGATTCATCGGCCGAAAAACTCGCGGCCGCCCGACATCTGCTCGAGATCGCCTGCCGGTTGCCGATCCTGATACGAAATTGACGATTTAAAATCTCCACCGCGGGAAACGGGAAATCTTTCTAAATGATTCGCGACTCTAGGAGCCTGTCCGAGAATTGGAAGGGACCGCGTTCCTGGCTTGGAAGGGGCAGATGCAAGGCGGCGCGACGCAGGCGATGTCGGTGCACATCGTCGAGGAGCGCCAACGAAGCAGATGCCCCTTCCAAGCCGGAACCCAAAGGGCGCATG